>Ga0074195_1000044_pt1 | contig 335195 bp, 332 predicted proteins | sample EPASupsiteHSE623_FD_64525 | JGI IMG/M metagenome (GOLD analysis project Ga0074195, IMG submission 64525) | Bioremediated contaminated groundwater from EPA Superfund site, New Mexico - Sample HSE6-23 | ecosystem: Environmental > Aquatic > Deep subsurface > Groundwater > Contaminated ...
ATTCATAAAAAGAAACAGCACATCCCGCTAGGCGGAACAGAGGAAACAACGACGGGTGTCATTCGTTTGCGTGCCATGGAATTGGAAAATAAGCTTTTGCATCCTATTATTGCTGTTAACGACGCCCAGACGAAATTTATGTTTGATAATCGTTACGGAACAGGTCAATCGACCATCGACGGGATCATTCGCGCCACGAACAAGCTTATCGCCGGGACAAACTTTGTTGTCTGCGGATATGGCTGGTGCGGACGCGGTGCGGCGATGCGCGCTAAAGGATTAGGCGCCAACGTTATTGTCATAGAAGTCGATCCTTTCAAAGCCCTTGAAGCGGTCATGGACGGATTTTTGGTGATGCCTATTGCAAGCGCTGCTAAAATCGGCGATATTTTTGTGACCGTTACCGGCGATATCAATGTTTTGCGTGGGGAACACTTTAAGGCCATGAAAGATAAGGCGATCATCTGCAATTCGGGTCATTTTAACGTGGAAATTGACATACCGGCTTTGAGGAAATTAAGCAAAAAATCCAGAACAACGCGTGATTTTGTCGAAGAGTTTGTGATGTCGGATGGCCGCAGGATCTATCTTTTAGGAGAAGGCCGTTTGATCAATCTGGCTGCTGCCGAGGGACATCCGGCCCAGGTCATGGATATGAGCTTCGCGAATCAGGCGTTGAGCGCTGAATACATGAAAAAGAATTACAGGAAACTTGAAAATAAGGTTTATAAAGTCCCTGTTGATATTGATCGCAGGATCGCTGAATTAAAATTAGCTTCGATGGGCATTAAAATAGACAAGCTTACCGAAGAGCAGAAAAAGTATCTGGCAAGCTGGGAAATGGGTACATAAAGTAGTTTAGCGAGTCCTTCGACTGCGCTCAGGACAAGTTTTGACGAGTTAAAAAAATATGGCGATAAAAAGAATCGGAGTTTTGACGAGTGGGGGCGATGCGCCTGGCATGAATGCCGCGATCCGCGGCGTCGTGCGTTCAAGTTTTTCCCGTAAAGTGGAAGTTTTTGGGATTTTCCGCGGGTATGCGGGATTGTTGAATGATGAGGTGAAGCCGTTGTCGCATCACTCTGTTTCTAATATTATTAATCGGGGCGGGACAATTTTAAAGACATCCCGGTGCCCTGAATTCATGACGAAAGAAGGACAGAAAAAAGCGGTTGAGATTTTAAAACGCAACAGCATTGATGCCCTTGTTGTGATTGGCGGCGATGGCAGTTATCGCGGCGCGTCCATTCTTTCTAAAGAGTGGAATATTCCCTGTGTCGGTTTGCCGGGAACAATAGACAATGATCTTTTCGGTACGGAAAAAACAATCGGTTCTGATACGGCGCTTGAGACAGCATTGGGCGCTATTGATAAGATCAAAGACACGGTTAATTCCATGGAGCGGATTTTTATCGTTGAGGTCATGGGCCGTAATTGCGGTTATATCGCGCTTAAATCCGCCTTGGCCGGCGGGGCGGAACAGGTTTTAATTCCTGAGGTTCAGTTTGACATTTCTGAGCTTTGCCATGAAATTACGGAAGGCTACATAAGAGGTAAGGCCTCTTGGATCATTGTGGTCGCAGAAGGCGCCATTAAAGGCGAAGATCTGGCAAAAAAGGTCATGGATATGACAGACTTAGAGACACGCGTTGTGGTTTTAGGTCATATTCAACGCGGCGGAAGTCCGACGGCAGAGGACAGGATTTTAGGCGGGCGCTTGGGTGTTGCGGCCGTGGATGTGTTGTTGAAAGGTTTATCTGGAAAAGCTATCGGCCTCGTCTGCGATAAGATCAATATCGTTGATTTAGAAGCCGCGACAGTTGGATTTAAGCTTGATCCCAGGGAAGATCTTGGGTTGATTAAAATATTAACATAAGAAAAAAAGGAGCAGAAGTGATGGATAAGAAGGTGATTGACAACTTAGTGATGGATGTGGTTGTTGGAACTGACGTGAAGATTAAAGAAGATGCGATCAACGCAATTTGGGAGGCTGCGTATCAAGAAGGTGTGTATCCGGCTTCCATTCATGATCTTTATAAGGCGCGCGGAGAAGGAAAGTTCGGCGGCTTTACAGTGCCTGCCATGAATTTGCGTTCTTTGACGTATGATCTGGCACGCGCTATTTTTCACGAAGCTATAAAAATCAATGCCGGTGCTTTTATTTTTGAGATTGCGCGTTCTGAAATGGGATATACGGATCAGAAGCCTTTGGAATATACGACGGTGATTTTAGCCGCTGCTCTCGCTGAAAAGTTTGTGGGACCGGTATTCATCCAGGGTGATCATTTTCAGGTCAACGCAAAAAATTATAAAAAAGATCCTATCGCCGAAGTCGAAGGCTTAAAAAAGTTGATGAAGGAATCGATTGAGGCTGGATTTTACAATATCGACATTGACAGCTCAACAGTTGTTGATCTGACACAGACAGATCTTTTAGCGCAGCAGAAGCTTAATTCAGAACTTTGCGCGGAATTGACAAAAACCATCCGCGGTCTTCAGCCTAAAGGTATTAACGTTTCAGTGGGTGGCGAGATAGGCGAAGTCGGCACCAAGAATTCGACACCAGAAGACTTAAAAGCATTCATGCAGCTTTATTTAAAGAATTTGCCTAAGGGTATTGAAGGGATTTCAAAGATCAGTGTTCAAACCGGCACGAGCCATGGGGGAACGGTTTTGGCGGACGGAACGATCGCCAAGGTGAACCTTGATTTTAATGTATTAAAAAGTATTTCTGAGGTGTGTAAGAAAGAATATAAGATGGCCGGTTCTGTGCAGCACGGCGCCTCTACGTTGCCGGAAACAGAATTCCATAAATTCCCGGGATTTGACACCGCTGAAGTGCATTTAGCGACGCAATTCCAGAACATGGTTTTAGATAGCAAGTTTTTCCCGGCGGATCTAAAGAAAAAGATCTATGATTGGCTGAAAGTCGCGGCTAAAGATGAAATGAAGCCCGGGATGACGGACGAGCAGTTTTTCTATAAATCAAGAAAGAAAGCCCTGGGGCCGTTTAAGAAAGATATCATGGCGATTGTAGGGCGCGAGAAAATAGCGGGTGAAGTCGAGAAGACGTTCGCGTTTTTATTTGATCAGTTAAAAATCAAAGATACGGCGAAACTCGTTAAACAATATGTTAAAGATCAGAATCAAAAACGACATTTTGAGCTTTTGCACGATAAAAAAGCAGAGAGTTTTGAAGGGGACGATTAAAAAAAGTCACAACGTCACAAAGTACAAAAGTCACAGGTAAAAAATAAAAAAAACTTGTGACCTTGTGTCCTTGTGACCTTTGAACCTGAATGAGAGGTATTTTATGGCTATGAGATCAGATGCTATTACAAAAGGCGTTGAGCGCGTGCCGCACAGGGCTCTTTTGCATGCGACGGGAATCTCTAAAAAAGATATGGGTAAGAAACCCCTTATCGCGGTTGCGACCAGTTTTAATGATATCATTCCAGGGCATACCGGGATGAGGGATTTGGAGCGTTTTATCGAGCGAGGGGTCGCGGCCGGTGGCGGCGTGCCTTTTTTCTTTGGTATCCCGGGGATCTGTGATGGTATCGCCATGGGGCATCCGGGGATGCGTTATCCTTTGGCTCTTCGTGAGCTTATCGCGGATTCCATTGAATGTTTTGTGAATGCCCATAGCCTTGATGGTTTGGTGTGTCTGACGAACTGCGATAAAATCACGCCGGGAATGTTGATGGCGGCGGCCAGGATTAATGTTCCGACGATTGTCGTGACTGCGGGCCCGATGCTTTCAGGTCATTATAAAGGAAAACGTTTGTCTTTGGTGGGCGATGCTTTTGAAGTGGTGGGTCGTTTTAAAAGAGGCGAGATCTCAGAGAGTGAATTGAGTTGTTTTGAAGCAGAGGCTTGTCCAGGCCCAGGTGCCTGTCAGGGATTATATACGGCGAATACCATGGCCTGTATCACGGAGGCCATGGGGATGTCTTTGCCTGGTTGTGCCACAGCTTTGGCGGTGTCGGCCAAAAAGCGCAGGATCGCCGAAGAGTCCGGTGAAAAGATCGTCGAACTGGTTAAGAAAAATGTGAGCGCGCGTGATATTATGGTGAAGAAGGCATTCGAAAACGGCATTAAAGTGGATATGGCGCTCGGAGGTTCATCGAATACGGTTTTACATCTTTTGGCTATTGCCCGCGAAGCCGGTGTTGCCCTATCGTTAAAAGATTTTGACAGGATCAGTAAAGATACGCCGCACATCACGAGTTTGCTGCCGGGCGGTGAATATTTTATGGAAGACGTTGATTATGCCGGAGGAATCCCGGCGGTGTTGAAGAGTTTAAAATCAAAGATCCATGACCTTAAGACAACGAGCGGTTTGACCATTCATAAGATTGCGGATCAAGCGGTTATCAGCGACGAAGATGTTATCAGGTCACAGGAAAACGCTTATCACGCAGAAGGCGGCATTGCTATTTTGTTCGGCAATCTGGCGCCGCGCGGCGCTGTTGTTAAACAGTCGGCGGTGAGTGAAAAGATGATGAAGTTTAGCGGCCGCGCGCGGGTTTTCGAATGCGAAGAAGACGCGCAGAAAGCCATTCTTTCAGGAAAAATCAAAAGCGGCGATTGCGTGGTGATCCGTTATGAAGGGCCCAAAGGTGGCCCGGGCATGCGGGAGATGTTGGCGCCTACTGCCGCGATTGTGGGTATGGGGTTGGCCGACAGCGTGGCGTTAATTACCGATGGACGTTTTTCCGGCGGTACTCGCGGATGCTGCATAGGCCATATTTCACCTGAAGCGGTGGAGGGTGGAGCTATTGCCGCAGTGAAAAACGGCGATACGATCTTGATTGATTTGCCGCATCGGAAATTAGAGTTAAAAATTTCTCAAAATGAGCTAAAATCAAGACTTAGGAAGGTTAAGAACCCTAAGCCGAATGTTACGAGCGGTTATCTGGTGCGTTATTCAAAGATGGTTTCTTCGGCGGATGAGGGAGCGGTTTTAAAGGGCTAAAAAAGGTTAAGGCTAAGGTTAAGGAAAGGAAAAAGTTTTCTCAACCTTAACCTCAACCTGAACCTCGAATCAAATTAAGGAAATATATGGCTGTTTTAAGCGGTGCACAAATATTGGTTGAGTGTTTTAAGCGTGAAGGCGTGGATGTTGTTTTTGGTTATCCAGGCGGCCAGATTTTAGCGACTTTTGACGCGCTTTATGATGTGAAAGATTTTAAATTTATCCTGACACGTCATGAGCAGGGTGCGGCTCACGCGGCGGATGGATACGCGCGCGCCACAGGTAAGGTTGGTGTTTGTATTTCAACGTCAGGGCCTGGAGCAACCAATCTGGTCACAGGCCTTGCTAATGCTTATATGGATTCGATCCCCATGGTCGCGATCACGGGCCAGGTTCGTACAACTTTGATCGGCAACGATGCTTTTCAGGAATCAGATATTACAGGCATCACGCGCCCTGTCACAAAACATAATTTTTTGGTTAAAGACGTGAAAGAGCTGGCCCGGATTGTCCGGGAGGCTTTTTATATTGCATCGAGCGGACGGCCGGGACCTGTGGTGATTGATTTTCCCAGCGACGTCCAAAATGCGAAGACAGAATTTATTTGGCCGGAATCGGTTTCGATCAGGAGTTACCAGCCGCGTTTTGAAGGGCATCCTGGGCAGATCAAAAAAGCCGCCAGGATGATTGAAAAGGCTTGTAAGCCTATCCTTTATGTGGGCGGCGGTGTTATTACGTCGGAGGCGAGTGAGGATTTAAAAAATTTAGCTGAGAAAAATCAGATCCCCGTGACAACGACTTTCATGGGATTGGGCGCGTTTCCGGGCCATCATCCTTTATCTTTAGGAATGCTGGGCATGCACGGGACCGCGTATGCCAATCATGCAACAATGGAGTCTGATCTGATCATCGCGGTGGGCGCACGATTTGATGATCGCGTGACCGGCCGCATTGATGCCTTTGCGCCTCATGCGAAGGTTGTCCATATTGATATTGATCCGACATCGATCTCAAAAAATGTTCATGTGGATGTTCCTATCGTCGGAGACGCCAAGAATGTCTTGCACGAAATGATTGGTTATATTCGTCGTGCCCCTGATACAAAAGCCTGGCTTGCCCAAATCAAAAAATGGCGCGAGCAGTATCCGCTTTTTTATAAACAGGATGATAAGCTCAGGCCGCAATATATTATTGAAAAAATCCAGGAATTGACTAAAGGGGATGCGATCATCGCGACCGAGGTGGGCCAGAATCAGATGTGGTCATGTCTTTTTTATCAGCATAATCAACCCCGTACATGGATTTCCTCAGGCGGCTTAGGGACCATGGGGTTTGGTCTGCCTGCGGCGATTGGCGCCCAGTTGGGCCGGCCGGAAAAAGTTGTTTTTGACATTGCCGGCGACGGATCGATCCAGATGAATATCCAGGAATTGGCTACGGCTGTCTTTAATAATCTTCCTGTAAAGATCGCTATTTTGAATAATGGCTATTTGGGGATGGTGCGTCAATGGCAGGAGCTTTTTTATAAAAAAAGATATTCCCATACGACGTTACAAAATCCTGATTTTGTGAAAATCGCCGAAGCATACGGCGCCAAGGGGATTCGCGTGACACGTAAAGATGAAGTTGTGCCTGCCATCAAGGAAGCATTGGCAACGGATAATGTTGTCATGATTGATTTTGTTATTGAACCTGAAGAAAATGTTTTTCCGATGGTGCCGGCAGGTGAGGCATTGAATAGAATCATAAACGGGATGGCGTAAAAAGGTCACAAGTTGCACGTCACAGGTCACGCGTTAAAAAAAGATTAAATGTTTTTAAAAAGACGTGGAACGTGGGACGTGAAACGTGAGGCGTAAATATGAAACACACAATATCCATATTAGTTGAGAATAGATTCGGTGTCCTGGCACGCGTCGCAGGGTTGTTCAGCGCACGCGGTTATAATATTGATTCCCTGGCTGTTTCTGAAACACAGGATCCTGAAGTTTCGCGCATGACAGTTGTGGTGAATGCGCAGGACGAGCGTATCTTAGAGCAGATCAAAAAACAATTGAATAAGCTGATCGATGTCATCACCGTGACCGATTTTACGAAAAAAGAATACATTGAGCGGGAGTTAATTTTTCTTAAGGTCGGTTTTGATAAGAAAAGCGTCTCTAAACTTAAGAAGATATTGGCGAAAAATAAGGCGCAGGTGTTGGAAAAAAAGGCCGATTATCTGATCGTTGAGGTCGTCGATGATCAGAAAAAAATTCAGGATTTTCTGGCTGAGCTGAAGGATTTTAAGATTTCTGAATTGGTCAGGACCGGCAGGATCGCGATTGCGAAGTAGTTTGCGGGTTTGGTGAGTTAAAAGAGTTGAATGAGTTAAAATCAAAAACTTAAACGAAAGGGAGTGTCATGAAGATCTATTATGATAAGGATGCAGACCTTAAGTATCTCGCGGGTAAAAAAATCGCTATTATCGGCTATGGGATCCAGGGCCGTGGACAATCGTTGTGTCTTCGCGATAGCGGGTTGGATGTGATCGTTTCCGAAGTGCAGGGGACGCCGAATTTTGAATTGGCCAAAAAAGACGGTTTTAATCCTGTGAGTGCGGCGGAAGCGGCCAAGGCTGCTGATGTGATCCAGATTTTGACACAAGATCACGTGCAGGCGAAGGTGTATGAAGAAGCGATTAAGCCGAATTTAAAAAAAGGCAAAGTCCTTGTGTTTTCTCACGGGTTTAATATTCGTTTTAAACAGATTAAGGCGCCTAAGAATATTGATGTCATTATGATCGCGCCCAAGGGCCCGGGCGCATTGGTAAGACGTATGTATGAAGAGGGCAAGGGGGTTCCGTGCTTGGTGGCAATTCATCAGGATGCCTCAGGTAATGCTATGAACATCGCTTTGGCCTATGCTAAAGGGATCAAGGGAACGACCGCCGGTGTTATTGAAACGACATTTTCCGAAGAGACGGAAACCGACCTTTTCGGCGAACAGGCTGTTCTCTGCGGTGGAGTCAGTGAACTTATTAAGGCAGGGTTTGATACTCTGGTTGAAGCGGGTTATCAGCCTGAGATCGCTTATTTTGAAGTTTTGCATGAATTAAAACTTATTACGGACTTGATCCAGGAGCGCGGAATTTCCGGAATGCGCCGCGGGGTTTCTAATACCGCCTGTTATGGAGATTTGAGCCGTGGACCGCGTATCATCACACAGAAGACGCGCAAGGAAATGAAGAAGATCTTGAAAGAAATCGTTAAAGGAAAATTCGCTAAAGAATGGATTAAAGAGAATGAAGACGGAAGACATAACTTTGATAAATTGTTAAAAGACGGCGACGAGCATTTGATTGAAAAAGTCGGCAGACAGTTGCGCGATATGATGCCGTGGATGAAAAAATAACAAGTCATAAAGTCACAAGTAAAAAAGTCACAAGTAAAAAACAAAAACCTGTGACCTTTGAACCTTTTAAATCATGGATAAGCTGATCATATTTGATACAACATTACGCGACGGAGAACAGGCGCCGGGTGCGACCCTGAATGAACGCGAAAAAATAGAAATCGCGCATCAATTGGTTGCCTTAGGCGTTGATGTGATCGAAGCGGGTTTCCCTATTTCTTCAAAAGGGGATTTTAACGCGGTCAAACGCATCGCTTCTTCTGTCAAGGGCGTTGTTATCTGCGGTCTGGCGCGCGCGATGCAAAAAGATATTGATGCCGCTTACGAGGCTACGAAAATGGCCAAAGGGGGCGCGCGCATCCATGTCTTTTTAGCGACTTCCAAGATCCATATGCAGTATAAATTGAAAAAAGCAGAAGACGAAATCTTAAGGATTGCTGTTGAATCCGTGCGCTATGCTAAAAAATATACCAAAGACATTGAATTTTCGCCTGAGGATGCTTCGCGCACAGAGCCTGAATTTCTTTTTAAGGTTGTGGAGGCTGTTATCAAAGAAGGCGCCACAACCGTGAACATTCCTGATACTGTCGGATATGCGATTCCCGAGGAGTATGGCCGGTTGATAAAACGTATTAAGGATGAAGTCCCAAACATAGACCGGGCCGTTATTTCTGTTCATTGCCATAATGACCTGGGGCTTTCGGTTGCGAATTCTCTGGCTGCGGTCAGAAATGGAGCTCGGCAGGTTGAGTGTACGACCAACGGCATCGGTGAACGCGCCGGCAATGCTTCGATGGAAGAGATCGTTATGGCTATTAAAACGCGTTCGGATCTTTTCCCCGGCGTTAGGACGACGATCAATACCCGTGAAATCCATAAGACGTCGCGCCTGGTGAGTAAACTGACAGGATTTGTCGTCGCACCCAATAAAGCGATTGTGGGACTTAACGCTTTTCGTCATGAATCCGGTATCCATCAAGATGGTGTCCTTAAGAAAAGACAGACGTATGAGATTATTGCGCCTGAAGATGTCGGTTTTACGGGCACTGGTCTTGTTTTAGGTAAGCATTCCGGCCGTCACGCGCTTGAAAAACGTCTGGCCGAGATGGGCATCAAACTTTCCGATGACGAAATGCGCCGCGCTTTTGAAAAATTTAAAGAGCTGGCCGATAAAAAGAAAACCATCTACGAGGAAGATCTGGCTTCTGTCGTTGAGCTTGATATTCATAGCTTCAAAGAGGCCTGGCAGCTTGAGGATATTTCTTATGCCAGCGGTATGAAAGTTACGCCGGAGGCCAAAGTGGCTTTAAGGCATAAAGGAAAAATCGTCAAGGCAACGTCTGAAGGCGACGGCCCGGTGGACGCCTGTTACAAGGCCATTGAAAAGATCACAAAAGTTAAAGTTAAACTTCTGGATTATCGCATTGAAGCGGTAACGTCGGGAAAAGACGCTTTAGGTGAAGTGAGCGTTAAGATATCAAGCGATAAAAAAGTCATGACGGGCCGTGGTTCCAGCACGGACGTCATTGAAGCTTCTGTCAAAGCCTATCTGAATGCCATCAATAAGCTCGCTTCAAAAAGCGAGCCGTCGCAAGGCCTCACTCTTTAAACAATGAAAAAAACATCGGAAAAAGAACGCTATGGTTTAATAGGATATCCTGTTAAACATAGTTTTTCTCACATGATGCATAATGCGGCATTCGCTCATTATAAAATGGATGCTGTCTATGAGTTGTTTGAGGTTGCCCCTGAACTTTTAGAGAAATTTTTTAAAGATACTGTTTTTGAAAAAAATATCTCAGGTTTTAATGTTACCGTTCCCCATAAAGAAAATGCCGTTCAGTATTTAAACGGCGATAAAGATAATTTCGTTAAAATAAATTCCGCTGTTAATACGGTCCGTGTTGAAAAAGACGGGCGTTTGAGCGGCGCTAATACGGATGGCTTAGGTTTTTTGAGGGATTTGAACGAGCGTGGGGTAAAGGTAGAAGGGAAATCGATCGCGCTTATCGGCGCCGGTGGAGGCGCAAAAGCCGTTGCAACCGCCATTGCTTCAGAATCTCCGGAAAAACTTTTTGTTTTTGATGTGGATCGTTTAAAAGCCGAGAAGTTGATAGGTATCTTGAAAGAGTTTTATCCGAATATTAAGGTTCAAGCAATGGAATCGCTTGAGAGATTGGATATTTCAGGATCAGATATTTTAATCAATGCGACGCCGGTCGGCATGAAGGAAAGCGATCCGCTCCTGGTTAAAAAAGAATGGTTTCATGACGGTCTTTTTGTTTATGACTTGATTTATAATCCGCGAGAGTCTAAACTGTTAAAAACAGCGCGTGAGTGCGGCTGTCTTTGGGCCAACGGCTTAGGGATGTTGTTGCATCAGGGGGCCTTGGCTTTTGAGATGTGGACGGGCAAGAGTGCGCCGCTTGACGTGATGCGAGAGGCCTTATCAGAGGGGGGTACATGTTCGAAATAGTTTCAAACATTTTTGTTTTCTTGAGTGGTATTTGTATCGGAAGCTTTTTAAATGTGTGCGTTTATCGCATGGGCCGTGAGCAGTCGGTTGTTAAGCCGTCATCCCGGTGTCCTCATTGTCAAAAACCGATCCGTTGGTTTGACAATATCCCGTTGTTAAGTTTCTTGCTTCTTCGCGGTAAGTGCCGGGATTGCGGAGGCAAAATTTCTTTTCGTTATTTTTTTATTGAACTTTTAACAGGTGTGATCTTTTTGGCATTGTACCGGGACCTGGGTTTAAGCGATCGGTTTTTCGCCTACGCGATTTTATTGAGCGGCCTTATCGTGGCGACTTTTGTTGATTTTGATTTTCAGATCATTCCTGATGAGATCAGCCTGGGTGGTATTGCCGTAGGGCTGATCTTTAGTTTTTTATTTCCTACCATTCATTCAACGCCTTTGCATTGGTTGGGGTTATGGGATTCTTTCCTGGGGGTTTTGGTCGGCGGCGGCATCCTTTGGATATTAGGCTGTCTTGGTGATTTTATTTTTAAGAAAGAGTCCATGGGGGGCGGGGATGTGAAACTCCTGGCCATGATCGGCGCGTTTTTGGGTTGGAAGATGGCTCTCTTAACGTTGCCTCTGGCTTCTGTCGTCGGCGCTATCGCCGGTATTATCGTAAAAATCAGAACTAAACAAAGCCTGATAGCGTTTGGCCCTTATCTGTCTCTAGGGGCATTGATCTGTATTTTCTGGTCCGGTGCAATTTTAAGCTTTTTTTTCACTTTAAAATAAGAGCGGAGGATCTATGTTACGTTTTTTAACAGCCGGGGAATCGCATGGCCGCTGCATGGTGGCTATTTTGGAAGGGATGCCTGCAGGGTTGAAAATAGATTTAAAGGCCGTGAATATTGAATTAAAAAGAAGGCAATTGGGTTATGGCCGCGGCGATCGGATGAAGATCGAGACTGATAATGCCGAGATCCTTTCCGGCGTGAAGAATGGCTTAACCTTAGGCAGTCCTCTTGGCTTTTACGTTAAGAATGTTGACTTTCGTATCGATGATCTTATTTCTTTGACCAAGCCGCGTCCGGGGCATGCGGATCTTGTGGGATGTTTAAAATATGGGCATGAAGATATCCGCAATGTTTTAGAGCGCGCTTCTGCGCGTGAAACAGTCGTTAGAGTCGCGGTGGGGGCGGTGTGCAAACAATTTTTGAACGAGTTCGGGGTTGCGATCGCCAGTGAAGTCCTTATGATCTGCGGCGAAAAGAATAAAGAGAAGATGATTAAAAAAATTGATCAGGCTAAAAAAAATCTCGATACCTGTGGAGGCCTTTTCAGTGTGACGGCAACAGGAGTCCCGCCGGGCTTGGGCAGTTATGTGGCTGCTGACAGAAGATTGACAGCCCGCTTGGCTGGTGGACTTATGTCGATCCCCGCTATTAAGGCGGTTGAGTTTGGTTTAGGGACGGGTTATGCAAGTGAATTTGGTTCAAGCGCTCATGACGCGATCTATTATTCAAAAGAAAAGGGATATTTCAGGAAAACCAATCATGCCGGTGGCATTGAAGGAGGCATGTCGAACGGAGAGCCGATTGTTGTCCGTTGCACCATGAAGCCCATCGCCACTTTGGGCAAGCCCCTGGATTCTGTTGATATTCTTACCAAAAAACCGGAAAAAGCGGCTGTTGAAAGATATGATACATGCGCTGTTCAGGCTGCCGGCGTTGTTGCTGAATCCGTTGTTTCCTATGAACTGGCAGCTGCTTTCCTTGAAAAGTTCGGTGGAGACAGTCTGAATGAAGTGAAGCGCAATTACAAAGGGTACTTAAGGGCTCTTTAGAAGCGTGCGTTTTTTCTAAAACTATATATAAGTTCTTCGTGATTCAAGAGATAGAGCTCTGGCAGAGCGATCTGCCAGAGCTTTTTTTGTATATTTCTCCCTCAAGGAGTTTGTCAAGGCCCGTCTGGTAGTAATTCCCGTAAGTATCATCCTTTGATACGATTAAGGAAGGAATTGGTTGACCGTTCTTACCTTATTATGGTAAACTTCATTCATTATGTTTAATGTGTATATAGTAGGATTCATGGGCACAGGCAAGACAGAGACAGCTAAAGTGCTTGCCAGGGAGCTTGGGCGTAGCTTTGTCGATATGGATGAGGCGATCGAGCAAAAAGAGCATATGCTTATTTCCGATATTTTTAGCACAAAAGGCGAGGCTTATTTTAGGCAGGTTGAAAAAGATGTTTTGAATGAAATTTCCGGAAAGAAAGATTGTGTCGTTGCCTGCGGCGGCGGTTCTTTTACTTTTCAGGAGAATATAGATGTTTTGAAGAAAAGCGGCATTGTCATATGCCTGACGTCAAGTGCCGAAACCATTCTCAGGCGTACTCAAAAATTTACACATCGCCCTCTTTTAAATGTCCGCGATCCGAAAAAGGCGATCGAAGAATTACTTAAAAAACGTTCTGCGTTTTATGCGCAGGCGCATTATACGATAGACGCGGATCAACTGACAGTGGAGCAGGCAGCAGAGGAGATATTAAAGATTTTAAATTCAAGCAACGAAATAAATCCGAAATCTTAAATATCGAAATCCGAAATAATGTTCAAAATTCAAATTTTCAAAAATTAAAACTTTCGAATTTGTTTCGAATTTTGTGTTTCGTGCTTCGAATTTTTCAGAATTGATTTCTAAAAAATGGAGATTGTCTTGACTGATTTTGAAGCTCTTGTGTTATTAAATATGGTCGATTGTCTTGGAAGTATCCGTGTCAAAAGACTTTTGGAATATTTTAAAAAGCCATCGGCGATTTTTGAAGCCGAAGACATGAAGTTAAGGGCCGCCGGCAGTTTAACGCCGTTGATGAGCCGTCGCATCCTGGAGGCGCCGCGTCGTTTTCAAGTGGCTCAAGAGATCAAAGAGGCACAAGAGAAAAGGATCAGGATTATTACGTTTTTGGATACAGAATACCCGAAATTTTTGCGTGAGATCTATGATCCGCCCATTGTCCTTTATGTTTTGGGTGAAATTCTTTCAAGTGATGAGAATGCGATAGGCATTGTCGGTTCACGGGGTGCTTCTTATTACGGGCTTTCTTGCGCGAAGACGTTTTCAACATATCTGGCCCGTTCGGGCTTAAGTATTGTTTCAGGGTTGGCCCGCGGGATCGACACAGCGAGCCATCGCGCCTGTCTTGACGCGGGCGGCCGAACGCTCGCGGTCGTGGGGAGCGGCTTGAATAATATCTATCCTCCTGAGAACAAAGATTTGTTTTCCCAAATTGCCGGACAGGGCGCTGTTGTATCCCAGTTTCCTTTAAATACAGCTCCATTGGCCCGTAATTTTCCCATACGAAATCGTATTATCAGCGGATTATCTTTAGGTGTTTTGGTGGTAGAGGCTAATGAAAAGAGCGGCGCCCTTATCACCGCGCGATATGCCCTTGAGCAGGACAGGGAAGTCTTCGCGATTCCGGGGAAGGTATCTGAAGCCACGTCTTCAGGCACCAATAGCCTTATTAAACAAGGCGCCAAAATGGTGACAGAGCCACAAGAAATATTAGAGGAATTGCGTTGTAATTTCTCGGTGTCTTGTGCACCTGTCGGCGAAGCCTCGGATCAAAAGTCAGGGGGCCTGGATCCAGAAGAGGCAAAAGTTTTTAAGAAGCTCAGCGATGAGCCTTTGGCGCTTGATGAGCTGATTTTTGAAACAGGCTTGAACAGTTCAAGTCTGTTATTGATCCTGACACAACTGGAATTAAAAAAATTTGTCACACAATTGCCTGGAAAAAACTTCGTTAAAACTAATTAAAAAGAGGTAAAAATGCCTAAGAAAACACTTGTGATCGTTGAGTCTCCGGCAAAAGCAAAAACAATCTCAAAATTTTTAGGGGCCAGTTATTCTGTTGTTTCTTCTATGGGCCATTTGATCGATCTGCCCCAGAAGAAACTCGGCATTGACGTTGAAGACGGCTATAAGGCGGATTTTGTCGTTATCCCCAGCAAAAAGAAGCTTTTGACGGAATTGAGAAAATTAGCCAAAGCCTCCAGTTCTATTTATTTCGCAACCGACCCTGACCGGGAAGGAGAGGCGATCGGCTGGAATTTAAAAGAACGGATGGGTATAAAAGATCAAACCGTACACCGCGTCGAATTTCATGAAATCACTAAAACTGCTATACAGGCCGCATTTAAAAATCCGCGTGATTTTAATGAAGATAAGATCAAGGCGCAGCAAGCGCGACGCATATTGGACAGGCTCGTAGGATATTTTTTAAGCCCTCTTTTATGGCGTAAGGTCACGCGGGGTTTGAGCGCGGGTCGTGTTCAGTCGGTCGCTCTTCGCTTGATCGTGGATCGCGAAAAAGAAATCAAAGCATTTACGCCTCAGGAATACTGGAGCATTGAAGCAGAGCTTAAAAAGAAGGAAGCGTCGACAAAAGAAGAAAAGAGAAATTTTCTGGCTATCCTGGATAAGATCGATGGACAAAAGTGTCAAATAGCGACCGCTCGCGAAGCCTCTAAAATCGTTGATGCTATCAATGGGAAAGATTTTATTGTTCGCGGCATTGAGCGGGATGTAAAAAATCGCAATCCCCAGGGGCCTTTTATTACGAGTTCATTGCAGCAGGATGCTTTTAACAAATTGAGATTCAGCGCGGTAAAAACAATGTTTGTGGCTCAGCAGCTTTATGAAGGCATCGAATTGGGAGAGGAAGGTCCTATTGGTTTGATCACATACATGAGGACAGATTCAACCAATGTGGCTGCTTCTGCCATAACGGAGGTGCGTTCGTTTATTGAGGAGGAATATGGCAAGGATTACCTGCCTGAGAATCCCAGGGTTTTTAAATCCCGTAAGCTTGCTCAGGAAGCCCATGAGGCGATCCGGCCGACCCTGGTCGCGCGTTCCCCAAAAAGCATCCAACAATTTCTGACTCCGGAACAGCTTAAGCTCTACGAATTGATCTGGAAGCGTTTTGTGGCAAGCCAGATGAGTCCGGCGCAGGTCGAGACTACGTCCGTTGCCATTCAATGTGATAAATATCTTTTTAAGGCGACAGGGTCTCGCGTCGTTTTTGCCGGATTTACAATTCTTTATAAAACAGAAGATGAGTCGGAAGGCGAAGACACAAAGAAAAATAATCTGCCTCCTCTGAGCGTAGAAGAGCTTTTGAGCGTTGCGACATTAACGCCTATTCAGCATTTTACAAAGCCGCCGGCCCGATATTCAGAAGGTTCTTTGATCAAGGCTTTAGAAGAAGATGGCGTGGGCCGTCCCAGCACCTATGCCCCGATCATTTCCACTATTGTCAACCGAGATTATGTCAGGCGTGAAAAAGGCTATCTTATGCCGACCGAATTAGGAGTTAAGGTCAGCGACCTTTTGGTTGAGTATTTTCCCCAGGTGATGGATATTACATTTACGGCGCACATGGAAGAAGAGCTTGACATGGTCGAAGACGGAACCGCCAACTGGGTTAATATCTTAAACGAATTTTATTCTCCTTTTAAAGAAAAATTGGATTTTGCTTCCAAAGAAATCAAAAAAGAAGTGATTTATTCGGATGAAATCTGCAGCCTGTGCGGCAAGCCCATGGTGATCAAATGGGGACGCAAGGGCAAATTTTTAAGCTGTTCGGATTATCCGACATGCAAAAATGCAAAGTCAATTTCAAGTGGCGTGAAATGCCCTCAGGCCGGCTGTGGCGGCGATCTTATTTTGAGACGGTCTTATCGCGGCCGTTCTTTTTACGGCTGCAGCAATTATCCGAAGTGCCATTTTACTTCGCGGGATTTGCCGACTGAAGAACAAAAGGGGGAAATCCCGGCAACGCCCGAGCAGTCTGTGGATGAAAAAGTTGAAAAACCCGAAGGCGAAAGCAGTGAGAATTGATATCCACAAATATCAAATATTGAACCATTGATTTTATGGAACGTCACATCGAAAAATTTTTAAGATATCTTGAAATCGAGCGCAATGCCTCGGCGCACACCATTCTTAATTACAAGCTGGATTTAAATGTTTTCGGTGCTTTTTTAAAAGATGTTCCGGTGGAGGATGTTGGGTATCTTTTGGTCAGGAAGTTTCTCGCTCATTTGAAAGAGCAAAATTTGTCGGCACGCAGTATCGGACGCAAACTTTCATCCGTGAGGAGTTTTTTTAAATTCCTGGTGAGAGATGGGTATTTAAAAACAAATCCAACGGATGCCATTTCTTCGCCAAAACTTGAAAAATCTCTTCCTAAATTTTTAACAGAAGAGGATGTAACGCGTCTTATCGAGGCACCTGCGGTTGATACGCTTAAAGGTTTAAGGGACCGGGCCATTTTAGAAACTTTATATTCGACAGGCATGCGAATTTCGGAGTTGGTTTCTTTAAAAGAAGATAATATTGATTTTATCGGAGGGACTTTAAAGGTTTACGGAAAAGGAAAAAAAGAGCGGATGCTGCCAGTGGGGGACAGGGCGCTAAGGGCTATACGCACGTATTTAAAAGAGCAGAATGTTAAGTCCGAAACGGTTTTTTTAAATAAGAACAAAAAATCTTTAGGGGCCCGGGGTATCAGAAAGATGTTGGACGGATATATCCATCAGATCAGCCTGTCCAATCATATTTCACCTCATACGTTGCGTCATTCGTTTGCGACCCATCTTTTAAACCGCGGCGCTGATTTACGCAGTGTCCAGGAATTGTTGGGCCACGCGAATTTGTCGACTACGCAGATTTATACGCACTTGACAACGGAAAAGTTAAAAAGCGTGTATGAGAAGGCGCATCCACGCGCCTGAAAGGCAATGAACAATGAAGAATGAAAAATTAACAATTAATAAAAATTTTTGTTTTTTAGTTTTAATATTTCAATTGTTCATTGTTAATTGTTCATTATTAATTTCTCAAATTTTATTCTTATGATGTATTTTATTTACGATATCCTGATTTTTATCGCGGCACTTCTGTATCTGCCGTTTTATGTCCTGCGAGGGCGTGTTCACGCGGCCCTTTGGATGCGTTTGGGATTTTTTGATAAAGATTATTTTAAAAGTGTGCGGGGCAAGGATGTTGTTTGGATTCATGCCGTAAGTGTTGGAGAGGCCCGGGCCGCTGAATCTTTACTGCGCCTGATCCGGCTCAACTGGCCCACAAAAAGTATTGTTGTCTCAACGGTAACGCCGACAGGCTATGCCATTGTTAAATCTGTCCTTAAAGAAGGCGAAGTTGCGTTTTACGCGCCTTTGGACATCTCCTGGGTTGTGAAGAAATTTTTGTCGTGTATTAAGCCAACCCTGCTGATCATTTTAGAGACCGAGTTATGGCCGAATTTAATCCGTCTGGCAAAAAAACAAAAAGTCCGGGTGGCCATTGCGAATGGAAGGATATCGGATCGTTCCTATCGGCGGTACAAAAAAGTTAAATCTTTGTTATACCGAACGCTGCGCAGGGTTGACCTCTTTTGCATGCAAAACAAAGAATCAGCTGAGCGTATTTCTCTCCTGGGGGCTCCGGTGGAACGCGTCCATATCACAGGAAACATTAAATTTGATATTTCATCGGATTTGAAGCGTACGCCTGCTTTCATGCGTCTTAAAGAATTGACTAAAGGTTGCCTCCTTTTGATCGCCGGCAGTACTCATGAGAATGAAGAAGAGATCCTTATCGGGCTCTATAAATCACTGCGAAAGGATTTTGCGTCTTTAAGGCTTCTCATCGCTCCACGGCATCTGGAACGCATTGATCATATTCAGCGCATTATCCGATTCCATGGCTTGGAAGCCGTGCGTCTTTCACGTCTTGAACAATTTTCATCAGCCCAGGTGGCGCTTGTGGATACGATAGGGGATTTAAGCGTCCTTTATGAACTGAGCGCGATCGCTTTTATCGGAGGCAGTCTCATCAAAAAAGGAGGGCACAATCCTATTGAGCCGGCTGTTTTCGCCAAACCGATTTTATTCGGAAAATTCATGTATAACTTTAAAGAGATCCGTAATATTTTTTTAAAAGAAAAAGCCGGGTTAGAAGTCGATGGGCCTTCGGCCTTAGAGTATGATTTAAGAAGGCTTTTGGCCAGCCCTTCAGAGCGTAAGGAGCTGGGGGATCGGGCCAGAGGATTGCTGGATAAAAACCGGGGTGCGGCTGAACAGACATTCTTGGAGATTAAAGGGCTTTTATGAATGACCTTGAAAAATTTTATACACAGAACAAGATAACGCCGGTTATCGTTATTCTTTTCCCCGCGCTGATCATTTTGTCTGTTCTCTATTTTGCGGTGATCTCCTGTCTTAAAATATTTTATCGTATTTTTTCTTATCGTTCTTCCCTGAAAGTTTTAAGCATCGGCAACATAACGTTAGGGGGCAGCGGGAAAACGCCTTTTGTGGAGTGGTTGGCTCAGAGAGTTTCTCGAGAGGGCCATCGTGCGGCCGTCCTTATCAGGGGGTATAAAACAACTCGTGAAACGAATTCATTTGTTTCTTTGAATTATTATGCCTATGGCGATGAGGCGAGCATGCTCATAGAAAGCCTTCCTGAAGAAATTTCCGTGATGACGGGGAAGAACCGTATTAAAAAAGTAAAAGCGCTTCAGAACGAAGGTGGCTATGATACGCTCATCCTTGATGATGGTTTTCAGCAGTGGGGATTAAAAAGAGACTTAGATATTGTGACGATTGACGCCACCAACCCCTTTGGTAACGGACTTTTGCTTCCGGCGGGCCATCTGCGCGAAGATATCTTTTCATTAAAAAGGGCGGATGTTTTGTGCCTGACGCGTGTTTATGAGATTGGCCTTGAATCGCGGCAGAAACTGGAACAGCTGTTAAAAAAGATCAATCCCAAAGCTCTTTATTTAGAAGCGGTCCATGAACCTGAATATCTTTATGCCCTTGAGTCTTCGCGGTTCCTTTCCATGGAAAGCCGTATCCCGTTGGAGAATTTAAAAGGTAAGGACGTTTCTTTGTGCTGTGGCATCGCGAACCCTGGTTCGTTTTTACGCCTGATCGAAGGGGCTGGGGCGCGCGTGGCGCACAAGAATTTTTTTCAGGATCACCATGTATTTAGCAAAGACGAATTAATGAAAATGAAGGCTGATTGCCAGGAGCAAGGGATCCGTCGGTTAATCGTTACTGAGAAAGATGCGCCGCGTTTGAGCGGGGCGCCAACTCTGTTCAAGCATTCAAGCGTTGAAATTCTCGTTTTAAAGATAAGTTTAAAGATCGTAAAAGGTTTAGAGGCATTGGATGAAAGATTACGTACTTTATATCATCGTTAGAGGCACTATTCTTTTTTTAAGAATTTTTCCTTTAAGGCTTTGGTTAGGACTGGCCCGCGTGATCGGCTGGCTCTACTATTATGCCGCTGGCAAAAAAAACAAAAGGGCCTGGGCTCATTTGAAGCTGGCGTTAGGCGAACGTTCGAAAAAAGAGCGCAAAAAGATCATCCACTCCATGTATGTCCGGATTGCCCAGAATTGTTTCGAGACTTTGTATTTGCCGTATTTAAACGAAGCGTATATTTTAAAACATGTGCAGTCGCCTGATTTATCTAAAGTCCAGGAAGCTGTTCACGCGCCTGGTGGAAGCGTTTTTTTGGCCTGTCACGCCGGTAGCTGGGAATTGACCAATATCATCAACCCTGTTTTTTTCAAAAATCGTACGTACGCGATGCTGGCGCAGCCGCAGGCAAGGTATAAAAAGCTCGATGCTTTTTTAAATATTCTAAGAGAGAGCAAAAAGACGAAAGTGATCAGTGTCTCAGAGTTGAAAAAAGTTGTTTCGCATCTTGCTTCAGGTAATATTTTGGGGGTTGTCGCCGACCATGGCGGACGCGACGGTATTGCGGTTGATTTTTTCGGCAAACTGGCCATGACGCCGGTCGGGGGGGTTAAGCTTGCCCGAAAGCTGAAAGCCAAGATTTTTTTAGGTATGATGCATCGCGTCTGGGGCCCCAACCATGAGATATCTTTTAAACCGTATGAACTTGTAACAACGGGCGATGAAGCAAAAGACCTGGAAGTCAATTTGACGCGTATCAATAAAATTTTTGAAGAGTATGTGAGGGAGTACCCCGAAGAATATCTTTGGTTTTTCAAACGGTGGAAATATTCGCCTCAGAAAAATATTTTAGTTTTAAGTGATGGTAAGCTCGGGCATGTTAAGCAGTCTTTGGCATTGTGTGAGATTTTAAAAGGGCACTGGGGGGATAAGGTCACCGTGAAAGTCGTTGACGTGCGCTATAAAACAACTTTGCTTAAGAATTTATTGGCATGGGGCGCAAGGATGGTAGGTGCGCGTCTTTCAAGGGGGCTTTTGCCTTATTGTCTGACGGATGAATCGTATCACAGCGTTGACTCCGGGGCTTATGATATGGTTGTTTCGGCCGGTTCGTCTCTGGCCGCGGTTAATGTAGCGGTTGCTTTAGATAATAACGCAAAGGCGATATCCGTGATGAAGCCGGGGATATTGCCTTTTAAAAAATTTGATGCTGTGATCGTGCCCCTCCATGATCAGGCGTCAAAGAATCCCCATGTTGTCGAAACAATCGGATCTTTGAACGCAGTGACTCCGGGATCGCTTAAGGACGATTTTTCAGAACTTTGTAAAGTGAAAAAAGAATTGAGCGATTGTCCGTCGTCTCTTGAGCCGAAGATCGGTTTTTTGATCGGAGGAGATTCGAAGAATTATTTTTTTGAAAAAAATATGCTGGAGGTGGTCTGCAGTCAGATAAAAATGATCCAGAAAGAAAAAGATGCCTCTTTATTTTTAACGACATCGCGGCGTACGTCTCCCGAAATTACCCAGGTTTTAAAAAATAATTTTTTAAACGATTCCCGCTGTAAGCTTTTTGTTGAAGCGGCTCTTGATAATCCTTCAGGCACAGTTGGCGGGATTTTTTATTTAAGCAATGTGATCGTGGTCAGCGGTGAAAGTATTTCGATGGTGTCAGAGGCCCTCTCAAGCGGCAAGGCGGTTGTTGTTTTCAAGCCTCATGCTTTTAAGGAAAACAATAAAGTAAAAAGGTTTCTGGATTTTTTATCCCAAAAGGATTATATTTCTTTAGTTGCGCCTGATGATATTGCGGACGCGATCAAAAGAATCCTGGACCATCCGTCGCCTCGGGTGGTTTTGGATGAGCGAGGGCGTATTTTAGAAGAATTGAAGAAAATTTTGTAGAGGAGTGTTTTGATGAATATCTTACAAGTGTTGCCGCAGCTGAACGTCGGTGGAGTCGAAACGGGAACGGTGGACCTTGCCAAGTATCTTACTAAAAACGGCCATAAATGTTTTGTCGTTTCGGCAGGAGGGGAGTTGGTTCGAGAGCTTGAGGCGCAGGGCGTGCGTCATTATCAATTACCTGTGGATCATAAAGCTTTTTGGGTTATGTTTAAAGCCGCCCGTAAACTCGCAGAGATCATTAATAAAGAAAATATAGAAATCGTTCACGTGCGTTCCCGGGTGCCGGCCTGGGTGGGTTTTATGGCGGTGCGAAAGACGCGCGCGACGCTTATCACTACGGCTCATGGCCATTATTCCCGCCATATTTTCAGTTATATGATGGGTGGCGGGAAATATACGATCGTGCCGAGCTCTGTCATTGGAAAACATATGCACGAAGATTTCGGTGTGCCTTTGGAGAATATGAGGCTTATCCCCCGCAGCGTGGATCTGGAACGGTATTTTTTTAAAGCCCCGTCGGCTCAGGTGAAAAAAGAATACATGATCGCCGTTATCGGGCGTATCACGCCGATCAAGGGCCAGATTTATTTTTTAAAAGCTCTTGTAAAGATTTTAAGATCAGCGCCTTTTGTTAAGGCCTGGATTATTGGAGGCGTTTCTCCGGGCAAGCACAATTATATGGAAGAACTTGAAGTATGGGTTCGGCGTCTGGGTTTGGCCCATGTGGTGGAATTTTTGGGCAACAGGCGTGATATCCCCGAGCTTCTCGCGAAAAGCGATATCTTAGTGATGCCGTCGATCGCCGAAGAGGCTTTTGGCCGTGTTATCGTGGAAGCGCAGGCTTCAGGCGTGCCTGTTGTTTCGACGAAGGTGGGCGGCGTGGTCGAGATCATTGAGGACGGTAAAGACGGGCTCTTGGTTTATCCTAAAGATCATGAAGGGCTGGCAGATGCGGTCTTAAAGATTTTAAAAGATCCTCTTTTAGCGCAGTCTCTGGCGTTGAATGGGAGAAAGAAAGTTGAAGAGAAGTTTTCTTTGGAAAAAATGGCTCAGGATACATTAAAGGTTTATTCCGAAGCGCGGACGGTGCCGCGCATATTGGTGGTTAAGCTCAGCGCTATCGGGGATTGTATTTTAGCCATTCCTTCGCTGGAAGCTTTAAAAAAGAAATTTCCTCTTTCAAAGATCGTCTGTCTGGTGGGTCAGCAAGCGCGCGAAGTTTTTCAGCGATGCCCTTATGTCGATGAGCTTATCGTTTGCGATTTTAAAGGCAAGGACAAGGGGCTGCGGGGCTTATGGGCCTTGGCCAAAAAGCTGATGCGCCGCAGATTTGATATGGTGATTGATTTACAGAATAACAAGAAGAGTCATTTTTTGAGTTACGCGACTTTCGCAACACGGCGCTACGGTTACGATAACGGCAAGTTCAGCTTCTTTCTTAATCATAAAATCAAAGATGCGGAGTTGCCGCTTGATCCTGTCCAGCATCAGTTCCGGGTCTTGAACATGCTGGGGATATCGTACATGGGGGAAAAATGTGCGCTTTGGCCTTCGGCTGAAGATAAGAAATTTGCGCAAACTTTTCTGGAGCGTTATTGGCTGGGAAAAGAAAAGCTGATCGGCATCAACATCGGCTCCAGTCCCCGCTGGCCTTCGAAACAATGGTTGGCCAAAAATTATGTCAAGCTTTGCGATAAGCTGGCGAAGAAAGACTATCGTATTCTTTTGACGGGAAGCGCCGCGGACGCAGCATTCGCTAAATCTGTTTTAGATCATGTCCACGCGAAGCCAATTTGCGCGGTCGCGCAGACAACGTTGATGCAGTTGGCTTGCCTCATCGAGAAATGCGATGTGTATGTGACCGGCGATTCGGCTCCTATGCATTTAGCCGCTGCCATGCGAACGCCTTTTGTAGCCCTTTTCGGGCCCACGGATTCCCGTTGGCATCTGCCGCCGGCTGAGCGTTGTTCTGTTCTGCAAAAAGATTGCCCCCCATGCTATAAGGGTGTTTGTCCGAAGAAAGAGCAGTCCTGCATGGAGCAAATAACCGTGGATGAAGTTGCGAGCGCCATTGAATGGCTTTTGGGAGTCGCAAAAACAGTATGAAAATCCTTTTATTAGCCAATCACATCAATACAGGCGGCATTGCGGCGTATATGCTCAACCTCGCCAAAGCCTTGCATAAGAAAAATAACTTTGAGTTTCTGGTAGCATCGCGCGGAGGGGACCATCAAGAAAGTTTTAAAGAATTAGGCGTCAAGCACATCCCTCTTCCTTTGACGACCAAGTGTGAAGTGAGTCCGAAGGTTTTTCTTTCCGCCCTGAGATTGAAGTCCTTGATAAAAAAAGAAGGCATCGACGTGATCCATGCCAATACCCGTGTGACGCAGGTCTTGGCGGTTTTTTTGTCGCGCGCAACAGGCATTCCTTTTATTTCTACCTGTCATGGTTATTTTAAGAGACGCCTGATGCGAAGGTTATTTCCCTGCTGGGGCTTAAAAACGATCGCCATCAGCGACCAGGTTCGGGATCATTTAATTCATGATTTTCATCTTGAAGGACGCCGCGTCGCGCTGGTTTATAACGGCATTGATCTGGAAAAATTCCATTCGTTTGAAAAAAAAGCCATTGATGAGGAGAAGAAACGGTTTGGCCTTGATGGGAATAAAAAAATCATCGGCCACATCGGAAGACTTTCTTCTGTCAAGGGGCAGAAATTTTTAATAGAGGCGGCGCGTCTTTTGGTGCGCAAAAGAAAGGATGTCCAATTTCTTATTATCGGCGATGGTGATGAAAAAGAGGATCTTTTAAACCAGATCGCCGCGGATGAGGCTTTAGAGGGTGTTGTTTTTTTAAAGCCTACGGTTAAGGACATGCCTCTTGCGCTGGCGGTGATGGATATTTTTGTTATGCCTTCATTGCAGGAAGGCCTGGGGCTTTCTCTTCTAGAGGCTCAGGCCCAGGGGGTCCCTGTCGTGGCGTCCCGCGTCGGTGGAATACCGACGGTGATAGAAGACGGCGTAACAGGATTGTTGTGCGCGCCTTGCGATGCGCGTTCGTTGGCGGATTCAATAGAGAAGCTTTTGGAGGCACCTGATTTAAGGGCTTCTTTGGTCAAGAACGCTCATGCGCAATTAAAAGAGAAGTTTTCTTTGATCCTTATGGCAGAAAAGACAAAAAAGATTTATGAGGAAGTTGTATGCTCAAGATAACGAGAAAGATACTTCTTTATTTTTTTATTTTTACATTCGCCTGTGCCGCTATTTTTTTAAAAACGATCCTTTCCTGCGGCGCTGACCCTGTCATTTTGATGTATCATAGCATTGGAGAAGCTCAGGCGGAGAAGAAAAATTCTCTGAATATTTCTTTAAAAAGTTTTGAACAACAAATGGAGTTTTTGCGAGCCAATCATTATCGCGTGATCCCATTGCTCGAACTTAAAAATCTTTTGAAAGAAAATAAAAAAATTCCGCCTAAGACCGTTGTCTTGACTTTTGATGACGGCTATGAAAATAATTACACGAATGCATTCCCGATTTTAAAAAAGTATAATTTTCCGGCGACTATTTTTGTTACTGTGAATTATTTAGAAAAAGAAAGAATGATGTATGATCGTGTCTATAGATTTTTGACTAAAAAAATGATCCATGAAATGTCGGATTCAGGATTGATTGTAATAGGTTCTCATGCCCTGGAACATCGCTATCTTCCTTCAATCTCAGATGAAAGTGAACTTTGGAAAGAGATCAATGATTCGAAAGGGATTTTAGAAAAAATTTTAAAAAAACCCGTTGAGGCTTTTTGTTACCCTGTCGGTGGCCATACGCCTCTTCTAGAAGCTATGGTTAAAAAGAGCGGCTATCAGATAGCCGTTATTATAGCGCCGGAAAAAGGGGAGCGTCGGGATAACCTCTATGCCCTGGGACGTATTAAGATGACTGAAAATTCAGGGAATCCTGTTGCTTTATGGGTGAAGTTGAGTGGTTATTATTTAAGGCTTAAGGAGTTGTAAGCGCCATGAAGACGAATGTTAAAGGCGAAGATTATTCTGCCAAGGAGCGGATCCTGGTGTTTGAAGTCAATTGGCTGGGGGACGTTTTGTTTTCGACGCCCGCCATCCGGGCTATCCGTAAGAAACATCCTGGCGCCTATGTCGCGGCCCTTGTCGTGCCCCGCTGCCGCGAAGTATTGTTTGGGAATAATTATCTGGACGAGGTTATGGTTTTTGACGAGAAAGGCAAGCATCGGGGTTTGAAAGGGAAAATTCGTTTGATCAGGGATTTGCGGGCGCGGCATTTTACAATCAGCTATCTCTTCAAAAGTTCTCTTTCCCGAACGCTCTATATTTTTCTCTCCGGGATTAAAAAAAGGATCGGTTATGGAAAAAGAAGGGGAGATTTTTTTCTGACGGAACGCGTCATGCTCCCGGAAACACAGCTTCATCGTTCGGATGCATATTATTATCTGGTGGCCAAAGATAAGATCCCCGAAGGCGAGCGGCGTTATGATTTTTTTGTTTCTAATGAAGATAAGGCGTTCATCGAAAGTATGCTTAAAAAACATCACCTGTCGGAAGGCAGGCAGTTTGTTGCTTTGCATGTCGGCGGCAACTGGGATCTCAAGCGGTGGCCGCAGGCCCATTTTGCGAAGCTGATTGATACCATAAAAACCTCTTATGGCGCGGATGTGGTTATTACAGGTTCTTTTTTGGATCATCCTCTGGCCAAAGAGATCGCAGGGCTCACTCAAACCAAACCTTTTGTGGCCTGTGGTATGACAACGCTAAAGCAACTGGGAGCTCTTTTTCAAAGAAGCGATCTTGTCATTTCCGCTGATTCAGGGCCTTTGCATATCGCGATGGCGATGCAGGCGAACACTGTGGCCCTTTTCGGGCCCACGCTTCCTGAAATCACGGGGCCGATCGGTGCAGGTAACTTTTCCGTTCTTCGCAATAAAGAGATTCCCTGCGCGGTTCCTTGTTATAATTTAGAATGTAAAGATAATATTTGCATGAGTTCGTTGACTGTTGAACAAGTGATCGAAGAGGTGGAAAAACGCGGATGGTTAAAAAAGGCCGTATAGAGAAGATCCTTTATATTACTTTAAGCAATCTGGGCGATGCCATAATGGCAATGCCGGCTTTTGATTATTTAAGGCGCGAATGTCCTGACGCAAAAATAACGGTCCTGGCCGCCCCCCGCACCAAATGTATTTTTGAAAATCACCCCAAAGTCGATCAACTGCTCATTTTTGACAAGAGTGTATCCATAAAGGAAAAAAGGGAATTATTTTTTAGATTAAAATCCGAGCATTTCGATGTCGTTGTTGATTTAAAAAATACTTTTTACCGCTGGTCGATCCTGGCGCGTTATAAGAATCCTGCCTGGATGAAATTTCCTTCCTGGGCGCGCCATGCGAGCGTTCAGCATCTTCTAAAAGCAATTTTTGCTTTGAAAGGCAGCGGCGTGGATGAGCCCGAGTTTAACGCGATCTATGCCCACAGGGACGTTTCTTTTATTTCTGCGCGCGACGAAAACAGTGCGGATGAACTTTTAAAACGCTTTGGGGTGAATGCCGGCGAAGATTTTGTTCTGGTCGTTCCCGGGGCTCGCAGCGCGTTGAAACGATGGACTCAGGAAGGGTACGCGCAAGTCATCAAGTCCATCCGGCAAAAGTACGGTTTGCCTGTCATCCTTATCGGTGAAAAAAATGAAGGGCCTTATTTTGACGCAATCATGAAGCGCATCCAGGAGGACAGGGTTTTTGATTTTTCGGGTGCGACGTCTTTTGGTCAGCTGGCAAGCCTTATTTTTCGCTCTAAGCTTATTGTCTGCAACGATAGCGGGATTTTGCAAATCGCAAGTTACTTGAATAAGCCTGTGGTTGGCATTTATGGGCCTTCGGATTATCATCGCTACGGCCCCTGGTCAAGGCAGGGGATTTTGGTGCGAAAAAATGTTTTATGCGCGCCATGCGCCCAAGCGGAATGCCGTCATAAAAATGACGTTCCTGTCTGCATCGCAACGATCCGTCCTTATGATGTTCTTTTAGCCGTGCGTTTGATCCTTGAAAGTCAAGGGCAAGGGGGGCGGCCGCCGGTTCAGGGCCGTTATCGGCGCATCCTTGTTGTGCGCACGGACCGTATCGGAGATGTTTTATTGACCACGCCTGTTTTAAAAAGCCTTCGCGATAATTATCCGTCCAGTTATATCGCCATGATGGTGTCTTCCTATACGCGTGAATGCGTGGATGGCAATCCTTATCTGGACCGCGTCATTATTTTTGATAAAGAAAAATACAACGGCCTTTTCGCGACGCTTAAATTCAGCCGATTTTTAAAAAGGGAAAATTTTGATGTTGTCCTTATTTTTAACCCGACGGCGCGTCTTCATTTTCTCATGTTTTTAGCCCGCATCCGCGAGCGCATCGGCTATGACTGGAGGGCGCCTTTTCTTTTAACCAAAGCCCTGCATCATACGAAGCAGGAGGGGATGCGGCATGAGCTCGAATATAACTTTGATCTGTTGAAGCCCTTGGGTATCGAGGAGGTAACTCGTGAGCTTTATATGCCGATCAAGGAAGCTTCAGAAAATTTTGTCGAGGCATTGCTAAAAGAAGCCGGTATCTCTACGCAAGACCGGATCGTGGCCTTATGCCCTTCGGCCAGTTGTGTGTCACGGTTGTGGTCTCCTGAAAGATATGCGCAAGTAGCGGATCGCCTGGCTGCGCGTCATATCAAGGTTGTTTTGGTGTCCGATAAAATTCATCACGGTATTGTTGAAAAAGTGTTGGACCGGGCCACTTCGAGTGTCATTGATTTATCCGGACGTTTTAGTTTAAGCGAGCTGGCGAGTTTTTTTAAAAGGTGCGCGTTGCTTATTTCCAATGATTCTGGTCCTGTGCATATCGCTGTGGCTGTCGGGACGCCGGTGATTTCTATTTTTGGCAGGAACCAGCCCGGCCTGGGGCCAAAGCGTTGGGGGCCTACAGGGCCTGGCGACGTTGCTTTGTTTAAAAAAACAGAATGCGCGCCATGCCTGGCCCATGCGTGTCATAAACATTTTAAGTGCCTGGAGGCGATCACGGTGGAAGAAGTGCTTGAGGCAGCTATCCGTCTTTTGTCCTAAAGATTTTAAAAAGAAGAAAAATAAATGTAGTGTCCGAAGGCTTTTTCTATTAAAATAGATAAGATTGTAGCGTTTAACCTGATAAGGGTCAGGCTTCATCTGGTATCATAGCCGGGGGTGAGCCTGTCCATTATTCAAAAGGAGGGGATGATGAAGGATAAAAAGATCAGTGCTATCGTAGGTTTATCCGTAACATTGTTGGCCGTCGTGACAGCGATCTCTTTTAGCGTGGCGACCGTTGCGTATCAGAAAGAAGTGGCTAAGTTAAAAAAGTTGAACAAGCAGAACACCGAAACGATTGCTGAGTATACTTCTATTCTTAAGGGTATCCAGCAGCAATTGACAAAAGTTCAGGGCCAAATTTAATAGGGAGAAAGAGAATGAAGACAACTTTAACATCGCTTTTGTTCATTGTCCTATTGCTGGTAGGCTGTTTTGTTTCTTATTCAGCCGGAGTGCGCAAGGATCGTTCAGAGATCAAGGTGCTTCAGGGGCAGGTGGACATCTATAAAACTGAATCTGAAAAACTCGCAAAGATCTTAAGGTCGATCCGCGATACCGCTTCGACGGCAGCGGTTACTGAAAAAGCACAGTAGGCCGATGCAGGGGGCGCGTGATTAGAGGTCTCAAAGGTTGAGCATGATTGAAAGAGCGAAACCTTAAAAGGTCTTTTTTCTGGGTTTGTCGAGTTGTCAATTTTTTTTACGTCGGTTGATATGCAAGAAAGGGGATTTTCATGAAATTCAGGTTGTTGATAATTTTTCTCTTGCTGGTTTTTTCAGTTGGCTGTGCTGCGGTATGCAGAACGGGCACGTCCAGCGATTTTACGAATGTGAAAAATTATTGTATTTTTACAAAGGCTGAACTTGGTATGTCAAAAAAGGAAGTTCAGACCGCTGTTGGTTTGCCTAAGAGCCGCAGTGAAGATGTGTCGTTTGGCGGCAAGAACTATGAAGAGGTCTGGGTCTATGATGGGGAGCCGCAGCCTGTCTTGTATTTTAAGAATGGATTCCTGGCGCATAAGGAATATCGCAGCTAAAGAGGCTTAACGCAGAACGTAGCGACCTGCCCGATACTTATGCAGAGAAAGAGTTTGATTTTTTTGGAAAAAATCTGTTATAGGCGAAATCAATGGATTTATCAAAACTTAAAACAGTATCTATAAATAAAAGAAAAAGTAAGGTCAATAAGGCTTTGTTTGCCAAGACGCTGCCGCGTGGAGCTTCTTTTAAGGATTTTTTTAAAAGCCTGCCTGAAATTTTAAAAGCCAAAGAATTAAGGGATGTTGTGGAGGCTATTGCTTTGGCGCGCGCCAAAAAGAAACCCGTCGCACTCCTTATGGGGGCCCATGTCATCAAGTGCGGTCTTTCGCCTCTGGTTATTGAGCTTATTAAAAAAAATATTGTCACGTCGGTTTCTTTGAATGGAGCGGGTATTATCCACGATTTTGAGATCGCTTATTGCGCTTCGACTTCTGAAGATGTGGCAGAAGCCCTTGAGGATGGAAGTTTTGGGATGGTCCGCGAAACAGCTGATTTTATCAATGCAGCTGTCGGCGAAGGGGTGCGTCGCGGCCTTGGATTCGGTACGTCTGTTGGTTTGAAAATAGCAAAAGAGAAATTAAAATATAGAAATTTAAGCATCGCGTGCGCCTGTGTTGAAAAAGGAATCCCTTTGACCGTGCATGTGGCCATCGGCACGGACATTATCCACCAGCATCTTTCTTTTAGCGGTTCAGATACGGGCGAGGCTTCTCTCCGGGATTTCAGGCGCCTGACCCAGGAAGTGGCAGAGCTGGGTGATGGCGGCGTTGTCATTAATATCGGTTCAGCGGTCCTTTTGCCGGAAGTTTTTTTAAAAGCCTTGAGCGTGGCCCGCAATCTTAAAAAAAACGTGAAAAATTTTACGACAGTGAATTTCGACATGAATTTTCATTACCGGCCTTATCAGAACATAGTCACGCGGCCTGTTTTAAAATCAGGGCGCGGGTTTTATATTGTGGGGCATCATGAGATCATGCTTCCTCTATTGGTACAGGCATTGAAGGAGAGAATGGGCCGATGAGATTAAAGACAGATGAGGTAAAAAAAATACTTACCCGATTTTCGCGTGCTAAGATTTTGGTCGTCGGTGATTTGATCTTAGATGAATTCATCTGGGGCAAGGCCGATAGGATTTCTCCGGAAGCGCCCGTGCCTGTGGTGTGGGCTCAATCCCAATCTTTTATGCCGGGAGGTGCTTCCAACGTTGCCAACAATATGGCTTCTTTAGGGGCGCATGTTTCTCTCTGCGGGGTCGTTGGAGACGATAAAAACGGCAATATCTTAATGAACAAACTTCGTGAGAGCGGCATTGATTGCACAGGCGTTGTGGTGGATACGCTTCGGCCGACAACGGTCAAGACCCGCATTATCGCCGCGCATCAGCAAATGGTCCGCGTGGATTGGGAACATATAGCGCCGTTATCCAAAGAAGACATTAATAAAGTTACGGAGCTCATCCGCCAGAAACTGGATGATATCGATGCACTTGTTATTGAAGATTACGGCAAAGGAATGATCAGCCCGCATCTTTTAAAATCCATTGTTTCTTTGGCCCGAAAGCATAAAAAAATTATTACCGTTGATCCTAAGGTTGAACATTTTTCATATTATCGGGGTGTGACTGCGATGACACCGAATGAAAAAGAAGCCTCTGCCGGCTCAGGAATAAAAATTACATCGGACGCCGATGTCGATCGCGCAGGCTGGAGATTATTGAAAAAGCTTAATTGCGGAGCTGTTGTGGTGACCTTAGGGGACAAGGGGATGAAAGTGTTTGAAGAGAAGCGTTCGGTTTTTCACATACCCACAGTGGCTCAGGAGGTTTTCGATGTTTCCGGCGCCGGAGATACGGTTATTTCTGTCTTTACGCTGGCGCTTTCCTGCGGCCTTCCTATCAGAGAGGCTGCGGAGCTTTCTAATATCGCCGCCGGCATTGTGGTGGGTAAGGTCGGCGTGGCTGTGGTGACAAAAGAAGAGGTTTTGGATGGTTTCAATCGTTTTAAAGGCCGCTTAAAGGCTTTTAAATAAAGTGAAAGGTTTTAAAAATGGATGTTGTCGGTATAATCCCAGCGCGTTACGCGTCGGTGCGTTTTGAAGGAAAAGTCCTGGCTGATATTTTAGGCAAGCCCATGATCCAGCATGTGTGGGAGAGTGCCTTGAAGGCCAAATCCTTAAATGATCTTATCGTTGCTTGTGATGATGAGCGGATTTATAAAGCGGTGTCGGATTTCGGCGGCAAAGCGGTGATGACGGCCAAGGCGCATACCAGCGGTACGGAACGACTGGCCGAAGTTGTAGCGGACTTAGACGTCAAGGTGGTGGTGAATATCCAGGCAGATGAGCCTCTGGTGCATCCGTCCATGATTGATGATGTCGCTTATTCGATCCTTAATAATCCGGCCACAACCATGGCGACACTGATGAAGCGCATTGAGCATGAGGAAGAAACCCCTGACGCTAACGTTGTCAAGGTCGTTGTGGATAAAAAAGGGTTCGCCCTTTATTTTTCGCGCTGGCCCATTCCGTTTGTGCGCGACGAAGAGCCCGGGATGCGGGTCCATTATAAACATATCGGCCTTTATGGTTATACTAAAGATTTCCTTTTCGTTTATAAAAAGTTACCGCCCTCAAAACTTGAGATTTTGGAGAAGCTGGAACAGTTGCGTGTATTGGAAAATGGTTATGAAATAAAAGTAATTGAGACAAAATTTGAGACTATCGGCGTTGATACACGCGAAGACCTGGAAAAAGTGAAACAGTATCTTACGATAAAGGCGAAGGTATGAACAAAGAAAAGAAATTAAATGTCCGTGAAGTGGCTATAGGGTCTGTTGTGATTGGGGGCGGGCGTCCTTTTGTCCTGATCGCCGGTCCCTGCGTTATCGAAACAGAAGCAAGCACTCTCAGACACGCGGAAAAATTAAAAAAGATCAGCCGCACCTGCGGCATCCCTCTGGTATTTAAATCCAGCTATGATAAGGCGAATCGAACGTCATTAAAATCCTTTCGCGGCCCGGGTTTGGTAAAGGGTTTAAAAATTTTAGAAAAAGTAAAGAATGAGCTTGGCGTGCCGTTACTTTGCGATGTTCATAGCGTCGGTGAAGTTAATGACGCCGCTGAAGTTTTGGATTGTCTTCAGATACCGGCTTTTTTATGCCGTCAAACGGATCTTCTTGTTGCGGCGGCTAAGACGGAAAAGGCCGTCAATGTTAAAAAGGGCCAATTTTTGGCGCCTTCGAATATGGAAGAAGCGGTTAAAAAGATCGAGGAAAGCGGGAATAAAGATATCATTTTAACGGAGCGCGGCAGTTCTTTTGGTTATAATAATCTGGTTGTTGATTACAGGTCTTTAAGCGTTATGAGAAGCTTCGGTTGCCCTGTTGTTTTCGATGCGACGCATAGCGTTCAGCTGCCCGGGGGTAAGGGGGTTTCCAGCGGCGGAGAAAGAGGTTATGTGCCGGCTTTGTCCAGGGCTGCGTTGGCTTTTGGCTGTGACGGGATATTTTTAGAAGTCCATGAGGATCCTGATCAAGCGCCTTGCGATGGCCCTAATATGATCGCGCTGAACTCCCTGGAAGGACTCTTGAGGGATCTAAAAAAAATTGACGAACTTATGCGGGATAAAAAGGATTAGGTAAATTTTATGTTTATCGAACAGGCAAAAAAAGTTTTAAAGATAGAGGCTGAGGCGATTGCGGCGCTTTCCAAACGGATAGATTCCGAGTTTAACCGCGCCATCGAATTATTAAGCAAGTGCCCCGGCCGCGTGATCGTGACAGGCATGGGCAAAGGCGGTCTGATCGGCGAGAAAATCTCCGCGACCATGGCTTCCACAGGGACTCCGAGCCTTTTTCTGCATTCAGCGGAAGCTATTCACGGCGATCTGGGCCGTGTGACCAAAGACGACATCATCCTGGCCATCTCTAACAGCGGCGAGACGGAAGATCTGATCCGGCTCCTGCCTATTATTAAAAAAATCGGCGTGCGTTTGATCGCGATGACAGGCAATACACATTCGACATTGGCCAAACACAGTGATGTTGTTTTGGATGTTTCTGTTAAAAAGGAGGCCTGTCCGTTGGGGCTGGCGCCGACCGCAAGCACGACGGTCACCCTGGCCATGGGAGATGCTATCGCGGTATGCCTCCTGGAAAAGAAGGGTTTTAAAGAACAGGATTTTGCTTTTTATCATCCCGGCGGGGCTTTGGGGAAGAGGTTGCTTTTAAAAGTTGAAGATATCATGCGAAAGGGAACAGCCAATCCTGTGGTTGGTGAAAATGAACTGGTGCGCGATGTGTTGTTTGATATCACTTCAGCGCGCGCAGGAGCTGCCAGCGTCGTCGATAAAAAGGGAAAATTGTTGGGTATATTTACAGATGGTGATTTACGCAGGCACTTAGAAGAAGATGATCGTCTTGTTTTGAAAAAAATCAAGGATGTTATGACAAAGAACCCGACTACTATTTCAAAAGATTGCCTGGCGAGCGAAGCTCTGAGGATTTTAAAAGAAAAACGTATTGATGAGCTTCCGGTCGTTGATTCAAAATGCCGGCCTATCGGGATGCTCGATGTCCAGGATCTTTTAAAAGCCGGGTTAGTCTAGACTTTTCCTAATTATGCCAACGATCAATTCCAAACTTAAATCTAAAATGAAGAAGGTGAAAATTCTTCTTCTTGATGTTGACGGTGTCCTGACCGACGGACGCATCATTTATGACAGCCGGGGAGTGGATGCCAAGTTCTATGACGTCCACGATGGCTTAGGGGTGTATCTTTTGGGGCGCATGGGGATCAAGACGATTTTAATCACAGCCAAAGGTTCTAAATCGATTCATCCGCGCGCCAGGGACATGCGCATCGAAGCTGTTTATGAGGACATCCTTCCCAAGGTAAAGGTATATGAGGATATTCGTAAGAAATTCGGTTTAAAAGATGAAGAAGTTTGTTTTGTGGGAGATGATCTTGTGGACTTGAGTGTTTTGAAAAAAACAGGAGTTCCAATCGCCACCCGCAACGCGTGTTACGAGGTCAAACAGGCGTCTATCTATGTTACTAAAAAGAACGGCGGCCGCGGTGCTGTCCGTGAAGTTGCTGAGCTTATTTTAAAGTCTAAAGGTCTCTGGAATAAAGCGCTTGCCCTTTACTATTAAATGGCATCAATCCGATTCTCAATAAAAAAAAGAACTGCCGCGGACTTTGCTTGACAGAATGTCCCTCTTACATAATAATAAGTATCTTGCCTTAAGGGGATTATGAAGATATTTGTTTTTTCGGTTGTGTCCATGTTGTGTATTCTTACGGGGCCCGTTTTTTCTGCGGAGTCGAACGGGACGAGTGTCGCTCCGATGAGTTCTTCTGAGCCGCAGCAGATGCTGGATTTTAATCTTGCCGGTTATGGCGCCAAAGGCCAAAAGACGTGGGAAGTCCAGGGCGGTTCCATGGATATGCAGGGCAATGATGTTAAGATCAATGACATCACCGCGCATATGTATGGAGCAAAGGACAGCATGGTGGTAACCGCTGATCACGGTCAGATGGATAAGGCCAATAGTATTGTATATCTCACGGATAATGTGCGCGCTGTTGCTGATAGCGGGGCCCAGATGAGTACGGACTCTCTTTCCTGGGAACAGAAAGAACAGCGTATTTCGACGAACGATCAGGTTCAAATCACCAAAGATAATATGACGGCCAGTGCCAAAGGTCTTGAGGCTAATCCTAATTTTAAAGTCGCTAAATTTGGAAAAGACGTCCAAGTCACTCTGGACGATAAGAAAACAAAAGATGTCCCCCAAGGTTCTGGGCTCGGGTTCGGCACCGGGCGCGTGGTGATCACCTGTGAAGGGCCGATGGAACTTAATTACGAGAAGAATACAGCTGTTTTTGAAAAGAATGTCAAAGTCGAGGGAGACAGCGGGCAGGGGACGATGTTCGCCGATAAAATGACCATTACTTTTAGTACGGAAGCGAAGCAGATCGATAAATTGGTTGCCGAAGGGAATGTTAAGATCGTACGCGGAGAAAATACTTCTTATAGCGAGGGTCTTGTTTTTACCGGAGCGGATAAGCGCGTGGTATTGACAGGTCGGCCAAAACTGGTCATGTTCCCGCAAGAAGCGAAAGAAGAGGAAAAAAATGTATCTCCTTGAGGCCAAGGGTTTGGTAAAAACGTATCATCATCGTCGCGTTGTCGACGGCGTGAATTTAGAGGTCAAGCGCGGTGAGATTGTTGGTCTCCTGGGGCCTAACGGCGCCGGAAAAACAACGACTTTTTACATGATCGTTGGCATTATCCCCCCTGAGAAGGGTGAGATTATTTTTGATAACAATGAAATCACGCGCCTGCCCATCCATGACAGGGCGCATTGCGGCATAGGATATCTCGCGCAGGAAAGTTCTGTGTTCAGAAAACTTACCGTGGAAGAAAATATCATGTCGATTTTAGAAACACTGCCTATTTCTTTTCGGGAGCGTAAAAAAAGACTGGATAATCTGCTGGAGGAATTAAAAATCGCCCATTTAAAAAAACATAAAGCCTATACATTGTCGGGCGGGGAGCGCCGCAGGCTTGAAATTACGAGAGCCCTGGTGACGAATCCTTCGTTCATTCTTCTCGATGAACCTTTTTCCGGGATTGATCCCATCGTTGTGGCGGATGCGCAGGAGATTATCCGGGAATTAAAAGAAAAAGGGCTTGGTGTTCTTTTAACAGATCACAATGTCCGCGAAACTTTGTCGATCACGGATCGCGCGTATTTGATCGCTAACGGAAAAATTTTGATTCATGGCAGTGCGTCTGATTTGATTAATGACCCCAAGACAAGAGAGATTTATTTGGGCGAGAAATTTAGTATGTAATTTATCCCAACGAACGTTGGGATAAATTATCCCGCAGCTTACGATAAAAATATCTGAAAAAATTTTTTACCGTGCTTAAGCGCGGGATGAACCCGTAGGCCAAACAGAGGAGTTCTTTCAATGAAAGTTACAGCGACAAAATCTAAAGAAAACAAGATGATCCTTGATATCGAGGTCCCCTCAGACAGGGTCAAGAAAAAATTTGACGAAATCTATGAAAAAATAGGCCAGGATATTAAGATCCCGGGGTTCAGGCCTGGCAAGGCGCCGCGCAATGTCCTCGAGCAGAAGCATTCTAAGCTTGCCCGTGAAGAAGTTATGAAAAGTTTGATCTCTGAGACGTATCAGGAGAGCGTGAAGTCTGAAGGCCTCGATGTTATTGACATTCCTGAGATTGCCGAGGTAAAACTTGAGAGCGATGTCCTGACGTATAAAGCAACGGTTGAGATCAAGCCTGAAATCAAGATCAAGCAGTATAAAGGGTTGAAGCTCAAAAAAAATGAGATCAAGGTTGAGCCCTCTGAAATAGAAGAAACCTTGAAGCAGTTGAAGCAGACGCGGCCGGATGTGGATGATGAACGGTTGGCGAAAGGTTTGGGGTATCGCACAAAAGAAGAGCTCGTTGATTGCTTGAATAAACAATTATATTTAAAAAAAGAAAACGAAGAGAGGGCGCGCCTGGAGAGGGAACTCATCAATCAACTCATGTCTTTAAGTTCTTTTGTCGCTCCGGCCTCTTTAGTTGCAAAAAGGCTTCATGAGCTGAAACATCAGGCCGAGCATCAGATGGCTGATTATGGTTTGGCTGAAGATAATGTTAAAAAACGCCTGGAAGAATTTGAGCCTAAATTTAAGGCGGAGGCTGAAGAACAGGTTAAAGTTTTTTTGATTTTGGAAGAGATCGGAAAATTAGAAAAAATGCAGGCTGATGATCAGCTGGTGAACCGCGTGATTGAGTTTCTATTTGCGGAAGCGGAATGGGCGTAAAAGAATTAAGAATTCAATGCAGAAAGCGTTGGACTTTCCTTATTCCTTGCAAAGGAAAGGTCAACAATGAAGAATGAACAATTAATGAAAAAAAAGAAAAACAAATATAATTATTTTTCATGATTTTATATTTTAATAGATTTTTTGTAATTGTTCATTGTTAATTATTCATTGTTCATTTTTTTAAAAACTGGAGGACATTATGCCACAGAATCAGGTATTGGTTCCTATGGTGATCGAGCAGACCGGACGCGCCGAACGGGCTTATGACATTTATTCGCGCCTGTTGAAAGACCGCATTGTTTTCATCGGCACACCCATTGATGATAACGTAGCCAATCTTATCATCGCCCAGCTTTTATTTTTACAGATGGAAGACGTGAATCGAGATATCAGCGTTTATGTTAATACGCCCGGCGGATCGGTGACGAGCGGCCTGGCCATTTATGATACCATGCAATTCGTTAAGTGCGATGTGGCCACTTATTGCATGGGTCAGGCGGCCAGTATGGGCTCGCTTCTTTTAGCAGCAGGCACAAAAGGCAAACGATACGCGCTTCCGAATTCCAGGATTATGATCCATCAGCCATGGGGCGGTGTCCAAGGGGCAGCGTCGGATATTTCGATTCAGGCGAAAGAGATATTGAGGTTGCGTGATACCTTAGAACAGGTCTTGTCCAAACATACAGGCCAGACATTAGAACGCATAAAAAAAGATTCTGACCGTGATTATTTTATGTCTTCATACGAAGCCAAGGAATATGGGATTATCGATGAAGTGATCGTGGCAAAAGAAGTCAAGAAATAAAAAGATAAAGCAGGATTGCTCCTCGTTTAAACGCTTGTAAATTTTCTACTCAAATATGCTGGTAGAAAATTTACGGTGCAAACTTCGGAGTTAACTTTGTAGGGTAAAAATACCATTATAAAGGCAAAGTTAAGGAGGATTGTATGAAAAAAAATTATCTATTAACACCGGGACCAACACCGTTGCCACCTGAGATCTGTGAAGCGCTTTCGCGGCCCATCATCCATCATCGCACGCCTCAGTTCCAGGCGATATTAAAAGAAGTTGGAGAAAATTTAAAAAAAGCTTACCAGACAAATAACGATGTATTCATTTTATCTTCATCGGGAACCGGCGCTATGGAGGCTGCGGTTATCAATTTGCTTTCCTGGGGGGATCAGGCCCTTGTGGTTGAGGGGGGGAAATTCGGAGAACGTTGGACGGAGTTGTGCGAAGCCTATGGCATTAAGCCCACTGTCATTAAAGTGGAGTGGGGTAAGGCTTTGGATCCAGCGGTGCTGGCGGAACATCTTAAGAAAGAACCTCAGGTCAAGGTGGTTTTTGCGACCTTGTGTGAAACATCAACAGGCGTGACCTTTGATATTAAAAAATTCGGAGAAGTTGTGGCTGCGACCAATGCGGTTTTAGTGGTGGACGCGATCAGCGGATTGGGCGCTATTGATATAAAAATGGATGAGTGGGGCGTGGACGTTCTGGTGTGTGGTTCTCAAAAAGGTTTTATGCTTCCGCCGGGGTTGGGTTTGATCAGCGTCAGCGCTAAGGCCTGGAAACTTACCGAGACGTCGAAGTGCCCTAAATATTATTTTGATTTGAGAGTCGCCAAAAAAGCCTGGGCAAAAACAGATACACCGTATACCCCGGCCATAGGGCTTGTGATCGCGCTTAATGAAGCGCTTAAAATGATGTTGGCTGAAGGATTGGAAAATATTTTTGCTCGTCACCATAAACTTGCTGAGGCAACGCGAGCGGCCATGAAAGGTTTGAAATTAGAGCTTTTTTCGCCATCAGCAGGCTCAGATGCGGTCACGGCGGTCAAGGTGCCTCAGGGGATCGACGGAGAAAAACTTGTTAAGACTATGCGTGATGAATTCGGCGTAACAATGGCCGGCGGACAGGGAGAAATGAAAGGCAAATTGATCCGCGTGGCCCATATGGGTTATATCAGTGAATTTGATATTATTCTTGGTATTTCCTGTTTAGAAAAAGTGCTGAAGCGCATGGGATATGTGTTTGAATTCGGCGCAGGGGTTAAAGCGGCGGAAGAAGTATTGGCAAAATAAATAACCGGTTGTTAAGTTTTTAAGAAAATGGGAGAACCTATGCATAAAATTTTAGTCAGCGATTCATTGTCTGAGGAAGGGCTCGCAATTTTAAAAGAGAATAAAGATTTTATTGTCGATGTGAAAACCGGCCTTAAGCCAGAAGAACTTATCGGAATTATCGGTGATTATGACGCCCTTGTTGTGCGCAGCGCCACTAAAGTGACGCCGAAGATCATTGAGGCTGCCAAAAAGCTGAAAGTTATCGGCCGTGCAGGAGTGGGATTGGACAACGTCGATCTTAAGGCGGCGACTGATAAAGGCATTATTGTTATGAATACACCAGGCGGCAATACCATTTCAACGGCAGAGCATACGATGACGCTTATCTTGTCGATGTCGCGCAATATTCCGGCAGCTGATCTTTCCATGAAAAAGAATGAATGGAAGCGCAAAGATTTTATGGGTGTTGAGCTTTATAATAAAATAATCGGTATTATTGGTCTTGGCCGCATTGGGATGGAAGTCGCCAAGCGTTCGCTGGCTTTTGGGATGCGCGTGAAGGCTTATGATCCTTATCTTTCGAGGGAAGTGGCAGAACAGATGGGTGTTGAGCTTGTGTCTTTAGAGGATATTTATAAGAACGCGGATTATATCACTGTCCATGTGCCTATAACGGAAGAAACGAAAAATATGATCTCTGATAAGGAGATCGCCATGATGAAGGCCGGTGTGCGTCTCGTTAATTGCGCACGCGGCGGGATCATCAATGAAGAAGCTGTTGTCAAGGCCCTGGAGTCCGGGAAGGTGGCAGGCGCTGCTTTTGATGTTTATAACGAAGAGCCGCCAAAAGATTTGAAGCTTGTTAAATTTGCCAACAATGTCGTTTTAACGCCGCATTTGGGGGCATCGACAGAAGAGGCGCAGGTGAATGTGGCGATCGAGATCGCGCATCAGATTTCCGACGCACTTTTAGGTAAAGGGATCCGTAACGCCGCTAATTATCCGTCGGTAGATCCTGAAACGTATCATGTGTTGCATCCTTATATCAATCTGTGTGAAAAATTAGGAAGTTTCACAAGCCAGCTCTGCGAAGGGGCTATCAATGAAGTGAATATCACGTATAGCGGAGATATCACGAAGCACGATACCGCGGCGTTGACTATGGCTTTAATGAAAGGATTGCTGGCGCCGATCCTGCAGGATACGGTGAATTTTATCAATTCCATGACATTGGCTAAAGGGCGCGGCATTAAGGTTACGGAAGTCAAGTCGTCTCAAGTAGAAGAATTTGTGACCCTGATTTCGCTGGAAGTAAAGACGGATAAAGAAGTCCATCGTATCGCCGGGACGCTTTTTACCAAGAGCGAACCCAGGATCGTCAAGATTGACGAATTTTTCGTGGAAGCGATTCCGATGGGGTGTATGTTGATTATGCATAATTGGGATAAACCGGGACTTATCGGCCATCTGGGGATGCTTATGGGCGAATATAACATCAATATCGCTGCGATGTCATTCGGTCGTGAGAAACAGGGCGGCAAGGCATTGACGGTTTTAAATATGGATGCTTGCGTGACGCCGGAAATTATCCAAAAAATAAAAAGTAATAAAAACATACTTTCTCTTAAGTATGTTCAGTTGTAGTTTTTCTAAAATTCATAATTTTAAGGTATAGGGAGTTTCTGAAAAAAATGAAGGCAGTTGTTTCTAAAACACGCAATTTTATTTTAGTCGCTCTTTTCTTCATTGCTTGTTCTTCGGGCCTTTTTGCCGAGGAAGTGAAAGTTGTTTTTACCGGACAATCCTACGCAAGCCTCTATCCCTGTCATTGCCCTTATTCTCCTGAAGGGGGCGTTGCCCGTCGGGCTACATCGATTAAGAACCTGCGCCAGCAATCAAAGAATGTGCTGGTTGTTGAAGTGGGTTCTTTCGCGGGTTCGGGCGTTGAGGATCAGAATGCCCTGAATCCAGGGGCTGATGAATTCCGCACGGATATTTATCTCAAAGCCCTTGCGCTTATGGGGACAGATGTGATTTTTGCCGGGGATCATGATTTTGTTTTCGGTGACGCATTTTTCAAGAAACACGCGGCGCTTCCTTTTGTTTCTTCAAATCGCGAAGAATTACATCCTTATGCCGTCAAAACGTTTGACAGGGTAAGCGTTGGTATTTTAGGCCTTTCGGATTATAAGAATAGTGATGATCTGGCTAAAACGCGCAAGTCTTTGCCCGCTATCTTAGAAAAAAGGATCAAGGAACTTAAAGATAAAGGCGTTAATTTTATCATTCTTTTAAGTTTGTTGACCCCGGATGAAGACAGGGAATTGGTTAAGAAAGTTAAGGGGATTTCCGTCGTGATCAATGGCGGCCCATCTTTTGGTTCGGTGAATGTCACAGAAGAAAACGGGGTCTTGTTTTTAAAAACCTGGTGGCAAGCCAGGCAGCTTGGGGTTTTGACGCTCAATGTTACGCCTTCTAAGGTTATAAAAAAAGGATTTGAAATGATCCGCTTAACGCAGGATATTGCGGATGATAAAGATGTGGCTCTTCTTCTGCCGTCTTGTTTTAAAAAGACAGATTGCACGCATAAGCCTGGCTCGATCGCACAATGCCAGGATTCGGGGACAGAGAAAGCCAGATGTGCTTATACCGCGACACCTGAAGTGCGCTTAACGGTGATCCGGCCGAAAACGTGCCACACCTGCCACGTCGAGGAGCTGTTGGATAACATAAAAAAGATCACGGGTTCTCTTAAAGTTGATTATTTGTCGCCGGATGACGCAAAAGCAAAAAAAATCATTCAGGAATTTAAGTTAACCATGCTTCCGGCGTATCTGTTCCATAAGGATTTTGAAAAAGCGGAGTCTTTTGATTCCTTTAAAAACCTTTTAGAGAAAGGTAAAGATTTTTATTTGTTTAAGGCAACTCACGCCGGTGTTTCTTATATCGTAGGCCGCCCGGTCATTTCTAAAAGGTTAGACGTATTTTTAAGTTTTACGGACAGCACCCCGGCTTTATTCCAATTGCTAAAAGATTTCAGCGCCAAGCGCCCTGATGTCCGTTTGAGGCTTCATTATTTGGCTATTGTTAATGATGGTAATGAAATCCTGTCTAAAGGGGGAGCGCCGGAAGTGGAAGAATTTAAGAGGTGCGCCTGTATTGACGAGAGTGAGCCTGATAAACTCATCGATTATCTTATTTGTCGGTCTTCTGACAAGCCATCGGGATTATGGGAGAATTGCGCCTTGAAGAATAATCTGGATCCCGGCAAGATCAAGGCTTGTGTTATTTCAGGGCAGGGAACGCAGGCTTTATTACAAGGTATTAAGATGAATGAGGAACTTGAGATTGTCAGAAATCTGACATTTGTTTTAGATAATACGGAAATTTTTGGGATGGTCCAGATCCCGTCACTCGAGGAATTTGAGAAGACCGTCTGTGGAGATGTCCGTCTTGTGCAAGGCGAAAAAAATAAAAAATAATAAAGTGAGGCCATGATGAAAAATGAAAAAGCAGGTAAGGTTTATATTCTTGACGTGACAAACCGCGACGGCGTCCAGACATCGCGCATCTGTCTTTCGAAACTGCAGAAGACGATGATCAATATCTTTTTAAATAAGATGGGTGTTTCCCAGTCGGAGTTTGGCTTTCCGGTGACGCGGCATGAAATTAATTATTTGAATGCTAATCTTGAATTGGCCCGCCTGGGCGTGATTGCACCACTGCGTTTAAGCGGATGGCTCAGGGCCACGCGTGAAGACGTGACAACGGCTTTCAAGAACCTGCCGAAACTGGAATATCTTAATTTGTCAATTTCTACGTCGGATCAGATGATCATGAATAAATTTAAAGGCAAGCTTGATCATAAGGGTATTTTAAAAGAAATGGCAGAAGCAGTCGTCCTGGCCAAAGAGAAGGGTGCCAAGTCCGTCGGTGTTAATGCCGAGGATGCGTCCAGAACACGGCTGGAATATTTAATAGAATTTGCGGCAAGCGCTAAAAAAGCAGGGGCCGACAGGATCCGTTATTGCGATACGCTCGGATGTGACAGTCCTTTTTCCATCTATGAGCGCATTAAGGCATTGGCTGATGAAGTCGGGCTTCCTGTCGAGATCCACTGCCATAATGATCTGGGCATGGTTGTGGCAAATTCTATCGCGGGCGCAAAAGCTTCCTTGGATGCCGGGGTGGATGCCTATGTCAATACATGCGTCAACGGCATGGGGGAACGCGCCGGTAACGCGGATTTAGTCAGCTGTATCTTAGCGATGAAATACGCGAATGGAATCCAGGGACAATATCTTTTAGACGAACGCCTGGATTTAAAAATGGCCTGGAAGGTATGCAAATACGCTTCTTATGCTTTTGGCGTGCCTATCCCTATTAATCAGCCTGGCATCGGGGCTAACGCGTTTGCTCATGAATCCGGAATACATGCGGACGGCGCCTTAAAAGACAGGCGCAATTACGAACTTTATGATTTTGAGGAGCTGGGCCGTGGAGATCCTGAGATTATCGATACAGGTCGTCAGATCACGGCGGGTGAGTATTCCGGTATTAAGGGATTCCGCAATGTCTATGATAAGATGGAAGTCGTTTTTAAGGATGACGCGGAAGCGGCCCGTGTTTTAGAGCTGGTGCGTTATGCGAACGTCCATAATCAGAAACCTCTTGTTGAAGATGAGTTGAGATTCGTAGCGACTTATCCGGATATCGCGCAAAAAATATTCACAATGACACCATAAACAATGTCGTCAGTCATCAGTCGTCAGCTATCAGTTTTTGGCTGAAGACTGATAACTGAAAACTGAAAGCTAAAATAATGAATACTATACTTGTTGGTTTGCAGTGGGGAGATGAAGGTAAGGGCAAGATCATCGATGTTTTGTCTAAAGACGTATGTTATGTCGTGCGGTATCAGGGCGGCAATAATGCCGGCCATACTGTTGTGGTCAATGGCGCTAAATTTATTTTTCATCTTTTACCGTCAGGGATCCTCCATAAAGAAAAAGTTTGCGTGATTGCAAATGGCGTTGTTGTGGATCCTGAAGTCCTTTTGGAAGAGATGGCGATGGTGCGTCAGAAAGGCATTAATTTAGAGAATCGCATCAAGATCTCCGACCAGGCTCACGTTATTTTTCCTTATCATCGTATCTTAGACGGATTAAGAGAGAAAGTAAGGTCAAATAAGATCGGAACGACCGGCCGCGGCATTGGGCCTTGTTATGCGGATAAGGTGACGCGCTGCGGCATCCGTATGGGTGATTTGCTGAATCCTCATTTGCTTGAAGAAAAACTTAAAGACAATTTAAAAGAGAAGAATGAGATTTTTAGAAGAGTTTTCAAACATTCTGGTTTTCAGTTCCAGGAACTTTACGATAATTATTTAAAGGTGGGCCGTCTTTTAAAAAAATATATCACCGATACTGCTGTTTTGCTTAACGAAGCCATTGCGAAAAAAGAGGCTATTCTTTTTGAGGGAGCTCAGGGGACTTTTTTAGATATTGATTTCGGGACGTATCCTTTTGTAACGTCTTCGAACGCTGTAGCGGCAGGCGCTTGCACCGGCAGCGGTGTTCCGCCAACGAAGATCGACAAAATTGTCGGTGTTATTAAGGCCTATACGACACGCGTGGGAGAAGGGCCCTTTGTCACGGAGTTTAAGGACAAATTAGCTGAGGTCATACGTTCAAAAGGCCGTGAATTCGGGGCCACGACAGGCAGGCCTCGTCGTTGCGGATGGTTTGATGCCGTAATGGCGGCTCATTCGGTTTTGATCAATGGAGTCGATGCTCTGGCCATTATGAAGCTGGATGTCTTGGATGAGTTGGACGTGATAAAGATCTGTGTGGGTTATAAATACAAGGGAAAGATTTTTAAGCAATTTCCTAATGATTTTGATGTCATGCAAAAGGCCAAGCCAGTATATAAAGAATTTTGCGGCTGGAAATTAAATACTAGCAAAATAAGAAGTTATAAACAATTGCCTCCTAAGGCCAAGAGCTATCTTGATGCGATTGAAGTTTTATGTAAAACGCCTATTCAAATCGTTTCCGTTGGTTCGGGACGAGAAGAGACTCTTTTCAAATAAGTCATTTCGTTAGAAGACCTTTCTTGTAACTTTCAACTTGACTAGCATTTGCCCCTGTGTTAATGTAAAAAAAGTCATTCGAAACAACAACTTATGAGATTTAGCGCTTGTGCTAAATGTGTGGTTTTTTGTTCATTCTTTGATTAAAAGTTTCTATTCTACAAATCAGTTATGGTGCCAAAAAGCGCGTGCTGCGGGCGCCAGAATTAAAGGAGGATTCAGATGTTTGCTAAAAAAAGCGTATCTTTAAGCGTGCTCTTATTGGTGTGTTTTTTTCTTTTGAACACGGTGGGTTGCACGATTATTTTTCAAAAAGGAAGAAAGTCCGACATAGAGAGGATCCAATCTTTACAGGATGAGGTTGACCGTCTGTCCCAGCTCAAGTCAGAACTCGAGCAAAAACTTAAAGGGATTGAAGGTGTTTCCTTAAGCATGGAAGACAGGGGTCTTGTCATAACATTTTTGGATGAAGTCCTCTTTGATTCCGGGAAAGCCAAGATCAAATCTGAGGCTTTCAGCGCTTTGGATAAAGTGGCCTCTGTCATTCACACAAAAGCTTCTGACCTGAATGTCGGGGTGGAGGGCCACACGGATAATGTGCCGATCAAGTTTTCGGGTTGGAAATCCAACTGGGAACTTTCAACGGCGCGGGCGACCAGCGTCCTTCATTATCTGGAAGAAAAGCAGGTGTCTCCTGAAAAATTAGCAGCCACAGGTTATGGTGAATATCGCCCTGTTGCCGCCAACGATACTACGGAAGGCCGTCGTAAAAACAGGCGCGTTGAAATCGTTATTTTGCCACAATTAAAAAAAGTTGCCCCTGTTGAGCCTGAAGTGATTGAGCCGAAAGAGAATTTAAAGTAAATTACTCCTTGTGAAAATCAAAGAGAGAGCGAAAAGGGTTTCGGTATTTGTTTTGGTCGGCGTTGGAGTTTTGGGCGTTTTGGTTCTCATTGTTTCTTCGTTTTCGGGCCTAAAAAATAATTTCCATAAAGAATTGGCCAAAAGACTTGAAACAGAAGAAGCGATGCTAAAGATGGAAAATGAACGCGCAAGATTGCAGAATCAGGTTGAAGCTCTTAAAAGAGATTTGTCTTTAAATAATGAAAAGATTACCGCCTTGTCCGACGCATTAGCCCAAGAGCAGGAAGGTCGCCGTAAGCTCGCGTCTGAGTGCGATAAATCAAAGACGACGAAATAGATTGTGGTGATCCGTATTCTTTGAGATTCTAAATTTTCTTTAGGAAAACTCAAATTTTGAACGAAAGCAAATTTTAAAACGCAGGGATCAAGGAGGTGCCTGGTGAAAAAAAAGGCTACCAAGTCAAGTCGTTTGAAGAGTGCTGTCGTAAAAAAGAAGAGCGGATTCAAAAAGGCTCTTAAAAAGAAAGTCCAAAGTGTCAAGAAATCCATTTTAGCGCCCAAGGCAAAAAAGGCATTAGGTGAAAAATCAACTTTTGATTTTCATCAAATGAAGGCTGAGGAATCCAAGTATTATACCGGAGCTTCTCTGCCGATGGCTCCGCAGGCTGTTGAGGCAAGAACGGCGGTTCAGGAAGAGCCTCGGGAGTTGCCGTTACGCTACGATGAAGATGTTGTTGTCCTGCAGGTGCGAGATCCCTGGTGGGCGCATGTTTATTGGGACGTGCGTACAGCCACCATCAATAAATTAAAATCTGAATATAAACAGGAATTTGAGCGTGGCCGTTGGGTGCTTCGGGCTTACGATGTCACCTACATTCATTTTAACGGGTCCAATGCGAATCATTTTTTTGACACAGGCATTGATCCGGATGCCCGAAATTGGTATTTGAATTTTGGTACTCCTGGTACGTCATGGTGTATTGATCTGGGCGTTGTTTTGCCTGATGGACGCTTTATCATGATCGCGCGTTCCAACGTTATTTCTCTGCCTTTAGACGGTCCATCCTGGATCACTGATGAAGAATGGATGATCCCTGACGATGAATTCCGCAGGCTCTATGGTATGTCGATCGGGTTGGGCCCGAATGTCTCAAGCCCTGTTGGTAAATTGTGGCAGGAGCGATTGAAAAAAGACGTGACTTCCCGCGGCATCGCTTCTATGGGCGTAAGTTCGCCTGTAAAAAAACCAAAAGAAAAAGGTTCTTTCTGGCTGGTTGTGGATGCGGAGCTGGTGGTTTACGGAGCTACTGAACCTGATGCGAAAGTAACGGTTCAGGGTAAAACGATTCAACTCAGGAATGACGGGACATTCACTCTTCGATTTGCCCTTCCCGATGGAAAGCAGGAGATCCCCGTAGTGGCAAGGTCGGCGAAGATCAATGAGAAGCGGACAATTACGCCGATCGTGACGAGGAAAACAACACGTAATCCCTGAATAAGACTACAATAATCAGATCATTTCTAAGTGAGGCAGCAGGCGAGAGGAAAAATCCAATATGCATAAAGGGTATCTGTGTTTGATGTTGCATGGGCATTTGCCTTATGTGCGGCATCCTGAGCATGAAAATTTTTTAGAGGAGGATTGGCTTTATGAAGCAATAACGGAAACGTACATTCCGTTGATCAAGATGTTCGAAAGGCTCAGCCGTGACCGCATTCATTTTCGCATGACCATGTCTGTAACGCCCACCCTGGCTTCGATGTTGAGCGACCCTCTTCTTCAGGAACGGTATCTCAAGCATATAAATAAACTTATCGAATTATCCCATAAAGAAGTTGAGCGGACCACCTGGATGCCGGAGTTCCAGAGGCTGGCGCTTATGTATTTGGAGCTTTTTACAGGGGCCCGTGATATTTTTGAACGGTATCATTGCAATCTCGTTTTGGCTTTTAAGCGTTTTCAGGATTCCGGAAATTTAGAAATTATTACGTGCGGCGCGACACATGGATATTTTCCTCTGATGGATGTGACAAAAGCGTCGGTGCGCGCTCAGGTCAAAGTGGCTGTGGCTAATTATGAGAAAAATTTTGGCCGAAAGCCCCGCGGGATCTGGCTGCCGGAATGCGGATACCAGCCCGGAGATGACGAGATATTAAAAGAAGCCGGCATTAAATATTTTTTCACTGATTCTCATGGCATTCTGCATGGTACGCCGCGTCCTAAGTACGGGGTTTTTGCTCCTGTTTATTGTAAGACGGGAGTTGCCTGTTTTAGCCGCGACATGGAATCTTCAAAGCAGGTTTGGTCGAGCATCGAAGGATATCCTGGAGATTATTATTATCGGGAATTTTACCGGGACGTCGGTTTTGACCTGGATTATGATTATATCAAGCCTTATATTCACCCTGACGGTATTCGTATTTCGACGGGTATCAAATATTACAGGATTACAGGAACTGGCGATGAGAAGATGCCTTATGATCCTGATCGCGCGAGAGAAAAAGCCGCGGATCATGCGGGCAATTTCATGTTCAACCGCGAAAAGCAGGTTGAATATCTTTACGAAGCGCTGGGGAAAAAGCCCATGATCATTTCTCCTTATGACGCTGAACTTTACGGTCATTGGTGGTTTGAAGGGCCGTTGTGGCTGGAGTTTTTGATTCGTAAAATCACGTATGATCAGAAGGTGATCCGCATGGTGACGCCTTCAGAATACTTGGCTGAGAATCCGAAAAATCAGGTCATAACGCCGTCGATGTCGAGTTGGGGATATAAGGGGTATTCAGAAGTATGGCTTCAGGGTACCAATGATTGGATTTATCGGCATCTTCATAAAGCATCACGCACCATGACGGATCTGGTGTTGCGGCATCCTCAGGCCGAAGGATTAAAAAAGAGGGCGTTGAATCAGTCTCTTCGCGAGTTGCTCCTCGCACAGAGCTCAGATTGGGCTTTTATTATTGCTACAGGCACGCATGTTTCTTACGCCCATGCCAGGACAAAAGATCATCTGTTAAATTTTTTAAAGCTGTCGAAACAGATCGCCTCTGATCGGATTAATGAAGAATTCCTGCGCGCTTTGGAATACAAAGATAACATATTCCCTGAGATAGATTATCGGGTTCACCAATAAAAAGGCTTTAAAGGAGCCAAGAAGCCAGACACCGTGATTTAAGGGGCTTCTTTTTTGCTATTTAGAGGAATGCCGCAAAAAATGATTTTTAAAAGAAATATTATTTTTTAAAAAAGGAATAAAAATTTATGCACATCGCTATTATTATGGATGGTAACGGCCGCTGGGCAAAACGCAGGGGATTGCCGCGCAGCGAAGGCCATCGTCAAGGTTTGGCCAAGGCCAAGGAGATTCTTTTCGCGGCCCAAAACGCAGGGATTGCTTACATGACTTTCTACGCGTTTTCAAGCGAGAACTGGAAGAGGTCAAAAGATGAAGTGGCTTTTTTAATGTCTGCATGTGAATCTTTTTTAAAAAAAGAACTGTCGGCGTTAGTTGAGAAAAATTTTCGTTTTAAACATATCGGGCGCCTGTCTGAATTACCGGTTTCGCTGCAGGACAGCATTGTTCGAGCCGAAGAAGCGACAAAAAATAATACGGGCTTAGGTGTGCAACTGGCTTTTAATTATGGTGCACGCCAGGAAATTATCGATGCGATAAAGGATGTCGTTGGGGACGTTGGCGCCCATAAGTTAAACGTTGCAGACATTACGGAAGAAATGTTTAGCCAATATCTTTATACCAAAGGCGTGCCGGATCCGGATCTTTTGATACGTACGAGCGGCGAACAACGCATCAGTAATTTTTTGCTTTGGCAAAGTTGTTATACGGAGTTTTATGTGACGAAAAAATGCTGGCCTGATTTTAGCCGCAGGGAGTTTCTGCACGCGATCAGGGATTATAAAAAAAGATCAAGAAGATTTGGAGGGGCCGATGATTAATCGCAGGATTGTTACCGGGATTCTTTTGGGCCTTTTTGCCGTGTTGGCGCTTTTTTCCGACCTTTTGTTTGTTTTGACGGTGATTGTTTTGATCTCTCTAGGGCTTTATGAATTTTTTTCGCTTATCGAAAAAAAGAATATCCAGATGTACAAGTATTTCGGAATTGTTTTAGGCATTGTGATTCCCTTGTCCATCTATTTGAAATTTGAGCTGACGCGTGGTTGGGAATTAATTTTTATTTCAGCGGCCTTAATCACTCTTTTCATCCTGCAATTTTCCCGCAGGGAGAGTGCGAATGCTGTTTTGGGAATTTCAACGACCATGTTTGGCATCATCTATGTGGCGTGGTTTTTTAGTTTTATGATTAAACTCAAACTTCTGCCTCATGGCACCGCGTTGGTGGCGTGTCTGCTTTTGATAACCAAAGGCGCTGACATAGGTGCTTTTCTAGTAGGAAGCCGCTGGGGTCGTAATACTTTGATTCCGCGCATCAGCCCTAAGAAAACTATTGAGGGAACCCTGGGAGGCGTTTTTTTTGGGATTTTAGGTGCATGCGCCAGCAAATCGTTTTTACCAAATCTGGCTATATTCTCCTGGACCAATATGTTTTTTTTAGGGTTAGGGTTAGGAGTTTTGGGATTATTGGGAGATTTATCGGAGTCTCTGATCAAAAGGGATTGCGTGGCAAAAGATTCTAATAATTTGTTTCCCGGCATGGGGGGCGTTTTAGATGTTATCGACAGCCTGCTTTTTACCGCACCTGCTTTTTATTTTTATTTAAACTACCACATCAGCCGGGTTTTTACCAGCGGGGCAGGATTTTAAAAAGAAAAATCCGAAATCCGAATTTCGAAATCCGAAAGAATATCTTTAAATTTGAACTTTTGAAAATTGAAACATTGGAATTTGTTTCGAATTTCGAGTTTCGTGCTTCGAAAATAAAATATGTCTAAAAGAAAAAATATCGTCATTCTCGGGTCCACAGGTTCTATCGGCGAAAGCGCGTTGGATATTGTGCGCCAGTATAAGGATCGATTCCGCGTCACAGGCCTGGCGGTGGGCGCCAATATTGAAAAATTAAAGAAACAGATTGAGGAGTTTAATCCTTCTTTCGTTTCTGTGGCTTGCCCTGAGAAAGCTGTAGAGTTAAAGAAAAATCTTAAAGGGGCAACAAAGATTTTGACGGGGCGTGACGGGCTTTGCGCCTTGACATCATTGAAAGATGCGGATTTGGTTCTCGTGGGCATTGTGGGCGCCGAGGCTATCTATCCGTTGTTGAGCGCGATCCGCGCCAAAAAAACAATTGCGTTGGCCAATAAAGAATCGATTGTTATGGCCGCAGATCTGGTGCGGCGGGAAGTCAGAAAAAACAACGTCCGCCTGATCCCTATCGATAGCGAGCAAAATGCTATTTTTCAATGCTTAGAAGGCAGGAGCCGTTTGGATGTGGAACGGATTTATTTAACAGCTTCCGGAGGCCCTCTTTGGAATCATACTAAAGATCAGTTGCGCCGCGTTGCTTTAAAAGAAGTCCTGGCGCATCCGCGCTGGAAAATGGGCAAGAAGATTACCGTGGATTCAGCGACATTAATGAATAAAGGGCTAGAGGTTATCGAGGCGCGAGGGCTTTTTGATATAGAACTCAAGCGAATCAAGGTGCTTATCCATCGGCAGGCCCTTATTCATTCAATGGTGGAATTTGTCGATGGTTCAATTTTGGCGCAGATGGCTGTGACGGACATGCGGCTTCCGATCCAGATCGCTTTAACGTATCCCGAAAGGTGGCCTAATGACCGCCTGAGGTTAGACCCGTTAAAGATCGAGGCCTTGTCTTTTGAGGCGCCAAAAAATACAAAATTTCCCTGTCTTAAGCTCGCGTATGAAGCCGCGCGCCTGGGAGGGACAGGGCCTTGTGTCTTAAATGCCGCTAATGAAGTGGCTGTTTCAGCTTTTTTGGAGCGTAAGCTGGCGTTCATGCGGATCCCGTGCATTATTGAAAAAGTATTAAAGAAAAACAATTGTTCGAATAAGGCTATAACTTTAGAAGCGATTTTTAAGGCAGATGCCTGGGCGCGTCAAGAAGCAAGGGTCTGGACGGAATTTTACCGGAGGAAGGATTAAAGACGATGATTATTTTTCTTGTTATTTTAAGCGTTTTGATTCTGGTGCATGAATTAGGCCATTATCTGTGGGCGAAATATTTAAAGATACGGGTGGAAAAATTTTCTTTAGGATTCGGCCCCAGGCTTTTATCGAAAAAAATAGGGGAGACGGAATACATGCTGTGTGCTATCCCTTTCGGCGGGTTTATCAAGATGGCAGGCGATAGCTATGAAGACGCGAAAGGAAAAAGCGATGAGTTCCTTGCGCGAAGCCCCGGGCAGCGCGCCGGCGTGATTTTTGCCGGCCCTTTCTTTAATTACGTTTTAGCCTTTTTGTGCCTCTGGATGGTTTTTTATCTCGGATATCCGCGCACGACTACAAAAATTGGAGAGCTTATCGCCAAGATGCCGGCGGAAGCGGCGCATCTTAAGGTTGGAGATAAAATTCTTGAGGTGGACGGGATCCCGGTGAAATATTGGGAGGATTTAACGAAAACGATCCGTTCTAAAAAAGGAAAAACGCTGAATTTGAAATTTGAGCGGGGTGAGGAAAAATTAGAAACAAAGTTAACGCCTGAGTTTAAGGAAGTGGAGACTTTGTTCGGGAAAAAAATAGAAGTGAGCCTTATCGGCATCAGGCCTTCCTCGGATTATGTTTTAGTCCGCTACGGTTTTTGGACCGCCCTTGTCAAGGGAACGCAGAATCTTTTAGAGATGACGAAGATGACTATTTTGGCCATTACGTATATAATTTTCGGAACGATGTCGTTTCGTGAATCCGTGACAGGGCCTTTGGGAATATTTTTTATTACCTCAGGCGCGGCTAAAATGGGATTTTCCGCCGTGCTCCATGTCGTCGGAATCCTGAGCATGAGTTTGGCGGTCTTTAACCTTCTTCCTTTGCCGATTTTAGACGGAGGACATATATTTTTCGCGGGGCTCGAGAAGTTAAGGAAGAAACCCTTAAAGCAGAAGACAGAAGAGATCATCAATAATATTGGCTTGAGTTTTCTGATCATTCTGGCTGTATTTATTTTTTGTAATGATTTGATCCGTTACGGGTATTGGGATAAGTTTCTGGCACTGTTTACGAAATAAGAAAGGGTCAAAAGTCATAAGGTTAAACTCTAAATTCAAAATCCTAAACACTAAACAAACACAAAACAAAAAAACTCAAAACGATAATATTCTGTAAATTTTTAGATTTTGGATTTTGGGTTTGTTTAGGATTTAGAGTTTAGTGCTTAGGGTTTTTACTATAAACATGAATTATTATGTCCATAATTAAGCGACGCATAACTCGAATCGTTAGAATCGGCAACGTCAGGATTGGCTCAGGCTATCCTGTGGCTATTCAAACGATGGTCAAGGTGAAGGCTAAGGATACGGCTCGGGCTATCTCTGAGATCAATAAATGCGCGGCCGCAGGCTGTGAGATCGTGCGTATTGCAGTAGAAGATTTGAAAGACGCGCAGAGTATCAAGACGATCAAGCGCCATATCCGTTTGCCTTTGGTCGCGGATATCCATTTTGATTATCGCCTGGCATTAGCCGCGATTGAAGCAGGGTCTGACAAGATAAGATTGAATCCCGGCAATATCTATAAACCCGAAGAGGTTCGTGCGGTGATCGCCGCGGCAAAAAGCCATCGTATTCCCATGCGGATCGGGGCGAACTCAGGGTCTTTGAGGACTCGGTCAAAAAATACGGCCCAGGGTTTAGTGCAAAGCGTCCTGGATTATTTGAAAATATTTAAAAAGGAGAATTTTCATGATATTGTGATCTCGCTTAAGGCCTCGCATATGCTGGATACGATTGAAGCTTATGAGAAGATGGCGCGGGTTTGCGATTATCCTCTTCACCTGGGATTAACAGCTACAGGCCTTCCTCTGGATGGGGTGGTTAAGTCGAGCGCGGCGTTAGGAGTATTGTTATTTAAGGGTATCGGTGATACAATAAGAATATCTTTGCTCCAAAGGCCCGAGGTTGAAGTCGCTGCGGCGCGATTATTACTTAACAGCTTGGGATTACGTAAGTTTGGGCCTGAGTGGATTTGTTGTCCTACATGCGGTCGCTGTGAGGTTGATCTATTAAAAAAAGCCAACAATCTTCAGCATTTGCTTGAAACCTTAAGCGCTCAAGAGAGAGATCGGATAAAAAATTACAAAATTGCTCTCATGGGTTGCGTGGTGAATGGTCCTGGTGAGGCCCGTGAGGCTACATGGGGTATTGCGTTTTCAAAGAACAAAGCCGCTTTATTTAAAAAAGGGAAGATTGTTGATACACTGAAATTGGTTGATGGGGAAAAATATCTTTTTAAGATGTTAAAAAAAGATTTAAGGAGTTCTTAGTATGAAATATATTAAAGAGAAGGTCCGGCATCAGCTGATCTCTACTGACTATTTTTTTGGCAGGAAAGATAAAGAGCCTGTGGATAAAGAACGCGTCAGGAAGGAGATCTTGAAAGCTATCGAGCATATCGTTATCTCTGAGCGTCTCACCGTGGGCGTCGAAGAAAAAGAGAAGATCGCTAAAGAATTGATGGATGAGGTGCTGGGTTTGGGGCCTTTGAGTTCTCTTATGACCGATCCGTCAGTGACGGAGATCATGGTTAACGGCCCGGATCTTGTGTATGCTGAGAAAGACGGCGCGATGATCTTGACCGATGTAAAATTTGAAAGCACAAGGCATTTGATGCAAACCATAGAAAAGATCATGGCGCCCAGCGGCAGGCGCGTGGATGAATCCTGCCCTTTTGCTGATGCTTCTTTGTTGGATGGGTCCAGAGTCAATATTATTCTGCCGCCTTTATCTTTGATAGGGCCGGTGATTACGATCCGAAAATTTTTGCGCGAGATAACAGAAATGAATGACCTGATCAAGCGCGGGACATTGACGCAAGATATGGCGAATTTCTTAATAGCCGCTATTAAAGCGAAGCTGAATATTATTTTTGCCGGGGCTACCGGTGTGGGAAAAACAACGACGTTAAATGTACTTTCCGGCTATATCGCTGAAGACGAACGGATCATTACGATTGAAGATACATCGGAATTACGCTTAAAACAGAATCACGTTGTTCCTTTGGAAACGCGTCAGTCGAACGTTGAGGGAAAAGGTGAAATCGCGATCCGTGATTTGTTTAAAAATTCTTTGAGGATGAGGCCGGATCGTATTATTTTGGGGGAGATCCGCGGCAGTGAGGCCCTGGACATGCTCCAGGCTATTTCGAGCGGCCATAGCGGATCATTGTCTGTTTTGCATGCAAGTTCTCCTCGAGACGTTGTTTCGCGCATTGAAACAATGATCATTACGTCTAATACGGCGATCCCGCTTTGGGCTATTCGTCGCCAGATCGCTAACGCGATTGACATTATTGTCATGCAGGAGCAATTGAGCGACGGCCAGCGCCGCATGACTCATATTGCCGAAGTCGGCAGTATTGAGAATGATGACGTGATGCTGCGAGATCTGTTTTCATATGAGATCAAAGGGATTTCGGAAGAAAATAAAGCTGTTTTCGGCGAATGGAAGGTTGGAGGCGTCTTGCCTAATTTTTATCCGCGTTTTAAATTGTATGGTATTGATGTTCCTGAAAGCATATTTTTTAACACGCCGACAAAATAATATTTTAAAATAAATGTTTTGGACAAAATCGTTTATCACAACGTTAAAAGAAATTCCTGAAAATGCCGAGAGCATCAGCCATCAGCTGATGCTGCGGTCGAATATGGTCCGCATGCTGTTTGCGGGCGTTTATTCCTATTTGCCGTTGGGATATAAAGTTCTTTCTAAGATCGAGGCCATTGTCCGGCAAGAGATGAATAAGACCGGCGCTCAGGAATTGCTCTTACCTGGATTGCAGCCTTTGGAGTTGTGGCAGAAGACAGGCCGTGATGAAGTGATGGGAGAGACGATGTTTCGGTTTGTTGATCGACGCGGCCGTAAGCTTGTGCTCGGGCCGACGCATGAAGAGGCGATCACGGACCTGGCTGCTAATTTTGTGAAATCTTATCGTGATTTGCCTTTTGTCCTGTATCAGATCCAGACGAAATACAGGGATGAGCTAAGGCCACGGTTTGGCATTGTGCGCAGTTGTGAATTTATCATGAAAGATGCGTACAGCTTTAATCGTGATACAAAAGGGCTGGATGAAATCTATGAGAAGATGCGTGCCGCCTATGGCAACATATTTAAACGTTGCGGCCTGGATGTCATTTCTTTAAAGGCTGATTCAGGGGTTATGGGCGGTTCTTTGTCGCATGAGTTTATGGTTTTGGCTGAGAGCGGCGAAGACATTGTCTATAAATGTAAAATTTGCGGAGAGACGAGGGGCGCCGCAGATGCCGCGATCGAGACTTGTCCTCATTGCAAAGAGGACATGGACAAGCTCACTGTTTTAGAGGTGGGGCATATTTTTAAATTGGGTGAAAAATATACTAAGCCTTTGAATGTGAGATTTTTGGATGAAGATGGTAACCATAATCTGGTACAGATGGGTTGTTACGGCATCGGTGTTTCGCGGTTAATTTCAGCGATCATTGAACAGAATCACGATAAAGACGGGATTATCTGGCCAGTCGCCGTGGCTCCTTATGATGTCGCGATCGTTCCGGTGAATATCGCCGAGAAATCCGTTTGGGATAAAGCTTTGGAACTCCATGATCAGCTTCAGGCTATGGGGTATGAGGTATTGATGGATGATCGGGATGAGCGCGCAGGGGTGAAGTTCAAAGATGCCGATCTTTTAGGGTTGCCACTGCGTATCACAGTTGGCAATAAATGGCTTAAAGAGAATAAATTGGAAATCAGGGACAGGCGCTCTCAGAAAGTTCAAGAGGTCGGCGCCGAACAATTAGTGCCCACACTTCAGGAGATAATGCATGGATAAGTTTGAAAAGATCATCCAGATCAAAGAAGAAGTCCGAACAAAAGTCCTGGCCAGGGTTAAGAAAAATGCTTTGAATTACAAGGCTGATGACGCGTTGGTGCGTCGTAACATCGAAGCGATTTTAGAGTCTTATGTCCAGACGCGTTTAGACGGACAAATGGATGATACGGTCCGCCGTTTTATCATTGAAGATCTGGTTAACGAGATCTTTGGGCTCGGGCCTATTGATCGACTCGTTAATGATCCTACTGTTTGGGAGATCATGGTCAATGGTCCCCGTGAGGTCTATGTGGAACGAGAGGGAAAGCTTCAGAAGACGGACGCGGTATTTGAGGATGAAGATCAGCTTTATTTCTATATCGAGCGCATTCTTTCGCCTTCGGGCCGCCGCGTGACGGAATTTGAACCGTATATTGATGCGCGTCTTCCTGATGGATCGCGCGTGAATGTTGTGCGCAGGCCTGTCGCGGCCAACGGTCCTATCCTTACCATACGCCGGGCCAAGTATAAGATGATGGAGATGCAGGATTTGATCCAGCGAAAAACTCTGGACGAGAAAGTGGCTCATTTTTTAAAAGTCTGTGTGCATAATCATTTGAACATTGTCCTTGCCGGCGGGCCCGGTTCGGGCAAGACCACCATTTTAAATATTCTCTCAACTTTTATTCCTGAAGGCGAACGGATCATTACGATCGAAGATACTTTGGAGTTGCGTATTTCCGGTAAACACCGGGTGGCTTTAGAAACAAGGCCGTCCAATATCGAAGGCAAGGGGCAGATCGTTATCCGCGATCTGTTGCGTAATGCCCTGCATATGCGGCCGGACCGCGTTATCATCGGTGAGGTGCGTGGCGAGGAGGCCTTAGATATGCTTCAGTGCATGAACATCGGCCGTGAAGGTTCCATGACGACGTTGCACGCGAATTCACCGCTTGATGCGCTTTTAAGGCTTGAGACGATGGCCATGATGGGCTCGACCAATGTTTCAAGTGAGCTTATCAAAAGACAGATCATCTCTGCGATCGACCTTATCATCGTGGTGGATCGCCTTTTGGATGGAACGCGCCGTGTGGTTTCAATTTCAGAGGTTGATAAAACCAATACCAAAGAGTACACGCTTAAAGATATTTTTGCCTTGGCGCGTCGGCAAGAAGGTAACCAGGTCATTTTTGAATTAAAGCCGACAGGCTATGTCCCTGAATTTTTGAAGAAATTCAAAGACCTGGAATCTTTAAACGACAATTTCTTTAAAATTTAATGCAGGAAGATATCCTTTTAAAAAAGAAGCCGGTTTTGGAAGCCCATTTAGGGAAACTCGGATTTTGTCTTGTGGACATGAGGTTCTATAAAAATCATTTCGGGCAGCGTATCCTGGAAGTTTTGGCAGATCGTATCGAGGGAGGCATTACCCTGGATGAATGCAGCCGGCTTAATAAAGAATTGGGGAGCATGTTTGAAGAAGAGGGCATGGAGGAGCGTTATACCCTCGATGTTTCTTCGCCCGGCATGGATCGGCCGCTTATGACGTTGGCAGATTTCAGGCGCGTGCGCGGCAGGGAACTTCGTCTTTTTTTAAAAGAGAAGCAAGACGGGAAAATAGAAATTCAAGGGACGCTGGAATCAGTCGGCGATAATCAAATAACTGTTAAAACAGAAGACACAACCATCCAGGTATCTCTGGATAAAATCAACAAGGCGAAACAGGTGATTGCATGAGTAATGAATTGATGATGATTTTGGACCATATTGAACGTGAGCGGGGGATAGCCAAAGATATTTTAATAGCTGCTGTTGAATCGGCGATGGTCAGCGCTGTTAAAAAGGCTATCGGCGCGAAAACAAGCGAGAATATCAAAGTTGTTATTGACCGCGCCACGAGCGCCATTAAGGCTTATGTGGATGACGAAGAAATAAAGTCTGTTGATTTTGGCAGGATTGCCGCGCAGACAGCCAAGCAGGTGATCATACAAAAAATCCGCGAGGCAGAGAAAGATGTTATTTTTTCTGAATTCAGCGCGAAAATCGGGGATATCGTCAGCGGAACGGTGTATCGTTTTGACAAGGGCAATATTATTGTTGATCTTTTGGGTAAGGCTGAAGGAGTTATGCCCAAACGCGAACAATCGCCGCGGGATGATTTCAAGCAAGGCCAACGGGTGCGCGCCTATGTTTTGGATGTCAAAAAGGAGACGCGTGGGCCCCAGATCATTCTTTCACGCACAAGCCCCTTGTTCGTGAAAAAACTTTTTGAACTCGAAGTGCCTGAAATATATGAAGGCATTGTTGAGGTGCGTTCTATTTCCCGCGAGGCCGGCGAGCGGACAAAAATAGCTGTTTGGTCAAAAGATGAAAAAGTGGATTGCGTCGGCGCTTGCGTGGGGATGCGCGGATCGCGCGTCAAAGATATCGTAACGGAGTTGCAAGGCGAAAAGATCGATATCATCCGCTGGAGCGATGATTTGAGAGAATATATTACTGCGGCTTTGTCGCCGGCTAAAATCACGGAAATCCGCCTGGATAAGGAGAATCAGAAAGCCCAGGTTATCGTGGCCGAAGACCAGCTGTCGTTATCCATCGGCAAACATGGTCAGAACGTGCGTTTGGCGTCGCGTTTGATCGGTTGGGACTTGGATATCCGCACGCGGGAAGAAATTGTTAAAGAAAAAGAAGAGGCCAAGAAAGTCCGCGCCGAAATGATGCTGGAGGGGATCGGAGAAAAAATATTGTCCGCTCTTATGGATGCCGGTTTTGATACATTGGAAAAAGTAGCCGCATCGACTGTAGAGCAATTGACTGATATTAAAGGCATCGGCGCGAAAAAGGCCGAGAAAATCTTAATCGCCGCAAAGGAGAAGCTGTCGAGCCATCATGAGAGTGCATGAATTAGCAAAAGAGTTAGGGATAGCGAGTAAAGACCTTCTTTTAAAATTAAAAGAGCGTCACATCGAGGCGAAGAATCATATGGCCAGCCTTGATGAGGATGTGGTGAAGCTTTTTTTAGAAGAGCGGGCTTCTAAGACACAGGGCGGCCTTATTAAAAAAACCGAACATGCCAAACCTGTTTCTACGACGCAAAAGTCGTCTTTGGAAAAGAAACCTTCTGTCCATAAAAAAGAAGAAGAGGGTGCGCATAAGGTTGAGGCTCAGGTTTTAAAACATGAGGAGAGTGTTGAAAAAGCAGAGCCGGTGGTTGTCGAAAAGATTTTAAAACCCTTAGAGGTTCCTGTCCCTATTCCTTTAAAAGATCTTGCCGAAAAATTGCATTTAAGATCAAGCGATCTTATCAAGTATTTGATGACGAAATTCAAGCTCTTCGTTAACATCAATCAGGCTTTAAGCGAGGATGTTGTTAAGGAAGTTTTAGAAGAGTATGGTTTTGAGCTTGTGAAACCTCCGAGCTTAGAAGAGGCCCTGGTCAAGTCGCATGAGAAAGTTGACGCCAAATCGCTTAAACCCCGTTCCCCGATCGTAACGTTTATGGGACACGTTGACCACGGTAAGACGTCTTTATTGGATGCTATCCGCCGTACAAAAGTTGTCGAGTCAGAACATGGCGGCATCACGCAGCATATCGGTGCGTACGAAGTTAAATTGCCCAAAGGAAAGATTACCTTTTTAGATACTCCGGGCCATGAGGCTTTTACAGCGATGCGGGCCCGCGGAGCGGTTGTAACAGATATTGTCGTTTTAGTCGTGGCAGCGGATGACGGTGTTATGCCTCAGACGATTGAGGCCTTAAATCATGCCAAGGCCGCCGGTGTGCCGATCATTGTGGCGATGAACAAAATTGATAAACCTCAGGTCAATGTGGATAAGTTAAAACGCCAGCTCAATGAATTGGGGCTGGTGCCTGAAGATTGGGGCGGAAAGACGATTACGGTGGGAGTTTCTGCCAAGACAGGCGTCGGTATTGACCGTCTTTTAGAAATGATTTTATTGGAAGCGGAAATGCTTGAGCTTAAAGCTCCTGTTGACCAGGAAGCCACGGGTATTGTTATTGAGGCAAAGCTTAGCAAGGGCCGTGGTCCTGTGGCCACGATCTTGATCCAAAAAGGATTATTGCATTTGGGTGATTTTGTGATGGCCGGATGTCAATCCGGACGCATTCGCGCCCTGTCGAATGATTTAAGGCAGCCGATCACTGAGGCCGGCCCTTCGATGCCTGTCGAAATAACGGGTTTGTCGGGTGTGCCTGAGGCTGGAGATAAAATTTATGTGGTTAATGATGAAAAGAAGGCGAAAGAAATCCTGAATCAAAAGCAGGATGAGCAGAAGCGCCAGCGTTTAGAATCCACTTTACAACGGTCCCATTTGCATTTAGAAGATCTTTACGCGAAGATCAAGGAAGGCGCTGTTAAGGAGTTGAATATTATTTTGAAAGCCGATGTCCAGGGGTCTTTGGAAGCCATCGAAGATTCTTTAAATAAAATCGGGACCAATGAAGTTAAGATCGTTATTATGCATAAAGGCGTTGGCCATATCAATACGTCAGACGTTGTTTTAGCCGCGGCATCGGATGCGATCATTATTGGATTCCATGTGGAGCCGGATGATCTGGCAAAAGACATGTCTCAAAAAGAGGGTATTGATATAAGGACGTACCGCGTTATTTATGAAATCGTTAATGACATGAAGGCCGCTCTTGAAGGGATGCTGGCGCCGAGGATTAAGAAAAACTTTATGGGCCGCGTGGAAGTGCGCAAAGTCTTTAATTTGTCGAGGTCCGGTATTGTCGCGGGTTCTTTTGTCCGCAAGGGCAGGATTGCGCGAGGTGCCCAGATCGTTCTTTTAAGGAATGGCGAACCTGTTTTTGAGGGTAAGATCGCAGCGTTAAAGAGATTTAAAGATGATGTACGGGAAGTCCAGGAAGGTTTTGAGTGCGGCGTGCAGCTGGTCAATTTTACGGATATTAAAGAGGGCGATGTTATCGATGCGTTTGAGTTGGAATCTATTGCACGAAAGCTGGAATAAAAACAAGGTTGAGGTTAAGGTTGAAGGTTTTAGAAAATCTTAACCTTAGCCTTTAGCCTTAACCTTATTTAAAATGATTAAGAAGAGAATACTTAGCGGTATGCGGCCAACCGGAAGATTGCATCTGGGTCATTTGGTTGGCGCTTTGAATAATTGGGTTCGCCTCCAGGATGAGTATGAATGCTTCTTTATGGTGGCGGATTGGCACGCGCTGATGAGCGAGTACGAAAATTCCAAGGCGCTTAAAGAAAACATTTACGACAATGTCGCTGATTGGCTGGCCGCGGGCCTGGATCCCGACAAGGCCACTATTTTTATTCAGTCCGAGGTGCAGGAACATTTAGATCTTTTTATGGCATTCTCTGTGTTGACACCCTTAGGATGGCTGGAACGCTGTCCGACCTATAAAGAGCAGATGCGTGAATTAAAAGATCGACATATTTCAACTTACGCTTTTTTGGGTTATCCGGTTTTACAGGCCGCGGATATCTGTCTTTATAAATCTCTTGTTGTGCCTGTGGGGGAAGATCAGCTGCCTCATCTGGAGTTGACGCGCGAAATTGTCAGGAAGTTCAACGGATTGTACGCGCAAGTTTTTCCTGAACCTAAACCACTCTTAACACAGTTTCCGCGGTTGCCGGGTTTGGACGGCCGCAAGATGAGTAAGAGCTACAATAATTTTATCGCCCTCTCGGATGCTCCTGAAACGATCATGAAAAAAACACAAAGCATGTTTACGGATCCCAAAAGGATCCGCAAGACCGATGTCGGTCATCCCGAAGAGTGTAATGTTTTTGAGTATTATAAGATTTTTTCACCAGAGGATAAGAACGATGTCGCTCATTGGTGTAAAAATGCCGAGCGTGGCTGTACGGAATGCAAGAAGATGTTAGGGGAGCGCCTGGTTAAATTTTTAGGCCCTTTCCAGGACAGGCGCCAAGAGTTTATGGAAGATAAGAAAAAAATAACTCAAATTTTGGAAAAAGGCCGTGCTCAAGCAAGCCGCGTGGCAGCGGAGACAATGAAAGAAGTCAGGCACGCTACAGGGATGGTTGCATGTCCTACAAAATAAAACTCGATATCTTTGAAGGCCCATTCGATCTTTTGCTTTATCTCATCAAAAAAAGCGAACTTAACGTTTATGACATTCCCATCACGACGATCTTAGAACAGTATCTGCAGTACTTAGAGCTCATGCGTCTTTTGGATTTAAATATTGCCGGTGAATTTATCGTGATGGCCGCGACCCTCATGCAGATTAAATCTAAAATGCTCCTGCCTCAGGAAGTTAACCTTGCTGAAGAAATTAGCGACGATGAAAAAGATCCTCGCGCCGAACTCGTGAAGCGCCTTTTGGAATACAAGCAATTCAAGGAAGCGGCCGAACAGCTTCGTTTGAAAGAGCGGGCCCGCCAGGATATTTTTAAAAGACCGCACACCCTGGATGAGACCGAAAATAATGAACCTTATTTTGAAGCAAGCCTCTTTGATCTTATCAACGCTTTTTCAAAAGCCATCAAGGATGTGCCCAAGGAATTATTTTACGAAGTCATTAAAGACGAATTCACCGTTGAGGGCAAGGTTCATGATCTTTTGCATATGTTCATGAACAAGAATCGCGTTAAACTCACCCAATTATTTTCGCAGGCTCGCAACAAATTAGAAATGATCGTGACGTTTTTGGCCGTGCTTGAACTGATCCGTTTGAAAGAAGTGCTGGTGGTCCAAAAATCTATTTTTGGTGAAATCGAGGTTCTGCGCAACATGGAAAACTCGCCTAAAAAACTTGCGGAGCCCGAAATTCAGTCGGCTTAAATTCTAAATAACGCTAAAAAAGATATGACGATGGAAGAAAAATTCTTTCCTTTCGATAAAGTTCCCGCGGACGCCAAGGCGTTGACGCAAAAAGCTGAAACGGACGAAGATGTTGTTTTAAACATTTCGTTAAGGCCTAACAATCTAGTCGAATTTATCGGGCAAAAGGATGTTGTCGATAACTTAAAAGTCTCTTTGACGGCAGCCAAGCAGAGGCAGGAGCCTTTAGAGCATGTTCTTTTATGCGGGCCGCCCGGCTTGGGAAAGACGTGTCTGGCGACCATCATCGCGCACGAGATGGGGACAAAGATCACGGCGACCTCAGGGCCGGCGATTGAACGCGCCGGGGACCTGATCGGCATATTGACCAATTTGGAACAAGGCGATATTTTATTTATTGATGAGATCCATCGCCTTTCGAAGGTGGTGGAGGAATTTTTGTATCCGGCGATGGAAAATTGCCAGATAGATTTTGTTATAGATAAAGGGCCTTATGCGCGTACGATCAAATTCAATTTGAAACGTTTTACGCTTGTCGGGGCTACCACGCGCAGCGGCCTTATCGGGGCACCTTTGCGGTCGCGGTTTGGTATTCTTCATCATTTCGATTTTTACGTTGAAGGAGATTTAAGCACGATCATTAAACGTTCGGCTGAGCTCTTGGGGATTAAGATAGACGGCCCCGGGGCTTTAGAAATTGCCCGTCGGGCGCGAGGGACTCCGAGAATCGCCAACAGGCTTCTTCGGCGCGTGCGGGATTTTGCGCAGGTCAAGGCAAAAAATGAAATTACACAAGAGATCGCGGACCAGGCGTTAAAAAGCCTGGGGATCGATGCGCAAGGACTGGATGAGGTGGACCGGCGGGTTTTAAAGGCGATTGTAGAGACGTATAAAGGGGGGCCGGTTGGTATTGAGACGTTAGCGGCGACGCTTAATGAAGAGCCTGATACGATTATCGATACGATTGAACCTTACCTTCTAAAAGCCGGATTTTTAAAAAGGACGTCGCGCGGCAGAGAAGCGACGCCGTTAACCTACCAACATTTCGGACTGCGTGCTTTTTAACGCGATAATCTTTTTTAAAATCCCAAAAGATATTTTTTAAAAAACGATGAAAGTTTTGTTGCATATATGCTGCGGCCCTTGTGCCATTGATCCCGTCAAAGAGCTGAAGACCGAGGGGTTTGAGGTGGAGGGATTTTTTTACAATCCGAATATTCATCCTTATTCCGAATACCAGAAAAGGATGGATGCTGTTTTGAGTGTCGGTAAAAAACTGGACCTGGCGATCATTCATCATCGCTATGATTTTGAGGATTTTTTAAAAAATTTAGCGAGCCTGAAAAATAGAGATGCGCAGCATGTTTTTTGCTGGAAAAAGCGCTTGGAAGAAACAGCGCGCGTAGCGTCGCAGGAGGGGATCAAGAATTTTACGACGACTCTTTTGTCGAGTCCCTATCAGGATGTCGAAACAATCAAGAAGCTTGGGGATGAGGTCGCGTTAACTTTCGGCGTGACGTTTTTGGCAAGAAATTTTCGCAAAGGATTTCAAAAGTCTCACCAGATCTCAAAAGAGTGGGGGTTGTATCATCAGAATTACTGTGGGTGCCTTTATTCAGAAAAAGAAAGTATTGAGCAAAGGGAGAAGAGAAAGTCGGAGCAGCGATGAGAAAAAAAATTGATTGTTTTTACGCTATGAGGATTAAGGCAGGGCGGTGCCTTTTAACAGGCATCGTTGTGTTATTCTTAAGCGTTTCACTCTGCGCTCAATCGCCTTACCCGGAGCCTGAGGCCAGGGCCTGGTTGAATAATGGTGAGCGTGATATTTCGGGTTTTTTAAAAAGATTCGAAAATAAAAATGCCGTCGAGTTATTTTTAAACAAACTCTGTTCCAATGGGGTTATTTATGTGGGCGTTGTCTCTACCTTAGGCGAAGTGTCGGGGTTAAGGATTTATTTGCCTTTAAACCTTGAACGACGCGGTAATGTTTTTGATCTGGTGAATAAGAAATTAAGCCAATTCGGGTATTCGACGGAAGAGGATAAGGGGCAGGATTTTTTAACGCTGTGGTTTTAGGTCAGTAAAAAAGGAACGGATATGCCGAAACTCCTGGTTGCGATCGGTATTTTGCTGGTGCTCGTAGGTTTATCGTGGAATTTCTTAACCAAAATTCCCTGGGTGGGCCGCTTGCCGGGAGATATCTTTATTCAAAAGAAGAATTTTACATTTTATTTTCCTCTCGCGACGTCTCTTTTGATCAGCGCAGTGTTGTCATTTTTTTTCTGGATTTTATCGAAAAGGTGAACTGACATGAAGTTAAAAAAATCGTTGATCTTTTTTTTGGGTTTTTTGGTGGCGACCCTCGCGGTATCTCCGGGTTCTTTCGGAAAAGAACCGCTAAAAATCCGTGTTGCTATTGGCTGCAATTTAAAGGAAATTTCTCTTTCTGTGAGCGGGCCGTATGAGATTGTTGACGCCCGAACGCGGGTTTCCCTTAAGCACGATCGAAAATTGTCGACTTCGAAATTAGTGGTTGTCCCTGATGGGCTGAAATTGAAGGACAAAACATTTTTTACCGATGCCATAACGGTACTTCCGAAAAAATCAGCAACGTTGGTTGTTAATAACCGTTCTTACCGTGGCGATATTTCAATCTTTAAAGAGAGTGATGGCAAGCTCTTGGTCGTTAATATCCTTGATTTGGAATCTTATGTTAAGGGAGTCTTGTATCATGAAATTTCCCATAAGTGGCCTTTGGATGCGATTAAGGCCCAGGCGGTTGCGGTGCGAACGTACGCTATTTATCAGAAAGAAATGATGAAGCTGAAGAATTATGATCTAAAAGCCGATACGTCGTCTCAAGTATACGGTGGTTCGTCTTCTGAAACGCATAAGACCAACCGTGCGGTTAATTTTACCTATGGTGAGATTTTAAATTATTCCGGCCGTGTTTTTCCGACATTCTTCCATGCAACCTGCGGAGGGACTACAGAGAATGCCGGTGAGCTGTGGAGGTTTTCAAAGGAATTGGAGCCTTTAAAAGGAGGCCGGTTGTGTTCGTTCTGCCTGGAGTCTCCTCATTATTATTGGAAGGCGACCATGGATCTAAAAACGCTTGAGAGAAAATTGGCGGGTGTTTATAAAACAGATGAGGCGCTAAAGAATATAGTTGTTTCAGAGCGCAACGTTACGGGCCGCATACGCGCTTTAGAGTTAAAAAGTTCAGGCAATTCATCATTTGTTATTTCGGCGAAAGATTTCAGACAGCTGGTGGGTTCGGATGTCCTGCGCAGCACGAACTTTACTATCGGCATAGAATCTGGCCGTGTTACTTTTACAGGCAAAGGGTGGGGGCATGGCGTTGGGCTTTGTCAATGGGGGGCCTTCGGGATGTCCAAAAAGGGCTATGATTATAAGCAGATCCTGGAGTTTTATTATCCGGGTTCAGAGATTGTAAAGATCCAGTAGGCTTCTATGACAAAGCTTTCCGATTTTGACTTTTTTTTGCCTCCTGAAAATATTGCCCAGTATCCGGCTCGACGCCGCCAGGAGTCGCGCCTTTTGATCTTAGATCGACACAAGAAAGCCATTCGACACCGGCAATTCTGTGATATAATTTCCTGTTTCAAGAAGGGGGACTTGCTCGTCTTAAATGACACGAAGGTGCTTCCGGCGCGTTTAGAAGGCCGTCGTCAGTCCGGAGGCCGCGTCGAAGTTCTCCTTCTTCGGCCTAAAGATAAAAAAAATTACTACGCGTTGATCAAACCTTTGGGCCGGCTCAAGGTTGGCGAAGAGATCTTTTTTAAAGGCGGTTTTTCCTGCCGGCTTGTGGATGCAAAAGAAAAGATTGTGGCGTTTCCTCGTGCGTCGGCGCTTCACGTTATGAAAAAGGTCGGGCTTATTCCGCTTCCGCCCTATATCCGTCGCTTGCCTGATGCGCAGGACAAGCGCCGCTATCAGACGGTTTTTGCAAAAAAGGAAGGCGCGGTGGCAGCGCCCACAGCAGGCCTTCATTTTACTAAAAGCCTGCTTAAAAAAATCAAAGCCAAGGGCGTACGCATTGCATCTTTGACGTTGCACGTGAATTACGCGACTTTTTCGCCTGTGCGGGAGGAAAACTTAGAGGATCATCGCTTGTCGCCTGAGTTTTACGAAATCCCTAAGAGTACGATTGCTTTGATTAAGGAAACGAAAAAGAATAATAAGAAAGTTTTCGCGGTAGGCACAACGGTTGTTAAGACCCTTGAGACATGCGCTGAAGAAATTTTGAAAAGTGATTTTACGCCGCGTCTTTTATCAGGGGCAAGCACACTTTTTATTAAGCCGCCGTATTCTTTCCGTCTGGTGGATGCCATGATTACAAATTTTCATTTACCAAAAACGACGCTTTTGATGCTGGTATCGGCTTTTGCCGACAGGGATATCATTTTATCAACATACAAAGAGGCCATAGAGAAAGGGTATCGCTTTTACAGTTACGGCGATGCGACGGTGATCTTATGAAATTAAACAGGAAGGTTTTTACATTCTTTTTAATTCTCGCGTCTTGTGTCGCGGGGGCGTATTTCAGATTTTATCCTAAAAACATGGTCATTCTGGATGAGGCCGCGACCCACCAGATTTATGAGGATCAAGTGGCCAAGATTAAATCCAGGCTTTGTGAGCAGTATCCCAACACCTCTGTGTGCCGTGGCCCTGGGGTACCTGTACCGGTTTATAAAAAATATTTAAAGGATCATAAAAAAGAGATCAATGTGGAAATCACCAAAAAGGCCGAAGAATTTAAGGATCGATTCCGTGATGAAAAAGGGCACATGTATATTACGGGCATCGATTCCTATTATTTTTATAAACTTATGCAGAATATCATTGAAAAAGGCAGCCCCAGCTCGGATATCACCAACGGGATGATCCATGACGATCTGGTTATGGCTACGCCGATCGATCCAACATCGGTTAAAAATATTCATCTGGCTTTGGGTGTCTTGTCTTACAGGATCGCTCACTTTTTTTCCAAAGATATCCCGCTTTCGGAAACCCTTTTCTATGTCCCTATTTTTCTTTCTCTTATTGTGGCGATTTTCAGTTTTACAACGGCGAAAAGCCTGGGGGCGGATGATCTTGGTGCTTTTTTTGCATCGGTCGCGATCAATCTTTCTCCTTTCTTCTTAGAGAGATGTATCGGGGAGTGGTTTGATACGGATATTTACAATGTCCTGTTCCCTCTTTTAATCTTCGGGACATTCTTGAAAGCTTTTGGGAGCAGAAAAAAGATACTCCGTTTTCTGCTGGCGGCTTTGGCGGGATTGTTTCTGGCTTTTTACGCATCCACCTGGAAAGGTTGGTGGTTCATTTTTGATTTTATCATTTTGGCTTCCGGCCTTTTTATTCTTAATGAAAAACTGTGCCAGGAGGAGTCAGGAATAACGAATGACGTTTTTAAGGATCAGGCGGTGTCGTTGGGCCTGTTTTTTGTCTTAGGGAGTTTATTCGTTATTCTTATTAATGGGTTTTCCATATGGAAAGATTTTATCGCCGAACCCATGCATTTATCGACGATCTTAAAAGTAACTTCGCAGACCGTCTGGCCTAATGTTTACATGACGGTCGCTGAATTGAACCCTGTCAGCCCTACGGGGCTGGTCATCATGCTGGGCGGGCCGTTTTTCTTTTACCTTTCCATGCTGGGGACTATTTATGTATTGTTTGTTCAAAAGGGAGGCCGTGATATACGGTTTGGGTGCGGGCTTTTAGTCCTGGTATTCTGGATCTTAGGCGCTTTTTATGCCGCCACGACCGCTTTGCGTTTTGTCCTTCTTTTAGTCGTTCCCTTAGGGCTTGCTTTCGGATTGACGGTCACTAAGATCTATGAGTTGGCCAATAAATTAAAAGATCCCCGCGTCTTGTCTTGTGTTCGTTTGGCTGTTACCGGGTTTTTCTCTCTATTTCTTTTTCTCCATACGATGCAGGTTTATCCTAGAGTTAAAGATATGCTGCCGGGCATGGATGATCCATGGCATACCACGTTGACAATGATCAAGGATAAAACGTCGCCTGATGCCATGATCAATTCCTGGTGGGATTACGGGCATTGGTTTAAAGCCATTGCTCAAAGGCGCGTTCTTTTTGATGGCATGACACAAAACACTCCCACTGCGTATTGGATGGCCAATATTCTTCTAAGCTCTAACGAAGAAGAAGCAGCAGGGATATTGAGAATGATCAATACGAGCGGCAACAGTGGCGTTGAATTTTTGGAAAAAAATGGATTTTCAACGGGTGGTGCGGTAAAAGTTATCAGGAAAGCCATTGCTTTAGACAGGAAGGCAGCGTTAAATTACTTAAAGCAGTGTTTGCCGCAAGAGAATGCCGGTGAGCTTTTAAAGATTCTTTTTCCTGACAAAGTGCCGCCTGTTTATTTTATTATGTCCCCGGACATGATAACCAAGGTTGGCCCTATTTCTTTTATCGGCAATTGGGATTTCGACAAGGTGGAGATGTGGTTCCGTAAAAAAGAGATGAATAAGACGGATTTTATCACCTATTTAATCAAGAAATACAACCAGACATTAGAGCAGGCTGAGACTAATTATATGGAAATGTCTTTCTTGAATGAGAGGGATTATAAAAAGTGGCTTTCAACGCCCCGGGGATTCTTTTCTAATGTGAGCCGTGGCAAAAAAGACGGGAATCTTCTTTTCTTTGATGGCAATGGTTTGGTCTTAAATATGGACAATTTTCACACGCGGCTTATGAGCGAATATGCGGACCGTCGCGGAGTGCCTTCAAACTTTTTCCTTTTTGAAAATGGAAGGTACAAGGAGGAAAATTCTCAAAGCGACGGGCTTTTCGTGAGCGCCCTTGTCTTTAAGTCGGGCGAAGATTATGATAGTCTTCTTTTGGATAAGGCCCTGGCGAAAAGCATGATGGTGCGATTGTACTTCTTGAAAGGCGAGGGATTGAAATACTTTAAACTCTGGCATAAAGAAACGGTTGCAGGACAGGCCGCTATTTATGTTTATGAGCTTAAAGGGCTTGAATCCGCCGGTGAAGAGAAGCTTGAGGGAAAAAACCCGGAAGAACCCGTGCGTGCAAAAAATATAAAAAAAGCTAAAGCACTTAAAACACCAACAAAAAAATAAATAGTTTATGGGTTTTGATTTTAAAGTCATTCATCAGGATGTATCCACAAAGGCCCGGTGCGGCCTCTTGACACTTGATCGGGGCGTTATTGAAACGCCTGTCTTTATGCCTGTTGGGACTCAAGGGACGGTCAAGGCGCTTTCTCCTTTGGATCTAGAAGAGTGTTCGGCCCAGATCATTTTAGGCAATGCGTATCACCTTTATTTGCGTCCGGGGCTTGATATTATTAAAGAGGCTGGCGGATTGCATCGGTTTATGCATTGGGAAAAACCTATTTTGACGGATAGCGGCGGATATCAGATTTTCAGTCTGGCAGTTTTGAGAAAAATTCTCGATGAAGGCGTTGAGTTCCAGTCACATTTAGACGGTTCCAGGCATTTTTTGAAACCCGAAGACGTTGTGAATATCCAAAATGTCTTAGGCAGCGATATCATGATGCCCTTGGATGAATGTGTTCCTTACCCAACTTCTTATGATCAGGCTGAATTGGCTGTTGGGCGCACAACTTCCTGGGCCCGGCGTTCTAAAACAGAGGCATTGAAGAGCGATAAAGGCGTTTTATTCGGAATTGCTCAGGGCTCGACCTATGAAGATTTGAGAAAAAGGTCCATAGAAGAGCTCAGGGAGATAGGGTTTAAGGGGTATGCCATAGGCGGATTAAGTGTTGGCGAACCACAGGATTTACGGTATAATATCCTCCGTTCTTGCATAGATTATTTTCCTCTTGTTTCTCCGCGATATCTGATGGGTGTTGGCTTGCCTGAGGACATTCTTGAGGCTGTTTCAGCGGGTGTCGATATGTTTGATTGCGTGGTGCCTACCCGCTATGGACGTAACGGGACTGCTTTTACGAGCGAAGGGAAAGTGACGGTAAGAAACGGTAGTTTTTCCCGCGCGTTCAAACCGCTCGACGAAAACTGCGATTGTTATTGTTGCCGGAATTTTACGCGCGCTTACTTGAGGCATCTTTTTAATACAGGCGAAATTTTAGGGCTTAGGCTCGTTTCTTATCATAATATTTATTTCTTTATTCATTTGATGAGTGAGGCGCGTTGCGCTATCAAAGAAAACCGATTCAGAGCCTTTAAGGATGATTTTTTAAAAAAATGCGCATCGACGTGTTAACTATTTTTCCGTCTATGTTCGGCCCTGTTTTGGGCGAGTCTATCGTCAAACGGGCTCAGGCAGCGGGAAAAGTAAAAATCGCGGTCCATGACATTCGCGATTACACTTGTGATAAGCACAGAAAAGTCGATGATAGGCCGTATGGCGGCGGTTCGGGCATGGTGATGACGCCGCAGCCTTTATTTTCAGCTGTTGAGTCGATTTTAAAAAAAGAGAAAAAACTCAAAAGCAAGCCGTATATCGTCCTGCTTTCTGCCAGAGGGCGGCGGTTGACGCAAAAAGATTTCAAAAGTCTCTCTCGCAAAAAACATCTTGTTTTGATCTGCGGCCATTACGAAGGTGTCGATGAGCGGGTGGCGCAATATCTGGCGGATGAAGAGATTTCTATCGGTGATTATATTTTAACTGGCGGTGAGCTGCCGGCGATGGTTGTGATCGATGCCGCCGTACGTTTGATCCCCGGTGTTTTGGGCAATGACGATTCGGCCAAGTACGAGAGTTTCCATGAAAATTTGCTGGAATATCCTCAATACACACGGCCGGCTGTATTTAAAGGGAATAAAGTGCCTGCTGTTCTTTTGTCCGGTGATCATGGGAAAATCGCCGAATGGCGTAAAAAAGAATCCCTGAAAGTCACAAGAAAAAGAAGGCCGGATTTGATAACCAGAAAAGATTAGACCTGCCCAATTCCTTGTAAGGGCAGGGTCTAAAGGAATAAGGAGAGATCCCTTGCTTAAGCATTCGTAAATTTTCTCACTCAGGGTTGCCGAGTGGAAAATTTACTTCATAAGCCGTGGGATTAATTTTGTGAAGAAAAAACCTATTATAGGCAAAATTAAGGAGGAGTGAGTCATGGATAAAATAAAACTTGTTGAGGGATTGTTTGAAAGAAAAGAATTGCCGGCTTTTAATGTCGGAGACACCATTAAAGTCCTGGTGAAGATCCCTGAGGGCGATAAGGTCAGGATCCATCCTTTCGAAGGGACGGTGCTTGAGAAGAGGGGTTCAGGGGCTTCTGCGACATTTACGGTTCGCAAGATTTCTTATGGCGAAGGTGTTGAAAGGACGTTTCCCATTTATTCTTCGAGCATTGAGAATATTGAAGTTGTCCGAAGAGGAAAAGTTCATCGCGCCCGTCTCTTTTATCTGCGTGGAAAAATGGGGAAAGCCGCTAAAGTGGCAGAGCAGAAGAGTGAAGAGTTGGCGCCGACTCAGGCATAAAAAAGACGACCTCGGAATCAAAGCGTGTTATATCACGAACGTCTCGCAAAGAGAAACGGATCTAAGATCGTTATCGGTATCGATGAGGTCGGTCGCGGACCTCTGGCAGGACCTGTGGTGGTTGCGGCAGTTTGGCTTCATGCGTCGTCTTTTAAAGAACGCGTAACTGATTCAAAAAAATTATCGGCGCTTCAGCGCCAAAGAGCTTTTGACGAGATTAAGAAAAAAGGCGCTTATGGCATCGGCGTTGTCTACGAAGAGGCGATCGACGCGATCAATATCGCTCAAGCCGCCAGGCGCGCCGCGGATGTTGCGGTTTCAAGGCTCATCAGTCAGTTAAAGATACTGCATCCTTCGTTTCAAAATACCTTTCTTCTTTTCGACGGTTCTTTGAGTTCAAGCCTCAGATATCCTTCAAAAGAAATCATTGGCGGCGATGGAAAAAGTCTTTCGATCGCCTCGGCCTCAATCATAGCGAAAGTTTTCCGTGATCAAATGATGGAGTTCTACGACACGCTTTATCCTCGTTATGGTTTTAAGAGCCACAAGGGATATGGGACGCGCATGCATTTAGAAAATATTTCGCGTTTCGGACTGTGCCCTATCCATCGCAAAACATTTTGTCATTTTTTAAAGACTTAAATTTTTTAAGATGTTAAAAGGTTTTTTAGGAAAACAGGGAGAAGACGAGGCTGCTCTTTTTTTGAGAAAGCAGGGGTATCGCATTGTGGCGCGAAACGTCCGCACGGCTTTAGGTGAACTTGATATTGTGGCTCATCAGCGCGGCGTCATCTGTTTTATCGAAGTGCGTACGCGCCGCGGCAAAGATAGCCAGGTACAAGCTCTTGAATCGGTTGATGAAAGAAAACAGCGCCGTTTGTCTAGGTTGGCGATTGCCTATTTAAAAGAGAATCATCTGCTCGGCCGCAAGGCCAGATTTGATGTTGTTTCTGTTTCTTACGCTCCAACCGGCGCGCAGGTCTTTTTAGTAAAAAATGCGTTTGACGTGTGTGAGAAATATAATTAATTTTTTTTGGCGGCATGCGTGGATGGGTTTGATAAGGAGAGCTTGAAATGAATTACGCGAAGGGAAGTATCGCAGGATATCTTAAAGATCTGTCGGCTAAAACCCCGGCTCCGGGCGGCGGTTCCTCGGCGGCGCTAAGCGCTGCGATGTCTGCCGGATTGATCGCGATGGTTTGCCAGTTTACATTAGGAAAAGAAAAGTATAAGAGATTTACGCCGTGCCTTGAGGCATTGCTGCACTCGGCTTCTTTGAAGCAGAAGAGATGCTTAGAGCTTCTTGATGAAGATGTCCGGGCATACGCGTCGGGAGATCTTGAAAAATCCATCCGCGTCCCGTTAGAAATTTGTTTTTTGTCGTATGATTTGATAAAATCATCTCATGAGCTTTTAAAAAAAGGGAATGCGCGCCTGGCTTCGGATAGCGTCCTGGCTGCGGGCTTGGCTGAAGTCGCTTTTTCTGGCGCTTTTTATTACGTACTCGTAAACGCGAACGCGTTAGGAGAAAAAGCGCGAAAATATAAAAAAGAGATCGCACGGTTAAAATCTCTTAAAAAAACATTAATGATTTTAAGAAAAAAGATCGAGGTGTCCTTTGGCCGCTCTCTTGGACGGTAAAAAAGTCGCTTCAATAATAAAAGAACAGTTAAAAAAAGAAACTGCTTTTCTTAAAGAAAAGGGGCTGGGGGCGCCGACGTTGGTTTCTTTGTGCGTAGGAGAGGATTGCGGATCGACGTTATATGCTAAAGCCCAGGCGCAGGTGGCGCTTGAGACGGGTATTGATTATCGGCTGATCGGTTTTGAAAAAGGGATCTCCAAAGAGTCTCTGATCGCCGAGATTAAGAAATTAAACAATGATCCTTCTGTCCATGGCGTTATTATTCAGACGCCATTGCCTCTTGGTATGAAATTAAGGGATGTAATCAGTTTTTGTTCTCCTTTAAAAGATGTTGAAGGCATGCACCCTGAGAATTTAGGGCAGCTTGTCCTGGAGAATGATTTTGTAGCTCCCTGCACGGCGCAGGCCTGTATGGAACTTCTTAAAAGTTATAAAATAAAACTTTACGGCCGCGACGTGGTGATTGTGGGGCATTCGGAAATTATTGGAAAGCCTTTGAGCCTCCTTATGCTTAAGAGTTTGGCCACGACCACGGTTTGCCATATCGCGACATCTGAAGCCAAAAAATTACGCGATCATGTCAAACGCGCACAGATCCTTGTCGTGGCGGTCGGCAAGCCGCACTTGATCAAAGGGGCCTGGATAAAAAAAGGGGCGGTCGTCGTTGATGTAGGGATCAATCGGCTGAAAGGAAAGATTGTCGGAGATGTCGAATTTAAAACAGCCGCAAAAAGGGCTTCGTTCATTACACCTGTCCCCGGAGGCGTTGGTCCTTTGACGGTCCTGTTGCTGATGAAAAATACTTTGGAATTGTTTAAGCGCGCTAAAGGCCTTTCTTAAAATAAATTAAAATCTATGACATTCAAGGAAAAACTAACAAAAAAGAAATTTATCACCACTTTTGAAGTCGGCCCGCCTAAAGGCATTTCTTTAGAGAAAATTTTAGAAGAAATAGTGCCCTTAAAAGGCAGGGTGGATGCTGTTAACGTGACAGATCTGCAGAGCTCTGTCATGCGCATGAGTTCTTTGGGGGCCAGCATCATTTTAAAAAATAACGGTTTCGAGCCTTTGGTGCAGGTAACGTGCCGGGACAGGAACAGGCTCGCTCTTCAGTCGGATATCTTAACAGCCGCGGCTTTTGGATTGGAGAATATCCTGGCTTTGACAGGGGATCATCCTGTTTTAGGCGATCATCCCGAGACGAAGCCCGTTTTTGATATGGATTCTGTCCAATTGATAGAGGTTGTGAGAAAGCTCGAGACCGGCGTAGATATGAACGGGCATAAGTTAAAAAGCGATGCTCCGCATTATTGCGTGGGGGCTGTGGTGAATCCCGGCGCGGATCCATTGGAACCGGAACTGATCAAAATGGAAAAAAAGATCAAAGCCGGGGCTGAATTTTTTCAGACTCAGGCGATCTACGATCTGCCTCTTTTTGAAAAGTTCCTTAAAGCCACGGAGCCTTTTAAAACAAAAATTTTTGCCAGCCTCGTATTTTTAAAATCAGAACGCATGGCGCATTATCTTAATGAACATGTCCCGGGGGTATTCGTTCCGGAACATTTTATTGATGAGTTGGCAAAGGCTGAGGATAAGAAGGCCAAGAGCCTGGAAATAAGCGTGCGGTTGGCTTTGCAATTAAAATCGATGTGCCAGGGGATCCATTTGATTTCTATGGGTTGGTATGGGTTGCTGCCTTCTGTGCTGGATGCGATGGGTGTGGATTAATTTAGTATAGAAATATATTGATATATTGAAATATATAGAAATATGTTGTTGGGTTGACAAAGTATTTCCAGTTATTTCGTGAGGGCTAAAGCCCGAGCCCATTACTATTTATTTCGTCCGATTTAATCTTGATTTGACTTGCTCCGTGAGACGTGTAACGTGAGGCGATAATGAAGAAAATTGTGATTGTTGGTAATTCAGCCGCAGGCATCGCCGCTGTTGAGGCTATCCGGGAAAGAGACAAAACGAGCGCTCTTACGATTGTTTCTAATGAACCGTACATGCCGTATCGCCGCGATCAATTGCTGGATTTTGTCGAAGGTAAAATAAAAGAAAAAGATTTGTATTTCCGCAGCGCTGATTTTTATAAAAATAACTCAGTTGAGCTGATGCCTGAGAAAGAAGTTGTTGAGCTTAACTTAAATAAAAAAAAGGTTATCTTTAAAGAAAGAGATTTTATTGAATTCGACGAAATTGTTATTGCGGCCGGATGCAGCGTGAAGCTGCCTCTTATGAAAGGCGTTCAAAAAGAAGGCGTCGTGGCTTTTCATGGTTTAAGAGACGCTAAGTTTTTAATGGAGAACCTTCCTTTGGCCCACACTGTTGTTATCGTCGGTTCAGATGTTGTTTCTTTTCGCCTGGCGCGTATCATTGCAGCCAAAAAGATTGAAGTTAAATTTTTTGGGATACTTTCCGATCCCATTGAAGGGGTTGATGTTGTCGCCGATAACCCCATAACGGAGATTTTGGGAGATAGCGACGCGAAAGCGGTAAGGCTTTCTAATGGCAAAGTGATCGGCGCTTCTTTGATTATTTTTTCATCTCCTTGTGAGCCGAATATCGGTTTTTTAAAAGATTCAGATGTTAAGACAAATAGAGGTATTATTGTTGACGAGCGTCTTTGCACCAATATTCCTTTTGTCCATGCCGCAGGCGACGTTTGCGAATTTAGCGGTACAACAAGGAACGCTGATTGGCAGAGCGCTGTTTGCGAAGGTCAAATGGTTGGAGGTTTTCTATGTCAGATATAGCCGGGATTGTATCGGCAACAACACAGAAACTCATAGGTATTGCCGAGGGCGCGCTCGCCTCGGCTGTTAAAGCAAAGGGAGAAAAAGAGCCCCTGGGTTTTGAGGGCACAGCGTTTTGTCTTCCGTTGGCTTATAGCTTATTGGGTTTAGAAGTTAAGGATTTAAAAACTGCCCAGGATGTCATTAAAAATGCTTTGCTTTTAAGCGAAGGCAAGCCTCTGGCGAACGGTTTAAGGGTGCCCACCTTGAATGGTCTTTTGAGTAAAGGTTTGGCAACGCTATTGATTGAAGAACTTTTGGCCGCTGTGTTGAAACTCAATGCAGATGGTTATTTGGGGTTTGTCCCGGATACGGTCTTGCGTTCTTTAGGCGTTCAGCTGGTGGATGGGCGTATTGCCGGTATCGCGGTTGTTATAGGCCGGGCCAAAGATAATGCTTCAGCGGTTAAGGTCATCCGTGGTTTTCAGGAAAAAAATATCGTTTCGCTTCTTGTGGGCAATAAAGGTGAAAAGAACATTAAAGACCAGCTGGCTGAGGAGAAGGTTGAGCTGGGATTGGATAATTATATTGTTCCGTTGGGAAATGAGGAGCTGGCGAGTATTTTTGCGGTGAATTTTGCCATTCGTGCCGCTTTGTCGTTTGGCGGCTGTAAAGCCGGCCAGTGGCAGGAAGCTTTAAAGTACACGCAGGAACGCGTGCCGGCCTTTGTTGTTGTTTTGGGTAAGCTTGATGAAGTGATTGTGACAACCGGCCTGGGTGTTTTGAATTTGGGATTTCCCATCATTACGGATCAGGATGCGTCGCCGGTCGCCAAAATTGAAACAACGAAATACGAAGCGTTGGTCGTTGAGAAAGATTATGACAAAATTGTGGCGCGCAGCATTGAAACGCGCGGCATTAAGATCAAGGTTGCGCACGTGCCTATACCGGTTTTGTACGGTCCGGCTTTTGAGGGGGAACGCGTCCGTAAAGAAAATTTGAAAATCGAATTTGGTTCAAAAAGTTCGACGGCTTTTGAATATTTGACCGCGCGGCCTATGGATAAAATTCAGGATGGTAAAGTGGAGTTGGTCGGGCCGGATGTTTCAGACGCGGTCGGTAAGTCGCTGCCTTTGGGAATTCTGGTGGAGGTGGCAGCACGCAATTTCAATAAAGATTTTGAGCCTATATTGGAGCGTCAGATCCATCGTTATTTGAATGAGGCCCAAGGGATTATGCATATGGGCCAGCGCGAGATGATCTGGGTCAGGATCTCCCAGGAGGCTTATGCGAAAGGATTCCGCCTGAAGCATTTCGGGACCATTATTCACGCCATGCTCCATAAAGATTTCGGCGCGATCGTTGATAAAGTTCAGGTGACGCTTTTCACTAAAGACAGCGATGTTAAGGCCCACTTAAAAGAGGCGATGGATGCTTTTGTCGCCCGTGATGAACGCTTAAAAGACCTGACGGATGATAAGGTGGATACATTTTACAGCTGCGCCTTATGTCAGTCTTTCGCGCCTAATCATATTTGTATCATTACGCCAGAGCGCCTTGGATTGTGCGGCGCGTATTCATGGCTTGACGCCAAGGCGGCTTTTGAGATCACGCCTTCAGGTGGAAATCAGCCGATCAAAAAAGGAATGTGTTCTGATGAGCGCTTGGGACAATGGCGCGCGATCAATGATTTTATTTTTGAAAAATCCAATAAGACGATTAATGAAGTCAGCATGTATTCTTTGCTTGTCGCCCCTCAATCAAGCTGCGGATGTTTTGAGTGTATTGTGGCACTTGTGCCTGAAGCGAATGGGGTGATGGTTGTTAGCCGTGATTATGCGGGCTCAACTCCTTTAGGCATGACATTCACCCAGTTGGCGGGTTCTGTGGGCGGTGGGATCCAGACTCCTGGATTTATCGGGGTTGGTAAACTCTATCTGACGAGCAAAAAATTTATTTCAGCAGAAGGAGGTTTGGGCCGCATTGTCTGGATGCCGAAGGAGTTAAAAGATGTGCTCCAGGTTAAGATTGAACAACGCGCTCAAGCTTTGGGCCTATCGGATTTTTTTGGTAAAATCGCGGATGAAACAAACGCTTTAACGCTTGAAGAATTGATTGAATTTTTAAGTACGCATAAGCATCCAGCGCTTTCGATGCCGGCGCTGATTTAGTCAATAGTCGATAGTCTATGGTCTATAGTCAAAAACAAAAAATCACTTTCTATCGACTATTATCTATAGACTATAGTCGAATAAATTTTACTTGATATTTATCTAAAAATATATTAAGCTAAACCTAACTAAACCAATCGGATGAGAAAAATCATTCCATTCCTTCCAGTAACGATCATTTTATACGGCGTTTTCTTGAGTGCCTCACTATGCTTTGCTCAGATTACTTCTGAAGGCAAAGAGATAGGGGCTGATTACCATAAGCAGGGAGTGCAGGCGCAGAAGAACGGCGACCTGGATACGGCGATCATGTTTTTTCAGAAGGCCGTTGAGTTAAATCCCGGGCTTGCGGTCGCCTATAATGATTTAGGCGTCCTGTATGAGGCTAAGGGTTGGAATGATAAGGCTAAAAAAGCCTATGGCCGGGCCATTGAACTAGACCCGAATCTGACAAGCCCTTACTTTAATTTAGGCAGCATCTATGAAAAAGAAGGCGATCTGGAAAAATCCGTCCACTATTTTAAGAAAAGGGTATTGATTGGTGAGTGGAATGAAGAGTGGACGATAAAAGCCAGAAAAGAGCTGGCGAGCCTGGGCGTCGATGATCCGGAGATAAAAGCTAATTTTCTTGATCAGCATCTGGCGGGCCTTGACCTTGGCGATGATATCAATGCTTCTCCCAAAGGCAATGACCTGGATCCCAAAAAGCGCAAACGAGACGCGCGCATGCATTACAGCCGGGGCAAACAGCTTTATTATATGGGCATGTTGCCTCAGGCCATGACGGAATTGGGCCAGGCCGCGATCTTAGATCCTAAGAATAAAGAAATTGAGAAGGCATTTGAAGAAGTGCACCGTAAAGCGCTTATGTCGAATTAGGAGTTTGGCGATTCTTTAGAAATAAAAAGTCATAAGTACCTCATTTTCCGCAGATTCCCCTAAGGACATCTTAAAATAAGAAAATAGATTTATATGTTGGATTCTAAGCTTTGTCTCGTTGACGCTAATTCCCTTTTTTACCGGGCTTTCTTTGCTATTAAAGCGCCGCTCGTCACTTCGTCGGGGCAGCCGACCAACGCGGTCTTTGGTTTTGTTAAAATGCTTAGAAGGATCCGGGAGGAATTGACTCCCGGTTATTTTGGTATTTGTTTCGATGTTTCCAAGACCACGCATCGCACGAAGAAATTCAGCGATTACAAAATTCATCGTGCCCCTATGCCTTCGGAACTTTTGTCGCAGGTGCCTTTGATCAAGGAAGTGGTGGGGGCTTACCGCTATCGTATATGTGAGCGCGAAGGTTTTGAAGCTGATGATGTCATTGCAACGCTCGCCACGCGCATGGCTGATAAAGTAAAAAAAGTCGTCATTATCAGTTCTGATAAAGATATCCTGCAGCTCGTTGGGGGCAATATTGAAGTTTACAATCCTTATAAAGAGGAGGGTATTGTTTTTACCAAGGATATTGTTAAAGAAAAGTTCGGCGTTGAACCCAAAAAAATTTCCGACCTGATTTCTTTGATGGGAGATGCCTCTGATAATATCCCGGGGGCGCACGGCATCGGCGAAAAGACCGCCCTGGGGCTTTTGACGGAGTTTGAGGACGCGGAAGATATTATAGAGCACGCCTCTAAAATCAAGCGGGAGTCTTTAAGGAAAATTGTCCAGGAGAACCGGGACCTCATCCGCTTGAGTAAAGAATTGGCTATGTTGCGTTACGATGTGCCTTTGGATGTAGAATTGGCGGATCTGGAAGTCAAGCCGCCGGATGCGGATAAACTCTGGGACGTGTTCAGCCGTCTTGAATTCAAAGGAATGCTTAAAGAGCTTTCCGAAGACCGCCTGTCCAGCGGTGTTGCGCCGACCTTTGATATCCCGCAAAAAAATATCACGGATTTTAATGAAATCCTTGGAAAGATCGCTTCGAAAAAAATATACGCTTTTTATATCGAGCGGTCCGAAGAGGACTCAAAAAACTGGAAGGTTAATCTGGCTTTTGATTCGAGTGCCGTTTACGTGACGGATAATACGGATTTTTTAAAAAACCTTTTCAGTGAAAAAAAATATCTGGTTGTAACGCATGATGCTAAAAACGCAAAACATTTTTTGAGTCAGTTGGGGATTGTCGGGCCTGTTCAATTTTTCGATACGATGATCGCCGCACACCTGGCTGATTCATCAAAGTCATCCGCGGCTTTAGAAGGGCTTTTATGGGATCACCTTTCTTTAAAAGGCTTGAATCGTCTTGATTATAGCGGCAAAGAATCTCATTTTTTATTTCGCTTAAAAGAAAATTTAGAAAAGATTTTAGAAGAAAAAGGACTTTTGAGCCTTTTTTATGATGTTGAAACGCCACTTTCAGATATTTTGTTTTCGATGGAAGCGATAGGGGTTAATATTGACTGGAATCTTTTAAAAAGTTTGTCCAAAGAACTTGAGAAAAAATTAGAGAAACTTGTCGCCTCGATCTATGAGCTTGCGGGATGCGAATTCAATATCAATTCACCCAAGCAATTATCGGATATTTTATTTAATAAATTGAAACTCCCGGTTGTCAAAAAGACAAAAACCGGATTTTCGACGGACGAAGAAGTTTTGACGCGGCTCGCCAAAACAAATGAACTGCCGAAGATATTGCTGGAATACAGGCAATTTTCTAAACTGAAAACGACTTACGTCGACGCGTTCCCCGAATGGGCGGATGAAAAGACCAAAAAAATACATGCATCTTTTAATCAGATAGGCACAGAGACAGGGCGCCTGAGCTCTAATTCCCCTAATCTGCAGAATATTCCCATTAAGACAGAATTCGGCCGTAAAATACGCCAGACTTTTATTCCGTCTGAAGGCTTTGACGGAATCTTGTCTGCGGATTATTCTCAGGTGGAGCTGAGGATTTTGGCTCATTTATCTCAAGACGAAGTGTTGGCTCAGGCATTTCGGGCGTCTAAGGATATTCACGTTACAACCGCGTCTTTGATCTTTGGCGTAGAAGAAAAAGACGTGACGGATGAAATGCGCAACAACGCCAAGCGCGTGAATTTTGGCATTATTTACGGCATAAGTTCCTATGGGTTGGCCAAAGATTTGGATGTTGACCCTAAAACAGCTGAGAATTTTATTCAGGAGTATTTTTTGCGTTATCCCAAAGTGAAAGGTTATTTAGATAGTCAGATTGAATTTGTTAAAAAGAACGGTTTTGTCACTACCATTTTGGGCCGTCGGCGCTATATCCCTGAATTCAGCAATCCCAATATGGCGATCCGGCAGTTTGCCGAGCGTCAGGCTATTAACGCCCCTATCCAGGGGTCAGCGGCGGATCTTATTAAGCGTTCCATGGTGGATGTAGCGAAATCGATTTCTGAAAAAGGGCTTAAATCCCGTCTTATCCTGCAGGTTCATGATGAACTTGTTTTCGAGGTGAAAAGACTTGAGAAAGATATTTTAATTGATCTGGTGCGCACGTGCATGGAAAACGCCATTGTTCTCACCGTGCCTTTAAAAACGATTCTTTCGTATGGAAAAAACTGGCTCGAGACTGAAGAAGTCAGCTAGGAATTGAAACAAAGCTTTTGTTATTTTTCTTTTTTTTGGATTTTGAGATTTTTTGTTTGAAATTTAAAGTTGGGGGGATGTATGAAGATAGCTATCGTGACAAGTGAAGCTGTTCCTTATGCCAAGACCGGAGGGTTGGCGGATGTCTGCGGCGCTTTGCCTCTGGAGTTAGAAAATCTTTCTCATGAAGTCATTCTGGTCATGCCTGAATATGCCTGCGTGCGGCGCTCGGGGATCGTCCTCAAAAAAATAGACGAAGATTTTGATGTTCTCAATATCAGCGATAACACAAAGGCCTATTTTTTAAAACACGATATGTTTTTGAGGGAAGGCCTCTATGGAGATCGTCTCGGAGACTATGGGGATAACCTGAAGCGGTTTTCTCATTTTTGTCATAAGGTCTTAAGTCTTTTTAAAAAGATCGATTTTATTCCGGATATCATCCATTGCCATGATTGGCAGACGTCTTTGATCCCTGTATTTCTAAAGGCTTATGGACATGAGTATTTTTTCGGGGCCGGAAAAAAACCTAAGACTCTTTTGACAATCCATAATATTTCCTATCAGGGTATTTTCCCGAAAGAGCAAATGCCTCAGACGGGTCTGGGTTGGGAGTATTTTACTCTGTCGTCACTGGAGTATTACGATCAGGTTAATCTTTTAAAGGGCGGGATTCTTTATGCGGACCTTGTCAATACGGTGAGCACGACGCACGCTCAGGAAATTCAGACAAAAGAGTTTGGGTGCGGTTTGGAAGGGGTGCTGGCAACCCGTAAGAATCGTTTTTCCGGCGTTATTAACGGTGTTGATTATAAGATCTGGAATCCTCAAGGGGATCCGCGTCTTTTCCATCGCTACTCTTTGACTAATTTTTATGAAAAAAAGATCAATAAGCTTAAGCTTCAGGATGCCTGTGGACTCACCAAGAGCGAAGATAAAATGCTTTTGGGTTTTGTGGGCCGATGGGTGCGGCAAAAAGGCATTGATTTATTGGCCAGGATTTTGCCGGATTTAGCTCAGAACGATATCCAGGCCGTCATCTTAGGCGTCGGAGAACCGGATATTGAGGAGACTTTACGCGCGGTAACACGCGATTATCCGAAGATGGTCTTTGCCACATCGGATTTTGATGAAGATCTGGCGCATAAGATTTACGCGGGCTGTGATGTTTTCGCAATGCCGTCGCGTTTTGAACCGTGCGGCACCGGCCAGTTGATAAGTTTTAAATACGGGACTGTGCCGATTGTTTATAAAACAGGCGGCTTGGCCGATACGGTCCGGGATTATAATTTTAAAGACAATACAGGGACGGGTTTTGTTTTTTCCAGATTTGATGAACCTGAACTTCTTTGCGCCATCAATCGTGCCAAAGAATTGTTTGGCGATAAAAAATCATGGCGGGAATTAGGAAAAAATCTTATGCGGTTGAATTTTTCCTGGAAAGAATCAGCGAAAAAATACACAGAGCTTTATCAGAAGGCAAAAGGGTTATGATTACGATCGGTTTAACAGGGTGTCTGTCCAGCGGCAAAAGCACGGTTCTTGAGATGTTTTGCCGCTATGGGGCTAAAACCCTCAGCTGTGATGTGATCGTTGCGCAGGAATTTGAAAGAAATAAGGCTTTAAAAAAAATGATTGCTCAAGTGTTCGGCGCGTCTTTTGTCAAAGGGCGCGTTATCCAAAAGACGCTTTTGGCAAACAAGGTTTTTGTTTCGTCTCGTTCTTTAAAAAAGCTCAACGCCCTTATTCATCCTCTGGTGAAAAAAAGAATATCCTTATTTTTAAAAAAATACAAAAAAGACAAGAAAACAATCGCTGTCGTCGAAGTTCCTCTATTGTTCGAGACAGGTTTTGATAAGCTTTTTGATTGGACGGTTGTCGTGACCGCGACGCCCTCCGTCTTGCAAACACGGTCCCGTTTCAGTCCCGCCCAATGGCGGCGACGCATGCAGTGGCAGGATTCTCTGCCGTCAAAGATCGCGCGGTGCGATTTCATAATAGATAATAATGGATCAAAAAAGAAAACAGAGCGCCAGGTAAGAAATCTTATGAGATTTTTGACACGAAGCGCAAATTTAAGATTCAATCGGTTGTCTAAACAGAGTTAAGGAGGAAAAGTGGAAACAGAGAAACTGGAAATAGCGAAACTAAAAGAAATGAAGATCACTGATTTGGCTAAGTTCGCCAAGGGCCTAAATGTTAACGGCATCAGCGGCTCCAAAAAACAGGATTTGATTTTTAAGATCCTGCAGGCCCAGGCCGAAAAAGAGGGGTTGATGTTTGGCGAAGGCGTTTTGGAAATCCTGCCTGAAGGCTTCGGGTTTTTAAGGTCTTCGAATTATAATTATCTGCCATGTCCGGATGATATTTATATTTCCCCATCACAGATCAGGAAATTCGATCTAAGAACGGGTGATACGGTTTCAGGGCAGATTCGTCCCCCTAAGGAGGGTGAAAAGTATTTTGCTCTCCTAAAAGTCGAGGCGGTTAATTTTGAGAATCCTGAAGCTGCTAAAGATAAGGTCTTGTTCGACAACCTGACGCCTGTTTATCCTCACGAGCGGTTTCCTTTGGAGTGCGCTCATGATGAGGTTTCGACGCGCATCATGGATCTGTTGACGCCTATTGGAAAAGGACAGCGCGGATTGATTGTGGCGCAGCCCTACAGCGGCAAAACAGTCCTTTTGCAGAAGATCGCCAACGCGATTACAAAAAACAGCCCTGAAACGATCCTGATTGTTCTTTTGATCGATGAAAGGCCCGAGGAAGTCACGGATATGCAACGGCTTGTCAGGGGTGAAGTCATCAGCTCTACATTTGATGAGCCTGCTGAACGGCATGTTCAGGTCGCTGAGATTGTTCTTGAGAAGGCCAAGAGGCTGGTTGAGCATAAGAAGGATGTCGTGATTTTGCTCGATAGCATCACAAGGTTGGCGCGCGCCTACAATACCGTCGTGCCCCACAGCGGAAAGATATTAACCGGTGGTATGGATTCTCACGCGTTGCATAAGCCAAAACGCTTCTTTGGTGCGGCACGTGCCCTGGAAGAGGGTGGGAGTTTGACGATTATCGCGACCGCGCTTGTCGATACCGGCAGTCGTATGGATGAAGTCATTTTCGAAGAGTTTAAAGGTACGGGCAATATGGAGTTGCAGTTAGATCGTAATCTTTTCCAGCGGAGGATTTATCCTGCTATCGATATCAAACGTTCCAATACAAGGCGCGAAGAGCTTCTTTTGGATCCTAAACATCTCCAAAAGATATGGATTTTGAGAAAGGTCTTAAACGATCTGAACTCGGCGGAGGCCATGGAACTTTTGATTGACAAGCTTTCAAAAACGAAGAATAATAATGATTTTCTAGATAGCATGAATCAGTAAAAATAGTCTATAGTCCATAGTCGATAGTCTATAGAAAAAGCAAAAAATGCTCCTGGGTTAAGCACTTGTAAATTTCTCTGCCAGCACAATTGGGCAAGAAATTTACTTCGTAAGCTGCGGAGTTGATTTTGCAAGGTAAATAAACCCAAAATACACAAAATCAAGGAGTATGCCATGAAAGAGAAGATTCATCCCCAGTACAAAGAATCAACGATTATTTGTGCTTGCGGCGAGGTTATCCAGACGCGTTCGACCAAGCCCAGCATCCGTGTGGACATTTGTTCAAAATGCCATCCCTTTTTTACGGGAAAGCAGAAATTCGTGGATTCTGCAGGACGTGTTGAGAAATTCATGAAGAAATACAAGAAAAGCTAAAATTCGAAGCACGAAGCACGAAATTCAAAACAAATTCGAATGTTTTAATTTTAGAAAATTCTAATTTTAAACATTGTTTTTAGATTTCGATATTTAAGATTTCGGATTTAAGATTGTTGATAGATTATGCTTGAAAAACTCGAAGAATTAAAAAAAAGGTTTATTGAGCTGGAACATCTTTTGTCGGATCACGCGATTGTAGCGGATACGGTTCAGTGTGCTAAATATGCCAGGGAACTCTCGGAGATAACGCCTCTTGTCAGAAAGTATGATCAGCTTTTGGACGCGAAGCGGCAAACGCTTGAGTTAAAACATCTTCTTTCTGACTCAAGCCATGGGAAAGAATTCCTTGAGTTGGCGGGCCAGGAGCTGGAGGATTTGAAGAAGCGTTCTGCTTTCATCGAGCAGGAATTGAACGAAATGTTTAAAGTCCCTGACCCTGATCTCAATCGTAATTGCATGGTTGAAGTCCGAGCCGGGACCGGAGGGCAGGAGGCGAGCCTTTTTGCCGCCGATCTTTACAGGATGTATACGAAATATGCGGCTGCGAAAAACTGGAAGATAGAGCTCATGTCATTGAGCGAGACTGATCTTGGGGGGTTAAAAGAAGTGATCTTCAGTGTTGAAGGCCGGGATGCATACAAACGTCTTAAATATGAGAGCGGCGTTCATCGGGTTCAGCGCGTTCCGACGACTGAAGCCTCAGGGAGAATCCATACCTCAGCGGCAACGGTCGCGGTTTTATTTGAGCCTGAGGAGACGGAACTTGTCATTGATCCTAAAGATTTAAAGATTGATGTGTATAAAGCCGGCGGTCACGGCGGCCAGCATGTGAATACCACTGATTCAGCGGTCAGGATCACGCATTTGCCGACAGGGCTTGTTGTGACGTGCCAGGATGAGCGTTCGCAGTTAAAAAATAAAGCGAAGGCCATGCGCGTTTTGCGTACGAGGCTTTTGGATGAAATGGTGTCAAAAAAACAAATTGAGCAATCCCAGGCGCGTAAATTACAGGTGGGTTCCGGCGATAGAAGCGAAAAGATCCGCACCTATAATTTTCCGGACAGGCGCGTCACGGATCATCGCATTGGTTTTACGTCACATCAACTGGAAGGAATCTTAGACGGCGCCTTAGATGAAATGACGGATGCGTTGATAATGGCAGAGAATAAAAAATCATGAACGAAATTGAAACCATTGTGTGTCAATTATTGGAGTGTACGCGCGGCGATCTCTATTTAAACAAAGACCGCGTTGCGCCGTCCGGGCAGGAGTGGGATAAGCTTGAGCGGATTTTGGAAAAAAGGGTCTTGGGCGCGCCTTTGCAATATTTGCTGGGTGAAACAGAATTTTTTGGGATACGCCTTCGTTTAAAACCGGGCGTTTTGATCCCGCGTCCAGAGACAGAAATCCTGGTGAGTTCAGCGATTCAGGCGATTCAGGCGTCTGGTAAAACAGGCGCGCGCATTTTAGATATAGGAACGGGATCCGGCAATATCGCTATTGCTTGTGCCGTCGCGCCGCAGATTTCAAAAGAAGCTGAAATTCATGCCGTTGATATTTCACCTTTAGCCATAAAGCAGGCAAGGTCCAATGCCAGGCTTAATGGGGTTTTAAGAAGAATAAAATTTTTAAAGTCGGATTTATTCGGTTGTTTTAAAAAAACGAAACAACAATTTGATTTTATTATTTCCAATCCTCCGTATATCGCGAATGATGATTTTGAAACGTTACCTTTAGACGTACAGGCTGAGCCACGGCTTGCTTTGTTGGCCCAGGCCGGCGGCCTTTATTTTTATCAAAAGATTGAAGAGGGTTGCCGCACGCATCTCGTTTCAGGGGGGAGCCTGTTTTTAGAAATCGGTTATGATCAGGCTCAGGGAATAAAGAAAATTTTTAGCGATGCGTCACTCTGGCACGAGGTGAAAATCGTCAAAGATCTTGGCGCAAGAGACAGGGTTGCCATCATTAGGAAAAAATAATATGGATAAACTTATCATTGAAGGCGGAGTCAGGCTTGTCGGCACGACGGAAGTTTCCGGTTCAAAAAATTCATTGTTGCCGATCTTGGCCGCAACTTTACTGACAAAAGACAAATGCATTATTCGCAACGCCCCTGACTTAAGGGATACGCTTTCGATGCTAAGGATCCTTCGTTTCCTGGGTCTTAATACTGATTTTAAAGAAAATACTATTACCATCAGGCCAAACGGACTGGAAAAATTTGAGGCGCCGTATAAACTTGTCTCAACCATGCGCGCGTCTTTTTGTGTCTTGGGGCCTTTATTGGCGCGCTATAAAAAAGCTAAAGTGTCCTTGCCCGGAGGGTGCATCATCGGTGTGCGTCCTGTGGATCTTCATTTAAAGGGCTTATCAAAGTTGGGCGCTAAACTTCAGGTTAAAGAAGGGTATGTGTTTGCCGAGGCTAAGCGATTGCAAGGGGATCATATTTATTTGGGGGGTCCTTTTGGTTCAAGCGTTCTGGCTACCGGAAATGTTATGATGGCGGCAACGCTGGCCCGCGGAACAACAGTTATCGAGTCAGCGGCGTGCGAACCCGAAGTGGTCGATCTGGCGCGATTCCTGATCAAGATGGGTGCTAAAATAAAAGGCGAAGGGTCGCCGACCATCGAGATACAGGGGGTTAAAGAACTTCATGGTGTTGATTATGAGATTATCCCAGACCGCATTGAAGCGGCAACGCTCATTATGGCCGCTGCGGTGACGCGGGGCGAAGTTTTGGTTAAGCGCGCACGAGCTGAACATTTGACCGCGGTGTTGGAAAAACTTAAAGATGTCGGTGTGACTTTAAAGAATGTCAAAGAGGGGATTTTTGTCAAGGGAACGATGAGAAAATTTAAGCCTTTTGACATTGTGACACTGCCGTACCCTGGTTTTCCGACGGATGCGCAGGCTCAGTTTATGACGCTTATGAGCATCACGGAAGGGATCAGCGTTATTACGGAAAAAATTTATCCGGATCGTTTTATGCACGTGGCGGAATTGAACCGCATGGGCGCCCAGATTAAAAGAGAGGGGCCTTATGCCATTGTGCATGGGGTTAAGTTTTTAAGCGGGGCGCCTGTCATGGCCTCGGATTTACGCGCATCTGCAGGGTTGATTTTGGCGGGCCTGGTCGCGCGCGGAAAAACCGAAGTATCAAGAATCTATCATTTAGACCGCGGCTATGAACAGTTGGACGCCAAGCTTAAAAAATTAGGCGCCCGGATTGAAAGGGTGAAGGAATAGTTTTTTGATCGGTAATGGTAAAGGTAAAGAAGTTTGTTTGGGTGACGTAGTTTGGTAAGGTAAATTAAAAGAAGTCATTGACGAACAACGTAACCGAACTACCAAACGGGCATCGTATCCGTAACCCAAAGACGTATCTTAAAGAGGTTGAAAATGATTTTAATGATCGATAATTATGATTCATTCACTTATAATCTCGTCCAGTATTTGTCAGAGTTGGGAGAAGACCTGCATGTTTTTCGTAACGACAAGATCGATATTGAAAAAATAGAGAAATTGGCGCCTCGGGCGATCGTTATTTCACCTGGCCCTGGAACGCCGAAAGATGCAGGAGTTTCCTGTGCTGTTGTGCAACATTTCAGTTCCAAGATTCCTATCCTGGGTGTTTGCCTGGGGCACCAGGCTATTGGTTATGTTTTTGGAGGCAGGATCGTGCGGGCTAAGAATTTGATGCATGGAAAGACTTCTTTGGTCTATCATTCAAATCAGTCCATTTTCAAGAATTTACCCAATCCTTTTGAAGCAACGCGTTATCATTCGCTGTTGGTTGAAAAAGAGACTTTCCCGAATGAACTTGAGGTTCTTGCCTGGACTAAGGACGGGGAGATTATGGGGCTAAAGCATAAAAAGCATCCGATCATCGGGGTTCAGTTTCATCCGGAATCCATTATGACTAAATCAGGTAAACAGCTTTTAAAGAATTTTCTTGAGTTCAACACATGATAGAAGAAGCGATAAAAAAGTTATCTCATAAAAACGATCTTTCTGCCTCCGAAATGGAGGATATTTTTTGTCAGATTGCAGAGGGCAAGGTCTCCGAGGATGCTCTTTCTTCTTTTTTGACGGCGCTCTCTCATAAAGGCGAAACATCACAGGAGATTGCCGGTGCCGCGCGGGCCATGCGCAAATATGTCACTAAGATCCATGTGGATCGAGATACTATTTTAGATACGTGCGGGACAGGGGGAGATCAAAAGGGAATATTCAATGTTTCGACGGTTGCGGCTTTTGTAGTGGCTGGCGCCGGGGTTACAATCGCTAAACACGGCAATCGTTCTGTTTCAGGGGTTTGCGGGAGTGCGGATCTATTGGAAGCAATGGGTGTTCATGTGAATGCGCCCGTGGCAGTTGTCGAAAAATGCCTTCATGAGGTTGGGATAGGTTTTCTTTACGCGCCTTTGCTTCATCCGGCGATGGGTTTTGTCCAGCCGGTGCGTAGAAAAATGAAAACAAAAACAATTTTTAATATATTGGGGCCTTTGATCAATCCTGCTTTTCCTACGCATCAATTATTGGGTGTTTATGATAAAAGATTCGTAACCATTGTGGGTGAGGCGTTGTTAAATTTGGGGCAGACGCACGCGATGGTTGTTTGGGGAGAGGGTGGTTTTGATGAGGTAACGACAACAGGTGCCACGTATGTCTGTGAAGTGAAGGATGGAGTTTTAAAAGAGTATGTCCTTGAGCCCGCAAAGCTGGGGTTGCCGCTCTCCCGTCAGGAAAGTATTACCGGAGGGGATTGTGATGTCAACAAAGGCATTGCCTTGAACGTATTAAGAGGCGTCGAAGGACCCTGCCGCGATATCGTCCTTTTGAATGCGGCCTGCGGCCTTTATCTGGCTGGCCGTGTTTTTACAATCAAGGAAGGGCTGGGCGTAGCAAGCGATTCTATTGATTCGGGAGCTGCTATAAAAAAACTGAATAAACTTATCGAGTGTACCAATGAGTATTCTAAAACAGATCCTAAGTTCCAAGAAGGCATTTCTTGAAGAGCGGAAAAAAGAATTGCCTCTTGAGGATTTAAAAGAAATTTTAGAACATAATTTGTCCCGCCCACGGTTCAAAAGTGCCCTGGCTGTTCGTGGTATTCACCTAATCGCCGAAATTAAAAAAGCTTCCCCATCTTTAGGACTTATTTGCAATGATTTTGATCTCATTAAGATCGTTCGTGCGTACGCGCAAGGGGGTGCGGCGTGTCTGTCGGTTTTAACGGATGAAGAATTCTTTCAGGGGCACTTATCGTACCTGGGGCGTGTCCGTGACCTGACATCATTGCCTCTCTTGCGTAAAGATTTTATCATTGATGAATATCAGCTTTATGAATCCAAGGTTTTTGGCGCTGACGCGGTCCTTTTGATCGCAGCTTGCCTTGATAAAAAAAGGATGGAATATTTTCTGGAAGTTGCCAAAGCACTTAAGCTTGATATTGTCTGTGAAGTGCATACAGAAGAGGAGCTGGATTGGGTGCTTGAAACAGGGGCTTCTGTCATCGGTATCAATACGCGGGACTTGAGTGATTTTTCTCTTCACTTAGATCTTCTGCCTCAACTTGTAAAGAAGATCCCGAAAAATAAACTCATTGTTTGCGAAAGCGGTATTAAGAGCCTGAGTGATCTTGAATTTGTTAAAAAACTTAGAATCAACGCTGTTTTAGTGGGCGAGGCGCTTATGCGGGCCGAAGACAGGGCGCTTGAAACGAAAAAGTTTTCTGACTTTTTAAAAAAATAATGACAAAAATTAAAATTTGCGGCATCACCAATAAAGCGGATGCCTGTTATTGTGCTCGAGCCGGCGCGGATTATCTGGGATTTGTCTTTTATGAAAAAAGCCCAAGGTGTGTAACGATCAATAAAGTCCGCCAGATCGTTCGAAGTCTTGGGGTTCTTCGTCCTTCGGTTCAGCTTGTGGGAGTTTTTGTTAATGAAAAATTTGAAAAAGTGCAAAAGATCGCGCTTTCCTGCGGGCTGGATGTCCTGCAGTTTCACGGAGATGAACCAGGCACTTTTTTAAAAAGATTTAAAAATTATTCCGTGATCAAGGCATTTCGCGTCAAGAAAGGCGTTCCTGTAAAAGGCCTTGGTTCCTATGAAGGAGCTCTTTTTTTAGCGGATACATTTAAAAAAGATATTTTTGGCGGTACGGGTGAAGTTTTTGATTGGGCGGGATTGCAAGTTTTTAAAAAAACTAAAAAACGTTTTATCGTATCCGGCGGATTAACTCCTGAAAATGTCGCGGTTCTATTGAAACGATATCGTCCTTTTGGAGTTGATGTTTCAAGCGGTGTTGAAAAATCCCCCGGGAGGAAAAACCATCAATTGGTAAGTGCGTTTATAAAAGCAGTTAAATCTAATGACAAATGAAAAAACTCAAAGCTCATAACATGGAGAAACAGATGACTATTAAGCAATGGATAGAGGCCTGCCATAAGACAGCCCAAGAAAAAGGGTGGTGGGATTTTGAACGTTCTGACGGAGAACTGATAGCGCTGATGCATTCAGAGTTATCCGAAGCGCTGGAAGCCCTGCGCAATGAATTGGGCAAAGAAGAGGTGGCGGAAGAACTCGCGGATTGCTGTATCAGGATATTTGATTATTGCGGCTCACGCGGTATTGATTTAGAAGAAGCCTTAAAAAAGAAAGCTGAGAAAAATAAATCCAGGCCGTACCGGCATGGGAAGAAATTTTAAAAAATAGTCTATAGTCTATAGTTTAAAAAATAACTCGTTGAACTCGTAAAACTCGCAAACTCATTAAACTATAAAAGGAGCTTTAAGACATGTTTAACTTACCCGATATGAATAAGCTGGCGCAGGCTGCCAAAGAAGTGCAGGACAAACAGAGCCAGCTGGAAGATAGGAAGATCGCGATCTTGCAGCGCATTGAGCAGAAACTCGATAGAATTTTAGATGAATTAAAGAAAAAATAAGGGAACTATTTTTTCGTTATTTCTAAAAAAATGCCACAATTAAAACGAAAGCGCGACACGTGGGGATCCAGGCTTGGCATTATTATGGCTGTGGCCGGTTCTGCTGTTGGGTTGGGTAATTTTTTAAGATTTCCGGTCCAGGCTGCAGGTAATGGTGGCGGCGCTTTTCTGATCCCATATTTTATCTCTCTTTTGATTTTAGGGATCCCCTTGATGTGGATTGAGTGGACTTTGGGGAGATTCGGCGGCGGTTTTGGCCATGGGACAGCCCCGGGGATCTTTCATAACATCTGGCAGAAGAATCGATTCATTAAATATTTCGGCGTGATCGGGATATTCGGGCCTCTCGTCATTTTTATTTACTATACCTTTATTGAATCTTGGACATTAGGGTATAGTTTTTACAGTTTAAAAGGGCTTTACGCGCATGTGACGGATCAGGCATCCATGCAGGCTTTTTTAAAAGGTTATCAGGGGTTAGAAAAAAATATTTTTTTCAGCAGCATTGTTCCTGCCTACATATTTTTCCTCATCGCGTTTACTCTCAATATAATCGTTATTTATTTTGGCATTAAAGGCGGCATTGAATTACTTTCAAAGATCGCCATGCCTGTTTTATTGGGATTTGGCATTCTGCTTATGATCCGCGTCTTGACATTAGGGACTCCTGATCCATCGCGGCCTGATTGGAATCTGGCCAATGGGCTCGGGTTTTTATGGAACCCTGATTTTAGCGCTTTAAAATCCGCCAAAGTCTGGTTGGCCGCGGCCGGACAGATATTTTTTACCTTAAGCGTCGGGATCGGCGTGATCCTGACCTATGCGAGCTATTTGTCTAAAGGGGATGATGTTGTTTTGTCCGGTTTGACCGCGGTGAGTATGAATGAGTTTGCCGAAGTGATTTTAGGCGGCAGCATCGTGATCCCTGCGGCTTTTGTTTTTTTTGGACCCTTAGATATCCAGGCAATTGCCAGGCAAGGGGCGTTTGATTTGGGCTTTGTGACCATGCCGCTTGTTTTAGGTAAAATCCCTCTAGCGCCTTTTTTTGGATTTATGTGGTTTGCTTTATTGTTTTTAGCAGGCATTACTTCAAGCGTCTCTTTAGCACAGCCCGCGGTCGCATTTTTAGAAGATGAGTTTAATATTTCCCGCAAAAAAGCTGTTGGTTTATTCGCAGCGGTAACTTTTGTGCTTTGTCAGCCGGCGATATTCTTTTTAAAGAATGGCGTGGTCAACGAGCTTGATTTTTGGGGAGGAACTTTCTGCCTCGTTATGTTTGGGACTATTGAGACGATTCTTTTTGCCTGGGTTTTTGGTATGGATAAGGCGTGGGCAGAGATCCATCAGGGGGCGGATATCGGGGTCCCGAGGATCTATCGGTTCGTCATTAAATTCGTGACACCGTTCTTTTTACTTTTAATCCTTGGTTCCTGGTTTTTTCAGGAAGGCATCCCTACGATTTTACTTAAAAATATTTCTGATACAGATAAACCATATGTATGGGCCACGCGCCTGGGACTTCTTGTACTATTTTTGACATTAGTCATTTTAGTAAAAGTTGCCTGGAAGCGGCGTCGATCCCAGCACGCAGAAAAGGAACGGGTATGAATCATTTCGGCTGGCTTTTTTTAATTTTGTCATGGTCGGCAATATTGGGATTGTCGATTTTTTGTTTTTTGAAGATTTTTTCAAAAAAAGTGGTAAAATAATTCCATGCGTTTAAAACAAATTCCCTTAATTTTATTTTCTGCAGTATTGGTGACGGTATTGAGCGGTTGTATCTTTATCGTTGCCGGCAGCGTTGGGGCTGTGGGAGGTTATGCCATCACCCGGGACACAATCCAGGGTGAGTATGACGCTAACTATAGCAGGGCCTGGAAATCGGCCTTGGAGGTCAGCAGCATCTTGGGCCGCGTCGTCACCAAAGATACAACAAAGGGCGCCATAGACGCCGAAGTCGACAAAGCGAAGATAAAGATTGAGATCACTCAATTGACTCCTGAAGCGATTCGTTTAAAAGTTAAAGCCAGAAAAGGTATTTTCCCTCGCTTAGGAACAGCAGAGAAGGTTTTTGTTAAGATTGTGCAACAGCTGATGGATTAGCTTGAGATTTTAAGCAAAAAGACCCGCCGAATACTTTTCTAGAAAGAACGAATCCAAATGAAAAGAAATCCTGCAAAAATTGTTTTGTCCTGGGCCGCTTTACTTTTAACGGCTTCTATCGCGTATTGGAATACTCTCGCGCCGTCTCAAAAATCCCCCAATTTTTTAAAAAACGTTTTTTCCGGTGAAGCTGTTGTTCGTAAGATCATTGATGGGGATACGATTGAGCTGAATAACGGCCAGCGTGTGCGCTATATCGGTATTGATTGCCCGGAATCAAAGAGAAAAACTTCTTCCGGTTGGGTGGAGGCGGGTGACCCTTATTCAAAAGAATCCGTCCAATTGAATGAGGAGCTTGTATTGGGAAAAAAAGTCCGGCTGGAATTTGATGTTCAGAAAAAAGATAAATACAACAGGTTGTTGGCGTATTGTTTTGTGAATGTCGGCGGCCAGGATGTTTTGGTTCAGGCTGAGATGTTAAAAGCGGGACTGGCCTACCTTTATACAGCGCCGCCCAACATTAAATATATAGATGTTTTGGCCGCTGCCTTACAAGAGGCTAAGCATGATAAAAGAGGGGTTTGGTCGCAGGACCTGACTGTTTCATCCAGTGAAGCGTCACAATTTTTGGGCCAGAGAAAGTTGGTTGAGGGTAGGGTCGAGCGTGTACGAAAGAATGACCGCGTGATCCGTTTGATGATGGAGGATTTTGAGGTCATCATTTTTAAGAAAGATTTAGAGTTATTTGCGCGCGAAGGCATTGATCCGGCTGAATTTTATGATCAGAAAAGAGTCCGGGTTTTTGGGCTGATCAAAGAATATAAAGGCAAGACGGAAATCATTTTATCCAATCCGTGGCAGATAGAGATTCTTTAGGTAATTTTTTTGTGTTATAATACATCTCAATAAAAAAGGGAGTCCAAGGTCATGTTTTTGACATCTTTTCAGACGACATTCGGGGCTATTTTTGAGCTGGTCCTCATGGGAGCGGTGGGCTTTGTCCTTGTCCGCAGCGCACGTATCAGTGAGGCAGGTTTAAAGACTTTAAGCGACCTGGTCATCGGTTTATTCCTGCCGCTTTTTATGTTTGTGGAGATCACCCGGCGGTTTAGTTTCAGTCTTTATCCGGATTGGTGGATTTATCCGATTTACAGCCTAATTGTTACTTTTGTGGGCTATGCCTGCGGGGCTTTTGCCATCAAGATGTTTCCGTCTCTTACCCATGACATGGGTGAATTTTTAGGGATTACATCATTTCAGAATTCCGGGTATTTGCCCTTGCCGCTGGTGGCTGCTCTTTTGCCGGCAAGTATGGCTCAGGAGATGTTTATCTATATTTTTCTGTTTTTGCTGGGATTCAACATGACGATTTTTTCATTCGGTGTTGTATTGTTAGCAAAAGAAAAAAAACAAAGGTTTGATTTTAAAGATATGTTTAATGCGCCTGTCGTCGCTACGCTTCTGGCGCTTGTGGTCGTATTCTTTAAAGCGGACACATGGTTGCCGGAGCTGGTTGTAAGGCCTATGGAAATCCTGGGGCGCTGTACCATTCCCTTGTCGATCCTGGTCGTAGGAGGGAACCTTGCTTCTTTAAAAAATACGGATTTTTCTCATTTTAAGGCTTTGAGCAGTGCTCTTGTGATAAAACTTGTTGTGGTGCCGGTGATTTTTCTAGGATTTGTGCTTTTAACAAAACCTCCGGCCTTGGTCGGGTTTTTGATTTTATTGCAGGCCGCGATGCCGCCGGCGGCACTTTTGTCGGTTATTTCAAAAAATAAGAATTCAGGCGACCACTTGATCAGTCAGGCTATCTTTTATGGCCATCTTTTGAGCATCATAACCGTGCCGCTTTTTTTGATTTTATATTGGGCCTTGTCGTGAATGTTGTTTTTAAATGAATATGGTTTAAAACTATTTAATTGAATAAGGGTGCTTAAGAATGGAAGAAAAAGCTATCTGCACAAATCGAAAACTTTTCCGCGATTATGAAGTCTTGGATACTTTTGAATGCGGCATAGAGCTAAAAGGGAGCGAAGTCAAGTCCTTAAGAAGTGCAAAAGCTAATATCGATGATGCCTTTGGGCGCGTCGAAGGCGAGGAAGTGTTTTTGTTCAATAGCCATATCACGCCTTATGATAAAGCGAGCTATTTTAAAGAAGAGGCCACGCGATCCCGCAGGCTTCTCCTGCATCGGTCCCAGATCAAAAAGCTTATCGGCCAGGTTTCTCAACGGGGGTTGACGCTTGTGCCGATGAAGATGTATTTTAATAAAAGAGGATTTGTCAAAGTCGCTTTGTCTTTGGTTAAAGGAAAAAAAATATATGATCGCCGCGAAGATATTAAGCGCCGTGAAGAGACCAGGATTTTAAAAAGATACGCCAAGAATAAGTAATAAAATTTGTTTAAGACGACCTGTCTCTAGAAGGGTAAAAGGAGTGCACCTTATGGATAATAAAAAGATGAAAATATTTTTTAAGCTTAATTGGATAAAAATCCTGGTTGCGTTTTTGGCTCTCGCCATGATTCTTTCGCTCGTTTATTTTATGGTTAAAGGCCTGGATGAATGGGCGGGCGTTGATGCCGCAACCAAATCGCACACGGTGGCGAGCTTCCCGTTTCAGTTCTATATGGCTATTATCCAGGCGATTGTTTTCGGGTTGATGTGGGTTTTTATCATTAAAGGCGATACATCGCGTTTTTTCCCGAAATCCGGAAAATCCTATGTTCGTGGCAGTGATATCGGCGTGCACTGGGATGACGTGATCGGCATGGAGGAATCGAAAAAAGAAGCCAAAGAGGTTGTCCGCTTGATTGCCGATCGCGCGACTTTGGAAAAGAGCGGGACAGGTATTTTAAAAGGTGTTCTATTATTTGGTCCTCCGGGCTGTGGAAAAACGTATCTGGCCAAGGCCATCGCGACAGAATCAAATCTGCCGTTTTTATCGGCTTCGGGTTCTGAGTTCGTCGAATTGTATGTTGGTGTCGGCGCCGGTCGTGTGCGACGCTTGTTCAAAGAGGCCAGGGAATTGGCTGCTCTAGAAGGCGGTTGTATTATTTTTATTGATGAGATCGATGCCGTGGGCATGACACGATCATCCCGGACTGATTTTGGCGGACAGACCGAGCACAACACGACACTGAATCAATTGCTGGTTGAAATGGATGGTTTAAAGGGCAAAGCGGATAACATTGTTGTTCTGGCTGCGACCAATATGTCGGAGAAGGTGCTTGATCCCGCTTTTTTAAGGCCCGGGCGTTTTGACAGAAAAATCGTCGTTGATCTTCCGGATTCCCATGACAGAAAAAAGACCTTTGAATATTATTTGTCCAAAGTGGCTTATGATAAAAATTCCGTTGATATGGAGCAATTAGCGCGCGTGACTGTTGGTGTTTCTCCGGCGGAAATTGCCAATATCATTCAGGAGGCGGTTGTGATCACCCAGCGTAATAAGCAGCCGATCATGACCATGAAGGAGATCAAAGATGCACGCGAGCGCATTTCTTTAGGTATCAAGCGTCATTTTAAAATGACATTGGAAGAAAAGACGCGACTGGCTTTTTATGAAGCCGGCCATATTTTGGTGACGTATCTTTTGGTGCCGACTAAAGATGTTTTTAAGGCAACGATTATTCCTCGTGGAAAAGATATTGTTTCAAGCTTGCTGGCGGAAAAAGAAGAGGTCTTGAGCCGTGATAAAAATCTTGTTTTGGCGGAGATCAAGATTTCGCTGGCAGGTTTTGTCTGTGAAAAAATAAAATTTGGCGTGACGTCAAATGTTTCGGAAAATGATCTGAAAAAAGCCACGGAATTATCGCACAATATGGTTTGGCGCTGGGGTATGGGTAAGTCCGGCCATGTCGGTAATTTTGAAGGCAATGGAATTTCTCACCTTATTCAGGAAGATCTGGATAAAGACGCCCAGGAGATGATTGAGTCCTGTTATCAACAAATCAATACATTGTTGAGGCAGGAGTGGAAAATCGTCGAGAAACTGGCTGATCAATTGGTGGAGAAAGAAGAATTGGATTATGATGAGATTGAAGCTGTCTTTAAGGAGTTTTCTAAAATAAGGCCTTCAAGAGAAGTTGTCATGGTCCAGGAAAAGCAGATCATAAAAACAGGCATTACATGGAATGATGTGATCGGCATGGAGGAGACCAAGCAGGAAGCCCACGAGGTTGTTGAGTTGATCAAAGACCGGGCGCGTTTGCAGCGCGTGGGAGGAAAGATCATCAAAGGGTTGCTTATGTTTGGGCCTCCGGGTTGCGGAAAGACATATTTAGGAAGCGCCATGGCCACAGAATTTGATCTTCCGTTTTTGTATAAATCCGGCTCTGAATTTATAGAGATGTTTGTGGGTGTGGGCGCTATGCGTATCCGGCGTATGTTTATTGAAGCCAAAGAGCTTGCTCAGGTCCATGGCGGTTGTATTTTGTTCATTGATGAAATCGATGCCCTGGGAGGCAAGCGCGCGGCTGACATGGGGTTTGGCGGCCAGAGCGAATCTAACCAGACGCTCAATCAGCTTTTGGTTGAAATGGATGGCTTAAAAGAAAAGGACGCGGAGTTTAACATTGTTGTGATAGGCGCGACCAACATGCCCGAAGATTTTTTTGATCCGGCGTTGCTTAGGCCGGGACGTTTTGATCGAAAATTGCATATCTATCTTCCGAACTTGGAAGACAGGCAGAAATTGTTTGAGTATTATTTTTCCAAAGTGGCTTATGATAAAAACTCCGTGCGCACGGATAAGCTGGCGCGCATCAGCGTCGGTTATTCTCCGGCGGATATTGCTAATATGGTGCATGAAGCGGCGATACTGGTGGTAAGAAATAAAAAAGATTTTATCACCATGGATGAAATTACCGAGGCCATGGAACGTATTGAATTGGGGCTTCGCCAGCGTATTCAGTTGTCGCGCGAAGAAAAAGAAGCTACGGCCTATCATGAGGCGGGACATGCGATCATGACCTATCTCTTGGAACCCAAGAGGGATGTTTTTAAGGTGAGCATTATTCCCAGGAAGCGCTCTGCCGGAGTCAGCTGGTCGCATGCAACAGAGGAGACATTGGCCTTTGATCAAAAAGAGGCATTGGCGCGCATCAAATGTTCTTTCGGCGGCTATGTGGCGGAAAAGCTTAAATACGGTTATACGTCTGCAGGTGTGGCGCAGGATTTTAAAAATATTATGCAGGTGGCTCATGCCATGGTCTATGAATGGGGCATGGGAGAGAGTGGCTTGTGCGGAAATTTTTCTGCGTTATTTTTGAGCGCGCGCTCGACCGAACCGATGATCTCTGAAGACATGAAGACAAGGCTAGATAATGATGTCCAGAAAATTATCGGTTCCTGCCGCAGTGATGTCGAGAAGATTCTGACACAGGAACGCTCATTGTTGGATAAGTTTGCGCACGAATTATTGGCAAAAGAAGAGCTTGATTATGATCAGATGGAAGAGATTTTTAAATCATTTGGTAAGGCGAGGCCAGGGGCTTAAAAATGCGCAGGCAATTTAAGCATTCAATCGCGAAAATATCTTTTGTGTGGTTGGGAATTATTTTTTGTTTTGGCTGCGAGATGAATACAACGCTATCCCGGCAAGAACTTTTGGATAAACTCCCCAGGATTTTAAAATATCGTTATCAAACAAATATAACGTGCCGCGTTCTCGGCGATACTCTTTGGGTGTATCTGCCTACGACGAACACGCGGCGGGGGATGGCTGAAACAGAGGCGAGGGAAGGCAATGTTTTGTTTTTGGAGTATTCGATCGCCTCTTTCAATCCTTTCAGGGTTAAGGATCCGCCGGAGTTAAGGCATATCATGCAAAAAACAGTGAGGGAAATCCGGGACTTAGAGCTTAGGTGCCGGCAGCCGTTTCATTTTTTTGTTTTAGTTGTCAGCCCTGTCGATAATCCTTTGAATAAACAAGATGAACACTACATAGCTTTTTATGATGATTTAAAAAAGTATCGCGTGGGTGTTGATTTTTCCGGAGAAGGTTTTGCTCGCTTGGTGTGGGACCCTGTTAAAGTGGGAACGCGCTCAGGCAATGAGGAGGATAAAGTGTCTGCTTCATTCCAGGATAAAGAGGGGGCGCATGTCCCTTATCACAATATCACCATGCGGGAATTTATCGAAAAACAAATCAAGTGGCGGATTTATAAACGGTTCACTCTTGAGTATAATACCGTGCCTTTTGACCTGTCTGAGCAGGAAAAGCTTGAAGCCATCATCCATATTGTCAAAACAGTCATTTCAGGTTATAATTTTAATGAATTTGAAAGGTTCTACCTGAACGACTCTACGTTTTTTAGCCTGAAAAAAACCTTCCACGAACATCCTTTGGAAGAAATAAAAAGATATAAAGGAAAAGGGCTTACAAGAAAATCGGCATTTTAGATTTCTGCTGATAGATTTATAAAGCGCAAGTTGAAAACAGTGTTAGAGCGCTTGGTGATTTTTGGTCTTTGAGATTTAGGGGGTGAAAAGGGTTCGACTTATGTCTGATCGATATGGAGAGCATGTAGAGGTTGCGAGGAGGCCTCTTTAAAAACCTTGCACAATATAAACGCAAAAGACGAAAGTCTGATCAGAGAAGCTGAAGCAATTGCAAATGGTCCTAGCATGGCAGTTTCTTCAGAGGGAACAGCTAGTCTGTTTTCTTCTGAAGCCAGTCTTGGATTGGCAATTGCTCCGGTAACTCCAGCGTTAGCTCTCGCTCAATAAGCGAGACCACTTATTCGTCAAGCCTGGGGGCGAGTGAGTGCCGGTTACAGGCTCGTTTTGAACAGGTAGCCTTTGCCTGTTTGAAATTAAAACAAAAAAAGGACCGCCTGTTTTAATCCTGCCTATTGGAGTAAGACAGGTTAAACTAAACACTAGGCTAAACATGTAGTGCTCTTTATTGGAAGATTTAAGGACGCGGGTTCGATTCCCGCCACCTCCACCATTTTGCCGCCTCTGGCGGCAAAAGGTGGATGTCGAAATCTCTGATTTCGACGCCACCACCTTATCATAAAAAGATAAGCAAAAAAATGGTGGATGCCGTAACGAACGTCATATCCCGACAAGGGATCACGTGAGTTGTGGCTCACCATCTTTGATAAGTATTTATTTTTTTCTCTCCCCTTGAAATCTAGTTTATATATGTTAGATTTTAGGTAGGACAAGCAACAAGCTTTAAAGGACAAGAGTGGAATGTCTCGAGGGCAGGATATGCCCATGAAAATGATACATTTTCCCTCTTGTCCTTGTTTTTTTATAAGAGGGTGATAACGCCAAGGGTAACAAAACCTTGGCTTTTTTGTTGTTTGGCATCTATCTCGCCTGCGCCGGATGTTTTGTCTTTGGGCGGAATGAAAACGTCGGCGGGTCGTCAGGTTTCGCCGAACTCTGGCGTGATGTCGCTAGAGGATAAGTCCAAAAGCTGGATATTCCTTGATAATTTTGCTAGAATTATCAAGGTATGTGTCTGTACGTTGGGCATGTCCATGGGATTCCATAACTAAAGAATGTTTTTGATTGAGTATATCGAGAGTTTTAGCTAAAGGAGATTGAAGAGATTGTCAAAACTGGGTTTGTATATTCACATTCCTTTTTGTAAATCCAAATGCCCGTACTGTTCTTTTGTTTCTTTTCAGGGAAGAGATGAAAGCCTGGATCCTTATTTACTCGCTTTGCAAAAAGAAGCGCTCTATTTTAAGGGCCGGGAAGTGTCTAGCGTTTATATCGGCGGCGGGACGCCGACGATCTTGGATAAAAAAAGACTGGAGTTTTTGTTCAGTATTATTAACGTTAATTTTTCCTTAAGCCCCGATGCCGAAGTAACCATTGAAGCCAATCCGGCTACCTTTGACCTGGCTAAGGCGGAAAGTTTGCGTGATTACGGCGTCAACCGCGTCAGCCTTGGTATCCAATCTTTTAATAATAAGTTTTTGGGGTTCCTTAAAAGGCCTTATGACCGAACTCAAGCGTTGGAAGCTGTTGATATTTTAAAACAAGCTAATTTTAAGAATATAAATCTTGACCTGATGTATGGCTTGCCGGGCCAGGACACAAAAGAGATTGAAGAAGACGTGAAGACTTTGTTGTCATTATCCTGTCCGCACGCGTCTGTCTATACATTGAGCATAGAAGCAGGGTCTGAGTTTTATAAAAACAATCTTCGTTTGCTTTCTTGCGATCACCAGGCTTCCTGTTATGAACTAGTTAAAAATATGTTGGTTGAGGCGGGGTTTTGCCATTACGAAGTCAGCAATTTTGCTTTAAATAATTTTGAATGCCGGCACAATCTGAATTATTGGAGGGGCGGAACTTATCTGGGATTAGGCGTTGCCGCGCATTCTTATATCGACGGCCGTCGTTTTTGGAATACGGATCGTTTGGATGTTTATATGAATCTGCTTCGTCAGGGATTCCCGGCTCATGCCGGCGAAGAACATCTTGATCCTTCGGGGCAATTGATGGAGTCTTTTCTAATCGGTCTTCGACTGACAGAGGGCGTTGATTTAAAAAATCTGGAAGCAACGCACCAGGTTAAGTTGCCCGAAGAAAAGGAGCGCCAGATATCTGAGTTTATTCGTGGAGGCTTCTTGGAAAACGAGGATAGCCGTTTTAGGACGACAGCTAAAGGGATGATGATTTTGGATGAATTGTGCAGCCGATTAATATAGGATTTCATTTAAAAGAGGTACGTATTTTTGACTTTACGACTATAGACACAGCGATTAAATATGGCTATAATAAAAGCAGATTATTTTTTAAGAAATCTTTTAAAAAAAGGTGGATTATGAAAAAACAAATATTAGTGGTGCTTCTTTTTTTGAGTGTCCTGGCAGGATGTGCGCGTTGCATCCTCGTTCGTTCCGAGTACTATGACTTAACAGGGAAAGTCCTGGAGCCTAAAGACGATACAAGAGAGATTGTCCTTTTGACAACAGCGCCGGATAAGCCTTTCGAAGAAATCGGCGTTGTTAAAGTCATGGCACGTTGGGGAACGCCGCAGGAAGCTATGGATAAGGAGATAAAAAGAAGGGCAAAAGAGGCGGGCGCTGATGCGGTCATGAATGTAGAATATGGAGAAGATAAGGAGAACGCCTTGCTCTTGTGCGGTAAGATCGGATCAACCAAAAGAAATAGAATCGCCAGAGGGAAAGCTATTATTTTTAAAGAACTTTCAGAAAAAGAAAGTAAGTAGCCGGAAGTTGACTGTTTTTGTGGGGGAGTGGGAGAGAGATGGAAAAGCCTATCAGCGTTCTTTTAGTGGATGACGAATCGGATTTTGTGGAACCCGTGGCATTTTGGCTCAGGTCCCGCAAATACGACGTGTGTACGGCGCGCAATGGCCGTGAAGCCATTCAGAAGATAAAAAGTACGGCCCCGGATATCGTTTTTATGGATATCAACATGCCTGGCATGAATGGGCTGGATGCTTTAAAAAATATCAGAATGTTTGATAAGACGTTGCCGGTTATTATGGTGACGGCCGCATATTGTAACGAGAAATATCTGGAAACGGCCAATGAACTCGGCATCGCCGGTTTTTTCGCAAAGAACTATACTTTTGATCAACTGGTTCAGATGATCCATTCGACCTTGAAGAGCCGTCGCCAAGAAGCTTCAGGAGAAAAAGAGAAAGAGCAATAACTAACCGTACGGTTCAATCGTCTTAGAGGATGGAAAAATATTTTCCCTATGAGCGACGTTGATAAAGTCCTGGCCCTGCTGAAAAAGAAACATCCTCATCCCGCGATCGCTCTAGAATCCGTGAATCCTTTTGAAATGCTTGTGGCTACCATCCTGTCGGCTCAGTGCACGGATAAGAGGGTGAATGTGGTTACAAAGAGCCTTTTTAAAAAATACCGGACCGTTAAGGATTTTGCTCAAAGTGATATAAAAGAGCTGGAACAGGATATTCGTTCAACAGGTTTTTATCGCAATAAGGCCAGGCACATCAGCGCAAGTGCTAAAATGATTTTAAAAGATTTCGGTGGCCGCGTGCCTCGCAGCATGGCCGGGCTTTTGACGCTGCCGGGCGTGGCTCGCAAGACCGCCAATGTTGTTTTATATAATGCTTTTGGCACGAATGAGGGGATCGCCGTAGATACTCATGTCGCCCGTCTGAGTCAGCGTTTGGGCCTGACAAAAAATTCTAACCCTGTTGCCATCGAACAGGATCTCATGAAGGTGTTGAATAAAAAAGAATGGGGGGCTTTTAGTCTTCGTTTGATTCAGCTTGGACGCCAAACGTGCGTGGCAAGAAATCCCCAGTGCAAGAATTGTGTTTTACAAAAAATCTGTCCTTCAAAAAAAATATTTTTCCCCAATGGATAAAAAAAAGAAAATCATAGAAAAGCTCTCCGTCACAGAAAAGGAGAATCTTTTAAAAAATTTCCTCCCCTTTTTGTCTAAGGGAAGATTTGTTAATGTCGCCACGTGTTCTTTAGAGAGGATGCCTAACGTGGCCCCGAAGCTTGTTGCCCGGATCGAAAAAAATATAATTTATATTATTGATTATGTCCTGGGTAAGACGTATCTCAATTTAAAAGAAAATCCGAGGGTATCGGTTTCTTTCATCGATGAGAAGACGCTCACAGGGTATCAATTGAACGGGACGGTCGATATCTTAGAGGAGGGCGAGGAGTTTGAAAAATTTTCAGACGAATTTCAAAGTATTAAAACCAGCTTTACCGTTGAGCGCATCCTTTTAAATATTCGCAGCGGCGAAAAGGCATCGCCTCTCGAATTTGGATTGCCTGAGAAGTTTCTCATATTGAAAATCAAGATTATTGAGATTGTTGAAATTTCATCCAGCGGGAATTTAAAATCAAAGCTGGCGCTTTAGGGACGATCCCTTGTCTATGCACCTCAAAAATTCTCTGACGATAATTTTTGAGGCAGACTTCGGGATTAATTTTGTAAAGTAAAGATACCAAATTATAGGCAAAATTAAGGAGATTTTTATGTTAATGCTTCTTAACGTTGATATCGAGATGTACAAATACTTGATCGACAATGCCAACGTTATCATCAATGCCTATGACAGTAAGGGCCATATTCTTATCTGGAATAAAGCTGCGGAGGAGGCGACCGGGTATACGAAAAAAGAGGTTATCGGCAATAAGGATGTTTTTGAATTGTTGTATCCTGATGCCACCTATCGCAAAGACGTTTTAAAAAGTATCGGAACGGCGTTTAAAGATAACTATAAAAACGTTGAGTTTACGTTAACGACTAAATATGGCGACAAAAAACGGATTTCTTGGTCAACGGTCCTTGTAAAAAATAAAAAAGGTGTTGCGGTGGGAAGTTTTGCCGTAGGCATCGACGTGACGTTAAAAAATATCATCAAAGAAAGAGAACGGGAGTCCTTCAGGGCTCTTTTGAAGTCCGTGCGATTTCATGAAGACAGCAAAGAGCAGTATGAACAATTGATCCATCGCCTTAAAGAAGAAGTCAATTTATTGTGCAAAGAGCTTTCCCGGCCGCCAAGGTATTAGTTATATTATTTTTTATCGCGACGATGTTTTCCTCTTTTCAGGAGGATGCCTGCGCCGGGTCTTTGACGCCGGCTCCTGAAATAACAGGGCAGACGTGGTTTAATGCCGGGACCCGTGACCACTTAAGCCTAAAAGGCCTTTTAGGCAGGGTGGTCATTATTTTTTTTACTACCTTAGAGGACGCCGGCTTTGATGCAAACATTGATTTTTTGAATCAGCTTGCGGCGCGTTACCATGATAAAGGGCTTGAGGTTATTGGTGTTGTGGCGTCTGAAGGGATATCCGGTTTTACTGAGACAGATCTTTTCTTAAGAATAGAAAAGATGGGTATCAAGTTTCCTGTTATCTTAGATACCGACTCAATAATCCGGACGCGTTATGGGCAGGAAGTTTGGCCAGCGGTTTATTTTGTAGACAGAAAAGGTTTTATCCGTAATAAATATGAGGGCGTCATGAGTTTTCGTGATCTCAATACGTTAACCAAAATTCTTTTAGAGGAGGCCTCAAGGGGTGGCAAATCATGAAGAAAAATAACCATAAAAATCAGGTCAGGCTAAAATTTTTGGGCGGTGTCGGGACCGTTACGGGTTCCAGCCATCTTTTAATGACTCCTAAATCCGAGATCCTGATTGATGCGGGGCTTTTTTATGGACATCGCGAGGAGTTTTACCGCGCCAACACAACTTTTGCCTATACGATGCAGCGCATCAACGCGCTTGTATTGTCTCACGCCCATATTGATCACTCAGGCAATATCCCCACACTTTTGAAACACGGACTTCGTTGCAAGATTTATACCACGTCGGCCACGCGGGATTTATGTAAACTAATGTTGCCGGATAGCGGCAAGGTTCAGGAAGAAGATTTCAAATACTTAAAAAAAATATCAAATAGGGACCGAAGAAGCGGGCGCAAGCATCGTTATGAACCCATGTCTATTCGCGGCCCCTTGTATACGCAGAAGGAGGCGTTGCGTTCGATCTCCCGGTTTCGGCCTCTTTCTTATGGCCAGAAGTTTCAATTGACGAATGATGTTGTTTTGACTTTTTTTGACGCGGGGCATATCCTGGGGGCGAGCGTCGTGGTTTTTGATGTCCGCGTGGATCGCAACCTCTTGAGATTAGGGTATGCGGTTGACTTGGGCCGCAAGGACCTGCCTCTTTTAAATAATCCGACCGTCTTGAAAGACCTGGATTATTTGATTTTAGAATCTACGTATGGTGGCCGCACGCATTCTCCTATCTCTGAGGCTAAGGAAAAGCTTCGTGAAGCGATCAACCGCACGGTGGCCAGGAACGGTAAGATCATCATTCCGTCTTTTGCATTAGAGCGGACCCAGGAAGTGATTTATTTTATTAATGAACTTTTAAAAGAGGGCAGCATCCCGCAAGTTCCTATTTATGTGGATAGCCCTCTGGCTACAAAGATCACGGAAGTTTTTCGAAACAATATCCATTATATGCATCGCGATGTTAAAGAATTGGTTCAAAAAGATTCCAGTCCTTTTGATTTTTTGAATCTGACTTATGTGCAGGATCAGCTTGAGTCCAAGTCCTTGAATAACGATAAGCGCCCTATGATCATCATCGCGGGTTCCGGAATGTGCGAAGCCGGCCGCGTCCTCCATCATCTAAAGAATAATATCACGGAATCCCGCAATACCGTTCTGGTTGTCGGTTATATGGCCAAAGATACCCTAGGGAAAAAGATCGTCGATAAACAAAAAATCGTTAAGATCTACGGATTGGAATACGAACTTAACGCCGAAGTGGTTGTGATCAACGCCTTGTCGGGCCATGCGGATAAAAATGACCTCGTCGAATACGTTGGTGCGTGCGCGCCGAAGAAAGGGGTCTTTTTGGTGCATGGGGATGAAGATCAGACGCGCAGTCTTTACGATGTTTTAAATTCGGGCGGGATAAATTGTTCAATGCCGGCTAAAAACGACGAAGTACTTCTTTTTGAAAGGTGAGTCTGGGCCTTGAAATGAAAAAAAAATACTTTGTTATTGTTTTAGTGTTTTTTTGTCTTGTTTTGGCAGTTTATCTCAGAAATTCTTTTGTTTCCTCCCTTATCAAAAATTCCTTTAAGAAAATCTTTCCGACGAGCAGGGTCTCTTTAAAAAGCGTGAATGTAATGCCTCTTTCTTTGGATGTGCGCCAGCTTGAAATCCAGAGCGGAGCGCGCGCCCCGATGGATTTTGATCTAAAAAAAATCAATATTCATCTGAGATTTTCTTTCATGCGTTTTTTCTTTGATAAATTCTTTGGGATTAACAATGGTCGCCTGACCCTTGAAACCGGGACATGCGCCGGGGGAGAATTTGAAAAGTTTTCACTTTTATTGTCCCGTAGCGATTTTTTTAAAAGTATGGATCTTTTGGGGACGCTTGAAAATGTTTCTTTCCAGAAGATTAAGGCGAAAAATATAACATGGAAAGCGCGTCTCTGGCGCGACAAGGCTCTCATCCGCCAGGTTGATATCGATATTTTTGGGGGCCACGCTCAAGGGTCTGGTCACGTGTTGTTCGATAAGACGGGGTGGGCTTTATCTTTAGCGTTGGTTTTTAAAGAGATCGATATCGCTGATTTAATAAAGGCTTTAGGGGCCGAAGAGCGGTTAAAAGTGACTGGTATTTATACTGGCCCTGTGCGCTTGATCATACGCAATGGACAGATCAAGGAATTGACGGGGAATCTGGATTCAAGAGGCAAGGGTGAGATGATTATTAAAGATACAAGTCTCTTAGGTCAAAACACAATTCAGAAGGAAGCTGCAAATATTGTGGTTGAAAATTTAAAGAATTACTATTATGATATAGGCAATATCAAAATACGCAACATGGGACAGGATATAAAGATAGATATCTCTCTTAAAGGCCAGACAGGTGAAAGAAACCTGGGAGTTGTTTGGCACGGATCTATGATCCAGGTTGATAAGGATGGTGGAAAATGAGAAAAAATATTATTAGTTTGTATGGCGCAAGATTGGCCTTGGTCCTTCTTTTGCTAATGGGTTGCGCCCGGGTTCGCTTTGAATCCAAAGATCCCATTAAAGTGGATGTTACGATGCGTCTGGATATATATCAGCATGTAGCTAAGGATGTGGCTGCTATCGAAGATTTGGTAAGTTCAGGAAGCGAGAAAAAAGGTGGTAGTGTGTCTCCGAAGAGTTTGTCCTGGTTGGGGATTGCTGAAGTTTATGCTCAGGATGATCTGGAAGGAAGCTATCCTTCGGATGTTCAGTCTGCTATTGAGCGCCGTAAGGCGCGCCGCCAGGAATTGCTGGCGCTTGAATCAGAGGGTGCTGTTGGAGAAACTGCCTCTGGCTACGTTGTTGTTAAAAAAGGTAATGCGGCATCTCTTGTTGAAGAAGAAAATAGAGACAGGCGCATGATTTATCAATATGTGGCTTCAAAGAATCAAGCCAGTGTCGATAATACAGGGCGTGTTTTTGCAAAACGTATTCATGAAGATGCACCGCTCGGCACACCTTTGGAAAGCCCTGACGGCCAGTGGGCAATAAAACAATAACTAAGATTTGGGGATAGGCCCTCACTAATGATAACGAGTTGTCCTAATGACGCGTTGTAGTATTCAGGAACAAAAGAATTTTTCTGACTGTTCTTCGAAACATAAGAAATATCTTGAATGGGGAATTTCAAAAAATATCGGAAGGGCTATTTCCGATTATGGCTTGATCCAGGATGGTGATAAGATTTTAGTCAGGCTTTGCGGTAAAGCCGACGATCTGGTTTTACTTAAAGTCCTGTCTGATCGCCGGGCCTTTGTCCCTATCCGCTATGAAATTTCAGGCGGCTATATTGATCAGAGAGACTCTAATCCATTGAGAGATTTTTTAGCGCGATTTTGTAAACAGTGTGGTTGTTCTTTTGTTGTCAAAAAAATAAAAAGTTTTAAAAAACAGCGGTTGGAAAGAAATGGTTTTTATAAGGATTATCTTGAAGAAGACGATCCTTATTTCAAGATGGCCGAATCTGAAGGTTGTTTAAAAATTGCTTTACCGGCCCATAAGGATGATGCTGTCAGGGTATTGCTTGAAAACCTTTTGTTTAAAGGAATTGTCGCTCCTTTAGAGCCGATAAAAGAATTTTTTAAAAGAAAAGTCACGGTGATCCGGCCGCTTGTGTATGTGGAAAAACACGAAATAGAAGAATGGGCGCGGTTGAACCGGCTTCCATTATCAGGGAAGAAGCCTAGGGTTTTTATATCCAGGCAACAGGCAGCTCTGGAGCAAATGATTGACGGGCTTTTGCAGGGATGCCCGTCTGTTAAAACGAATATTTTGAGAAGCGTGCAACGAATCAAAAGGGACTATCTTTATTAATCTATGAATCTGAATACGCCCAATAGGAAAAAAAGTTTTCTCATTTTTAGAGCGATCGGCGCAGCGCTGTTGATTTCCGTCGTTATTGTCAGCCTCTTTTTCCTTTTTTTCCCTATTTTGCATTCTGACAAACGGCTCGCCTGGGCTTTTGTCTGGCATATCAGGAAAGAGGTTGTCCCTTTTGTGGCTTCCCTGCAACTGGTTTCTGCAGTCATTTTTATGACTTTTTTTATTCTTGCGTTAAGGCTGCATAAGAACCTGAAAAAAGAAAAAGAGGAGTTGGCTACGGCTGTTGCCAACCTGGAAGTGGGTTTCTATAAGGAATTGCCCGGAGAAAAAGGGAGGTTCCTGGATGTCAATGAGGGGATTTTAAAAATTCTTGAGTACACGGAAGAAGAATTTTTTAAGCTTAAGCCTAAAGATATTTTTGCCGAAGCGTCTGATTACACTAAGTTTATTGATCTCTTGTTTTTGCGGGGTGCCTTGATTAAAGAGATCCGTTTTAAGAAAAAAGACGGGCAGGCTTTGTGGGCATTGGTTTCTGCGAAGTCTTTTCGCAATGAACATAATGAGATTCAATATAATGAATATCTTGTGATGGATGTGAGTGAGCGTAAATGGATGGAAGAGGAGATGTGCCTGGCTTATTTGAGATTTGAGTCTATCATCCAGAATACGCCCAACATTGCCATCCGGGGTTATGACTTAGATGGCAGGATATTGGAATGGAATCACGCGGCAGAAATTCTGTATGGATATTCTAAGCTTGAGGTGATCAATAAAAAAGCGCCTGACCTTGTTTTCGGAAAACAGATAAAAGATTTTGAAGAAATTTTTACGCATATGAAAACCAGGGGGCAGCCGTCGGCGCCGAGTGAATGGCGGGTGAAAAACAAGCAAGGGCGCGAGCTGACCATTTATTCTTCGATGTTTCCTATTTTACAAAGTGGCAAGGTTATCGAAGTGTATTGTATGGATGTCGATATTTCCGGCCGCGTGGAAACGGAAAAAAATCTCAATGAAATAAAAAACAAGCTGGAAGGCCTGGCTTTAAAAGATTCTTTAACGGAAATTTATAATTTTCGCTATTTCAGGGAGCGCCTTGCGGCTGAATTTGAGCGCGCCAAGCGCACCCTTTCGCCTATTTCAATTTTGATGCTCGATTTGGATTATTTTAAGTCGATCAACGATAGTTATGGGCACCAGTTTGGAGATAAGATCTTAAAACAGGTGGCCAGGATCCTTAAAACGGAATTAAGGACCAATGATGTCGTGGCGCGCTGGGGTGGAGAAGAGTTTGCCATGATCTTGCCTGACACCAATCGGACCGACGCCTTAACCGTCAGCAACAAGATCCTGGAACTTTTCCGTACGCGGAATTTCGGGGATATGACGAATACAACACATCTGAAATGCAGTATTGGCGTCGTCAGTTATCCGGAAGATCCGCTTTTTTCCGTTGAAGAGATTATTGACGCGGGAGAAGAATGTATTTATAAAATTAAGGAACGCGGCGGAGACGGTGTTGCCCTCTATGGTCATGAGATCGAAGATAAGACTTTAAGTATGAATCAGGAATCCGAGGAGGATAGAAAGCGATACGTGGAGGCTGTTAAAAAGAAACTTTCATTTTATGCAGTGCGCAGCGAACACAGCATCTTGGAGGCGGTGTATTCCTTGGCGAAAAGTATCGAATTGCGGGATCGCCGTACCCGTGAGCATTGCGACAGGATGGTGGAGTACGCCGAGCAGATGGCCAAACTTATGAAGATGAGCGAGGCTGAGGTGAATAATGTGCGCCGGGCTGCCATGCTGCATGATATAGGAAAAATCGGGATTTCGGATGCTATTCTTTTAAAGCCCGCGAAACTGACGGCTGAAGAATATGAGATCGTTAAGAGGCATCCTGTTATCGGTGCTGATATCATTTCAGTGGCCGGATTCTTAAAAGATATTGTGCCTTTGGTTCTTTCTCATCATGAGCGCTATGATGGGTTAGGATATCCTCGGGGGCTTAAAGGTGAAGAGATCCAGCTGGGAGCCCGGATTTTAGCGGTCGTTGATGTTTATGAAGCTATCACGGCGGATCGTCCCTACCATAAGGCTATTTCCAAGGAAGAGGCTATTAAAATCTTAAAAGAAGGTTCAGGAACAAGTTTTGATCCCAAAGTTGTTAATCTCTTTTTAACGATGATCAGATAGAAACGGAGTGATTTTTGTGTCACAGCATAGTTTAGAAAAAGATGGTTCTTTTGTTATCCATGATTACAATGATTCCAGGCCCTGGGCCAGTTTTTTCCCCGGCATCGCGGGTCTTTTCGGCATTCCTCTGTGGGTATTTTATGTGAATCGCGGGCAGTGTATTTCAAGCGTGGGCCTGCGCTCCAAAGATGAAGCGATCATGGAGTTTTTGCCAGCCAACAAGGCTTATCAGTTAACCTCAACCCAGGGATTTCGCACATTTATTAAGCTTAAAAATAATAAGAAAAGTTCATTCTATGAACCTTTTTCTGTTTGTCAAAAACATCCCCGTACCAAAAATAAAATGATCGTCAGGCCTCATGAATTGATGTTGGTTGAAGAAAATGATTCTGACGGTCTTAAGGTCGAGGTGACGTATTTTTCACTATGCAATGAACCTTATGCCGGTTTGGTGCGGGAGGTCGTGATTACAAACAGGAATTCTCAAGCGCTGGATATCGAGCTTTTAGATGGATTGAGCGTTATTATTCCTTATGGCATTAATAATTTTTTCTTAAAAGAAATGAGCCGTACGATTGAGGCGTGGATGACGGTTGAAAATATCGATACCGGTGTGCCTCTTTATAAATTGACGACAGATCCGAGGGATTCGGCGCAGGTGGCTTTTGTCAAAGGAGGGAATTTTTATACGGCTTTTGGGGCAGGTGATTCAAAGAAGAGGCTTAATGTTATCGTTGATCCGCAAAAGATATTCGGGAATGTCTGTGATTTCAGCCATCCTGTTAAATTTACTCAAAAATCGGCATTCGCTTATCCTCGAGATCAGGTGGCTAAGAATAAAACGCCGTGCGCTTTTTCTTATCTTAAAACAAAAATCCCTGCGAAGGGTTCTCTTAAGTTGTTTTCTCTTATCGGCCACGTGTTTGATGTCAGAGACATCAAAAAATATGGCATTGATAAAATGACTGAATCTTTTATTGAGAAAAAGAAAAAAGAAAATGCGTCTTTAATCAATAGCGTTATGGATCGAATTTTTACGTCCAGCGGTTCCTTAGGGTTTGATCTTTACGCGCGGCAGACATTTTTGGATAATTGCCTCCGGGGCGGCCTGCCGTATGCAGCGTCCGTCAACGGCGAGAAACGCAGCGTCTATGTTTATTCGCGCAAACACGGGGACTTGGAGAGGGATTACAACAGATTTTTCTTATCCGCTACTTATTTTTCCGAAGGGGAAGGCAACTACCGCGACGTGAATCAAAACAGGCGCTCGGATGTATTTTTTAATCCGTTGGTGGGTGAAAAAAATATAATGGATTTTATGAATTGCATCCAATTGGATGGGTACAATCCTCTTATTTTCAAAGGGGACAGGTTTATAATTTCTTTGGAAAAATTCCAAAACAGCGATTTATCGAAAACGGTCCCGCCTCAAGATGCTAAAAAATTATGGGCTCTGTTGTCCAAGCCTTTTGTGATAGGAGAGGTCTTGCGGCATATTGAAGAAAGCAAAATTGCTCTTAAGTGTTCTTTGGAAGATTTTGTCAAAATGATCCTGAAAGAGTCAATGGGAGAGATTGAGGCCGCTTTTGGAGAAGGATACTGGACAGACCATTGGTCATACAACACGGATCTTTTGGAAAGTTTTTACGCTATTTATCCCGATCAGATGAAGCATCTCTTGTTCAACAAAAAAGATTTTACTTACTTTGATACGCATGTTTTTGTTAAACCCAGGATTGAGCGTTATGTGGTGCGCGACGGCGCGGTAAAACAGTATCATGCGGTTGGCAATGATGAAGCTAAAAACACGCTCATTCATAAAAGGCATGAAGAAAAAAATAAAGTGCGCATCCAGAACGGGGATGGATCTGTTTACAGGACGACATTGATTGAAAAGTTGCTTTGTCTTATGCTCAACAAACTCGCGACGCTTGACCCTTCCGGCATCGGTATCGAGATGGAGGCGGATAAGCCGAATTGGTACGATGCTTTGAATGGGCTCCCTGGATTGCTGGGTTCTTCTTCATCGGAAACATTTGAATTGAAACGATTGATCCTGTTTTTAAAGAAGCTTTTTGCAGAATTAAATGTTGGCTGGGGAGAAAGAGTGGTATTTTTTAAAGAGGGCCAGGATTTTTTCAATCAGATGATGGAACTTTTGAAGAAGAATCTTAATGCATTTGATTTTTGGGATGCGTCCAACAGCATTAAGGAACAGTATCGTTTAAGAGTCAGAAGGGGCCTTTCGGGAGAGCCGTCCGCGGTGACCGCGGGGCAGGTGAATGAATTTTTTGACTTGGCGTTAAATAAGATCAATTCAGGTTTGTCAAAAAGCCATGATGCAAAAACCGGTTTTTACTATACTTATTTTTCTCATGAAGTTGTCGCGCATGATACGCAAACGGATGCATCCGGAAAACATTGCATTCGGCCGAAGGAATTCAAACAGCATCGGTTGCCCTTGTTTTTAGAGGGGTTTGTTCACGCGCTGCGTACGGAGCATGATAAGGCAGCTCTTATTTATCGTTCTGTTCAGAAGAGTCCGTTATGGGATAAGAAGCTTAAGATGTATAAGGTAAACGCATCATTAGAAAACGAAAGCTTTGAATTGGGCAGGGCCAAGGCATTCACTCCGGGATGGCTTGAGAATGAATCCATCTGGCTGCACATGGAATATAAATATCTTTTAGAGTTTTTGAAGAACGGGCTCTTCGAAATTTTTTATGATGATTTTTTCAATGTTTTGATTCCTTTTCAAGACGCGCGCCGCTATGGGCGCAGCACCTTGGAGAATTCTTCTTTTATTGCCTCTAGCATTCATCCGGATTCTTCCCTGCATGGGGCAGGTTTTGTGGCGCGCTTAAGCGGCTCGACCGCTGAATTTCTTCAGATGTGGCTTTTGATGAATGTAGGAGAGGAGCCGTTTTTCGTAAATGCATCAGGTCAGTTGAATTTACGTTTTAGGCCGGCTCTCATATACAGGCTTTTTTCAAAAAAAGCCGTAAAAAAAGATTATACGACGCCTCAGCAGGAGACAAGGGAAGTCTCTTTTGCTTCCAACAGCTATGGCTTTCTATTTTTAGGTAACACCCTTGTGACGTATCTTAATCCTTTGAATAAAAACACCTATGGCCCTCAAGGAGTCGTTCCGCGAGAGATTACGTTGTTTGATTCAAAAGGCGAGGTGACGCGGATCAACGGTTCTGTGATTGGTGCTCCTTATGCCCAATGGGTGAGGGAAGGCAAGATAAGTCGTGTTGAAATTCTTTTGGGAAAAAAATAGGCAAAATTGACTTGCCTGTTTTATTTTAACGTAGTATAATTAAAAAATATGAGGATAAAAAAATTACTGGTTTTGGTTATTTTTCTGTCTTTTTTCTGCACTGGCTGCGCGAGCCTAAGCAGCAGTTCATCTCTTTACAGAACGGGTGCTAAGTATCTCCAGGGCGAAGATCCTGTTTTTGCTGTTGCTTACCTGGATGCTTTCTTAAAAGCCCAGCCCAACTCTCCTTATGCGCCTAACGCTGCTTTTGCTTTAGGAGAATTTTATTTCGATAACAACGATTATTTTAATTCGATGAGGATGTTTTCTGATTACATCCGTAATTTTCCCAGGCACCGAGGCGTTATTTTTGCCAAGCTTATTATTTATAAGGTTTTGACAGACGTTAAGAATAATGAAACTAATTTAACGAGTGAAGAAGAGGCTTTGATCAAAGAGATCCGCAAAGAGCTTTTTTCTCAACCGCTTTTCTTGATGTTCTACGATAAAAAAGCCCCGCGTCGTTATAAGTCGCTTGACCGCAATACGTATCTTGTCTATGATTATGTCGATAAGATAAAGGTTTTCCGCAACGACAAAGTATTCCTTGAGCTCTCTCCGTAAGAAAGCCCGTTTTTTTTCGTATATTGCCATAGTCCTGTTTTTCTTTATAACAGGAATCAATATCTTTTTTACAATCCTTTTTCAGCAAAAGATCAAAGAAGCGCAAAGAGCGATCCGCCAGACTTCAGGATCGACACTTTTGGTGCGTGCGGCATATTTCAATCTCTTTTCAGGATTTTCGTTAAAGGAGATCACTTTCGGCCATGGACAAGAGAAGTTCTTTTTTGCCCGTGAGGTCAATTTTGGTTTTGACGTCCTTTCTCTCTTAAGCAAGTCGGTGCGTATCAAGAGCATTGATATTCAGGGCCCTGAGTTAGATTTTAAGAATGTCTCAGATATAATTATTTTAGGTAAAAAATCTTTTGATAATAAAGAAACGCGTGCCGTTGATCAGGCGGTTCATTTTTTTGAAACCGTATATTTTAATGTAAGGAAAGCCAAGATCAATGGTGTGGTTGCGTTGGATATTAAGGGCTATCTTTCGTTCATCAAGGGAAATTTATTTATATCCCGCGGCGAAATCCTGCTTAAAAAGATTCAGATATCTACGGTTCCCGATATCGACTTCTTCCGCAACAGCAGCTTTTATAAACCTTTTGACTATATTTTTGAAGCTGAAAATCAGGGAGCGAATTTCGTTGTTTCGCGCCTGGAGGTGAGCAATCCCGCTTTGAAATTTACGGGTTCAGGTTCTATTTCTGATATTCAATCGAAACCTTCAGCGGCATTTGAGATTAACTTTTTTAATATTCTTCTGGATGATTTTCCTTCGATCAACAGCAAAGTTGTTCAATCCCGCGGTGTTGTGGATTCAACGCTTCAGATCAAGGGGGCTTTGGATAATTTAAGTATTTTGTGTAATTCAAAAATTACGAACGCGCATTTGGTTTTTTTCAATTCAATTATTTTTTCCGAAATTAACGGTAGCGCCGTTGTTGCCATCGATCATATCGTAGGACAAAATTTCTCTTTGTTTTGTAATGGGATTCCTTTTAGCGCCGATTTTGTTTTTTTAAACCAGATTGCTCCCCAACTTTTGCTGCAGCTGAGCTCTCACAATGCGAAGGGGGCAGAGACCAAAGATTTTATTTTAAGATTTAGTGCCGATTGGCTTAATGATGAATTTCTTGGTAATTTAAAAACATCATTTCGGTACATGACTTCCGAAACTTCAACATCCATCGATTGTAACTTAAAGGATTTCCGTTTAAAGTATGAAGACGACCTTTTTGTTACAGCCGAAGGGCTTACGTCAAACTTTTCTATCAAGCCTGCGGCCGTTTCAGAAAAAGCTTATTTTAATTCCAATTTAAACCTGGAACATTTTTTTGCGATTCTGCGCCGACAGGAAGACGGCTTTACGTTGGATAATTTAAAAGGTAATTGTTATGATGGCATTTTAGAGGGTTCAATAGAATTCGTGCCAAAAGGCAGCTTGATGAGTGCCAAGGGTGAGGCGCATGTGCGCGGCGTTGACGTGAATGAATTTATAAAAGACGTTATCCCCGGGCAATATGTTTTAAGCGGGCTTTTGGATGGGGATTTGAGGTTTGACACTCAATCTGAGGATATTTTAAAAGGACAGTTCTTTGTGACGAAAGGAACGGTCGAGAATAACCCCATCCTTGATTCGGTTGGTAATTTTTTAGGTGTTTCTGCCTTAAAAAAGGTGTCTTTTGACGAATTGTCCATGTTTTTCTCAGGCGGCCGCGGGGAGTACAGTTCGCAGGTAAAGTTGAAGTCTTCTCAGGTTAACGGTATTTTGGACGGTAAGATATCCTCTTATGATAAACTTGACGGTTATCTGACTGTCAGGCTTGGGACTGAGCTTTTGAATGAGTCTAAGACATTTAAAAAAATCCTTACCTATATTCGTCATGAGGAGCCATCGGTTGCGTTTCCTTTTAAAATTTCTTCTTATATCAATAGCCCTCGTATCCTGTGGCTGAAAAACGAATTTAAGGAAAAATTGCAGAATATGCTGCCAGAGAGAAACAAGCGTTATTTACAGGGCCAGGTGAACAATATGGTTTCAAAAATTGAGGAAGAATAATGTTAGACGTTAAAGATTTAAAAGTAGCCATTTTGACAGTCAGCGATTCCTGTGCGCGGGATTTAAGAAAAGATGAGAGTGGGCAAGTCTTAAAGAAAATTGTAAAAACATGGGGAGCTCAGGTTGTTGAAAGCGCAATCGTGCGCGATAACGAAAACGCGATAAAGAAATTCTTAAAAGATTCATGCGACCATTTAAAAGTTGGCCTGGTTTTAACAACAGGAGGAACGGGGCTGGGGCCGCGGGATCTAACGCCTGAGGCCACGCGCGCGGTTATCAAGAAAGAAATCCCGGGGGTCCCTGAATTGATGCGTTTTAAGAGCTTCAAAAAAACAGAACGGGCCGCTTTATCGCGCGCTGTCGCAGGTGTGCGGGGCGCTACCCTTATCGTTAATCTTCCTGGAAGTCCCAAAGGGGCAAGAGAATCATTTTTAGCCGTTAGGGATATTATTTTGCACGCCCTTCTTATGATCAAGGGGGCTGGGCATTAATTAAAAGTTTGCCGCCGCAAGTTTCACGTTCCACGTCAGAAACAATCAAAACTAAAAATTAAAACACAATGAAAAGGGTTGACTTATCTTTTTGTTTTGTTATAATACTAGAAATACTAAATTAGTATTATTGTAATTTAAGAGAGGAGTGCTTATGAAGATAAAACATAATGTCCGTGTGAGGATCTTGGATGCGGCAGAAAAGAGAATGGTAAGGTTCGGTTATCGCAAGGTCACGATGGATGAAATTGCCGCAGACCTCGTCATGAGCAAGAACACCATTTATCTGCATTTTAAAAGCAAGGTGGAGATTGCTAAAGGTTTGTTTGATAGGCTTGAGGCCCGCATCAATAATGGCCAGGCTGCAATCGAAAAAGCCAACAAGAATCCCTTGGATGTTATTTCGAAGAATATCATGTTTTTTCAAAAAGAGCTCTCTCCATGGTTTGAGCATTTTTTAAAAGATATTAAACTGGAATTGCCTGATGTCTGGCGGGATTTTATTGATTTTCGTACGGACAAGATTTTGGAGATCAAGGAATTGATAGAAAAAGGCATTAAAAAGGGGATTTTTAGGAAGGTGAATTCGGGTCTGGCCGTCAGAGTTTATTTGGGTGCTGTGGACAGCATTATCAACCCAGAAATCTTGGAGGAAGAGCACGTGTCTTTTCAGGAAGCCATAGAAGCGGTTATTGATATTTGGTCTCAGGGCATTTTAAAGAAAGAAGTTCGGGCATAAAGGAGGTTTGTGTGAAAGTATTATTTGTTACGCCTCAGTTGGGTTCATGGGCCACTCATGGTCATCACGTAGCCCCTAATCAAATGCACGCTCAGTGGGCAGCTTACATACGTCAGGAGCAAGCAGTAAAGGTTGAAGTATTGGATTGCAAGGTTTTAGGTATCCCTTTTGATGAAATGCTTGAAATCATTCAGAAAAAACAGCCTGATGTTATTGTGTTGGGCGATATTCTTCATTCTTATGGTGGTTTTGCTGTTCAGAAATACTTTAATGAGACAGCAGCAGGAATCAAGAAAGTTTTTCCTCAATGCAAAATCGTTGTGGGTGGCCTTTGGTATTCTTCTTTAAGCACCCAGACTCTTGAGGAAAATCCGGCCATAGATTTTGTCGTAATGGGAGAAGGGGAGCTGACTTTTAATGATCTCTTGGAGGGTTTAGATAAGGGTCTGATGGATTTTGAAAATATTCCGGGAGTAGCTTCTAGAAAAAATGGATCTGTTGTCTGGGGTCCTCTGCGGGAGTTGATTGAGGATTTAGATGCTTTGCCTTTGCCGGCGTATGATCTTTTTCCGATGGATAAATATGTGGGCCATACGTATTGGGAACCGTTCGTTGAAATCGTAACGTCGCGCGGTTGTACTCATGGATGCACATTTTGTTATGAGTGGAGCGAACATGACCCCAGAGGAATCAAAAATTTTAACCGTTGGCGGGCTAAGTCAGCACAACGAGTGGTTGATGAAGTCGAATTATTGGAGAAAAAATTTGGCGTAAAAGTCATGGTGATCCAGGAGGATAATTTTAATATTAATCCTAAGCGCGTGCGTGAGTTCTGTCAGGAGAAAATCAAGCGGGGATTGAAGATGAAATGGGTAAGCCTGGGATGCGCCAGCGATTGGATCCGTCTGGAACAGGATATTCCCTTGATGAAGGAAGCCGGGATGTTTATGGGTGTTTTTGGCATCGAAGTTGCCAGCGACGATGAATTGCGCCGTTTGGATAAAGGTATCACGGTGGAACAGATTTACAAAACTATTGAGATATTAAGAAAAAACGATATCGCGATCGTTGGGGATATCATGATAGGTTTTGATTATGATACGGAGAAAATCATTAAAGATCGTTTTGAATTTGCTGAAAAAGTTGATCCGGATGTTATGTGGGTTGGGTATCTGACGCCTCCTCCGGGTTCACCGATATGGGAAGATGTTGTTAAGCGCGGCTGGGTTGATCCGAAAACGATAGATATCCTTAAATGGGATTTTTTGCATCCGGTTATCCCGACAAATTATCTATCTATTGAAGAGCTTGGTTGGCTTGGTGCTTGGGGCATGCGGGAATTTTATTCTAAGCCAGGACGCATGCAGAGGATTTTCGGCAGTCATTTTGATGAATTGGCAAAGCTCTGTTTTAAAGATGTTATGGCCGGTGTGGGTAAGTGGGAAGCCGGTGCTGTCAAGGGAGAGAAACATATATAGTATTTTTCTTAAAGGAAAGGAGAACGAGGTGAAATATGCAAGATGTTTTACGAAGGTTTTTTTAATTTTATTTATTTTTGCAGGAGTTGCTCAGGCTCAGGGTATTGCTGATCCCAAGCAAGGAGAGTTTCTGTCCTGGCATTATAAGCTGGGTGTAGAAGATCGGTTCAGGTATGAAAATAAAGAGAATTTTGATTTTAATAAAAGTGCCAAAGATAACGGTGGGCAGATTTTTAACCGCGCCCGGGTTAACATGAAAGCGTCACTGACAGATGAATATCTTAATGATGTGTTGGAAGTGTTTGTCGATGGGCTTGATGCTCAGGTCGGCGGTTATCGTCTCAAGCCTTTAACATCGCAAAAAGACAATTTTGATTTTCATCAGGGTTATTTAAAGGTTTACGATATCGCTCATACGAAGCTGGATGTCACTTTGGGCCGGCAGGAATTAAAATACGGCAAGGGCCGTTTGATTTGGGCGCCTACATGGGCGAACAGGATCCGCTCGTTTGATGCCGGTGTTTTACATTTTGCGCCAGCAGGAGGATTTTATGGGGATTTGCTCTATGGGCAAGATGTTAAATATGATGATATGAATTTTAACGAATCATCATCGGATAAAGAGTTTTTGGGCGGTTTCTATGGCGGATACCGCAAAGACAAGGTGTCGACTCTTTACGAAGCTTATTTTTTAACTCAGATCATAAAATCGACCACAACAGATACAGAGCGTTATACAATCGGCGGACAGTTTGAAGGCAGGTTGTTTATGTTTAAAGATGTTTTGTGGAATTTAGAATTACCTTATCAATTCGGCAAGACGTCTGCGACGGATATCAGCGCATACGCGGTTCACTTTGATGTATCAAAAGTATTTACCGGCTGGTTTGGCGATCCAAAGGCCACACTCGCGTTTGAATTAGCTTCAGGAGATAGAAAAAAAGGGAATGGTACGACTAATACTTTTATCCCGCTTTATCAATCAACGCATGACCCTTATGGAATTATGGATTTTTTCCGTTGGCAGAATATGCGTGAAGTCGAGGCGAGTGTTGTTTTTTCGTTATCGCCGAAGCTTAAGTTGCAGCCCCAGGTGGACTTTTTTTGGCTGGACTCGACGAAAGATAACTGGGTTAATTCTTCAGGCACAATTTTGCGCAGTGGAACTACAAACAGCGTTTCGAGTTTTGTGGGTACGGAAAGTTCGCTGCGTGCTTTTTATGAGATTACAAAAAGCGTCAAATTTGAAGTCGGCTACGCCCATTTTTCTACAGGTGGTTTTGTGCGTGATACCGGGAGTGATGACGACGCGGATTGGGCGTATTCACAAATTACGATTAAATATTAAGCTATAAAGGAGAATGTGATGAAGAATATGAAAAGATGGGTTGTGGCAGTTTTTTTGATTATGTTTTTTCCGGTTTGTGCGTTTGCTGAGAGTTTAACCGTTGCTGCCGCGGCCAATGTAGAGTTCGCGTTAAAAGAGCTGAAAAGCGCGTTTGAACAAGAAACAGGCATAACTGTCAAAACCGTTATTGGTTCTTCAGGAAAGCTAGTGGCTCAAATTGAAAATGGCGCCCCTTTTGATATTTTCATGTCAGCGGATATGGAGTATCCAGAAATCTTAAAGAAAGAAGGCTTGGTTTATGGCGAACCTAAGGTTTATTCCTATGGCATTTTGGTTTTATGGACGGTGTCCCGTGATATCAACTTAGAGGGTTGGCAGGAGGTTTTAGGCCAGCGTCGTATCAGAAAGATAGCGATCGCAAGCCCAAAGACAGCTCCCTATGGTAAACAAGCAATAAATGCTATAAAATATTATAATCTTTACAGGAATGTCTCTCATAAACTTGTCTATGGGGAAAGTATTTCTCAAGCCAGCCAGTTTATTGCTTCAGGGGCTGCAGATATAGGTTTCACGGCCAAGTCTGTTGTCTTGGCTCCTGATATCAAAGAGAAGGGGGTTTGGGTTGAGGTAGACCCAAAAGCCTATCAGCCTTTGGCCCAAGGTGTGGTTATTTTAAATTATGCACAGGAGCATCACAGTAAAGAAGCTTTAAAATTCTTTGATTTTTTATTTTCCGATCAAGCGAAAGAAATATTTAAAAAATATGGATACGTGCTGCCTTGAATAAGCTTAAGGGTAAGATAATCGGTATCGAGTCTTCGGCCGCTATGTCCCTTGTGAAAATTGGGGTCCAAGAGGATGTTTTTTATTCCGTTATATTAGAGACACCTGAAACATCCGCCGGTTTAAAAATAGGCCAAGCCGTGACAGTTCTTTTTAAAGAAACAGAAGTTGCGATTGCAAAGAATTTATCCGGCATGATAAGCTTAAGAAACCGTAATTTATCGAGGATTAGGTGTGTCATTATAGATAAAATTCTCGCTAAGATCATTTTAGACTACAAGGGTGCAAATATTGTCTCGATCATTACCGCGGGCTCTGCTTTAAGGATGGGTTTAAAAGAGGGCGATGAGGTCGAGTGGCTTGTTAAGACAAATGAAATTTCTCTTTTATTCGGGGATAAACATGATCTATGATCTTTCTCCCATCACCCTGACTTTTAAGCTTGCGTTTATAACTACCGCAATCCTTCTTCTGATCGGCATCCCCTTGGCGTATTGGATCGCTTTTACAAGAAGAAAAATCAAGTATTTCGTCGAGACTTTGGTCAGCATGCCCCTGATTTTGCCTCCTACGGTCCTGGGGTTTTATCTTCTTGTTTTTTTTAGTCCCAGGCATGGCCTGGGGAAGTTCCTGGAATCGGTTTTTGACATCAGGGTTGTTTTTAGTTTTACTGGCCTTGTTATTGGTTCGGTAATTTTCAGCCTTCCTTTTATGGTCAATTCTATAAAATCCGGATTTCAGAATTTACCGAGTTCTTTAAGTGAGGCTTCTTACACATTGGGTAAATCACGTTTTCAAACTTTGTGCCAGGTGCTTTTGCCGAATATGAAGCCTTCTCTTTTAACGGGCATTGTCATGAGTTTCGCCCATACGATCGGGGAATTTGGCGTTGTCCTGATGATCGGGGGTAATATTCCGGGCCAGACGCGGTTGGCGTCCATCGCTATTTATGGAGAGGTGGAAGCCCTCAATTACGCGGCAGCGAATTTCTATTCCCTTGTCCTGATCTCTATTTCTTTTATTGTTTTATTTATGCTTTATATTTCGAATAAACGCGTGAGTCAGGTGTATTAGCTATGGTGCATATCAATTGTAAAAAAAGATTACTGTCAGCGCACGGATCTATGGATCTGAGTGCTGATTTTTCTGTTTCTCCGGGTGAATTTGTGTCGTTTTTCGGGCCTTCGGGGTCAGGCAAGACGAGTATTCTAAGAATGATCGCCGGTCTTATGAATCCTGATGAGGGTTTTATTGAAATCGACGGAGAGACTTGGTTTGATAGCTTAAAAAAATTCAATCTGGTACCTCAAAAAAGGCGCGTCGGTTTTGTTTTTCAGGATTATGCGCTTTTTCCTCATATGACTGTGCGGGAAAATATCAGGTTTGCCTGTGAGGCAAAGAATGATTTTTCTTTTGTTGATGAACTTTTGAGAGTTATCCATTTGAAAGAATTAGAAAATGAGCTGCCGTTAAAGCTTTCTGGAGGGCAAAAACAGCGTGTGGCCCTGGCGCGCGCCTTGGCGCGAAAACCTAAAATTCTTCTTCTGGATGAGCCTTTTTCGGCTTTGGATATGGAAATGCGCATACAGCTTCAGCGCGAAGTACTGGATATCTACGAGCGTTTTAAAACGACGACGGTTTTTGTCAGCCATGATGTTTCAGAAGTTTTTAAAATGTCCAAACGTATCTTTATCTTAGAGGACGGAAAAATTGTGCGTTCCGGCCTGCCTCAGGAAATTTTTATTGAAAATAACTTGAGCGGTAAATTTAAATTCATCGGTAAAATCGTCGACATCGTAAAAGACGGTTTCCTGAATATCCTGGTGGTTCAGGTTGATAATAATCTGATCAGGGTTGTGGCAACTGATGATGAGGCAAGGGGGTTGAATATCGGCAATAACGTTATTGTTGCTTCAAAAGCTTTTAATCCTATTATTATGAAATATTGACGTTGTGTTCAAGATGGGTTTTTTTTGCTATAATCTAGGTCATCATGAGTATTCTGAAAGATTTTAAATTCCATTCACCTGATTCTTTATCGCAAGCGCTTGAGCTCTTAGATAAAACGCGCGCGCCACTGCTTTTAGCGGGCGGGACGTTTGCGCTGAATACTTTGAAGAAAAGTTCAAAATACCCATCCGATGTCATCAGTTTAAAAAAAATCCCCGAATTAAAAGGTATTAAAGTAAAAGGAAAGGAGCTTTGGATAGGCTCTATGACCTGTATTGATGAATTGATCGGCTCAAAGTTAACAGGCGATACATTCCCGAGCCTTAAAGATGCTGCTTTGAAATTAGGCACGACCCCTATACGCAATATGGCAACAATAGGGGGCAATATCGCCAGCCGTTTTTATTGGGTTGATCTTTCGGCTGTATTGATTTCTTTGGGTGCGCGCGTTGAAGCCGCAAGTCTTGAAGAAAAGCGTATTGTGGACCTTGATAAATTTTTGGCTGAGAAATCGTCTAAAAAAGTGATCATTACGGGCATTCTTTTGCCTCAAGAAGAAAGGTGTTCTTATTATTTCAGGCATACGCGCACTGTTCAGGAAGTTGACGTGCCAACTTTGGGATTGGCGTTTTCGTGCATTAAGGGAAAAGAAGGGCTTAGCGATGTGCGTGCGGTTGTAAATACAACATTATCTTTTCCGGTAATTTTAAAAGGCATTGTTTCTATTTTAAAAAATTCAGAGTACAAGAATGTTAAGGTTAGTGATATTCGTGAGGCTATTTTGAAGGATGCTGAAAGCACAAAGCTTGATGAACATCGTCTTGCCTTGTTAGTACAAGATTTAGAAAAACTTATTGAGTTGTTAAAAGCAGTTTAAAAAATGAAAAAAATCAAAGTTGAAATTAACAAAAAACTCCATGAGCTTGAAGTCTGCGATAGCGAACTTCTGATAGAGCTTTTGCGTGATAGGCTTGGATTTTTGGGGACGAAATACAGCTGTCTTGAGGGAGATTGCGGCGTTTGCACAGTTTTGGTTAACGGAAAAAACGTTCTTTCCTGTCTTATGCTGGCTGCAGAAGTGGATGGCGCAAGCGTCACAACAATAGAAGGATTGGCTGAAAACGGTGTCCTGCATCCCTTGCAAGAGGCGTTTATTGATAAAGGGGCTGTTCAGTGCGGTTTTTGTACACCGGGCATGATTTTAGCAGCCAAGGCCCTTTTGGATCAGAATCCGCATCCAACGGACGAGCAAATAGAAAGGGCTATTGACGGAAATCTCTGCCGTTGTACAGGATATGTCAAAATTGTTGAAGCGGTTAAGGATGCTTCTAAAAAGATAAATCCCAATGACCAAATCTCAATTTCCAAATAATGACTAATATCCAATGATACAATTTTTTAAATATTTTGTTTTGAAATTTGGCAATTGGTTATTGTAATTTATTTGGGATTTGGAAATTGGTGATTGGAAATTAACCATCAGATTAATATGATAAAAAATAAAACTGTGAGTCCTGTTGGAAAAAGCGTGCCGCGCATTGACGCAAAAGCCAAGGTGACGGGTGAGGCGGTGTATGCTTTTGATTTAAAGTTGCCCGGTATGCTGGTGGGCAAAATGCTGCGCAGTCCGCACGCCCATGCAAAGATTTTAAAAATCGATACGTCGCGTGCCGAGAAATTGCCAGGAGTGCGCGCCATTGTCACAGCCGAAGATGCCCCTAAGATTAAATTCGGTTCTAATGAATATTTTTTTCCATATACGGTTGATCAATATCCTTTAGAATTTGAGAAAGTACGCTATATCGGCGATGAAATTGCTGCTGTCGCGGCTGTTGATGAAGAAACAGCGCAAAAAGCCCTTGCCTTGATCGATGTTGAATATGAGATATTGCCTGCTGTTTTTGAGGCGACGCAAGCCATGAGGCCTAAGGCTTCACAAATCCATACGGCGATGAATAACATTGGGGTTATGATGCCGTTTAATTTCGGGGATTGTGATAAGGCCCTGGCAGAATCCGATTATGTGCGTGAAGATATTTTTACATTGCCCAGTGCGGCGCATGCAGCTTTGGAGCCCCATGTTTCTGTTGGTCGCTATGAGGTGTCAACTCAGCGTATTACGCTTTGGACGTCTACGCAGGCGCCGTTTAAGGTGCGCGAGGCTATGGCAAAGACTCTAAAAATGGAAGCTGCGGACATACGGGTGATTAAGCTTAATGTTGGCGGCGGTTTTGGCGGAAAATTAGAAATGTTTCCCATGGATTTTGCAGCATGTTTATTATCAAAAAAAAGCGGCGGGGTACCTGTTAAAATATGCTGCACGCGTGAAGAAGAATTTTCTTTTACCCGTCGTAAACATCCGATGATCTATAAGCTTAAGTCGGGTGTCAAAAAAGACGGTACGCTTACAGCGATCACGGGTGAAGTTATTGCCGACGGCGGTGCTTATTGCAGTTATGGCCCGACAGTTGTCGCGGCAGCTATCATGCGTATTTCCATGGTTTATAAAATTACAAATATTCGCCTGATGGGTTTTCGTATCTATACGAATAATCCTATCAGCGGCGCCATACGCGGGTTTGGCGGTGTGCAGTCGGGTTTCGCCGTTGAGTCGCATATGGACATGCTGGCACGCGGGATCAATATGGACCCCGCGGAGTTCCGTTTAAAAAATGCGACAGATCCTAATATGACGACGATCAATAAATTGATTCTTTCTTCTAACGGGCTTAAGGATTGTATAAAAAAAGCTGTAGAGGCTAGTCAGTGGAAGCAGAGATACGGAAAGAAAAAAGATAAGTCAGATGATATCGCGGTCGGTATCGGCATGGGGGTTGCGGCGGATGTGATGGGTTCTAAGATGTATAAAGCGCATGAGTCTGCGGGGACGATCATTAAAGTTGAAGAAGACGGCTCTATTTATCTTTTTACCGGTGCTGCCGATACCGGGCAAGGATCCGATACGGCGATGGCCCAGATAGCCGCGCAGGAATTGGGCGTGGCGTATGAGCGTATTCGCGTAAAGGCGGCGGATACGGAGATAACGCCATTCGATACCGGTAGTTTTGCGAGCCGCGTGACTTTTATATCGGGGAATGCCACGAAGAACGCAGCTTTCGATGCCAAGGGCCAGATTTTAGATATTATCGCGAAAGAGATGAAATTGGATAAAAATGATCTGGATATCCGTGACGAGCAAGTGGTTAAAAAAGCGAATAGTTCTTTTGTTATGACCTTTGACCAGGCGATTGCGCTTTGCTACTCATTTAACTACGGACATCTTTTGATCGGACGGGGGAATTATAATCCCAAAACCACGCCCGTTGATTTCAGGACCGGCGAGGGAAATGTTTCGGGCAGTTATGGTTTTGAAGCGCAGGTGGCTGAAGTTGAAGTTAATAGAAAAACAGGACAGGTGAAAGTTGTGAAGATGATTGATGTCCATGACATCGGTTACCCTATTAACCCTTCAAGTGTCCATGGGCAGATTGAAGGTTCGATTGTTATGGGGATTGGTTACACGCTTTACGAAGATTTGAAATTTAAAGAAGGGCGGGTTGTTAATCCGTCATTTTCAAAATACCACTTGCCCCGTTCGACAAATATTCCGAAAATCGAATCGATATTTATTGAGACTCATGATCCTCAGGGGCCTTTTGGCGCCAAGGGCATGGGAGAGGCTTCGCTTTTGCCGACGGCTGCGGCCATTGCCAACGCGATCCATGACGCGGTGGGAGTGCAGATTAAGGATTTACCAATTACGCCGGAAAAAATTCTGAAGGCGCTTAAAGAGAAAAAGGCTGATTAGTTGTTTTGTTGTTTAGGTGTTTAGTAAAAGATTTTGCTTATCAGCTAATGAGCTAAACAGCTAGCGAGCTTTTTGCAGGATATTTTCAAATTCAGCGGGTGTGTTAAAGGATAAAACAACGCCTTCGTCTTTGATAGGATATTTTAATATTTCAGCTTCGTGTTGCCGCAGGATATCTGAGAGAGGTTGTTTGTCATCCAGGTGCAGCATTTCGTCACGCAGGTCCATGGAGAAGAGCGGAGGATGGCCTTTTTTGTCTTGGAACGTAGGCACCAGGATTAGGGGCGCCTGTTTCAGGAAACAGTCGATTAAAGTATCGATGGTTTCAGGCGTGATGAGCGGCATATCAATGGGCAGAAGCAGAAAACCATGTGTTTTGGGATTTGTGGTTTTAAGTCCTGTCTTAAAAGAAGATGTCTGGCCCAGTTGATAGTTGGTATTGAGCGCGCATTTTAACCTGTTGTCTTTTAAAATATGCGGTTTGATAAGTTCGCTGTTTGATCCCAAGACGACAATTATTTCTTCGAGTGTTGTAGTAAACAGTTTTTTTAAAGTGAATTCAATCAAGGGAAGGCCATTGAAAACGGCTAAGGCCTTTGGGCTTTGAAAGCGACGGCTTTCTCCGGCAGCTAATAGAATGCAGGAAATCATAAAAGGATTATAGACCAAGATGGAACCTTTGTTCAATAAGATTCTTGAAACTATTCAGAAAAATAATGGTTGCGTGGTTGCGACTGTTGTAGCATCACGAGGGTCATCTCCAAGAAAAATCGGCGCCAAGATGGTGATTTCCAGGGATGGTTCTATCTCAGGCACTATCGGAGGAGGCGCGCTTGAAAAATTGGTTATGGAAGATGCCAAACGAGCCCTGTCCCGGGAAAAATCTTTTCTTAAAAGTTATCCTTTGGATAAAAAATCGGGTTTACAGATTTGCGGAGGCCGCGTTTCTATTTTTTTCGAAGTGGTTCGTCCTGCCAGGCGTTTGGTGATCGCAGGCGGTGGGCATATCGGTTTGGCGCTTTCGTTTATGGGAAAACTGCTTGGGCTTAATGTTGTCCTCATAGATAATCGCCGCGCCTTTGCCTCTAAACAAAGATTTCCTCATGTGGATCAGGTTGTCTGCGATTCTTATCAAAAAGCATTGAAAAGAATCGCGCCTGATAAAAACACCTATATTGTTATTGTTACGCATGGGCATCTTTGTGATCAGGAATGCCTGGAGGCATCTTTAAAAAGCCCGGCTGGTTATATCGGTATGATCGGGAGCGCTATTAAAATCAGGAATATTTTTGACGCATTATCAAAAAAAGGTTTTAAATCGCAGGCGTTTAAGCGTGTGTACACGCCTGTGGGTTTAGATATCGGCGCTGAAACGCCGGAAGAGATCGCCGTGGCGATAGCAGCGCAGCTGGTGCAAGTCTATAGAGAAGATAGAAGATAGAAGGTAGAAGATAGAAGATAGAAGATAGAAGATAGAAGATAGAAGATAGAAGATAGAAGATAGAAGATAGAAGATAGAGAAAGATTAAAGACTAAAAAGTTTTATCCATTTTCGATTTTCTATTTTCCATCTTCGGAATTTAAACCGGAGGTTTAGAATGTCTTTAGAAGTTATCAAGCAAATGGTTTTAGATGCGGGGATGGGGTATTTGGCAACATGCGATGGGGACCAGCCGCGCGTGCGGGCGATGATGCCTGTTCTCATGGATGACGGCAGGTTACTTATGGCGACTTTTCCTAATTTTAAAAAAGTAGGGCAGATCGCCAAAAATCCAAAAATTGAAATATGCTTTGTTGATAGGAAGCTTAGCCACTGCAGGATCGAAGGAAAGGCGGTTGTCAGCCAGGATAAGGCTTTGAAAGAAGAGCTTTGGAATAAGCAGATGATGTTGAGGCAGTTTTTTCAAGGCATCGATGATCCCAACTTTGTTTTAATTGTTGTGGCTCCCGTAAAAATAAGTATGATGAATATCGGTGAAAATGGATATGCCGAGGTTAAAATTTAGCCCATGAAAAAGAATATTATAAAGCATCCTAATCCGCATAATTGCCGCGTGTGCAACAAAGGGGCGTGTTGTGCTGAAGGCGTTGAAGTCGATCTTTTTGAAGTAGCGCGCATCTTGAAAAAACCGCTAAGCCTTAAGAAACCCTGGTTTTATTTCATGGGACCGGATAAAGAATTTCCCTCGGGCTTTAAGTTTTCGACAACATTAAGAAAGAGAAGGTGTGTTTTTCAGGACAGCCGTTTTCGATGCCGTATTTATGAGATACGCCCGCGTTTTTGCGCGGAATTCCCTTTTGAAAATGGCGAAAAAGCTCCCTATTATCATATATTGTGCCATCACATGAAAAAGAGCCGGAAAAAATAGGATGGGCCTATGATCGAGATGATTGGTTTGATTACGGGTATTATTCTTCCGCTATGGAATATTCCTTTGATAATGCGTATCGAAAGGCGCAAGTCGTCCGAAGATATAAGTTTGTACTGGGCTGTCGGCGTTTGGGTTTGCCTGGTTTTTATGTTTCCTTCGGCGCTTATTTCCAAGGATATTGTTTATAAAATTTACAGCATGATCAATATCCTTTTTTTCACGATCGTCATGATCCAGACCGTCAGGTACAGAAAGAGATAATTCAATCGTTTAAAGGTTTTTAACTTTGAAGGAGAGAGAGATTTATGAGCATACTTGTTTTAGGAACGACAGCATTGGATACGGTTACGACGCCATCCGGCAAGAGAGAGGCGATGCTGGGTGGGTCGGCGGTCCATTTTTCAATGGCCGCACGTTTTTTTACCCAAGTAAATTTGGTGGCGATTGTCGGACGTGATTTTCCCAATAAGCATATCCATTTTCTCCTAAAAAAAGGGATTAATTTAACCTCTCTTATTGTCGAGGAAGGCCGGACGTTTCGCTGGGAAGGGGAATACTGCGGGGATTTGAATACGGCCCTGACAAAAAGAACGGAGTTGGGCGTTTTGTCCGTTTTTAAACCTCGCGTTGCCGAGTCGCAACGCAATATCAAAAATATCTTTTTGGCCAATGTTGACCCTGATATTCAACAACGTCTTTTGTCGCATATGCGCACACCTCAGCTTGTTGGTTTGGACAGTATGAATTATTGGATCGATCACAAGAGAAAATCTCTGTTAAAATTGTTAAAAAAAGTCGATATCTTTGTGGCTAATGACGCGGAAGCCAGGAGTCTTTCGCAAGAGACGAATCTGATCAAAGCGGCGAAGTGTTTGCGTAAAATGGGTTCTTCCATAGTCGTTGTGAAAAAAGGCGAACACGGCGTTTTGGTTTATTGCGATGATTTTCTTTTTTCGCTGCCGGCGTATCCCATTGAAAGAATCGCAGATCCAACCGGCGCTGGCGATACTTTTGCTGGGGGTTTTATGGGTTATTTGGCTAAGGTTCAAAAGGTCAACGCAAAAACAATGAAAAAAGCTATTTGCTATGGTACCATCATGGCTTCTTTTAACGTTGAAGGCTTTGGCGTCGAGCGCAGTTCGCGAATAACAAAAAAAGACATCGACGCGCGGCTGGCACATTTTAAAAAGATGATATCCTTTTAGGTTGGATAAGGTAATAATTAAGATGTAGAGACGTTATCCCTTGTCTATGCACCCAAAAATTCTCTGACGATAATTTTTGAGGTAGACTTCGGGATTGATTTTGTAAGGTAAAAAAACCCTGTCAGTGACAAAATTAAGGAGGCGGGTTTCATGAAGAAAGCCAGGACAGCGTCATTTAAGAAAAAGGATTTTTCTAATTTATCCAAAGACGAGCACGCGTCTCTTTTAAAGAGATATCTTTTGTGGCTTTATAAAATGACTAAAGATGAGTGTGATAAAATCGATAGAAAATTTACGCAACTGGAAATTGACCGCCAGATTGAAAAAATATTGGAAAAATCCATTGATGCGTGCGATCCTGCTTTAAGGCAGGCGCTTGCGCTTCAATTGGGAGAGTGGAAGGCGTATATTGTCGGTAAAGAGGCTGATGGAGAGAGATTGAAGTTTGACTCCAACGGACAGCTCGATCCGCATTACGCGTTCCTTTGTTTAAAAAAAGAAGCTGTTGAGCGTTTGATTGTGACGCAATTCGGGCATAAGGGCCTGCGTGAGATAAAAGACCTTTATGAAGAAGCTTCCAGAATAAGAATTTTAGAGGATACCCGGAGCACTCGATAATGAAAACAATGAAATATCTTTACTTTTTAATCGGTTCGCTCTATCTGTGCGGCTGTTGCTCTGTTGGAAAAAAACAGTCTGCAGAGAGCCTGGGCGCTCAGGTTCGCGTCGCAAACGAGCTTTTGGCTGGTGTTACGCATAAATTCGAATTAGCTCGAGATGAGAATCTTAATTTAAAAAAAGAGATCGCTCTTTTTAGAAAGAATCAGGATATTGACTCAAAAAGTTTTATTAAGGCCTCGGAGGTTTTTCAAAATGACCTTAGTAGCGATGGCGTTCAGGATGACATGGTGAGGATGCAAATAACGGAGCGCGGCCTGGTCTTAAGCGTCCTAGCCGAAAAAATATTTGTGACGGGAACGGACGATTTAAGCGATACCGGAAAAGATTTTTTAAATAAGATTGTCACCTTGATCGAGAAGAGATTTCTTGCAAATTATATTTTTATCGAAGGGCATACGGATAATCAGTCGCTGGCTGTCTTTGAGTGGAAGTCAGATTGGGATTTTTCATTTGCCCGTGCGTTAAGCGTGCTTAAATATTTTACGGAAAGCAAGCATTTGGATCCCTGGCAATTGTCGGCCTCGGGGTTTGGGCAATATCGTCCTTATGCGACAAATGAGACAAAAGAAGGCCGTCGTTTAAACCGCAGGATTGAGATCATTATCTCTCCGCAAAAATCAAGACATACGGTGATGAAGATTCGGCAGGAGGAGGTTTATGGCGTACGATGATTTGTTTTTGACACAAGAGGGTTATGAAAAGCTGAAAGAGAAACTGGATTATTTAAAAACAACCAAGCGGCGAGAAATTTCCAAACAAATTGAAAAAGCGCGCGCCATGGGTGATCTTTCTGAAAATGCCGAATATGATGCTGCTAAAGAGGCCCAGGCTCATTGCGAGAAAGACATCAGGGAGTTGGAAGATAAGTTGGGCCGGGCCCGGATCATTGAGCATGAAAATATCCCTAATGATAAGGTTTATATAGGCGCCAAGGTTAAGCTGCGCGATGAGGATTCACAGGAAGAGCTGGAATATTGCCTGGTGTCTCCTCCTGAGGCGGACTATGCGTTAAATAAAATTTCTGTTGAATCGCCTATCGGCAAGGCCCTTATGGGCCGTAAGGTCGATGACCTTGTCGTCATTAAAGTTCCGGCAGGTGAATTGAAGTATAAGGTCCTGGGTATATCTCGATAATCTAAAAATACAAACACGGACCATTCTTTATGGATAATAGAAAACAGGGTTTTTTTATCCTGATTATTTTGGGCGGGGCGTTTATTTTGTATTTATTTGTGCGGCTTTTATCTTTCAATGATGAAGCGCGCCTGCGTCAGATCGTTTACGCTTCGGCATTGGCCGTTGAACAGAAAAATGCCTTAAAGTGTGCTTCTTTTATCTCTGAAAGTTATGAGGATAAAAGCAAAAATAAAAAACAAGACATTAAAAAGATTGCCGAAGGTATTTTTAAGAAATTCAATGATATAAAAGTTGATATCCGCCTTAAGATCGTCAGCCTTGAAAAGCGAGAATCCCAGGTCATTGTTCTTTATAAATGTTATTTTAAAGAGTTGGGAAGAGATAAGAAATTTTACGATGTCGGTAAACTTAAAGTTCATTTCATAAAAGAAGATACCGGATGGAAAATAAAGTCTATGGAACATTCAGGCTCACAGGAGATCATGTTTTTGCAGGGGACTGCGTAGGTGCACGTACTCCATTTGACAAATTAAGGATTTAAAAAGAAGGAGGCTTCAATGCAAAAAAAGTGCCGTAGGTGTAAAAAAACGATTTCTCATGAAGGCCATTTGTGCACGCCGGTTTCGGCAAAAGATACAACGTGTGATTGGTGCGGCGCCCTTGTTATGGATGCACGGCATATGTGCGACAAAAAATTAAAAAAAGTATCTTATATTTGCAATTCGTGCGGGCGTTTAGCGGTAAGCGCGAAAAATCTCTGCGCTCCTAAGAAGATATCTTAAAAGAAGGCATTGAGGCCGAGATGTTCGTGATCAAATTTTTGAGAACATCTTTTTCTCTTTTTCTTATCTTTAATTCTGAAATGAGGCGCGTGGCTTTGCGCTGCAGGCGCTCAAGTGTCGATTGGCAATCCTGGTAAGAGCCGCTTTGGACGATCAGATCTCGGAATACTTTAAGATCTGATCGTTTTTTATTTTTTTTATTCAGTAACAATATCAATAGCTTCTTCTGTTTTTTTCCAAGTCTCCGGTAGGCTTTAAAAACAAGTAATGTTTTTTTGGATTCGTTCAAGTCTGTCAGGATCGGCTTACCGATTATTTTTTCTGTTCCAAAGAGGTCGAGAAAGTCGTCGTAGAGCTGAAATGCCTGTCCGGCCGCCAGCCCCAAAGAGGAAAGCTTTCTAATCTCTTTTTGATCGGCACCGGCTAAAGTGGCCCCCATGAGCAGTGGGCATTCGAATGTATAGCGGGCTGTTTTTAAGGTATAGTTTAAAAAGACGTCTTTTTGGGTCATCTTTTCAAGCGGCCGAAGGCTGGATAGGACGTCTAAGAATTCGCCGGCCCCTGTATAAGCGGCAGCCGCAACGAGTTGCCGCAAGGCTTGTTCTTTTCGCTTCGGGCTTTCGTCAATAGACAACAGGGCTTCGATAGCAACCGCATAAAGAATGTCTCCAGCCACGATGGCAAGCTTTGCACCGATTGCTTCTTTGGGATTTATTTTGATTTTTTTTTCGAACAGCCGGTGTAATGTCGGTTTGCCGCGTCTGACGTCTGAATTATCAATCACATCGTCATGGATGAGCATGAAGTCGTGCAATAACTCAATAGCCGCGCTGGAAGCAAAAAGTTTTTTTTCGTTAATCCGGGTGCGTCGGCTGTATCCCTTATAAGCCAGAAGGAATAATAGCGGCCGGATGCGCTTTCCTTTGCGCAATACGAATTCCTGCATATGTTTAAAAAGCGTGTCTGAAACAAGGTTTAAGTGATAACGCTTGTGAATGTCGCTTAAGAGGAACTTTAGACCTGAATTGATTTTTTTAATCATAAGATTTGTCATGTTTTTTATACTAGCATAAATCGATAGAGGGTGCAACAGAAGGCGGGGTGTTTGAGCAAGGTTGAAACAGGGAAAGGGCCCTTTGCGGCGTTCCACCAAGGATATCCTTGAAATGGAGTGGTACTTATAATATGATAGAAGAGTTAAAAAGAGGCTAAAAATGGGAGACATTGTCATCATCGGAGGCGGCTTTGCGGGATTGGAAGCGGCCAGAGTTCTTTCTAAGAGGCGTTCAAAGCTTGGAGAACGGCGAATTCTCTTAGTGGATGCCAAAAGTCATTTTGATTTTTTGCCCATTTTGCCGGATGTGGCCGGAGGACGCGTTGACAAGAACCACGCATCCATGGAGATGGCACAGTATTTAGAGGATCTTGGCGTGAATTTCAGCCAGGATGAAGTTGTCAAAATCGATACGGATAAGAAGGAAGTCTTTTTAAAAAGCAGCCATGTTTTGTCCTATGAATTTTTAATACTTGCCTCTGGTTCGGTAACTAATTTTTTTAATAATAAGGACATCCAGCGTGTAGCCCTTAAATTAGACACGTCTGACGATGCCCAGATGCTTAAGAATGTTGTGACCACGTATCCGACAAAAAACATTCTTGTCATCGGTGGCGGGTATACAGGGGTTGAAATCGCCAGTCAATTGGCCTGTCTTCTGAAACATAAGAAAGTTAAAAAATATAGTTTGAATATCATTGAGAAAGGCGAGGACATTCTTGGGGTCCTGCCGGACTGGATGAAAGATTATTGCCGTATCAATCTCTGTTCTTTGAGGGTGCACATGTATGCGGAGTGTTCATTGAAAGAAGTGAATGAGCAGTCTGTCAAATTGTCCAATGGCTTGGAGTTTTCTAATTATTTGCTTATTTGGACCGCGGGTGTCCAGACTCCTGCCTTTGTGCGGGAGCTGAAGTTTGATAAAGACAAACAGGGCCGTCTTTCTGTCGGGACCGACTTATCTTTTGACAAAAATTCTTTTGCAATCGGAGATGCGGCTTGCTTTAAATATAAAGACAAACCTTTGCGCATGTCCGTTCAGTTTTCCATTGCCCAGGCGCGTGTTGCCGCGTCAAACATCATTCGTTTGATAGCAAAGAAAGAAAAAATGGTTCCTTATAGGCCGTTAGATCTGGGGTTTCTGGTGCCTCTGGCTAACAGGAAGGCTTGCGGGAAAATTCTTTTCTTTAAAGTCTGGGGCCTTTTGGGATGGTTATGTCATTATGGGATGTGTATTTATCGAAGCCTGTCGTTAAAAAACCGTTTGGGTTTAGTGCGTGATACTATTTTTAGAATAGGATAAAAATGATTAAATTAAGGAATAATTGTTTGGTTGGTTTATTTTTGGTTCTTGTGGCGCTTTGCGCGATGTCGGGCTGCGCGACGATCCCATCCATAGCTCATTTTCCCTATGAAACGACCAGGTTCAATAATTATCCGTACTTTGCCCTTGTCGATATGTGCGACAGCGAAGGCGTGAAATGGGATTATGATCCTTTAAGCAAGGAAGTTGTCCTTAAAAAAGACACGACTGAGCTAAAGCTCTTGGTAGGCAGCAGGGATGTCCTGATGGGTTCTGATTTCAAGGAACTGCCCGCTCCGATCGAGATCAGGGATGGCGTTATTTTTGCCCCTGTGGATTTAAGAAAATACATTTTTCCGGAATTGTGTTCCGTCGTTTTAAAAAAAATATCTCCTGAAGGAATTTTATTGAGGCCCATAGATACTATTGTTATTGATGCCGGTCACGGTGGTATTGACCCGGGGGCTACCGGGCGTTATGGCCTGAAAGAAAAGGTTGTTGTTTTAGATGTGGCTAAAAAGGTGGCTGATCGCCTGAAGCGTTGCGGGATCCAGGTTTACATGTCGCGGCCCGATGACGAATGTACGCCTTTGGCAACAAGGCCTAATTTTGCCAATAAGAAAAAGGCTGATCTTTTTGTCAGTATTCACGCTAATGCCAATACGTCCCGCAGGATCGAAGGGTTGGAGGTGTATTATCTGACAGAATCCGTGGATGATAATGCCCGCGCTTTATTTGCCGCTCAAAATTATCCGTTGGAAATCGGCGACCAGGGATTCAGCCATTACCCCACGTCTTTAAAAGCAATCCTTTGGGATATGGTTTATTCGGAAAACAGGAGAGAGTCTGTGCTTTTGGCGCGTTATATCAGTGATGCTGTTTCAAGAGATATGAATTTAAACATATTGGCCATCAAGGGCGCATCTTTTGTTGTTTTAAAAGGAACGCGAATGCCCGCTGTTTTGGTTGAGATCGGTTACATTTCCAATAAAGAAGGGGAAAAGAAGCTGTCCGATCCGGCCTATCGTGAACGTATGTCCGAGGCCATCGTAGAGGGGATTGTTAATTTTAAAAATTATTCGGAAGGGAGAGTGTAAATAACGTGGACAGGCCTATAGGAATATTTGATTCAGGGATCGGTGGTTTGACGGTAGTCAAAGAAGTGGTTCGGCTGCTGCCTTTTGAAAATATTGTTTATTTCGGCGATACGGCGCGCGTGCCGTATGGTATTAAATCAAAAGAAACTATCGTAAAGTTTTCGCTTGAGAACACGTTGTTTTTGCTTGGGCAGGATGTTAAAGTCATTGTCATCGCCTGTAATACTTCGTCAAGCTTGGCCCTTCCGGTCATTCGCAAGCATTTTAAGATTCCTATTATCGGCGTGATCATGCCGGGCGCTAAAGAAGCTGTGTATGCTACCAAGAATAAAAAAATCGGCGTTATCGGTACACGTGCAACGGTCAACAGCGGCGCTTATGAGCAAGAGGTTAAAAAACTGGATCGCGGTATTAAGGTTTACAGCCAGGCCTGTCCGATGTTTGTCCCGATTGTCGAGGAGGGATGGACCCAGGATGATATTGCCAATAAAGTTGCAAAAAAATATCTCGAGCCTTTTAAGAAAAAAGGGATCGATACTCTTGTGTTGGGGTGCACGCATTACCCTCTTCTGAAATCGGCGATTCAGGATGTTATGGGTCCTGGCGTGACTTTGATCGACTCGGCTCAGCAGGTAGCTTTAGAGGTCAAACATGTCCTGGCTCAGGAGGGGATGTTGAGAAAGAAGCACGTCAAGCCAGCCATTGAGTATTTTGTCAGTGACGAAGTGGCTATTTTTAAGAACGTGGCAAAAAAATTCTTAGGCAAAGAACTCAAGAATATCCAAAAGGTGTCCAATGTTTGAAGTGACTGTTGATATGGATTTTAGTGCAGCCCATAACCTGAGAGGTTATCGGGGAAAGTGTGAATCTCTCCACGGGCATAATTGGAAGGTCCGGGTGGCGGTGGAATCAAAGAAGCTGGATCAGGTCGGCATGGTGGTCGATTTTAAAATAATTAAAGAATATCTGCGGAGCGTCCTGGATCTTTTAGACCATAAATATCTCAACCAAACCTCTTACTTTAAAAAAATAAATCCCACCTCTGAAAATATCGCCAGGTTTATTTATTTAAAAATGAAAGAAAGACTTAAAAAAAATTCTTTGGCTATTGGTTCTGTCACGGTCTGGGAGACAGACAATAGTTTCGCAACATATCGTGAGTGATTATGAAGAGTTTTCCAAAGGATCGGGCTGTTGTTCTTTTATCCGGCGGTCTTGATTCAGCCACGACACTTTATATAGCCAAAAGCCAAGGCTACGACGTTCATTGTCTTGTTTTTGATTATGGGCAAAGGCATAGGCGCGAAATTTCATCTGCAAAGGCAATTGCACGTAAGGCGCGATGTCCTTATACGATGCTGAAAATAAGTTTGCCGTGGAAAGGGTCGTCGCTTCTGGATAAAACGTTGAATGTCCCCGAACACTTTAGCAAAAAAGGCGTTCCGTCAACGTATGTGCCTGCGCGCAATACTATTTTTTTGAGCTTTGCGCTTTCTTTTGCCGAGGCGATTGACGCGAGTGTTATTTTTATAGGGGCTAATGCAATAGATTACTCGGGATATCCGGATTGTCGTCCAAATTATTTTAAGGCTTTTCAGCGGATGGCGGATCTGGCGACAAAGAAGGCAACGGCAAGAAGAAAAATAACAATTTGTACACCTCTTATTCATATGACAAAAGCCCAGATTATCAAGGCGGGTTTGAATTTGGGGGTTCCTTATGGATCAACATGGTCTTGTTATAAGGGCGGGATCAAGCCTTGCGGTCGTTGCGACAGTTGCAGGATGAGGGCCAAGGGTTTTAAAGAGACGCGGGCGCTGGATCCGTTACTGACATGAATAAGCAAGCGAAAATATCAGAAATTTTCGAAAGTCTGCAGGGAGAAGGTGTTTATTTTGGGGCCAGGCAGATTTTTGTCCGTTTTTTTGGGTGTAATCTGCGTTGCTCGTTTTGTGATACGCAGTTAAAAAGTTACGAAGAATATAGCGTTGGAGAGGTCCGGGATCAGATCTTGAAGTTTAAGGATTATCATTCAATATGCCTGACCGGCGGAGAGCCGCTTGTACAGTCAGAGTTCATTAAATCTTTATTGGATGCAATAAAAGACCTGAAAAAAAAGATTTATTTAGAGACCAACGGGATTCTTTTTGAAGAACTGGCACGCGTGATCGATCAGGTCGATATTGTTTCGATGGATTTTAAGCTGCCGTCGTTGACGAAGAGCGGGGATCACTGGAGCGCGCACGAAGAATTTTTAAAAAGATCTTTGGCCAAAGACGTTTTTGTTAAAATCGTTATTGGTCCTGAGGTCGCGAAGGCTGAAATCGAAAAATCGATTGAAATCATTAAACGTCTGCGGCCTGAAGTTAAAGTTATCCTGCAGCCCAGTTGGCTTGATTTCGACCGCGAACTTCTGCTTTTAATGGAGAGCGTGCGCAACATCTTTTTAAAGAATGGCATTCTCCACGTTGAGATAATGCCGCAGGCGCATAAATTGGCTCAAGTGAAATAAAATTACATGTCACATGTCACACGTCACACGTCAAAAGAAGGATGTCATGAAGAAAAAAAGTTCATATGAAGGATTGCAGAAAAATATCAGGACGCTTCATACTCCGGAAATCGAAGTCTGGAAGAATCAATACGCGGACAATCGTTATATTGTTCATATAGATATTCCTGAATTCACCTGCATTTGCCCTAAGACCGGCTTGCCGGATTTCGGCACAATTGAAATTGATTATATCCCGGCTAAGGTTTGCGTTGAGTTGAAATCGTTAAAAGAATATCTGACGTTCTATCGTTCTATAGGGATTTTTCATGAGCATTTCGTGAATAAATTCATGGATGATTTTGCCCGTGTTTCTAAGGCCCGTTGGGTTAAAATGATTGTTAAGTTTAATCCGCGAGGCGGTATTACAACGACCGTGATCCGCGAGCAGGGTTCGTGTAAGGGATAGTTTTTAAAAGGGGTAAACGCGATGAAGAAGATCAATTCTGAAATGATAAGGCGCGCTGTCGCTCATTTATGCGTTGAGGCCAATATTAAGTTGCGCAGAGATGTTTGTGCTGCTTTGAATCGCGCGGTTAAAAATGAAACCAATGCCCGGGCGAAGAGATTATTAAAACAGCTTTTGGACAATGCCAGGATCGCGCAAGCGGATAAAGTTGCCCTGTGCCAGGATACGGGAATGCCTTCAGTATTCGTTGAAATCGGCCGTGATGTGAATACGCAGGGCTTGAATATAGATCAAGCCATTCAAAAGGGCATTGAAGACGGATATCGCAAGGGGTTCCTGAGGAATTCTATTGTTTCAGACCCTTTACTTCGGCCTCAACCGCCGAAGTTTGGCCCGGGGGTTATTCATTATGATTTTGGTTCCCATCAGGGTTTAAAGATCACCGTGCTTCCTAAAGGTTTTGGCTGTGAAAATAAGACGCAGTTGAAAATGTTTACCCCAACCGCTTCTTTGGATGAGATCAAAAAATTTATTATATCAGTGGTTAAAGAATCCGGCCCTGACGCCTGTCCTCCGTATATTTTGGGCGTGGGGATCGGAGGGGGCGCGGATCAGGCGGTTTTATTGGCCAAAAAAGCATTATTGCGCCCGCTTGATAAAAGCAGTTCTTTGGCCCACGTGGCACGTCTTGAAAAAGAACTTTTAAAAAAGATCAATCAAACAAAGATTGGGCCCCTGGGATTGAGTGGCGCAACAACGGCTTTGGGTATCAGCGTTTTAGCTGCGCCGACGCATATCGCAGGCTTGCCTGTAGCTGTCAGTATCAGCTGCCATGTATTAAGGAGTGCCAGTGTCCACTTCAAATAGAAAAATTTCAACGCCCCTGGATGAAAAGACCCTAAAGTCTTTAAAAGCAGGCGATGAGGTTTTGTTAAGCGGTGAGATCTTTACGGCCCGTGATCAGGCGCACAAGCGATTGGTTGAAACGATCGCAAAAAGCGGTAAGCCCCCTATTGATTTAAAAAACAAAATTATTTATTATTGCGGACCGACGCGTACGCCTGGCGGCCGTGTGATTGGTTCGTGCGGCCCTACGACTTCTTCCCGTATGGATCGATTTACGCCTCAATTGCTTCAGATCGGATTAAAAGGCATAATTGGAAAAGGCAGGCGTTCGGATGTTGTGCGTCGCTCTATTTGTAAGCATGGGGCGGTTTATTTTTTAGCTACAGGCGGGGCTGGCGCTTTTTTAAGCCGGTGTGTTATTTCCGCAAAGCCGATCCTTTTTAAAGAACTGGGTCCTGAGGCTGTTGTGAGGCTTGTTGTAAAAGATTTTCCCCTGATCGTTGGAATTGATTCAAAGGGGCAGGATATTTTTAAAAGATAGAAAAAAAGATAAGATTCCTTGTCTTTGCGCTTGAAAACTTTTGACGTTTCACGTCTAATATTTTCTGCGCAGACTTCGGAATTAATTTTGTAAGGTAAAAGAAATCTAAGATAGGCAAAATTAAGAAAGGTTTAAGGTGCTTGAAAATGATGCGACAGGATGGACGTGCCAAAGATGTCTTAAGAAAAGTTAAAGTGACCAGGCGTTATCTTAAACATGCCGAAGGGTCTTGTTTAATAGAAGTGGGTGATACAAAAGTCATTTGTTCGGCATCCGTTGAAGAAACAGTGCCACCGTTTTTAAAAAACTCAGGCACAGGCTGGGTGACGGCTGAATATGGTATGTTACCGCGTTCGTGTGAATCGCGGATCAACAGAGACCGTCAGAAATCGGGAAGGACTTTTGAGATACAGCGCCTGGTGGGCCGATCGCTTCGTTCTGTGGTGGATATGAAGCATTTGGGCGAAAGGTCCATTTATCTTGATTGCGACGTGATCCAGGGTGATGGGGGGACGCGGACAGCGTCTATTACGGGTAGCTTTATCGCTCTCGTGGATTGTCTGGAAACGATCAAGAAAAAGGGTTTGTTGAATAAAATTCCTGTAACAGAATTTGTCGCGGCAACCTCTGTGGGTATTGTTGACGGGGCCATGCTTTTGGATTTAAATTACGCGGAGGATTCTAAGGCTGAAGTCGATATGAATGTAGTTATGGTTTCCAGCGGCGATCTTATCGAAGTCCAGGGGACTGCCGAGAGGAACCCGTTTTCAAGGGCTCAGATGGATAAGTTGCTTGATCTGGCTCAAAAAGGAATATCTCAATTGATCCAGATGCAGCGGGAATTGCTTAAGGACAGTAAATTCTCGGCTAACGTAAAGGCATAGGTTTTTAATGGAATTGCTCATTGCGACAAGAAACGCCAAAAAGCTTGAAGAGATCAGGGATTTATTGAAAGGTCTCGATATCACTGTAACTTCTTTGGCGCAATATAAAGATCTACCTGAAATCATTGAGGATGGCAGGACGTTTGAACAAAATGCCGTCATCAAAGCCTGCACCATCGCCCTCTATACAAAAAAATTAGTTTTAGGAGAAGATTCCGGCTTAGAAGTTAAGGCATTGAACAACAGGCCAGGTATTTTTACAGCCAGATACGCAGGAGAGGGCGCAACCGATAAAAAGAATAACCAGAAGTTGTTGCGGGAGTTAAAAGGCGTGCCTTTAAAGAAAAGAAGCGCGCGGTATCGTTGCGCGGCGGCTTTAGCGGATGCGAAAGGACTTATCGGCGTTGTTTCCGGAAACTGCCAGGGATTGATCGGTTTGTCATTGAAAGGGCGCTTTGGGTTTGGGTATGACCCATTATTTGTTATTAAAAAATATAATAAAACATTCGCAGAGCTTGGGCCTTTAGTTAAGCACAAGATGAGCCATCGTTACAGGGCGCTTAAAAAAGCGCGCGTCATTATAGAAAAATATTTAGCTGAGAAGCCTTGAAGTGTTTTAAGATTACGGAATGAGGCTTGAGAAGATGTCGCTGAATTTTTGAAGAATATTTTCCGCAATAGGCTGGATCTTGTATTTTGGTTCTTTTGTCGTCCCTGAGATTTTTATTCCCGTTAAACTTCCTTTTTTGGAAACGACCTGAGCAATTTCTGAACGAGCTGTGTCTTCCTGTTCAGGTGTTTCTTTTGGGCCTGATTGGATGATCTGCGTGTTGACCAAAAAGTCCAAGTCTCCTTTAAAAGACATTTTTCCTTCGGCGATCAATCCCATTTCAGGTCCCAGCAATTCGAAATCGTCTGTTTTTAAGAAACCGTCTTCAATGGTGAAGTTGCCCTGGGCATTGGTGAAGACGATGTTGGTAAAACGGGGGATCAGTAAAAAGTTCCCTAGCCCTTTTAAAGGATTGAATTCCCACAGGTTCCCTTTTTTGATGAGGAGTGAACCAGCGCCTCTGGCGCTATTAGAGTCTTGAATGTTTCCTTCTACGGAAACATTCAAAAAACAGGCCCCATAGAGTATTTTATCTTTTGCGGGGGTATCATTTTTCAGGTCATTAAGCTCCAAATCTTTTAGCGTGCCATTCAAGAGATAATGCAGGCTATCTTTGTGAGATAAATTAAGATTCCCTTTGATTACGCCGTGGCCTTTATAGGCGTTAAAAGAAAGTTCATTAATGTAACCTTTTTGATCCATCTGGGCATAGTCGAGTTTAACATCTTTGATTGTCAGGCCGTAAAGCTTTAAAGATGCGCTTGTGGCTTTGGTTTTGATATTCCAGAGGCGCACATTGTTTAAGGGGCCCGTGATTTCTGCCTCGAAGGCACATCGTCCTTGAGGCTTCATTTGTTTAAAAGTAGCCGCGTGCTTTGGCAAGAGGATTTTTAAGTCGTCCGCATCGATGACCACGCCGCCATTCAGGCTCATTTCCTTTTTCGGGTTGATTTTCCCTCGGATGTTAAAAGTTGAATTCAGATATCGTCCTTTCAGGGAAGAAATGGTATAGAAGTCCTTTTCTTTTATGAAATTCGCTTTGAAGGAAATGCCTTGGCCTGTAAGGCTCGCATTGACGTGAGGAGTTTCAAATCCTTTTAAGTTCCCTTCAAAGTTGTAATTTTTTTCCAGATAGTGCGCCCCGCTGAAATTCCAGCGGATATTTTCTTCTTTAGTATTAAACAGGACAGTTCCACTATCTGCGGAAAATTTATGTTTGGATGCGGGCAAAATGACGCCGATCTTTAAAAGTTGTGTTTCGCCTGAGATCGCAGGCGGATTTTTTGAAAGTACGTTAGAGGCATAGTGGATTTTAAGCAACGCGGTGCCGCTTAGTTCGCAGTCAAGAGTGGGAAACTGTTTTTTAAAAAATGGCATTATTTTTTCCAGCATGATGTCGGCGTTTCCCTCAAGGGTTAAGGCATTATTTTTAAGTGTTCCTTTGACTGACAAGTTGGTGTCCAACGCACGGGCTTGGATATCTTCAAAGATTAAATCATTATTTTTGAATTTGATGGCCGCATGCAGACTGGAAACCGAACCGATGGTTTCAATTCCGGAAACTTGAGCGTTTTTGATATTAAGAGTCCCTGCGTAAGACATGTTTTGTTTATTTTCTTCTGTTAATACTGAAGTGAAGGTGAAGGAGGTTTCTATGGCTGCGTGGGCGATTTTTAACTTGTCTTTTTCGGCATCTACCTGTGACAAAGCCAGGGTGCCGTTTGACTGAAATTGGCGTTGGTGAAAAGTAAAATTGAGAGCCGATTTTTCAATTTTTCCTCTTAAACTAAAATCCTTGTTTAAAAAAAGAAAACCGCCTTTTAAGTCAAGCGTGCCTTGGGATGTAATTTTGTTAAGGTCGTTTAAAGGAGATTGGATTGTGATCCGGCTGTTAAAGGAGAAGCTATCGATAGCGAATCCTTCTTTCGCGATGCTGAACGCATCGGCATCAAATGTTGTTTCGATTTTAAAATTCTTGTTATCAAGGGCTCCGATGCATGAGAGTTTATGAATTTTTCCGTTCCTAAAATTGACAGGGAGCTTTTGAACGTAGGCTTCATAATTTTTAATGTCTAATTCATCAGCCGTCAGATTTATTAAAAGAAGAGCTGGGTTGAATGCGTAAGAGCCTATCAGGTGTAATTCAGTTTTTTGATCATTTTTGACAAGTTGCGCGATAGCCTTAAAAACGGCTTTTTTTAACGATGTTTTAATTTTTAAGCGCTTGAGGTGGAGGAGGATCTTGGCTTCAGGCGCGACGGTTGCGTCATTAAAAAGTATGCGGGCATCGGTAACTTGTATGGTCCTGGCTAATATTTTGAGAGGACTAATTTTCTTTTGATCTGTCGGTTTTTCTATATTGTTGTTTTCTTTAAAAAGATACTCTAAGTTTAGTGTCGAATCATTTTTACGGCTTAAGTTTAAGGTAGCAGATTTAATTTTGATAGAAGGCAGGATAATCTGTTTTTCTTTAAAGAACGGAATAATAAGAAAAGAGACGGCAGTTTCTTCAGCAGAACATAAGATGCTGGTCGAAGAGTCTTTTTCGAAAATACGCAGGTTTTTAAGGACAATGCCCTGGAAAATATTAAAATCGACATTTTCGATCGTGACTGTGCTTTGTGTAATTTCAGAAATGGTATTTATGATTTTTTCTTTGACGATGCCCGGAAGGATCTTTTTAGCAAAAGTGACAAGACCTCCTGCGATAATGATCAATAAAACACCTAAAATGATCCAGAGGAGTTTCTTTTTCATGTTGTTTATTATAGGTCTGCTTAAAAGATTAATCAATTGAAAAGGAATGGGTTAGATGCTAAAATTAAATATTCAAAATAGGCTTAAAGGTGAAATGTTTTACGCAAACTGAATTTTTTCGGGGCGTGGCTCAGCTCGATAATGAGGGCATAATTTACAGAACGAAGTGAAAGTAAATTATCTGCCCGAATTAATCCCGAGCGAGGCAGTTTTTGTGCCGAGTCGAGGGAGCTAGAGATACGGATATGATTTGGTAGAGAGGTTTAGGTTTTCGGGGCGTGGCTCAGCTCGGCTAGAGCGCTTGCTTTGGGAGCAAGACGTCGCAGGTTCAAATCCTGCCGCCCCGACTAAATTTTCCTTCGGAAAATTTAGTCGTTGAAAATTTGAAGCTCGCGAACGCCGAGCGAATAGCGAGGAAAAGATTTCTGGTCGTCAGTGAGCGAGGGGAGGCTACGCAGCGAGCTCTGTCGAGCGAAGTGGCCAAATCCTGCCGCCCCGACCATTTTTTCCCGATAAGGGAAAAAATGGTCGATACTAAAGCGAGCGTAAAGTGGCCCGACAAGGGCCATAGCGAGCGTAGTGCCGACCACCTAAATGTTTTCAAGGGAAAAAATGGTCGATACTAAAGCGAGCGTAAAGTGGCCCGACAAGGGCCATAGCGAGCGTAGTGCCGACCACCTAAATGTTTTGACAGAGGAAAAATTTAGTCGAGATATATGCGCCTGTAGCTCAGTTGGATAGAGCAACTGCCTTTCAAACTGGGAGCCTTCACAGGGAAAACAACTTGTGAAGTGGACGCCGCTAATTCGGTAAACGCCCTTTATGGGGTCATACCGAGCTATCCCAATAAAATGGGAAGTGTAGAGACTTTACACGGCGAGGCTGAAATGCCTAAGAGAAAGTCCGGCCAGCAAGCCGCAAGGTGGTCAGAGTAATCTGATGCTGGATGCTAAGCAGTGGGTCGGCCGTTCGAATCGGCCCAGGCGCATAATAAATTAGCTTTAAGTTGTTAACGGCCGGGCGCCGTTCTCCCGCTAAAGATCAGCGGGATTTCGCTATAATAAAACAATAAGGTGCTCATGAATCGGCCCAGGCGCATGTAATTTTGCATATTTTTTTAAAAGAGACTAAGCCCCCATGGTTATTAAAAGAATATTTAAAGTTTTTTTTATTTTGGTAATTGTTTTTATTTTATCAGTGGTTGTTCTCTCTGTGTACTTTCTCGTCAACTCTAAAACGATTTTAAGTTCTGAATTGAAGAAAAAGCTGGGCGCAGAAGTCAGCTTGTCGGGGTTACGCGTTGTTTGGCCTGGCGCGCTTGTGATTGATGATTTTTCTATTTCCAAGTCTCTCACAGTTAAGAAAATTAAAGTCGTACCCAGCCTTTTGGGTTTTCTGCATGGGGATATAGTTTTTAATTACATTCTTTTAGAGAAGCCTGAAGGGACGATAACGCGTCTTTCCGGAGGGGCTTTTGATTTTGGCATTCCTCTTCCTAAGAAAGAGGATGCAATGCCTGCTCAGGGCCTTGAGGCTGTTAACGTAAAAAGCCAAAAATCTTCAAAAGAACCAAAATTTTATTTTAATAAATTGAAGATAAGGGGCGCGCGGATTGTTTTTATTGACCAAGTGACGCCCAGCAAAGAAGCGTTTCAGGTAACATTTGCCAGGTTGGATCTGGATATGCATCGTCCTTTTGTGCTGAATTTGTCCCGTTTTCAGTTTGATGGGCAGGGTATTCTTGAAGCGCAAGACCGCTCGCAGGCAGGGACCTTGAAGCTTTCGGGCTGGATCGATATCCTGCCGCGAGATATGGACGGGAAGGTTCGTATTGAAATTTCCTCGATGCCGCTTTTTTCCCCTTATTACAAAAAATATGTGAAGCAGGAAATTAAATCAGGTCGCGCGGTAGTTTCTGCGGATCTAAAATCAAAAGCTAATGATTTAATAGCTGATTGCCATGTGGAATTAGGGGGGATTGTTTTTAAGGAGGAACCTCAAGGGTCAGAAGGTGAAGGGGCGACTGAGACGAAGAGTAATTTTTCCAGCTTTGCTTTTGGGTCTATTTTCGGCACTGGTAGTTCTTCAGTTTTTGATTTTACGGTTCGTACAAAATTGGATCATCCAAAATTTGAAAAAATAAGTTTAAAAGGAAGTTTTCTGCAGTCAACAGTCAATGCGGTCTTATCTCAGCCACCACCAAAAACCACCGAAGATTTTAAAAAAATTGGCGAACAATTCGAGTCGATCGGCAAGGAATTCAAAAAAGTTTTTAAGTCAGAATAAAGCTTAAAAAACCTCCGAAACAACAATGCGCACAGGGACGAGCGAAAGAAGAAGAGGCTATTTTATTTTTTTGTGCCTTCTTTTTTGGGGTATTGTGATTTATTCTAACTCTTTTTTTGGTTCTTTCCATTTCGATGATGAGCAATGCATCGTTAATAATCCCGCTATCCGTCATATCGGCGATATTATCTCTATCTGGCGTTATTGGCCCACCCGATTTGTTACTTTTTTTTCTTTAGCTTTGAACTATCGCGGGTGCGGGTTGCACGTTTTTGCATACCATGTTTTTAATTTCCTGACACATGTGGCAACTGCACTGTTGGTTTATCTGTTTGTGCTTTTGACTTTTAAGACGCCCGAGGTAAAGAAAGACAGGATAGCGGCGTATGGCCCATGGGCCGCTTTTTTTATCAGCGTTCTCTTCCTCGCCCATCCCGTTCAAACCCAGCCGGTTGATTATATTATTCAGCGCGCGACATTATTGGCAGCTTTTTTTTATATGGCGTCATTGTGCCTTTATGTCCTGGCGCGGCAAAAAAAAGAGGAGGGGCATGCTTCAAGGCAATGGAAAATGTTTTATGCGGGCTCTTTTTGCTGCGCGCTCTTAAGCATGTTTTCCAAGGAATTGGCCGTAACACTGCCAATTTCCATATGCCTTTATGAATACTTTTTTTTAAAAGGAAAAAGAAGCTCGCGTATTAAATGGATCCTTCCTTTTCTTGTTATTTTGTTCGTTGTGCCTTTAACCATGCTCTCTGTTAAGATGCTTTCTGTTTCAGCCGATCATTTTAAAGAGACGCGAAGGATCGTCTGGGGTTTTTCAGAAGCTGCACCTATAGAGTATTTTCTAACTCAGTTGCGGGCTTTTTGGACCTATGTCAGGCTTTTGTTCGTTCCAATAAACCAGAACCTGGATTATGATTACCCGTTTTCGAGTTCTGTTATGGATCCTGCGGTCTCTATAAGCTTATTGGGCATTATTTTTGTTTTATACATTGCGTTTAGGCTCACCCGTAAATACAAACTGGTTTCTTTCGGTATTTTTTTGTTTTTTGTTATGTTCGCGCCGTGGTTTTTTGTCGGGCTTTTTCCGGAATCCAATGTTATGGCGATGATCAATGATGTTATTTTTGAGCACAGGCTTTATCTGGCTGTTCTTGCATTTGGTTTTTTTGTTGTCAGTGGATTGTTTTATTTTTTTAATGATTCGAAAATTTTTAAAAGAATAATTCCTGGCCGGCGCATTAGTTTTGCCATCAGCATTCTTTTTCTTCTAAGTATTTTTTATTCTTTTATGACGTATCAAAGAAATAAGATATGGGAAAATGAAGTAACTTTATGGAGTGATGTGGTTGCTAAATCGCCGGATAAGGCCAGAGGGTATAATAATCGGGGATACGCGTATTTAAAACAAGGCCGTCTTGATTTATCCCTTCGGGATTTTACCAGGGCGATAAAGATCCAGCCTGATCTTGCCAAGGCCTATAACAATCGTGCTCAGGTATATTTTGATAAAGGTGACTTAGATGCGGCACTCTTGGATTTTAATAAGGCGATAGAGATTCAGCCGGATTATGCAAAGGCTATCAGTAACCGAGCGGCTATTTATTTGAGAAAGGGGCGGTTTGATAAAGCCCTGGCTGATTATAACGAAGCGATTCGTATTGAACCTGAGCTTTCAGGCATTTATAATAACCGCGGCAATGTTTATGTAAAAATAGGAGATTTAGAGTCGGCTTTTTCTGATTATTCTAAGGCTATAGAGCTAGAGCCGCAGTCTCCCGTAGCCTATAACAACAGAGGACTTGTTTATTTAAAAAAGGGTGATCATGATAAGGCTTTGTCGGATTATTCGAAAGCCATTGCTCTTGAGCCTGGTTCTGCTCAAGCCTATAACAATCGCGCGAACATCTATTTAAGCAAAGGTGAAGTGGCCCGGGCTCTTGAGGATTACGAGCGTGCTATAAAGATCAATCCTTCTTTGGGTGATGCTTATTATAATCGTGGGATGCTTTATGCCAGGTTGAATGACAGTGAAGGGGTTAAGAGGCAGATTGCTGCGCTGAATCGTCTCAAGCGATATGATCTTGCGCAGAGGCTCGAGGATCATCTCGATCAAAAATAGTTCTTATTTTAAACCTGACCGTGGAAAAGATCTTTAGGCAGATATGACTTTTATTTTAAATGAGGGGATTTGAGATTGACCTCGTTCAGCAAGTGGTGTAAGATTAGCGTAGGATACAAACAGAAGGGGGAGGAATGAAGACGAGTAAAACCTTGAATGTCCTTGTAGTTATTTTATTTATTTTGTTCGGATTGGTTTATATCCAATTTATTAAAGGAACGAAAACAACGGTTCAGACCGTTCAGAATTTTAATCAAAGGATAATTGACCTGGAGGAAGCTCAGGAAATCATGAATGCCAAAATGGACATTCTGTTTAAAGAGACTCAAAGTTTAAAGAAAAGTTTAAGCAGCGGGGGTGGTTTAAAGGAGCCTGTGGTACAACAAAAACCTGCTCCTCCAAGGACGGTCCTTTAAAATTCTTATTTCTTTAAGACAATCTCCGTAAAAAATCTTACGGAGATTTTTTTTAGAAGCTAAAAAAAGATTTAGTTTGGTTCGGCGGGGCTCGAAAGAGCTTTTAAGCAAGTCTTCCTTTACAGCCCTAAGAAAGAATGATATTATTAATTTCCTAAATTTGCTTTGATTATGTGGTATGTATATATCATTGAATGCAGTGATGGTTGCTTATATACAGGGATCACAAATGATATAGGAAAGCGCGTTGAAAAGCATAATCATGGTCAAGGCTGCAAATTTACTAAATATCGCGTTCCCGTCGTACTTAAATATAAAGAATTGTGTTGTTCAAAGAGCGCAGCCCTTAAGCGGGAAGCAGAAATTAAGAGCTGGAAGAGAGAAAAAAAGCTAGAATTGATTTTAGGCAATAATTAATTATGGTGGGTGTAGCTCATCCGCCATTAATGCATCGGCGGATGGCCGCTGATGTTTTGATAGCGGCCAGCTTGGATAGGGTATCTGTTAATAAAGTATCAGCTATATCAAAATGTACGTTTATGTTCTTAAGAGTAGAAAAGACGGAAGTTATTATATTGGATCGACGAAAGATGTTGTTCAACGGTTGCAGTTTCATAACAGAGGGTTGAATCGCTCGACCAAGGCAAAAATTCCTTGGTCTTTAGTTAAAGTTGAAGAATATAACGGTGTTTCATTAGCGTTGAAACGCGAAAAATTTTTAAAAAGTGGCGATGGGCGAAAAGTTTTAAAGAATTTGTTACATTAGGTTTGGAATTATGGTGGGTGTAGCTCAGCTTGGATAGAGCATCTGACTGTGGCTCAGATGGCCGCGGGTTCAAATCCCGTCACCCACCCCATATTTCGAGATACGCTTTGATATCCGAAGCAGAGTTTTGAAAGCGAGCGGTACAGGATTTGAAGGCAACCCGAACGCCGAAGGAAGAAGTGAGGGTGCCCGGTTCCGAAGGAGTCCGGACGAATGTCCGGACGGGTGAGGAAAAATCCCGTCACCCACCCCAGCAATCTTATCTCATTGTGCCACAATGAGATACAATACATCACCGACGGTCGACGATCGTCGGTGATTTTTTATCTGGCGACGTCACTTGGAGTTAGGGTGTTATAATTTTTATAAATTCGTGAAATAATTTCTGATTATATCTCCGTCGACAGAGAGGAATTATTTGAGAGGATATAATGGCAAAATAGGCCGAACCCTCTCCTATTTAATAGCAGCTATTTAATGGCATTGTTGCCATAATTTTGAAGATATTGTATCAGATAATTAGCATTAAATAACAAAAGGGTATAAAATTGTAACGGTTAATGTTTTGAGATATAATAAATAAAGTTGAAAGTTCTAATATCTATGAAATTCCAAAGTTAATTTGGATAACTGTTTATAAGTTTAAAGTTAGGAAATATTTTATGGATTGGACTATACCAAAATACAAGAAGTCTCAAGTAGATAAAGCAGGGGAGATTTTGGCTAAGGAGAATTCTACTTCTGAACAAAGAGAAATTGCTCTAGCTGTATTAAACAACTGGAGATCTGCACATAATTTTCCAATGAATACTTTTCAGATTAGGTTGAGACGATTATCAAAAAAAATAGATAAAGGTGCCTTAGTGGTTCAACGTTTAAAACGAGTGCCATCAATAATAAAAAAACTTAGACGAAAACAAACTCAAACAATGAATTTATCGCAAATGCAGGATATCGGTGGATGTAGGACCGTTTTAAGCGATGCTGAAATGGTCAAAAAACTAGTCGGGATTTATAAAAAAAGTAGAGGCTTGAAGCATAAGAGAGTGAATGAAAAGGATTATGTACAAAAACCGAAGCCAGATGGATATCGCAGTGTGCATCTGATGTATAGATACAAAAGTGATAAAAAAAGTACTTACGATGGGCTTTTAATAGAGATACAGATAAGATCCAAGATTCAGCATGCTTGGGCAACTGCAGTTGAAACAGTGGATCTTTTTACTAAACAAGCAATAAAGTCAAATGAAGGCAGGGAAGACTGGATGGATTTTTTTAAATTACTAGCCTCGGCTTTCGCAAAGATGGAAGGCGAGTTCTCTGTTCCAGGTTGTCCTATTGATGCTCAAGAATTACACGATAAGATTAAAGAAAAAGTTGGTTCTCTTAAGGTTTTTCCAAAGATGAATAGTTGGACTAAGGCAATTAAAATAGTGGAACCAAAAATGAAAGAGCTTCATTTTTTTCTGCTTGAATTAGATGTATCCTCGGAAAATGAGCAGCTACAAATAAGAGGCTATAAGAAAGAAAGTGGGCAGCTTGCAACGGAGCATTATTTACAGGCAGAGAAAGATCAAGGAGGATGCCCAGATAAAGATGCTGTTCTTGTGGGTGCTGATTCCATCGATGAATTGAAAAAAGCTTATCCTAATTATTTTATTGATACAACTAGTTTTTTAGATTATCTCCGCACCTATTTAAGTTCTAAACCCTAATAATTTTTAAGCACCTTATTGTTTTAATGAAAACCATTGGTTAGTTGATTCCATTTTTTTTGTTGTTTAGGGTTCTTTATAAAAATCTTCTTAAGAGATCCAATTGGTTTTTATATATTTCTAAAAAATATGAATTGAATTGTATTAGCTCTTTACAAAATAAGAGAGGAGAAAAATATGTTTGTTAACGCTATTAGAACTGCAAAAAAAGCTATGTTTCCCATATTTAGGCAAGAACAAACTAACGCTACTCAATGTCGTGTTATGGTGGTTGGGTCTGGTTTTTTTATTAATAGACAAGGGTATTTTGTTACCGTTTCACATTTGTTTGATAATACCAATGCACAAACATCCTTTCGATACTGGGGGCAGTTACCAGACGCAATTCATAATCCTTCTCTATTGATTACAGAAATAACTCGAAATGATGACTCGGACATATTTATAGGAAAAGTTGAAATTAGGAGTCCTGGGCATTTTAACTTTCTAGAGGTTGAACCAGAGGTGGGGCAATCCGTATGCATAAGTGGTTATCCTATGGCGCACATTGGAGTTGATCCTCAGGGTTGTTTTCAGCTTGGAGGAGTTAGGCGGTATTTTCAGCCATCTTTTATTTTAGATCGTTTAATCTTAGATAGTGATAATGGTTTTGGCCGTATTCGAAAGCATGATGGTTATCTTGTAAGAGATATGGGTTATTTTGGAATGAGTGGCGGGCCTGCTTTTGATATTTATGGAAACGTGCTAGGTATGCAGGGTTCAATAACAAATCGTACCAATGCATCAGCTAGCATTTCTATCTCTGTACAAAACGCTGTAATAATAAAAAATGATCTTATTAAAAAAATATTGAATGAGCAGAAGATTGAACATAGTTAACTGTAGCCAGGGTTATCGCTAAGGGGTTTAGGATCGGTTCCAGATAACTCTTTGACAAATAGAATAGTTATGTAATATAATTAATACATAATTAGGATATCAGTGGTGAAGTTCTGAAGGGGTAAATCCGCCACTTAAAACAACAAAAACCTTCGCCAAAAAAGGCGGAGGTTTTTTGTTTGGAGGGGAGAAATGAATAAGAAAATAGGAATCTTGGTGATTCATGGAATTGGGCAGCAGGGGCCTTTTGAGACTTTAGATGCTTTTGCAAAACCATTTTCTAATTTATATTGCGGATTATCGCAGACTGAAATGCCTAGCGCGGTCGTTCATAAGAAACATGAGCTAGCGAAGTTTCCTGAATGGATAGATAGTTGCGTTTCGCTTAAATCTGATCAAAACGAAATAGATATATATGAATATTATTGGGCTCATCTTACTCAAAGAGAGATTACGGTTGTAGAAGTTATTGATTGGCTTTTTAGCGTTGCAAAAGGGGCCGATGCGTTTTACAAAAGACAGAAGAGCATGAAGAATAGCGAGAAGAATGATGCTCTTTTCTCAGCCGATGGCGAATTTAATGGGCTGAAATATCTGGTTAAAATATTGGCACTGGGAAATTTGCTTAAATTTCCTATTTTGTTTTCATCTCAATTCTTTTCATCGCCTGTCAAACATTTGATAGGTAAAGTGCTGGAAGGACCTTTGGTGGATACATTTGGCGACGTCGCGTTATATAGTTCATCTGATAAAAAATCAAAATATTTTGAAGTAAGGAAAAAAATTCTCAATGGAGCTGTGGAAAAACTAAAGTTTCTTTTGCAAAGCGATATGTACGAGAATGTTATTCTTGTGGGTCATTCTCTGGGGACCGTGATTGCTTATGATGCCTTAGCTAGGATTAATAAAGAAATGAATATTGATGTTGGATTAAGAAAGAAAGCTACAAAAATTGATGGATTTGTGACTTTTGGTTCCCCGCTCGATAAGATTGCTTTCTTTTTTGCTGATAAAATTAATCAGGAAAATCAACCGATGCGGTATGCGATTACTTCACAACTCCACGGCTTCAAGAAAGTCAACATAGATACTGAGGAACTAGAAAATGGGGTTGAGGATTATTTTGAACATGTTAAATGGTTGAATTTCTGGTCCAAGATGGATCCTGTAAGTGGTCATCTTGATGTATATCGAGACTTAAAAAATATTGAGATGGATTTTTCCAAAATGACGACAAATCCAATAAAAACACATTCTCTTTATTGGGAATCAGAAGATATGTATAAACATATAATTTCAGAATACAACCTTTTCTCTTAAGAAAATCAAGAAACATATGAGTTTAGTTCAAAATTTCGTTGGCAAAAAGGCAGGAATATATGCTTAAAAAAATTTCTTTTTTTGAATTTCCTCCGTTAGAGATAGAGCCAATTAGACACTCTCTGGGCGAAATTCGCTATTGTCTGAAAGGACAAACTAAGGAAAAAATAAAAAAAACAGAAGAAGTGAAAGTGTCTTCAAGGCGGAAGGCAATTTTATTCACACTTGAGTCAAAATATAAAATACTTCTTACCGATTGGAAATCTTGTCCAATCCCGTCCGGTATTCATGGTGTTTTGTTGGTCCAGGACAAAGGCGGCCCCAGTAAATGGCTTTTTCACAAGGATAAATCAAAAGTCTCAGAGAGAATCAAAGTTGGAGGTTTGAAAGAAATAAAGAAAGAAGTCTTTGATGATTGGAATGGTAAGTTCCGGTTCAATCAGGAAGTATTCGATCGAAATGGTAATGTCGTGCGTAATGGGTTACGCTTGCCACAAATAGGAGCATTGCATAGCATTGGAGCACATTGGACTTTGTCGAAGCAACAAGCCACGGTAGTGATGCCAACAGGAACAGGAAAAACTGAAGTTATGATTTCTTCTTTAGTAACGTTTGTAAATGGAGCTCTTTTAGTGGTTGTGCCGTCTAAAATTTTGAGGGAGCAAACAGCAAATAAATTTTTGAATCTAGGCATTCTTAGAGAGCTTGGGAATGTAACAGCAGGTATAAAAAATCCCATAGTTGGAGTTATAAGACACCGCCCAGATAAACTTTTAGATTTGAATATTTTTGACGATTGTAATGTAATAGTTGCCACTATTGCAACGTTGGCGCAGTCTGAGGCGAGAAAATTTATGTCTCGAGTAGCGGATAAAAGTTCCTGTCTTATCATTGATGAAGCCCATCATATAGGTGCGAGGACTTGGGAAGATTTCCGAGATCACTTTAGTAATAAGCCTATTTTACAATTTACAGCCACACCTTTTCGCAGAGATGGAAGGATCGTAGATGGGAAGGTAATATATAATTATTCTTTATCCAAAGCCCAAGAAGATGGCTACTTCACAAAAATACAGTTTAAACCAGTCTTTGAGTTAGATTCTGCCAAAGGAGATGAGTCAATAGCAAAAGAAGCAATTAAGCAGTTGTATGACGATATCAAGCATAAATATGATCATTTGATCATGGCGCGTTGCGATAGTATTGAAAGAGCTAAAGAAGTAGAAAAAATCTATAAGAAATATGGCAAGAAATTTAATCCTTTGCTTATTCATAGCGAGATGTCCAGCACTCGAGAATTATTAGAGAATGTGGGGCAGCGTAAAAGTCGCATAATAATCTGTGTTGACATGCTTGGTGAAGGGTTTGATATGCCGAATTTAAAAATTGCAGCTCTCCATGATCCGCATAAAAGTTTATCAGTGACTCTTCAATTTATTGGAAGATTCGCTAGAACAACTGTCAAAAATATCGGCCAAGCTACGGTAATCGCCAACATAGCAATGCCAGAATCCTCTTCGGCGCTAGACCGTTTATTTTCCGAAGATGCTGATTGGAATAAATTACTTAGTGAATTTAGTTCAGAAATGATGAAAGAACACACGGCGCTTGTAGATTTTATAGAGAAATCTAAAAGAATCGATCATCCCGAATCTTCGGATATTGATACAAAAATCTCTCCTAAAAATCTCTTTCCTAAGTTTAGCTTTGTAGCTTTTGCTGCGAATGAGTTCAATCCGAAGACATTTCATAAAGGGGTTTCTAATGAAAAACTAATTGAAGCAGCATGGATTAATGAAGAACATAAAATTTTATATTTCATAACGAAAAGCGAGCCAAGGGTTTTGTGGAGTAGATCGAAAAACTTGAATGATCGTGAATTTCATTTATATATCGTGCATTTTAATCCAGATCAAAAAGTTTTATACATTCATTCTTCTGATAAAGAATCCTTGTATCAAGAACTTGCTCAAGCTGTAACAAATAATACGGCTACCCTTATCAGCGGAGATAAGGTCTTTAGGTGTTTGGGAGGAATCGCTAGATTAATGTTTCAGAATGTGGGCCTCAAGAGGCATGGCAGACGCAACCTTCGTTTTTCTATGTACACTGGCGCAGATGTTGCTGAAGCCTTGGCTCCTCAGCTAAGGTCAAGTTCAACGAAATCTAATGTATTTGGGCAGGGTTACGCAGGGGGTTTTCCGATAACGATGGGGTGTTCTTACAAGGGCAGAATTTGGTCTAAAGATTGTGGAACAATCAAAGAATTTGTTGATTGGTGCAGCGGAATTGGTACAAAGCTTTTGGATAGCAGTATCGACACAGACGCAATTATTGAGAATGTGTTAATACCAAAAGAAGTTTTAAGTCCTCCGCGTAAGAATGTTTTAGCGATTGATTGGCCTCATGAAATTCTGTTGCGTTCAGAAGAGAGCATACGATTAAAATCTGCTGCTTTGGGTGTTTTGTCGATTTCTCAGTTTAGCATTAATTATGAAAGCGTAGACTTCGGAAATAAGGAAATAATATTTCTTTTAACTAATGATAAATCAGTTTCAAGATATTCCTTAAAGCTAAAAGAGCAAACAGGGTTTGAGGTAGTCCATAAGGATGGAACTGATTACGAAATACAGATTGGCAAGATCGAACAACCTTTAGCTAAATATTTAACTGAGTATCCACCCAATATTCTTTATGTTGATGGCTCAGAATTAGATGGTTGTTTTCTTATAGAGCCCAAAGAGGCTAAATCTATTCCTTTTCCCAGTGATAAATTGCTTGAATGGTCGTGGGAAGGAATAGACATAAGAAAAGAATCCCAATGGAAAGATGGGGTTCTGAGAAAAGACTCTGTGCAATATAGAATGAGCGAGTCATTTGAAAAAGACCATGATTTTATATTTGATGATGATGGGGCTGGAGAAGCTGCTGATTTGATATGTATCCATGAACAAAAAGCTTGCATTGAGGTTTCTCTCCTTCATTGTAAATTTTCGTCTGGCGATGAGGCGGGAAAGAGAGTCGGGGATCTCTACGAAGTTTGCGGACAAGCTGTTCGATCAGCTAAGTGGGCTTGGCGTTTTGAAGATTTATGTAAGCACATGAATGCTAGGGTCTCCAAATCGAGCATCAGGTTTATCAAAGGTGATTCAAGGATGGTTGCTAATTATCAACGATTAAGTAGATTTAAAGAAGTTAAATTTAATGTTTATATCGTGCAGCCAGGCTTATCAAAAACCAATATTACATCTGAACAGGCAACAGTTTTGGCGGCATCTTACGGATATATATTAGAGACCACTGGCGTTAGCTTGTTTGGAATATGTAGCAAATGAAATGGTTTTCGAGGACGTCAGAACGGGTGGATGAAAGGGTAAATTCAAATGCGAGGAATTAAAATGAAGAAAAAACCTTATAGCCAAAGAACGGATATTGAAAAGATAGAATCGAATTGGAAGAAAAGTCTTAGTCTATTGCATAATGGAGAATATTCTTCAGCAATTGTTAGATCCGTTACAGCCGCAGAGATTGCGGCAAATTTTGTAATTCGTGAAGAGCTGCAGGAAAAAAGAAATATTGAGAGCGATTTTGTTGATGTTCTTCTGAGGTGGGCAAACGGAATTGAGGGTAAATTTAATAGGATAATTTTGCCTCTTTCTAAAAGGAATGCTTCCGAGCATAGCCATTTTAAGAAAATAAAGAAGAAGGTTGAGGATATCAATGAGGAGCGTAATTTTATAGTTCATGGAGGCCAGTTTAAAGACAGAATGTCCGCTAAAAAACTGATAATGGAAGTAAAGGATATAATTGAATTATTGATTAGGGAATACAAGAATAATTTTAGACTGAAGAAGGCTTAATTCTTGTCAGGCTATATTTGTTATTTTGGAATTCAATCTGACGCCGTTTACAATGTCCACCCTAGAGGGGCGGTTAAAATATAACACTTTTTATAGCAAGTAGTTACATTATTTTCAGTTAAAGACTAATGGACAAAATGGACAAATTTAGTGAGGGAAAACCTCTCTAAATCGGCAAATTTTCTTGTTAGCTACTATGGTTCGGCTATAATGAAGACCTGTAGATTCAGAGAGGTAAGACAGGGTGATATATTCCTGGGGCCCAGCAACATTCTTCTCTTGTCGCATTCGGAGAGGTTAAAGACCATGATTGACCCAATCAGTCATGGTCTTTTTATCTGCCCAGGTATTGTGTTTATGAGTTATTTAAAAATTACCACTTTTTTGATAGAGAAGAGAGCGTGGTTTTGTTACAAAACATCCCTTTGCAAAATAGAAAATTGAATGATATATTAATCTTATTATTGAACGATTGTTCATAGGTCAATGGAGAGAAATGTCAGTTTTAAGCAGAAGAGAACGTGATCGGCTTGCACGCAAGGCGGATATTCTGAAGGCAGCAGAACAAGTATTTGCCTTGAAAGGGTATCATAAGACTACCATGAGAGATATCGCCAAGAAGGCAGAATATGGCCTTGGTACGGCTTACCTATATTTTAAGGATAAAGAAGCTATTTATAATTCTTTGCTAGAGAAAAAGCTAGAAAAATTATTGGATATTCTTAAAGAAAAGTTAAAGCATGTGAACGGCGTAAAAAAAAGATTAGAGTCATTGGTGCAAGGAAGTTTAACATATTTTCAGGAAAATAGAGAATTTTTCAGGATATTCAGTCACGAGGAAATAGGGTTGTTAGCCGAAAAAATGATTTTAAAATCCCCTGTTTTTTGTGAGTACAGTAAGTATTCAAAAGATTTGCTCAAAGAAGCACAAGCACAGGGCCTGATCGACAAATGTTATGATTTAAATGAGCTGACAGAAGTTTTGCGTTCTCTCATAAAAATGGCTGTTACTAACTGGATAAAGGAAGGGAAGCGAAGGGAGACCAATCTTGTCGACAAGGCTGATGTTATCTTGAATATGTTTTTACATGGTGTAGCAAAAAAGTAATCTTCGTTCTGTCTTTCTAACCGCACTGTTTTAAATCTAAGGTATCCGCGCAACTTAAAAAAAATCCATAAACCATCCTTGACAAATCCGCTCAAGAATGTTATATTTTATTCATGAACAATTGTTCATAAATTGAATATCTGTTCATAAATATGGCCAAAGAGGATAAAATGATAATCTTAAGCAGGAAAGAAAGGGATCGCCTGCGGCGTAAGAGTGATATCTTAAACGCCGCAGAATATGTTTTTGTTTTAAAAGGGTGCGATAAGGCGACTATGCAGAATATTGCCAAAAAGGCAGAATATAGCACTGGCACTGTTTACCTATATTTTAAGGATGGCGGCCTAAATGTAATCACTGGTTGATTACTGTTGCGGTTATGTTGGCGACTACCAGAGAGGTTTTAGATACTTTTACTGCGAACGTGGTTTTGCCGTATATCGCGAGGAATCTTTCCGCAAGTGCCCATGAAGGAACCTGGGTTTTAACCAGTTATCTGGCATATGTTGATTGTTTTCGTTGGTATGGGATCGTTGCTTTTCTCTGCGTGCTGATTGTTTTTATTTTTCGTAAGGTTAAAAGCACATGGGCGGTTATGATTCATTAAATGGTTATGAAGAAGAGGGGTTATATATAAATTCCAGCAGAAGCAAGTTTATAGCTTGAGGATTGCAATGGTGAAACGTTTTAGGTGGCAGCCACAGGTAAAGAATAAATATTATCACTTGCTGGCTATATTGATCGCTTTCTTTTTTATCGCGCCTTTTGCGTTGGAACAGAAGACATTTTTTTCGATATTTTCTCTAATATTTCTTTTCGGTATTATTTTTTCTCTTAGGGCTTCGGGGACTAAGCGTTCTATATCCCTGACGGCTGCTTTTTTGGTCATCGCTGCATTCTTTTTCGAATCATTTTTGGGATCTTCTGCGGTTTCTGGCACCGCTTTGATCATACACGGAATTCCCCTTCTGATCTACGCAGTTTTTCTGTTATTTTCTATCATTCTTTTGATCTCTAAGATGTTTTCTGCTTCACAGGTAACAAGCGATACTATTGCCGGCGGGATCAGTGTTTATCTTCTTTTTGGTATTCTCTGGACTCTGTTATATTATCTTATTTATCTTTATGATCCCGCGGCTTTTAATTTCTCATCCCAGTTCAACGTATACAGTTTGTTTTATTTCAGTTTTTCTACTCTGACAACACTTGGTTACGGTGATATACATCCAATTAATAAGTTGGCTATGTCGCTTTCTAATCTTGAAGTCATAACCGGACAGATGTATATCGCGATATTTATTTCACGGCTTGTCGGTTTGCATATAGTTACCGCCAATAAATAAATGTTGGATTTTTGTATAACCAGTTTAATTAGATGATTCTTAAGATGATCATAATATTTTTGATTATTTTGTTAATCATGTTTTTTTTAATTTGTTACAAAATTAATAAAACGGATATGAAGGATCATGGCGAAGAAACTTTTGAGCCGTGAGTGTAAAACGAAAGGCTAATCCAATTGATACAGAGGTGTAAGAGCTATCGTTTATTGGTCTTCGCTTTAGTTTTTCTTTCAGGATGCGCCAGCGTTCGGCATGCCGTTCCTGAGTATTTATTGAATAATGTTCGGATTTTTGGCATGCAGGATATCAGGGCGATCAGCGGTATCCCAAGCGATTCTTTTAAGAAGGATTTTGTTAAATTACTGGAACAGGAGGAGGACGAGAAGCCATCTTTATTCGATTTTAAGACAAAACGGACTTATTGCGTTTTGGCTATTTCGGGAGGCGCGGCAAATGGCGCTTATGGCGCAGGGTTGCTAAACGGGTGGTCAGAATCTGGGACGCGACCTGTTTTCAAGATTGTTACTGGCATAAGCACGGGCGCCGTCATTGCGACAATGGCTTTTTTGGGGAGTGATTATGATGATAGGCTGAAGGAATTTTATACGAAATATTCCACAAAAGATATTGTGAGGATACGGCTTCCCATTATTAATTCTTTTGTCAGCACAAGGCCTCTTGAGCGTATTATCGAGCGTTATATCGATGTTGAACTGCTTAAGAATGTTGCTTCTGAATATAAGAAAGGACGCAGGCTGTATGTTGGTACGACAAATCTGGATGCGGAGCGGCTTGTGATCTGGGATATGGGTAAAATAGCGACTCTAGGAGATGCAAAAGCTTTGGCATTATTCACAAAAATCATCTTGGCATCAGCATCTATTCCCATTGCGTTTCCCCCGGTTTATTTTCGCGCGGAGGTTAATAACAAAATATATGATGAGATGCACGTAGATGGTGGCGTAAGTAAGCAGGTATTCTTTGTGTATGATGTGCTTCAGGGGTTCGATAAAGCCTTGAAGCAAAAAAATATCAATATCTCAAGAAACAGGTACATTATCTATGTGATAAGAAACGGATATATCGATCCTATCTATAAAGAGGTCCCTGACAAGCTTCCCGAAATAGCCGAACGTACCGTTGACGCTATAACAAATGCACAGAGCATTGGAGATCTTTATCAGTTATATCTACTTACGTCTAGAAGTGGAAGAGGTGATTTTAATCTTGCCTATATTCCATCAACGCATGTATCAAAAGCAAGGGAACTTTTTGATCTTGCTGAGATGAGTAGTCTTTTCGAGTTAGGTTTTCGCGAGGCATCTAAAGGATATCGTTGGAAGAAAAAGCCTCCCGGATTAGAAGAAGATTAAAATAAAAAATACTATGAAAAAATCAGATCAATACTGGCATGCGAGAATAGTGGGCATAGCAAAAGAGATACATAGGCTTACGCTCGGGTGGAAAGAATACGGGAAAAAAGAGAGTTCCGGTATGATTATTGAAGTTTTCGTTAAGGAGGATTCATTTATCTCAGATATAAAATGTAAAGAATTAGAATTTTCTGATCTTGAGCAGGGAGACGAGGTTGTGGTAAGGGGATATTTTGAAAATGAAAAGGCTATTGCGAAATCCATTTATATTTTTCGAACTGATATCTGAGGTTTGGACACATTTTTAATTTTTGTGTAAAAATGAAAAATCAAAATTTAATTTCTTTTATTAAGAAGCTATCAGATCAAGACGGGAAAATATTTTCTCATGGAAGGCGGGTGGCGAAACTTGCCTGCGCCATAGTTAAGTATATGAATTATTCAAAAGGTGAAATAGCGCTTATTTATCGCGCGGCCGTTATTCATGATATCGGTAAATTCTTGTTACCGAAGAATATTGTTAATAAACCTGGAATTTTGAGCGAAGAGGAACGCAGATTAATCCAGGAACATCCGAGACTAGGATTTGAGCTGTTGGGTGATTTATCCGCTGAATCGGTCGTATGCCGGGTTGCGCTTCAACATCATGAAAGGCTGGATGGCTCCGGATATCCTTTTGGCTTGCGTTCGAATAACATCATTTTTCCTTCAAGAGTTGTTGCAATAGCAGATGTTGTAGAGTCTATGGCTTCTCCTCAGGTATATAGAGAAGGCTATTGTATGGAGAAAGCTGTTCAGGAGATTAAGCAGAATAGCGGTTTATTGTATGATCCTAGCATTGTTCTAGTGGTTGTTTCTATGATTGAAAAAGAGAAGTTCTTCTTTGATTGATAGATGGGAAGGGATGGGCTAGATGGAATATGAAAAAATGCCCTATGGGGATGAGGAGGGAAGAGATAAGAATGGATTGGCTGAGATTCTGGCAGGGATAACGATGGTGATAGTAGCCATTATTACCATTTTGGTATGTTTAAAGGGCGCTGAACTATTGGCGAAATGGTTTTTGAATTTATTTTTAAAAATAGTAGAAGGTTGAGAAAACTTTTGATCGAGCCAGCGCCTTATCTTGGGCATCCTAAAAGAAAGAGTCAAAGACATGTAATGATCTTTATGACGGCTGTCAAAATATTGCCCGAAGCGAAGACTCTTTTCAAATGTCCGGACAAAGTGAGGCGGACAAATATATCTCCTAATCCTCCAAAGAGTTACGTGATTTTAAGCCAAAAATGACCGGACAAAATGGACATATTTTTGCAGTCAAAACCTCTCTAAAAGCTCGATATTTCTTGTTTCCTTGCCTAATTTAGTTATAATAATAACTTGGAGATTCAGATAGGTTTGACAGGGTGATATATTCCTGGGACCCCATATTTCGAGATACGCTTTGATATTTGAAGCAGAGTTTTGAAAGCGAGCGGTACAGGATTTGAAGCCGACCCGAGCGGCACTGCTTTGAGCGAGGGCGGCCGGTTCTGAAGGAGATGCGACGAATGTCGCAGCGGGAGAAGAAAAATCCCGTCACCCACCCCATTTATTTTTCAATGAGAGCCGGATCGGTAATATAAAAAAGAAAGGAGAGGATGGTTCTGTTTTTTATCTGAAAAATTAGAACTGCCTTCTCCATTTTTTTATTTAAAAGGGAGCAAGCTTTATGAAAAAACAAATAGTTAATTATCAAGATAAGTGGAAAGAAAATAAAATAAAAGTAGATGACCTTAATTTAGATTTTGATAATATCCGTCTAGAAATAAAGCATGAATCTGAAAAAGAGATAGCAAATGATCTTTTTATGAACGAAGATGCTATGGACATACTCGAGAATATTTATCAAAATGGTTTTTTCCCAGATGAGTCACCCGTTGTTGTTGAGGAAAATAGTAAGTCTATTGTTCTCGAAGGTAATCGAAGAGTGGTTTCTTTGAAAGCGATGCTTCACCCTGAAATTGCTCCAGAAAAATATGCCTCTAAAATTAAAAAAATGATGGAAGGGCATTCGCCAATAACAGATATTCTGGTACGTGTAGCAACTTCTAGGGATGAAGCGATGGAATATTTGTCTGCCAAACATACAAAGACTACAAGAAGGCCATGGAGCGCTTTAAGGAGAGCATATTTTTATTATGCACAGAAAGAGCAAGGGCAATCAGTCACGGTTTTGATGGGTCGATATAAGGGCGTAGATATACCGGCTTATATACGTATGTACGAAATGCATAATGTTGCAAAGTCGTTGAAAAATATCCCAGAAGAAATTAGGAAAAAAATAGCGAACAAGGGAGTTTTTAATATAACGACCCTTGAGAGACTCTATTCTGATAAATATGTTCAACAAAAACTAGGAATAGATTTTGACAAAACTACTGGCGAGGTTAGTCTCCCTATTAATGCTTCGTTTGATAAAGTTTTTTCTAGGGTAGTTTCTGATATTGTTTCAGGTGTGGCCACGTCTCGTAAATGGCTTTCTCACGAAGAAGATAGAAAGAAATATATTGATTCTGTTATTTCTGAAGTTCTCGAAGGGAAAGAAATAGATACTAAAACGAAGAAATCAGCCTCAGAGTTTAAAGCCATCAGTTATAAGAAGAAAAGAAAATCCTTAGTTGAGAAATCTTTTGTGTGCACTCTAGATGCGCCAGGAATTGGGCGAGTTCTATGGGAGTTGCAAAATCTTGAATACAAAAGTTTTCCTAATGCCGCAGCAGATTTATTGCGGACATTTCTGGAAAAAACTTTGAAAAAGTATTTGGAGGAATCAAATGCTTTGCCATCCCCACGGAGAACAGGGGGTTATATATATCTTGATGATGTGCTTAACAAGATGAGTAGCGACTTGCAGAAACTATCAAAACATCAAATTGTGCAAATTATTACAGAGATAAAAAATAATAAATGGTATTTGGAAAGCATTAATCATAATCCCGATATTTTTGCAGTAGAATATAGGGTTGAAGAAGCTTGGGATTTAATATGTCCACTAGTTAAATTTATTTTTAACGAGTGTAAAAAGAAAGCTGAGCAAAAATAGCCATGGCTTTTTATTCCCCATTAAGATACCCTGGTGGGAAGAATAAACTAGCAGAGTTTATTGCTTCGCTATGTGTAAATAATAGAATAAATAAGTGTTATGTTGAACCTTATGCTGGTGGTGCATCGGTTGCTCTATATCTCTTGCTGAATGGTTATGTTGAAGAGGTGATCATAAATGATTATGATAGAGCTATTTACTCTTTTTGGTATTCAATACTAAATTATACTAAAAGATTTTGTAAGAAAATTAAGAATACTGAAGTTAACCTCGAGAATTGGAATAAGTTTAAGAATATCCATTCTAAGAAAGAAAAGGCCAATCTGTTTGACTTAGGATTCGCAACCTTTTTTCTTAATCGTACGAATTATTCCGGTATTATTACTGGAGGACCTATTGGGGGGATGAAGCAAAAAGGAAAATATAAAATTGGTTGTCGTTTCAATAGTGATGACCTCATTAAAAGAATCCAGTTTATAGCAATTCACAAGAAAAATATTCAATTATATATGATGGATGCTTTGTGCCTTATCGAAAAAATGCAAAACGAAAGAAAAGAAAATAATTTATTCTTTTATTTTGATCCACCATATTATTCAAAAGGACCATTATTGTATATGAGTTATTATGAACATGAGGATCATAATAAATTATGTGAGGCCATAAAAAAAATTAATAAATCAAAGTGGGTTGTTTCTTATGATAATACAAAAGAAATTAAGGAATTATATGCTAGCTGTGAAAAGAGAGAATATTCTTTGTTTCATACCGCATATAAAGTCAAAAAAGGTGACGAGGTCTTGTTTATTTCTAAGGGCTTACGAGTACCGGATAGGGTAAATTGAAAGTCTAAGAATTGTAGTTTATTTGTTATCTGCGAGGAATTGCCTCTCTAAAGTTGCAGCGTCTGGCATATATCAAGGTAATTCCTATATATAAGCGTTATTTAGGATTAGAGAGGTTTCCGCTCGGCTCATGCGAGAGGGACCCCAGTATTATTTCTCTAAAAGTAATAGGGTTTAATAAAGGAGGAGGTATGGGACGACTTTTATTTAAAAAAACCGGACTTTTATTTCTCGCTACTTTATTATTTTTTTCAGTTGCAGTAACATTGGCTTTTGCTCAATTACCCCAAGAGAAAGCATCTAAAGAAGGTTATAGCGCACTTAAAGATGCAGTTATCCTAATTATACGACACGCGGAAAAACCTGCCAGTGGCTTTGAATTATCTCCAGAAGGTCAGAAGCGAGCAGAGGCTTACGTAGGGTATTTTCAAAAATACACAATTGATGGCAAGTCTGTAAAACTTGATTATTTATTTGCTGGAGCGGATACCCAAGATAGCCACCGTCCGCGCCTGACTATAACACCGCTTAGTAAAGCACTTAATCTAGGTATTGATACCCGATTTCAAAACACCGAACTTTCAGAATTAGCCCACGAAATTCAAAGTCAGTCCCATGGTAAAAATATCTTAATCTGTTGGCGACATGGAGAAATTCCCAATCTGCTTTCCGCTCTTGGTGTAGATCCCGAAAAACTTATTCCCAATGCAAAATGGCCGGAAGATGTGTTTGGTTGGTTGATTCAACTGCGTTATGATGAGAATGGCCGTTTATTTGATATCAAACGCATTGACGAAAATTTATTACCAGACGATTTTAACAAGGATGCTCTGGCTGCGCCTTAAAATATGATATTAGGTATCTGTAAATAGCGAGAGGTTTGCCCTCGGCTCATATGAGAGGGACCCCATATTTTGTAGCAACGTGTTGAGATTGGATCTTTCCTCATGAATAAGGAACCTACAAATTTGAGCAAGATCTTCGGCAGCGGTCCTGTTGGATTACTAATCAGCTTTATATTATTTTTCATCGCAAATTGGCTCAACAAACGAATTAATCCTCCTCCGTTATCAAATAATCAGTTTGTCCTGAATTCAGTATTCTTCATTTCGATTTTAATGACACTAGTTATGATCGTTTGGAGCGTTAAATCATTGCCAACGACCGATAGGGGTAATAAGCTTTGTATTACTGGTGCATTTAAGTATGTCCGCCACCCGCTCTATGCCGCATTTTTATCAATATTTAACTTTGGTTTAGCCGTTTACCTTAACAGCTATATTTTTATTTTATGGGCAGTGCTCTTACATCCGATATGGCATTACGTTGTAAGGTATGAAGAAAGACTGATGGTTAATGTTTTTGGAGAGGCGTATTTTGAGTATCAGAAAAAAACTGGGAGATTTTTACCAAGATTAAAATAAGAGGATAATTGTAAGCGATTGTTTTTTATTTACAAGTCATTTCTAAACAGGGGGCTGAGTTTAAAGAGGCAAGACAACAGGACCATATATTACAGGCACCTTAGTTTATGAGTCACTGCGTTTATAATGAGCGGTGATTTTTTTTATAGCTGAAAAAATAAGAAATGCCGAAAATTATTTTTGTTAAAAAGTTCCTTTCAGGAATTCTTTCATCATTTCCATTTTTTTAAATAAAATCCTGTCTTTTTGCGCCCATTGCTCCATAAGAGTGAGTTCTTCGGGGATCATCATGCATGCGAATACTTCGGCTCGATCTTCTTCCGCAGAGACCATGGCATAATCCGTGATGAATCCTGGCTCGGGTGGGGCATAAAAATTAATGGGATTGCGTTCATAAGAGTTGTATTTTTTGTTATAAGAGAAGTCTGCGCGGTTGAGCGCCTCCCACGCTGGGCCGTATTTTTTCCAATAGGGATGTTTGCTTCCGATCAAGTGATAGAATTCATGGTGGATATTGTGACGAATTTTAGGTGTATTGTCACTGCGGCGTGAGTAATCGTAAAAAATATAATTTGTGCCTTCTGCGAAAACCCCATCAGCAGGCTTTTGTTTGTAGAAAAGTTTCTGGACAAAATAGATGTCCTGACAGTCCGCGTCACGGAAGAAGTCTTTCGGATATAAGCTGATTTCTTGGACAAAAAGAATGATGGCTTTTTTTAAGGCCGGGCCATTTTCGATATCGGCCAGGCTGTAGTTAAGCCCGATGAATTTTGGCACAGGGCCTTGTGTGTAATGCAGGTTAACTCCGTAAACCGCTTTAATTTTTTCAAGGAGAGGGCCCAGGGAAGCATCGAGAAGCTCTTCGGCGGAGCATGCCGTGGAGATGCTTAAAAGGCTGATAGCTGTTAAGAAAATCAGTTTTATTCTATACATAGTGTTTACCAAGAATATCCTATTATAACAAAAATTTAGCCAGTATTTTGATATAATAAGGTTATGCCCAAGAAGAGCGTTAAGGAAATTATAGCGGCTTTGATAAAAGTGCTTAAGGCGCATCATGCCCCGCATGAGATCGCGCTGGGAATCGCCATAGGTTCTTTTATCGCAGTTCTTCCGTTGTATGGCCTTCATACGATTCTTTGCGTGGTCGCTATAATCTTAATCCCAAAAGCCAATAAAATAGCAGTGTTTTTAGGTACAAATATTTCTTTGCCACCGACGATTCCAACGATCACCTGGACGGCGTATGATATCGGCCGTCTTTTGCTTGCGGATAAACATTATCCGCCTCTTTCCTGGGAATATGTCAGGAATTTTAAAATCGCACGGCTCAGTGAATTTTACTATCCCTTATTTATAGGAAGTTTGATATTGGGACTGATATGCGCAGTGGTTTTTTATTTTGTTACTTTGGCCGTAGTTAATCATTACAGAAAGAAACACCCGCTTGAAATATGATTCCGTTGACTCAAGAATAGTTCTCCTCGTTTTAAGGCAGCGGGATTTCAATGGATAAAATATAAGGTTTTTAAAAATTCCCAACACCTTTATTAAAAAGCCTCTCTAAGGAATTCTTCCACCATCTCTATACTTTTAAATAAAATCTTGTCGAATTGTTGTTTGTCCATTTTTCATAAAACACTAAAAGATTGTGCCGCGCAACGTTTTTTAGCAAGGGGTGAAAGACGGGGGAAGGATTTTCAGAGACAGGCTTTTTTTATTTATTTTCTAAGACAGAACGTGCCAAATCTCTGAGTTTGGCAAAGTCGGATGCCTGATAATGGGCTGTTTCTATGGCTGGAAGGATTTTAAGTTTAGCGGATGTTTTCGCCGAAAAAATCCAGCTGCCCTTGGGGATGGCGGTGCCGGTGCCTTCAAATATAATGGGTAATATCGGAACATGTTCTTTTATGGCGAGCTTAAATGCGCCGTTACGAAAGTCGCCGATTTCTTCTGTTTCGCTTCGTGTCCCTTCTGGAAAAAAGAGGACGGACATCCCGCCGCGTAGCCATTGGGCGGCTTCCCGGTAAACTTTCTTTATACTGCCGAAATTGCCTCTTTCAAGTTTTATGTGTTTAGTAAGAGATAGCGACCAGCCGATGAAAGGTATTTTAAATAAACTTTTTTTGGCGACCCACTTGAATTGCATTTTTATTTGATAAGCGAGTACGATATCGCCCAGGCTTTGGTGATTGGCGATAATGACATAGGTGCGTTTTTTGTCGATATTGTTTAAGCCGCTTATGTCAACTTTCCAAAAGGGATTGAGCGCGATGACCGCGTCAGACCACCAGAAGCATTGCCGATGGGCCAGGGTGCGTTTTTTATCAAAGGGATAAAAAAGGACGGCGCATAGCAACACCGCACAGTAGAGGATAATGGTGAGCACGCAGATGTAAAGCCAGATAAGTAGGGATAGAATAATTTTTTTCATAAAAAAACGGTTGTTAAGCTGTGAGACTTCATAATTTTCCAATTACTAGCGCCGCATTTTTCCCGCCAAAACCAAAAGAGTTTTTTAGGATCATTCTCGGATTGGCTTTAATGGCTTTGTTGGGAACGTAATTTAAATCGCATTCAGGATCAAGGACCTCTTGGTTAATCGTCGGATGAATAATGCCTTTTTCCAGCGCAAGTAGTGCCGCGCAGATTTCTAATGCTCCTGCAGCAGCGATAGTATGTCCGATCATTGATTTTGTGGAAGAGATCGGGATTTCTTTTGCTCTTTCGCCGAAAATTCTCTTGATGACCATGGTTTCGATTTTATCGTTGAGCGGGGTTGAAGTACCGTGGGCATTGATATAATCAATATCTTTTGGTTCAATCCCGGCATCCTGGATAGCCAAGCGCATAGCTCTTTCTGCCTGTTGTCCTTGCGGGTCAGGGCTGGTAATGTGGTAGGCATCGCAGGTAGAGCTTGCGCCAAGTATTTCTCCGTAAATATGTGCTCCTCTTTTTTTAGCATATTCTAATTCTTCTAAAAGTAATACACCGGCACCTTCGCTTAAAACAAAGCCGTCTCTTAATCGATCAAAAGGGCGTGAAGCTGTTTCAGGTTCATCGTTTCTTTTGGATAGAGCTCTTAAAACACAAAAGCCGCTGAATATCGGAGAAAAAAGAGGTGCATCGCTGCCACCCACAATAACTGAATCTACGGTGTTCTTTTGAATCAAATCCCGGGCAAGGCTAAGCGCATCCGAAGAAGATGAACATGCAGTAGAAAAGGAAAGACTGGGACCTTGCAAACCAAATTCAAGAGAAATGCAGCTCGCCGCAGCATCGGGAAAAGTAGCGATGGCTGTAAAGGTGTTGATTTTCATTGGGCCTTTAGCGAGGTAAGAATTTTTATATTCATTTAAGATGAAACCCTTGCCAGCCATAGTCGTTGCAAGAATCACGCCGATTCTTTCTAAGTTACAAGTAGTAAGGTCTATTCGGGAATCTGACAAAGCAAGCTTGGTTGCTGCTATGGCCAGATGCGTGGTGCGGTCCATTCTTCGGGCTTTTTTGGAATCAATAAATTGAGAGATGTCTAAATCGACTTCTCCGGCAATTTTTGTAGGAAATGGGGTAGGGTCAAAGCGGGTGATCTTTCTGATCCCGGATTTGCCGTTGGTCAAAGCAGCCCAAAAGTTATCTTTTCCCACAGTATTGGGCGCTACTGTTCCCAGACCAGTAATCACTACACGGCGTCTTGGCATTCTTTTAACCCTTTTTTTAGGAAAAAAAATTTAACGAATGGATTATATCATAGCCAGTGTATGTTTTAAAGGATTTAAAAAAGCCTTATTATGTCTCGGGACAATTTAATCAACTCTATTACCTTTTTATAATAAGAACATAGGGTTTACGGTTCAAATTAGGGTCAAGACAACACAAAAAACGTTATCAAGTAAAGAGGGAATAAAATGGCTATTTAAAAGAACAGGTTTACATTGTTGATGATGAATCCGTATGTCGCGCGCTAGGTTTGCTTCTAGATACTTTTGAGTTTGCGGTGTGGACTTTTTCCTCTGTGACTGAATTATTTATTTCTGTTCTAAAGCATACGTCTGGATGCCTTATTTTGGATATACACATGCCAAAAATAGACGGTTTTCAACTGCAATAGAAACTTAACGTGAATGATTTTAGGATTCTGATAGGATGGCCCCGTTTTGTGACTGCAACAAAATTCTATACGATAATTTTTAAATATTCAAAAAGATTGATGTGCTTAAAAGGACGAGGTAAAATCTTTCAAATAACCTGTTTCTTGTTCAGGCCTGTAAATCGGCTCTAATGGAAATCCGTGGATTTATATCTCCATGAACTCAGTTATCTATTTTTCTCCCCCCTATGCCCAAGAAGAGCTTCAAAGAGATGGTAGCGGCTTTGATAAAAGTGCTTAAGGCGCATCATGCCCCGCATGAGATCGCGCTGGGAATCGCCATTGGTTCTTTTATCGCAGTTCTTCCGTTGTATGGCCTTCATACGATTCTTTGCGTGGTCGCTATAGTCTTGGTCCCAAAAGTCAATAAAATTTCAGTGTTTTTTTATTTTGTTACTTTGGCCGTAGTTAATCATTACAGAAAGAAACCTTCATCCGAAGTCGCGAATTAGACATTTCGGGTAAAACGTGCCACGCGGTATTAAAAGCCGGTGCCGGAAAGAATTAGAATATGATATCGTCAAAAAAGCCTTTTAAGATATTAATATTATTTTTAGTTTCGCTGTTTTATTTATCGATAGGAATGACTTATTGTGTCATGAAGTATGACGAAGGGCTTGTGGCTTATGGCGCTTTAAGGATTTTGCACGGAGATGTCCCCTATAGGGATTTCTTTAGTTCTTATATGCCCGCCTGCTTTTATTTTCTGGCTTTCGTCTTTAAGGTTTTTGGAACAACTCTATTGAATGAACGTATCTGGTCAATTGTCGGTCAACTTCTGATGACGTCGATGGTTTTTTTTATCGGTCGAACACTTTATTCAGAACTTTTGGCCATATTAGCCTGGTTGATCGCTGTGGTGTGGGTGGGGTATACCAGAATCTGGGGCTATCCTATTCCCTGGGCCGTTTTTTTCAGCCTGGCCAGTATTTTGTTCTTCTTAAGATTCCTGAATGATAAAAAAAACAGAACTCTATTTCTGGCTGGAGTTTTCAATGGGATTGCCACAACTTTCAGGCAGGATTTAGGATTTTATGCTTTTTTGACTGAGCTCGTTGTCTTAGTTCTTTTTATGATGACGAATTTGAAAAATGAAGAAAAGTCCTATCATAAAAAAACTTTTTTCTCTGTTTTGACCTATTGCCTGGGAACAGGAGCTGTCCTGTTGCCAGTTTTCATCTATTTTCTTAAAGTTGTTGGTTGGCGTGACCTGGAGTTTAATTTAATTACTTACGCGTTAAAGATTTATCCCAAGGTTCGGAATTTACCTTTCCCGTTATTTTCGTGGGTGCATGGTCTCGGCCTTGCGTCCATCGTTTTAAATTATCTTAATCTTATTTTTATTTTTTATGTTTATTTTCCCATCCTCGTTTTTGTGACGACGTCCATGATGCTGTTGTCTAAAATCAGGCAGGACGCATTTTGCTTTAAAAATCAGTCCCTTTGGGCGGTGTTCACTATTCTTTTTTTAGGGGTAACATTCTTTAATGGCGCGAGGATTAGAGTGGATTCTGTGCATGTTATCCCAATGATGATTCCCGCGATTATTTTATTTTTTTGGATGATTAATCAATTTTTGATCCATAAAAAGAAGCTGGCGTTAAGGTTGTCCGTATTGCTATTGGTATTTTTTTCATTTTTCCCGATTTTAAGGAAAATTTTCTATGACGGTTTTCTTTTTAAGGATGATTACAAGTATGCAATGACCATTGATCGTGGAAAAGGAATTAACCATAGAGATTCGAATTATGAAAATGTGATTAAATATGTCCAGTCTAAAGTTCCTTTAAACGAGCGGATTTTTGTAGGGAATCTTGAGATGGATCGGATCGTGCTTAACGATGTGTTGTTTTATTTCCTGGCGGATCGCCACAGTGCCACGAAGTACCATGAATTGCTCCCGGGCTTGGCCACAGAAGAGAATATACAGAAGACGATCATTGGGGAGATCAAAAAAAATAATGTTCATTATCTTGTTTTGTGGAATTATTACAAAAAAGAACCGAATGAGAGTCGGAAAAAAGGATCGAAGATTTTAGATCGCTACATTCGAAATAATTTCGTCTTAGATAAGCAATTCGATGATTATACTGTTTTAAGAAGAAATAATAGAAACGATCGCTCGAATAGCTTTGTTAACGTGAATTATTATTCTCAGTTTTAAAGTCTAAGGATGAATTCAGGCATGCTTGCTTTTAGCCTGAAACTTCTTGATAATCGTCATGGGTAGCCTATAATGCATTTCGTGAATGACAGAAGGTGTTTCTTTGCCGATCTGGTGAATGCCTTACAGAGAATTTTTGTTTGAAGTAGAATCATGTTAAGGTAAAACGATCAATACTCCGAAAAAGAAGATTTATAATAGGTGAACACAAAGGAGGAGTTATGAAGAAGGTGATTATTCCGGTCATTGTGATGATCGTGTTCTCTGCGGTTAATGCTTTTTGCATGGATCTTGATAATATGATGCCGGCCCTTGAAGAAGCTAAAGCTGGCATAGCGGCTACGTTTGCCTCGATAGATAAGGGCCTTTCCGGCGCAGCCGGGGAGCTGTCAAAAGTTGATTTAAAAGGGGAAGACGCACGTAAGATATTAAACGCGCTATGTAAGGACCGGCCCTATGTGGTGGATTGTTCAATTATTGACACGAAAGGTGTCATGATTGTGGTTGAGCCGGCAGAATACAAAAAACATGAAGGCTCGGACATTAGCACGCAAGCGCATATCGCAAAACTTCTTAAGACGCAAAAGCCTGTTTTAAGCGAGGTCTTTAGTTCTGTCGAAGGCATAGAAGTCATAGATTTTAATTATCCTATATTGTCTGATAAAGGTGAATTTCTTGGGGCGGTTAGCATGTTGGTAAAACAGGATGCGCTTTGCGATGACGTCCTTGCGCCGCTTGTTAAAAATCTGCCGTGCAAAGCATGGATTATGCAGAAAGACGGCTTGATCATTTATGATCCGGATCCGGATCAAATAGCGAGGAATGTTTTTACGGATGATCTTTTTCTCCCTTTTAGGGATTTAGTCTCATTTTCAAGGACTGTGGCCAGTTCAAAAGATGGGGCTGGTTCTTATGATTTTTACTCAAAAGGTTTGGAGAATAAAACTCTCGTTAAAAAATCCGCCGTTTGGGATACTGTTTCTTTATATGGTACGGAATGGCGTATCATCATTATGGAGGCTGATGAAGTGCTGGCTGTTGCAAAGGATATGGGTAATCGTTGATAATAAAGTGAGGAGGAGTGCAATGAAAAAACTTGCCGTTTTTTTTCTTTTGTTTTTAACAGTAGCTGTTTTTAACGCCACTGCGCATCCTCCGTCGGATATTAAAATTACTTTTGATCCAGCGACAAAGATGCTTGAGGCCATTATTTTTCATGATGTTAATAACCCTGCGCAACATTTTATCAAAAAAGTCGATATAGGGTTAAACGGACATGAGGTTGTCAGTCAGTCAATATCGCGTCAGGATAATAACGAAAGCCAGACTGTCAGGGTTTTAATTCCTGATGCCAAAATCGGCGACGTGCTTTCTGTTGAAGGGTATTGCAGCATCAGCGGGAAGCTAGAAAAAGAACTTAAAGCAGTGTAAGATTTAAGAAAGCAGCTTTATTTTTTTTAAACTAAAAGAATGATGAGGGGTGGATATGTATCATGTCGATATTGCCAATAAAGGTGATTATTTATTTAATGTTAAATCCAAAGAGTATGAATTTATCGTAGATATAAAAGGAAAGGGCATAACCCCTCCGGATACGCTTTTAGCCAGCTTGGGCACATGCATCGGCGTGTATCTGCGCAAGTATGCCGAAGGTGTCAAACTTGATATTCCGGAATTCATCATAAAGGTAGACGCGGAATTCAGCCTTGAAAAGCCGGTTTGTTTTAAGAAAATAAACGTTAGCATAGATCTAAAAGGGGCCTCTCTTGATGAACGAAGGCTTAAGTCGCTTTATGAATTTATTAAAAACTGTCCTGTGCATAAAACCCTAGAGAGCAATCCCGACGTTGAAATAAAAATAGAATAAGAAATGTATCATGGGCCCAGGGATTTTATTTTTAGGTTTTTAAAGTGTTGTATCAGGGTGTCATTTGGAATATAATTGCTGCATGTTTTTTCTACGCAAAATAGTTCGATCGCTTAATATCCTGATTATCAGTATTCTTATGGCTGGGTGCGTTCATGCGCGTGCCCTTGAGCGTAATGTCGTGCAGACGCAAAAGGCCCAAGTCCCGATCCTTTTGTACCACCATATAGCCCAATTGCCCGATGATGCCAGTCCTGCACAGAAGCGTTGGACGCTTACGCCGGAAAAATTTGACGATCAGATGCACTGGATCGCTGAACACGGGTTTTACCCTGTCACAATGGCGCAATTGAGCGCTCGTTTGAAAGACGGCCTGCCTTTGCCCTCCAAGCCAATCGTTATTTCTTTTGATGATGGTTGGAAAGATCAATACAAAAATGCATTTCCTATCCTGAAAAAATATAATTTTAAAGCGACTTTTTTTATTATTACGGATTCGGTCGGCCATTCGGCTTATATGGATTGGGGTGAAGTGTCGAAAATTTCGGATGCTGGTATGGATATCGAGTTGCATTCGCGCACACACGCAAGGCTTCCGGCTCTATCCGCTGAAAAAGCCCGGAAGGAAATTGAAGATTCAAAGAAGATTTTGGAAAGCCATATAAAGAAACCGGTCTCTGTTTTTGCTTATCCGTACGGTAGTTATGATGATGAGATCATTTCTCTTGTAAAAGATGCAGGCCTTGACGCGGCGGTAACGGTGAGCGGTTTGAACGGCGGATATTTATTCCGGGGGAACCAATCGTATACGTTGTCCCGTTATGCAATTGAGGGTTCGGATAAGCTGGAGCATGTTTCTCAATTAAAAAGCGTTCAACCCTCTGTTTGTCCGGCCTTGTTTGTTTCTCTGGTGCAAAATCCATCTATATTTTCAAGCAGAGAAGGCATTGACGCGTTGATTGATTTTTCTGTTTCCGCCGGCATCAATACGCTTTTCATCCAGGTTTACCGGGAGAACAAAGCCTGGTTTCCGTCACAGATCGCGGATGATTCTCCATACAAAAAAAGCCGTCTTGAATTTTCTGAAGATCCTTTTGCGCGGATCATCAGGTTGGCCCATGGCAAGGGTATCCAAGTCCATGCCTGGCTTAATGTATTGAGCTTGTCCCAGAATCGAAATGCGGAATTTCTTAAAAAATACGGACCCGATGTTTTGACGAGGAACTTAAAACATAAGAGAAAACTTAGCGATTACTTGATTGACGCCCAGTATTTTTTAGAACCCGGCGACCCGCGGGTACGCGGAGATCTTTCTAAAATAGTCTTAGAGCTTTTGCGCGCGTATCCAGAGCTCGATGGTATCCAATTTGATTATATCCGTTATCCGGACATGGAGCCTCACTATGGATACGCGAAAAGTAACGTTGAACGTTTTAAGAAAACAACGGGCTTAAGTATTATTAATGAACAAGGCCTTGAGTGGAAACAGTGGAAGCGCGCCCAGGTTACGGAATTATTGACTATTCTTGTTAAAACAGCGCGAGCCTTAAGGCCGAACATTCAGGTTTCAGCTACAGGGTGTATGCCTCTGATCCGCGCCACACATGAAGCTTATCAGGATTGGCCGTCCTGGGTTAATCATGGGCTGATAGATTTTGTGACCCTTATGGATTATTCTCCTGATCCGCAAGAGTTCAAGCGGTGGTTGATCGTTGCTAAAGAAAAGGTGGCTGATCTTTCTAAGGTACGGGTGGGCATTGGTGCTTATAAGCTCATGAATGCTTCGGAATCATTTGATTCTGAATTCAATACGATAAAAGAGCTTGGGATAATGGGTGCTATTTTTCATTACGGAAGTCTTTTGGAAAGCCAACAGCTAAAATCGACTATTATCAAAAAAAATAGCCTCATAGACCGCTGATCTATGGGGTTGTCGGAATTTTCTTGTTTGCTTTAATAAATAGGCTATAATGTGACCACAGTTAGCCCTTTAAAGGCGCCGGAAATGAGGGCGCCTTTGCAGGATTTGTAGTTCATATCAGTAAAAAGAAAAGAGGATGTCATGAGTGAACAAATCGGGAACGAAAATTTAGAAGGACTTCCGTCGTCAGAAACGGATGTAGTGGTCTTAATTAAGCAGATGCAGCAACGGCTGACGGCTTTGGAGAAGAAGATTGATATTCTGATCAGTCAATCCCAGGAAAAGTCTTTTAGGCCTAAACCTTTTTCAAAACCATTCCGGTCTTTTGATCGTCACGATCGTTTTGACAGAGGGAAAGAACATTCTTTTGGGGAGAGAAAATTTTCTCACCATCGTCCTGATGAAAGACGTCCTCGTGAAGAAGGCAGAAGTTTCGGTTATAAAAAGAAATCTTATGATCATGAGCGGCCGGGTGATTTTAACCCGGAGCGCCGTTTTGATAAGCACCCTGGCGGCGAGCACCGTGGTTTTAGTGCAAAAAAGAAGCCTTTTTTCCACAAGCACAGAGACCGGGAATGATCAGATAATTTGGCAAAAGGAGATCTGTCATGGCGAAATCGATCAAGGGAAGTGAAACAGAAAAAAATTTATTGGCGTCTTTCGCGGGAGAATCACAGGCAAGGAATCGGTATACGTATTTTGCTTCAGCCGCGCGAAAAGAAGGATATGAACAGATAGCCAATATTTTTATAGAAACTGCCGAAAATGAGAAAGAGCACGCCAAGGTATTTTTTAAATACTTAGAAGGCGGTGATGTTCAGATTACGGCAACGTACCCTGCAGGGGTTATAAAAGATACGAAATCCAACCTCGAAGAAGCGGCTGCCGGAGAAAATCTTGAATGGACAACCTTATACGCGGATTTTGCAAAGACCGCCAAAAGCGAAGGGTTCGATGAAATAGCGAAATCTTTTGAACAAATTTCAAAGGTTGAAAAATTCCATGAGTCGAGATACAGAAAGCTTGTTAATAATATTGCACAGAAAGAAGTATTTAAGAAAAAAGAAACGGTTCAATGGCATTGTATTAACTGTGGGTATGTTTTTGAGGGGCCGGAGGCGCCTGCACAGTGTCCGGCCTGCAAGCATCCTCAAGGCTATTATGAGGTGCTCGCGAAAAATTATTAATTTATCAAAGATCAGCCATTGTTTGAATTAAGAATAAAGATATATGCATAGTTTTCATGCTGTCATCTTAGGGATCGTCGAAGGAGTTTCTGAGTTTCTTCCCATTTCGTCAACGGGCCATTTGATCCTTTCCGCCCGGATATTGAATATCCCCCAGACTGATTTTGTAAAAAGCTTTGAGATCATCATTCAGCTGGGTGCTATTCTTTCGGTTATTGTCCTTTATTTCAAAACATTAGTAAAAAACTCAAGAATCATTAAGCTGTTGTGTGCCGCTTTTATTCCGACAGGGATCGTCGGTTATTTTTTGTATAAGTTGATTAAGAGATTTTTGATAGGTAACGTCTCGGTTGTTTTTTGGTCGTTGTTGCTCGGAGGAATTTTTATCATCCTGTTTGAGCTAATGCATAAGGAAAAGCCGGACGCAACCGATGACATGGTCTCTATCACATATCCCCAGGCGGTTTTGATAGGGTTATTTCAAGTCCTCGCCATTGTCCCCGGAGTCTCCCGCTCAGCGGCAACGATTATCGGAGGCTTGATTTGTGGTTTAAAGCGAAAGACGATCGTTGAGTTTTCTTTTTTATTGGCCATACCGACAATGTTGGCCGCAACGATCCTCGATTTATCAAAAAATGCTGCTTCTTTTTCTTCTGGGGAGTTTTTTGCTTTAGCAATTGGCTTTGTAACTTCGTTTGTTGTGGCAATTCTTGCCATTAAATTTCTTCTCGCCTTTATCCAAAAACACAGTTTTATTGCCTTTGGTGTCTATCGCGTGCTGATTGCGCTGTTGTTTTTACTGACTATGGGACTTTCCTAGCTGTATTTGTTGTTTTTAAATGTAAATACTAAAAAGCGGCAAATCGTGGTAGAATTATAAAGATTGGCTTTAAGGATGGCTGTTTGATGTATTTTGATAGGTGGAAATGAATGGCGAAAAAAGGAGGGGTTATGGCGGAAAAGGATTTAGGCAAAACCTCGACAGGGATTAAGCCTAATGTTTCAGCGCTTTTGTGTTATTTGCTTGGGTTTATTACCGGTATTGTGTTTCTTCTGATTGAAAAAGAAAATAAATTCGTTCGTTTCCACGCCATGCAATCTATTGTCACGTTTGGCGCTTTATTTGTGATCTGTTGGATTGTTCCATTTCTGCCGTATATACGCGTTGTTCTGCTTCCGATACTTTTTATCGGTGAATTAGCCTTATGGATCATCCTTATGATTAAGGGTTATCAAGGAGAGAAATTCAAATTGCCTGTTGTGGGTGATTTCGCAGAGAAAAATATTTAAAAGCACATTCTTAAAGACCATGATCTTGAGGGCATTGATCATGGTCTTTTTATTTTTAAAGGCATTGGTAGAATTAAAATACAAAAATGTATTGACAGGTTTGTAATCTGTGTTACGATATTAAAAATCGTATTACAGGAGGCAGTCCATGGCACTGGTTCGTTTCGGCATATCACTTGAAAAAAAATTACTGGAGAAATTTGACCAGCTTATCAAGAATAAGAATTATACCAATCGTTCGGAAGCCTTTAGGGATCTTATCCGCGAAGAATTGGTTAAAAAACAATGGCAGGAGACGGGTACAATTGCAGGGGCTATCACGCTTATTTATGACCACCATAAAAGAGAGCTTGTGAATATGCTCATGGATATCCAGCATGATTTTGGCGATCTCATTATTTCCTCTCAACATGTCCATTTGGATCACAGTAATTGCCTGGAAATCATCGCAGTGAAGGGTTCGTCTCAAAAAGTTCAAGAATTGGCTGATCGATTGAAATCCGTTAAAGGTGTTAAGCATGGAACGTTGAGCATGTCTTCAACGGGTAAAGATATTTAAGAAGTATTATTTTTTTACTTAATCGTAGCACGAAAATATAAATAATAGCACAGAAAGGAGCAAAAATGTTACGGTGGTTATTTTGTTTTTTGTTTTTTGCTATTTGTTTCACTCCGTCTTCTGCTTTTGCCGAAGAAGCTATCAGTGTGGAACAATTCAAAAAGCTCGAACAACGCGTTGAGGCCTTGGAGAATAAGCTTGTCGAACAAGAGCGCTGTGTCAATGATCAGAAACAGTGTATTTTGGACCAGAATAAAAAGATTGCTGATTATGAGTCTAAACTTGCCAAGTTCGATACAGCGCTTCACCGCCAGGAAGGAAAGCCTATCAGTATCGCTCAAGGCCTTGAAATTGGCGCAGGCGCTACCATGATTGTCCAAGGGACGGATAACAGCAATGTCTCTGGTGATGAAAAGCAGGATAAGACCAACGCATCCTATTCCGCGGATATTACTATAGGTAAAGATTTCGAAGAGATCGGCGGCAAGGCTTTTGTGCATTTAGAAGCCGGTAAAGGTGCTGGTTTAGAAGATGATTTGGTGCTTTATTCCAATGTCAATCGTGATGCGGATGACAATGAAGACGTTCATTTGACGGAAGTCTGGTATGAACAGGCTTTGTTTAAGGATAAAGCAGCCTTAACCTTTGGTAAGCTTGACCCTACGGCTTACTTTGATAATAACGAGGTGGCTAATGACGAGACCACCCAGTTCTTGGGCAGGATTTTCCGTAACTCGCCAACAATAGAATTCCCGGATAATTCCGCCGGTATCCGTATGGCCTATATGCCTAACGAAGGATTGGAATTCGGCTATGGCGTCTTTAATACCGATTCCGATTGGAATAAGGTCGGAGACCATCTCTTCAATATCGGCCAGGTGACGTTTAAGACGAATTTCATGAATCAGGCCGGTAATTACCGTTTCTTAGGTTGGTACAATGATGCTCCGCACACAAACTGGCTTGAAACAGATAAAACAAAAGAAGGGACATTTGGTTTTGGCTTAAGCTTTGACCAGAAGCTCAATGATATCACAACAGCTTTCTGCCGTTATGCCTGGCAGAATCCTGAAGTTTACAATCCTAACATTACAGCCACAGATGGCAGCGTATTTTCTTTAGAGCATTCCTGGAGCGCGGGCCTTGAGGTTAATGGCAAGCCCTGGGGCAGGGAAAAAGATATCTGGTCTTTTGCTGTCGGCCAGGCAACTCCTTCAGGCGACTACAAAAAGTCCAATGCTTCGCTCAATGCTAAATCTGAAGGGCACTTTGAAACATATTACAGGATTCATCTTAACGATCACTTGTCCTTGAGTCCTGATTTTCAATACATCTGGAATCCGTTCGGCAAGGATGTAGCATCAGATACAGATGGTATTTTTGTCGGGGGCATGAGGGCGCAGGTTGATTTTTAATCTAAAAAAAGGAGTGATACAATGCATATGGCTGATGCTTTAATTTCTCCTGCTGTTGGCGGCACGATGTGGGCAGCTACTGCGGGGCTTATTGCTTTTAGTGCAAAGAAAGTAAAAGAGGAGATGGATGACCGTAAAATCCCGCTGATGGGGGTTTTGGGTGCTTTTATTTTTGCAGTGCAGATGATTAATTTTAGCATCCCAGCCACGGGCTCGAGCGGCCATTTAGGCGGTGGGATGATTTTATCTATCCTGCTCGGCCCTTGGGCTGCATTTTTAGTTATGGCTTCGGTACTAATCGTTCAGGCGCTTTTCTTCGCGGATGGCGGGCTTTTGGCTTTAGGATGCAACATATTCAACCTTGGATTTTTTCCTTGTTTTATTGCTTTTCCATTGATCTACCGCAAAATTATAGGAGCTTATCCTACTGAGAAAAAGGTCTTTTGGGGTGCTCTTATAGCGGCAATAATAGGTTTACAACTAGGGGCTTTTGGTGTAGTCTTAGAAACGGTATTCTCAAAAATATCAGAATTGCCGTTTGGTACGTTTGTGCTTTTAATGCAGCCGATCCATTTGGCTATAGGTATTGTTGAAGGATTGGTTACCGCCGCTGTTGTTACTTTCGTTTGGAAAGCGCGGCCGGAGATTTTAAGTGCCGCTGAGCGCTCTCTTCCTATTGGTCAAGTTGATATAAAAAAAGTTATCCTGGGCTTGGTGATAGCTGCTGCGGTTGCAGGAGGGGTATTGAGTTGGTTTGCCTCAAGTAATCCGGACGGATTGGAATGGGCCATGTTTAAGACTTCCGGTAGAGAAGAGCTGGAAAGCCATGCGAGTATCCATGCTTCTCTTGCCGGCCTTCAGGAAAAGACGGCATTTTTGCCAGATTATGGTTTTAAGAAAGTTGAGCCAGCTGAGGTCGAGACCGAGGTGGACATAAAAACGCCTTGGCCGGCTGTTGATCCAGGAACGTCTGTGTCAGGATTGATTGGAGGGGGTTTGACCCTTTTGATAATTGTTTTTGTTGGTTTGGGGCTTCGGCGTCGCTAAGGTTAATTCTTAGCTTTTTAGATTATATTTGAAAGGAAGCGGGGCGAGCAGCGATGTTGCATGGCGCTGCTTGCCCGGTTTATTTTATGAATAATATTGGTAAAAATTCTTTTGATATAGACTATATGGATCTCTTGGCTTCCGGCAATAGCTTGTTGCATCGCCTGGATCCTGGAGCAAAAGTAATAACTACTTTTGTTTTTATTGTTTTGGTTGTTTCCTTCGATAAATATACAATTTCGGCATTAATTCCATTTTTTATTTATCCCGTCGTTTTGGTTTCGCTTGGCAACCTTCCATTGGGTTATATTTTAAAAAAACTATTGGTTGTTTCTCCATTTGCCATATTGATTGGGATTTTTAATCCTTGGATGGATCAGAGAATACTTTTTAATATCGGTTCGATAGGTGTATACGGCGGTTGGGTTTCTTTTTTTTCCATTCTTTTGCGTTTTACGCTGACAGTCACAGCGGCTCTTATTTTGGTATCATTGACTGGTTTTAACGCTGTGTGTGCGTCATTGACAAGATTCGGGGTGCCGAGGCTTTTTGCCACTCAACTCCTTTTGTTCTACCGGTATATTTTTGTTTTAACCGATGAAGCGGAGCGGATGGCGAGAGCGGAATCTCTAAGGTCGTTTAATTCAGGTGCTCTGCGTTTGAAAACTTTTATTTCTTTGTCTGGGCATTTATTATTGCGTACGTTGAACCGCGCGGAACGCATTTATTGCGCTATGCAGTGTCGCGGTTTTGACGGCTATGTTCATACAATTGATTCAAGAAGGATTGGTTATCAGGAAGTTACGTTTGTCCTTGGATGGTCGTTTTTGTTCATTTTTTTGAAATACTACAATATTCCTTTAATGTTAGGGAAAATATTTACAGGAGGTTTTTTGTGAGCCATCATATTGTTGAAGCCCAAGATCTGCATTACACATATCCTGACGGGACGGTAGGGTTGGATGGAGTATCGTTTAGAATATCTCATGGGGAGTCTGTGGCTCTTGTTGGAGAAAATGGCGCAGGTAAGTCAACGCTCTTGTTACATCTTAACGGTTATTTATCTCCTGCTAAAGGCGCTGTGCGTATAGGGGATTCATTCTTAAATCAGAAAAATTTAAACATAATCCGTCGTACGGTTGGAATGGTGTTTCAAAATCCTGATGACCAGCTGTTTATGCCGACCGTATTCGAAGACGTCGCTTTCGGTCCGCTAAACCTTGGATTTTCTAAGGTTGAGGTTGAGCGCAAGGTCGCGGAAGCCCTTAAAACTGTTGGGGTGGAGCATCTGAGCAAGCGCCCTCCATACAAACTTTCTCAAGGTGAGAAACGTTCTGTGTCTATTGCAACTGTTTTGGCCATGTCTCCTGATATCCTTGTTATGGATGAGCCTACATCGAGTCTTGATCCTCAGGCGCGTCGCAGGATAATCGAATTGTTGAAAACTTTCCATCATTCAAAAGTAATCGCCACCCATGATCTAGACATGGCCCTGGATCTTTGTGAGAGGACCATTGTTATCCATCGGGGCAAGGTTGTCGGAGATGGGCCAACGCAAGAAATATTTCAAAATGAAGAACTTCTTCGCAGCAGTTGCCTTGAGAAACCGTTAAGGATGCAATCTTGTCCTATTTGTGGAACAGCGGAGAAAAAGAAGCATTGGAAATTCTTCCGTTAATCACGCTAAGCATTTTTATTTAAGCTCAATCTTGACCGTCCTCATTGAATCCTGTAGAATTCTATCGTCATGTCACTAAGCGTTTATCCAAAATTTAAATCTTTGGAACTTGAAGACCGCGAAGTTTTTAATAATTTTTTTAAAAATTTCCCGCCGGTCATATCCGAATTGACCTTTACAAATCTTTTTTCCTGGCGCGATGCATATAATTTTCGTGTTTCTATGTTGGACGATTTCATCCTTTTAAAATCGGAAACAAACAAGTTGAATAAATATTTTCCGCCCTTAGGAAATGGAGACATAAAGGGACTTATGGAGAATATTTTAAATGAAATAAACAATGTGTTCATCCGTATTCCGGAATCTATTAAATCGCTGTTTGAAGGAGACGCGCGCCATAAGGTTCTTTTAGATCGGGATAACTCTGACTATCTGTATAAGACGTCAGAGCTTGTCAATTTAAAGGGTGAAAAATATGACGGGAAGAGAAATTTAATAAAAAAATTTAAATCAACGACCACCTATGAATATCTAAAACTCAAAAATGATAACATTAATGAGTGTTTGGCATTTCAGGAAGAATGGTGCCTTTTAAAAGACTGCGAAAGCGCCGAGAGCTTAAAAAATGAACGCAGGGCTGTTAAGGAAATGGTTGAGCATTGCTCTTTGTTTGAACTTAAGGGTGGTGCTATAAAGATTGACGGAAAAATTCGTGCCGTAGCGATCGGGCAGGCGCTTAATCCTGATACTTTTGTCGTGCATGTGCTTAAAGCGGATTCCCGTATCCCCGGGCTTTATCAGGCCATCCTTAATGAGTTTCTGGCACAAGAGGTAAAGGATTTTGATTTTACAAATCTGGAGCAGGACTTGGGCATTGAGGGTTTACGAAAATTTAAGCTTTCGTATCAGCCTGTGAAAATGATCAATAAATACATTGTTTCTCGCAAAGGTTAGATGAGATGATCCTAAAGAAAATTTGGCAGGATAAAACATTAATTAAAGAGATCTGGGCTTTAAGCTGGCCTATGGCCCTGATTATGCTCTTTGAATTTTTTATAGGCCTTACTGATGTGTATGTGGCAGGAAAATTTGGAAAGGAAATTCAGGCAGCCTACGGCCTGGCTTTTCAGCTGTATTTTGTTTTTATTATCATCGGCATGGCTTTAAGCGTCGGCATTGTTTCGATTTCTTCACGCCTGTTCACCTCAAAGAATAAAGTTCTTTTTAATACTGCGGTGGGTTCTTCGCTTGTCGTGGTTACGGTCTCAGGAATTATTTTCGGGATATTGGGGGTGCTTTTTTCAAAAAATCTCATTCATATTCTGAATATTCCACAACCCATAAAAGTTTATGCTGTTCCTTTTTTAACCATATATTCATTGGGATTTGTTTTTGATTACATCCTGATGAGTTCTAACGGCGTTTTGCGTGCCTGCGCCATGATCAAAAAATCTTTATGGGTGATGAGCGTGGTTTGCGTCATGAATGTGGGCTTGGATTTTTATTTAGCTCTTGGAACTCCATTAGGATATCAGGGGATTGCAGTGGCGACGGTGATCAGCCTTTTTGTCGGCTGCGTCTTAAGCATTCCTTATCTCAGGTTATTGATAAAAAACTTTAATTTTTCATGGGCGCCCATCAAAGAGATTTTTAAAATTAGCTGGCCATCGGGATTATTGCAGGTGTTCTGGCAATTAGCTTCGGTTGTTCTTTTTTTGATCTTGAGTCTTTTGCCTTATCGCAATATCGAGATTTTGGCTGCATTGACAAATGGGTTAAAGATAGAATCCGTGATTTTTCTTCCTGCTTTTGCGTTCAATATGGCCAATGCTGTTTTAGTGGGTAATTGGCTGGGGAAAAAAGATAATGAAAATGCTTTCCGGGGCGGCTTGGGGACTGCGGTGATGGGGGTGCTGGTTGTAACTGTTTTGACAATTTTAGTGATTTTTAATGCCAGACGGGTGGCGGGATTCTTGTCAAACAATCCCATTGTCATTGATGAGTGTGTGCGCTATGTCTATATTTCATTGATTTCTGAACCTATTATGGCTTGGGGCGTAATCTTAGGCGGCGGGTTGAATGGGGCAGGGGACACGAAAAGCGTTATGCTGGCGTCGGCATTTTCTGTTTGGTTTATACGTATCCCCTTAAGCTATGTTCTGGCCATTACCTTTGGTTTCGGCGCCGTAGCGGTGTGGTGGTCCATGAATCTTTCAAACCTGATCCAGGCTGCGATTATTTCGAAGAGATATTTCGGAAAGAAGTGGATGAATTCAGAATCGGTTAACATGCTTTAAGTCATTTTAAATAAAGGTAATGGTTTTTCCCATCTTTTTTATCCTCTGAAATAAGTATATATCTTTATGGTTAGATAATAATGCTCCGTCCTTCGAATTATTTGGCTCGGACGAGTCAGCAGGATTAGAAATCTGCAGCTCCTCCAAAAATGCGAGGATGCTACCCGAGGTTGTATTCATTTCAACTTACGACATAACTCGTCTGAGGTTACAAAGAACTATTGGTTAAATTAGGTTTTTTCCGCTAGCCACCAAGTTCTCTATGCCATCCAAAGAAACAAGCAACTATCCGACCTGAAGGTCACGAATTGCGACGTTTTCACTCAGAGGTTTGAGAATCCTTAGTCACACGAACAGGCTTTTGCCTAGGCCAAACCGCAAGGTCCTCGGTGGCTGGCGGAGAGAATTGCGTTTGTCTTTTCATCATGGTAAATATAATTCGGTTTAACTTATTGGCTACTGCAACGTAAGACTCCTTGCCAGATTTTCTTTCTCTTATTTTCAAAAAATATTTTCTAAAGAAGGGGTTATGTCTTACGACAAAAACAGAACCTAGAAAAAGAGTTGTTCGAAGCAGTTTATTGCCAGAACGTTTAATACCTTTCTTTCTGCTGGGAAGCAAGCCGCTTTGTTCGATTTTTGGCGAGAGCCCTGCATATGAATAAACATGTTTTGCACTTTTGAATCTGGAAGGGTCTCCTAAGCAGGCTATATAAAGAGCAATCTGAAGGTCGGAAAGTCCCTTGATTTGCTTGAATAAAATCTTAATTGGCGTTTTTCTTGCCAAAGCTATCAGCTTTTTTTCAACTTCTTTAACATCTTTTTCAAGGTGTTCAAGAAGTTGATAATCTTTTCGTATCATATCTCGGTATACATAAAAAGTATTTTCAGGAGGTAAGAGAATTTTCTTGAAATAGTTTACAATAGTTTTTGATTTTTCTATTTTAAAATAATATCCCTGTTTTTTAGAAAATTGACTAAATTCTCTTGGAGACATTTTTGCGATTTCTTGAGGTGTTAATAGAGTTTTGATAAGGAGCAGAGAAATCTCAGTTTTAAAATAATAAACGAAAAGTTGTCTTTCGTTTTCAAAAGTGGTATTTAAGCCTGGATAGGCGATAATCATGTGATGTATGATTTGATTTTTTAGTTTGGCAACTAAGTGCATTTTTTTATCTCGCCAATATGCAAGTTCTTGAAGCTCTAAATAGGTCCCTTCTTTAAGACTATAGGGGTAACATTCTCCTCTGATTAATAGGTCTCCTATGGATGCGGCGTCGATTGCGTCCGTCTTTAGTCCAAGAAGTAATTTTTGTTTTCGATTTGAAGCCGTAGCGAATGGATTTATGAAAAAGACGTTACCATAGTCTTCCTTTAGATGACGTGAAATGTTCTCATAGCAGATATGGACTGCCTCAATGCCTATTACGACTTTTTTGGCTTTGATTTTCTTGATTGCGTAACTGATTTTTTTCTTTAGTTTTTCGTAACCAGGAAGAAGTGTATTTATTTTGAAAGACTTCCCGAGAAGTTTTCCATTAAAGTCAAACAAGAGGATTTCATGAACATCTTTACTCGTGTCAATACTAATACCCAGAATTCTTGTTTTATCAGTATCTCCTATCACTTTTAGCATGGTTTTGTTACGAATTTGAATTTTATCGGAGAGAAGTTTTGACATATATTTATCCTATCATTAAAAGGACGGAGAGCAATAATTATTTTCCTTTTTTGTAAAAATTATTGTTTTGATAATGGAACAAAAATGTAGTAGAATATGGAACAAGATAAGCTTTATTATTGGAATTTAATAAAGATTAGAGGCTCAATATTTAACATCAAATGTTAAAAATGCGCCCCGAATTAAATTATTGTTGATTATGCCTTATAGGTTTAAAAAGGAGAGATGAATGAATCTTGGAGTGAAGTTAAGGAAGATTAGGAAAGAAAAAGATTTAACATTAGATCAGTTAGCGCAAATGACAGGAGTTGCTAAGGCTACTCTTTCAAGAATCGAGAATAATGTGGTGGGAGGTAATTATGGTACATTAAGAAAGATTAGTGATGTTCTCGGCGTGTCTTTGGAAGATTTATCCGCTGGAAAAGAGAAGCCAGGCATTGTTAATAATCGCATTGATATTGCTATTTTAAAGAATCAGCTTAAAGATTTGACGAAAAGTATGATAGAGATATGCAAGAAGTTGGGGATAGATATTTCTGAATTAAAGAAGGATTAGCGAGGTTTCTTCTTTTTAGGATGATATTTCTCAAGGAATTTAGCATAACTCCTTAAGAGCTCAAGTTTTAACCTTGGAGATACTGTCATCCAGAATTTTATTTCTTGAATTGTGTGTGGTCTTCTGTGGCATTTTTCTATATAGAAGTTAAGAATTGGCAATTTTTTATTCATGATAATGATATTATAAACGTACGTTACTTTGTAATCAAGTGGTAATAGATTTGCTGATTTTTTGGGTAAGCAACTAATTTTTGTTCTTATAGATACAGTTAATACGAAGCTTATCTAATAGGGGTAGTTTGATTCCCTTCCCCAATGACAATTTAGGTTGCAGAGTGTTTTTCTTGATGTTACACTGGGCAAATAGGAGAAATTATGGTTAAAAAGAAGAAAAATACCTACTTGAAGCAGTAGCGTCTTTATTCTTAAAGCTGAGAAGTAAAGAGTTCGTCTTGAATTTTAAAAATATTTCTATGCAGTTTTAAATATTTTTTTAAGACTAACCTGAAGCTGTAAAAGAAAGATTCCTCCCATGGCCGATTTTTTTAAATCCCAGATGGATTACATCTTTTTTATCTACGGTCTGGGCTTTTTTTCGCTGGCCGCTGTTTGTTTTTTATTGATCAGAACACAAGATAAGAAGTTGCGTTGGCTTTGGCTGGCGTTGTTTGGATTGGTTCATGCCGCTAACGAATGGCTGGATCTTTTTGCTTTAACGTTCGGCGACAACAATTCTTTTAAACTCCTCAGAGTAGCTGTTTTAACTCTATCGTTCCTTTTCCTGTTTGAATTTGGCCGCGCAAGTTTTAACGTTGTTAAGAATAGGAAGATTTTTCCCTTTGTTTATGTTTTTCTTCTTATTCTTTTGTGGACAGGTTGGTATTTGGGGCAAGCGGATGGCTTAAATATGGCTGCCCGTTATTGCTTGGGTTTTTGCGGCGGGTGTTTTGTAGCTTTTGTATTTTTGATTGTTGCTTATCAGGGCGAGAAAGAAGTAAAGTCCTGGAGGGTTACCGCCAGCATTGTTTTTATTTTATACGCCTCGACACAACTCGTTATTGCCAAAAGCAGCTTTCCTATTCCTCCTGTTTTATCCCAAGAAACCTTCATTAGAATTTTTCATTTTCCTATTCAGCTTGCCAGGGCTATTTTAGCTTTTGTGGCTTCGTTTTTGCTCTGGAGTTATTGGTATTTGACATGGAGCGTGCCCCAGCACGTCACTTTTGCCAAGAGAAGATTGACTCAAAGAAAGATTTTTCTTTCGATATTGATTACATCCAGCGCCCTGGTCCTGGGAGGTTTTTTTACCAATTTCTTGGGTTATCATAATACTTTGCAAGATAAGGATAAGCTCCTGGCTAAGATTGAAACAGCGGCTGCGGCTGTTAATCCCCGTCGTGTCGAAAATTTGACAGCTTCTTCTTTAGACGAAAGCCAGCCTGACTATCTGCGTTTACGCGAGCAATTGATGTTGATTAAAAAAGCCAACAAAGACCTGCGCTTTGTTTATTTGATGGTTTTTAAGAAAGGCAATATTGTTATCTTGGCTGATTCCGAACAAAAAAACTCTCCAGATTATTCGCCTCCGGGCCAGGTTTATTCTGAAGCCCACCCTTTGCTGAAGCGTAATTTTTTCAGTGATAATAGTTTTATCATCGGCCCCTATAAAGACAGGTGGGGGGAATGGATTTCTGCTTTTTCACCCATTAAAGATCTAGAAACGCATGAAAATGTGGCCATTATAGGAATGGACATCAGCTATCGTTTGTGGCTGAAGGAAGTTTTTCGTAACCGCTCGACAGGCATCCTCGTTGTTTTCGGGTTTTTTATTATCCTCGTTTATGGATTTGTCTTAGTTGAGCTTAGCCGTTCGGCTGCAGCGCGTTTTTCCCAGGCCAATAAATTCCTAGAACTTATGATGAACAACATCCCTAACCCTATTTACTATAAGGATAGGCAAGGGGCGTATCTGGGGTGTAATGATGCTTTTCTGGAATTTTTCGGCCGTTCGAAAAAAGATATTATTGGTAAGACTGCTTTTGACCTGATGCCTAAAGATATCGCAAAAAAACTCCATGAAGGCGATATGGCCTTGATCAAGCTGCCCGGTGTCCAGGTGGCTGAGTCAAAGATGGTGCATGCCGATGGTTCAGTCAGGGATTTGATCATCAGTAAGTCTTCTTTTACGGATTCACTTGGTGAAGTCGCCGGCATTGTCGGGGTTGCCATTGATATCACGGAGCGCAGGCGTGCTGAGGTGGCTTTAAAGAAATACTCAGACGAGATCAGTGATCTTTATAACCACGCGCCCTGCGGGTATCACTCACTTGATAAAGATGGGGTCTTTCAGCGTATTAACGAAACAGAGTTAAAATGGTTGGGGTATTCGGCTGAAGAAGTAGTGGGTAAGAAAAAATTCAGTGATTTTTTAACCTCCGAGAGCCTGGAGATTTTTAAAAAGAATTTCCCGATTTTTAAAGAACGCGGTTGGGTGAAAGACCTTGAGTTTGATCTTATCCATAAAGATGGAACGATCTTGTCTGTGCTTTTAAGTTCTACAGCGATTAAAAATGAAAAGGGTGAGTTTGTAACGAGCCGGACAACCCTTTTTGACGTCACGGAGCGGAAGAAAGCTGAAGAAAAATATCGAACACTTGTTGAGAATCTCAATGTGGGTGTATACAGGAATACGCCCGGGCCCCAAGGGTCGTTCATTCATATTAATCCTGCTATGGTAAAAATATTCGGTTATGATTCTGTTGAGGAGCTCTTAAAAGTTCATGTAGCAGATCTCTATCAGGATCTAAACGACAGGCAGGCTTTTGTTGATGAAATTTTAAAAAAAGGTTCTGTTAGAAATAAAGAACTGCGTTTAAAGAAAAAAGATGGGACGCCTATTCATGTTTCTGTGACAACCCAGGCGTTTTTTGATAAAGAGGGCCGTATCCAGTGGCTGGACGGTGTTCTTGAGGATATTACTGATCAAAAAAAGATCCAGGAAGCTCTTGCGCGAAGTGAAGAGCGCTATCGTTTATTGGCGGAAAATGCCACGGATATCATCTGGACTATGGATTTGGAGGGGCGATACAGCTATGTAAGCCCATCGGTCAAACAGCATTTTGGATACACGCCTGAAGAGGCAAGTCATATGACCTTTGGGCAATCGTTAACACATGATTCAGCTGTTGTTGCCTCTGAAGGTTTGACTCAACTATTTTCAAAAATAAGGGCTGGTGAGCGTCCTGAGGGTGGTCGTTTGGAGCTGGAATTTTTTAGAAAAGATGGTGCAACAATATGGTGTGATGCAACCTATAGCCCGATCTATGATCAGTCGGGGAAATTTGTCAGTTTGATGGGTGTAACGCGTAATATTACTGACCGCAAAAAAGCCGAAGAGGCCTTGAGGTTGTTGGCGACCATCGTTGAAACTTCCGATGATGCGATCATTAGTAAGAATCTGGAAGGGGTCATTACGAGCTGGAATAAAGGCGCTGAAAAAATGTACGGTTACCGGGCAGAAGAAATTATCGGTCGCTCACTGGTTAGCTTGATTCCTGAAGACAGGCCGGATGAAATTTTAAAGATTCTTGAACCTATCCGCCAGGGAAGAAATATCGAACATTATGAAACAAAGCGCAAGAGAAAAGATGGAGTGATTATCGATATTTCCTTAACTATTTCTCCTTTAAAAGACAAGGATGATCGTATTGTGGGCGCATCGACTATTGGCCATGACATTACGGAGAGCAAGCGCCTGCAGGACCAGATTTTTTCCGAAAAGGAGCGCCTGTCGGTAACGTTGAGCAGTATCGGCGATGGCGTGATTGCTACAGATATAGAAAGCCGGGTGATTCTTGTTAATAAGGCCGCGGAAGTTTTAACAGGTTGGAAGGAAGAGGAAGCTTTGGGCCGGCTCTCTTCTGAAGTTTTTTATATTATTAACGAGGGTACGCGTAAGGTCTGCCTTGATCCTTTTCAGGAAGTTTTAAGGACAGGTAATATCTTGGAGCTGGAGAATCATACGGTTTTGATTCAGAAAAGCGGCCAGGAAAGGATTATTGCCGATAGTGGGGCGCCGATCCACGATCGAGAAGGGAAGATTATCGGTGCAGTCCTGGTTTTTCGCGATATCACTGAGCAGAAAAAAATGTTTGATGACTTGAAGGCTGCTGAAAAAGAATGGCAGCGGACCTTTGATGCGATTTCAGATATTTTATTTATTCAGGATAAGGATTTTACTATTATCAAAGTTAATAGTTCCTGTCTTACGGCGTTGAAGCTTACTTCCGAGCAGATCATAGGAAAAAAGTGTTTTGAGGTTTTGCATCGCAGCGGCCATCCCTGGCCTAACTGTCCCTTTGATCAGACGCGCGTTGATCAAAAAGTTCATACTGAAGAAGTGGATGATCCTGTCCTTGGAGTAACCTTTTTAGTAACAACGTCACCTATCTTTAAAGAAGATGGAAGTTTTTATGGTTCTATCCATATTACTAAAGATATCTCTGTTATAAAAAAATACCAGCATGAATTAGAAAAGAAGAATAAGGATTTAGAGCAGTTGGATCAGTTAAAATCTGATTTTATTTCTATTGTTTCCCATGAGTTGCGTACGCCTTTGGCCATCACCAAAGAAGGAATTAGCCTGGTTTTGGACGGGGTAACAGGCAAGATTAACGTTAAGCAAAAAAAGATCCTGAAGCTTTCCAAGGACAGTATGGACAGGCTTGCCCGTTTGATCAATGATCTTTTGGATATCTCAAAGATTGAATCCGGCAGGGTTCAGCTTTTGAGGAAACCAACAGACCTCGTTAAGTTGGCAGAAAAAGTTTTGGGAAATTTTACTCTTAAAGCGCGTGAGAAAAAATTAAAACTGGCTCTTGATGCGAAGACCCCGGAGATAGTTGTGAATATTGATGAAGACAGGATTGTCCAGGTCTTTGTTAATCTTGTCGGCAACGCGTTAAAATTTACTGAAACTGGCTCTATCGAAGTTTCTTTAGAGGATAAAGGCGATGAGGTGAAGTGTATCGTGGCGGATACGGGTCGTGGTATTGCAGAGAAAGATTTGCCAAAAGTTTTTGATAAATTCATGCAATTTGGGCGCACGGCCGGAGGCGGCGAAAAGGGAACGGGCTTGGGCCTTTCCATTGCCAAGGGGCTGATTGAACTCCATAATGGAAAAATGTGGGTGGAGAGCGAACTCGGTAAAGGTACTCGTTTTTGTTTTATTATTCCTCGCAAGACGACAATGGAACGGGTCCGGGAGCATATAGATAAGGCGATTGGAGCCGCAATCAAGGACAGCGCGGAGTTTTCTTTAGTTGTTGCAGCCTTAGGTTATTCTGATAAAATAAGAGGCGAACGAGGAGAATCCGGCCTTATGGAATTGGCGGATCAAATGGAGAAGGTTTTCCGTAGACGGATTTATCGTCAAAAAGACAGTGTCCTTAATTGTTTGGATAAATTTTTTATAATTTTGGGTGATTGTAATAAACCAAATTCTTTGATTATCCGGGACAGACTTGAGCAGGAACTTGAAGTATTTTTGCAAAGTAAAAATTTAAGTTCTGACGTCAAGATTGAATGGAAGATTGCGACATTCCCTGATGATGGTAATGCCTATCAGGCCTTGATTGAAAAAGTACAACAAGCCTGATTCTGTTTTTCGACTAAGTTTTTTTGGAGGAATCTTATGGAAGAGACTCAGGAAAAAAGAAAAATTTTGATGGTCGATGATGACGCCGGTTTTGTTGAAGTCGTGAAAGAAAGGATCTTGTCCTGGGGATACGAGTGCTTGACTTCATCGAGCGGCCCTGAGGCCTTAAGTGTTTTAGAAGCTCAGGCTATTGACATTGTTATCCTTGATTATATGATGCCTGGCATGGATGGCCTGGCAGCTTTGCGAGAAATCCGGAAAAAATATAAAGATTTGCCGGTGATCATGTTTACGGCGCATCCGGATGGCCGCTCTTTGTTCGGCTCAAAAGAACTGCACGTTAATGCGTTTCTCCCAAAGCTCAGTTCAGCGACGGATGCTTCCACTTCTTTAAGGTCAGCTATTTTGTTGGTTATTGCTCAGCAAAAAGACAAGCGGGCAAATCCATGAAGAAGAAAATTCTCTTGGTTGATGATGAACCTTTGTTGGTTGAAATGGTTTCTATGCGCCTGGAAGCCAATGATTATGAAGTGATATGCGCCGGCGATGGGCAGGAGGCCCTGGAAAAAGTCCGCAAAGCCAGGCCGGATCTGATTATTCTGGATTTGATGCTTCCCAAGATCGACGGTTATAAAGTCTGCCGCATGTTGAAATTTGATGATAAGTATAAGAATATCCCCATTATCCTTTTTACAGCTCGCGCCCAGCAGAGCGATATGAAGTTAGGCGAAGAGGTTGGTGCCGATGCCTATCTCGTAAAACCTTTTGACGCCGAAGTCCTTTTGGCAAAAATCGAAGAACTACTCTTAAAAAAATAATTTTTTATATCTATAGGAGGACCGCGTGGATATTACGGAGTTGCTGATCAAGCAGTCCCTCGTGACCCCCGAACAGGTGTCTAAGGCCAAGGATGAGGCCAAGCGGACGGGCATTAAGATCGAAAAGGCTTTGGAAAAACTTGGGTTTATTACCGAGGAAGAAATTGCGAAGACTAAGGCTGATGCCATGGGTGTGCCGTATATGGATTTAGCTGATTACATCATAGATTCACAGTTGACAAAGCTTATTTCCGAGGAAGTGGCGCGAAAATATAAAGTCGTTCCTCTTTTTAAAATTAAAGATACGTTGACGGTGGCGATGGCCGATCCTCGTGACGTCGAAGCGATCGATCATATCCGCCGGGTTTCAGGCGTCGATATCGTCGATGCGGTGCTGGTGTCGTTAAAAAGTATTGAATATGTTTTAAGTTCTTATTATGGAGAAGGTTCGTCGGTTGAAGAAATCATCCAGTCTATTGAAAATAAAAAAATATTCGGTGAGAAAGAGTCGCTTGTTGAAGCAGCTGAAGAGCCGCCGATCATCAAGCTTGTGAATATTTTGATCACCGAGGCAGCCAGGGACCGGGCTTCGGATATCCATATTGAGCCAGAGTTGGACCTCATTCGAATTCGTTTTCGCATTGACGGCATCCTGCATGAAGTCCATGAGCTTCCTAAAAAACTTCAGAGTGCTATTACCTCTCGTATTAAAATTTTGTCCGAAATGGATATTGCTGAAAGCCGCAAACCCCAGGATGGCAAGATACGCATCAAACTGGAAAACCGGGATCTGGACGTGCGCGTTTCGACGTTTCCTACGGTCCATGGAGAAAATGTGGTGATGAGGCTTTTGGACAGGGCGTCAATTCTTTTAAGCCTGAAGGATCTGGGGTTTAGCAAAGAGAATTTAACTATTTTCAGCAAGGCGATCCTTGCGCCTAATGGCATTATTCTGGTTACCGGGCCGACGGGAAGCGGTAAAACAACGACGCTGTACGCGGCGTTAAGTTCTATCACCTCCATGGAAAAAAATATTATTACTATCGAAGATCCGGTTGAATATGAGCTTCCTTTGATCCGTCAAACCCAGGTAAACCCTAAGGCCGGTGTTACGTTCGCCAATGGTCTTCGTTCTATTTTAAGGCAGGATCCTGATGTTATCATGGTGGGTGAGATTCGTGATAAAGAAACGGCTGAGGTGGCCCTTCAGGCGTCTTTGACAGGCCATCTTGTTTTTTCAACATTACATACGAATGACGCGGCGACGTCTTTGACACGTTTGATTGACATGGGGCTTGAGCCGTTCCTTATCTCGACTTCTGTGATTGCTATTCTGGCTCAGCGTCTTGTGCGCTCTGTCTGTCTGAAGTGCAAGGAAGAGTATGCGCCTTCAGAGGCTGTTTTAAGAGAGCTTGAGATCGAAGAAAAAGTGAAATTTTATCGCGGCCGTGGTTGTTCAACATGCAAAAACACGGGTTTTATGGGGCGCATAGGCATCTTTGAGCTCTTGGTGGTGAATGATGCGATCAAGAAAATGGTCGAAGAAAAATACTCTGCGGATCAGATTAAAAAGAAAGCCATGGAATTGGGTATGAAGACGCTGCATGACGATGGTTTGGATAAAGTGCGCTTAGGGCTGACAACAGTGGAAGAGATCCTTCGCGTGACAAAAATCGATTGATCCATGTCTATCTATCACTATAAAGCCAGGGATAAATTTGGCAAACTTTTAAGCGGTGAGATGTCTGCCGACTCTGAAAACGCTGTTGTTGTTCGCTTGAATCAATTGGGTTGTGTTCCTGTCTCGATCAAAAAAGCTCAAGAACGTGTAACGTTGGCCAGTTTCGTCAATCGTTTTTCTTCTGTAAAATTTTCTGAGCTTAATATGTTCACGCGGCAGTTGGCGACGCTTCAGAAAGCCGGGTTGCCGATCCTTGCCTCTTTGGGGGCGCTTAAGGATCAGACTCCTAATGTAGTTTTTAAAGAAATCCTTGCGCAAATTATCAGGGACATCGAATCAGGTTTAAGTTTTTCTAAAGCGTTAGAAAAATTTCCTCAGCTTTTTAATGTTCTCTACGTCAATATGGTCTCTTCCGGTGAGACGGGCGGACAGATGGCTGAGGTTTTGGAACGCTTGGCGCTTTTGGGCGAATACGAACAGAAAGTTAAACAGCGTATCAATGCTGCCACGCGCTATCCTCTGATGGTCGTCATTGCCATGATCGTTGGTTTTCTTGTTTTGACGACCTTAGTGGTCCCTCGTTATGCACTGATCTATAGTCAGTTCTCGACAAAACTTCCTTTTCCGACATTAATCCTTTTGGGCATTCATTATGTCCTTACACATTTTTGGTGGCTTATCATTTTGTTTTTTATTTGTTTGGGAGTCGGGTTTCGTTTGTTCATTAAGACATCTCAGGGGCGATGGGCATGGGATAATTTTAAGCTTAAGGTTCCTGTATTCGGACCCTTGGTGTTGAAGCTTGCTATGTCGCGTTTCACGCGTATCACGGGGACGCTGATGCATTCGGGTATTCCGTTATTGAAAATTTTAGACATAGCTTCAGGAAGCACGGGCAATGTGGTTATTTCCCGAACGATCGTCAAAATCAAGGATGACATTGCTGAAGGGCGCGGGATGTCCGAGCAAATGAAACTCAGCGGGTTGTTCCCGACGGTCGTGACTCAAATGGTGGCTGTGGGCGAAGAGACGGGGAAGCTTGATCAGCTTTTGCTCCACGTCTCTGGATATTACGACGAAGAGGTCGAATATACGATCAGTAATCTAACGTCGCTTATCGAACCCATCCTGATCGTTTTTTTAGGATGTTGTGTTTTGTTTATGGCGTTGGGTATATTCTTGCCCATGTGGAATATGATGAGCTTGTTTAAAAGGTGAGGCCTTTAAGTATGCGTCAGTTGCGTAAGGGTATGACGCTTTTTGAACTTGTTGTTTCTTTGACAATCATTTTGGTTTTTTCCGGAATTCTTCTGGGGTTTATCTCCAAGGCTTCTATTCTTGCGCGTCAGACGGCCTTGCGCTATGAATTAGATAATATACGGCTCTTGATTAATCTTCATCGTGAGATGGAGGGCGAATACCCTGAAGATATAAAAAGATTTTTAAAGACGCCTTATGTATTGGGTACATCGGATAAGATTATTTTTGGCGAAAAATTTGTAGATACCATCGGCTTTGATAAAGAGGGATATCCTGTTGACCCGTTTGGTTCAAGGCTTTTTTATGATGCACGGAAAGGAGTGGTCCGTTCCGTAACGAAAAATTACGAAAATTGGTAATTTTAAGAAAATATTTTATTAGGATAATTCAAACAAGGAGGTGTCTCGTGAGAAAAGGTTTTACGCTTATCGAATTGATCATGATCATTGTTGTTTTGGGTATTCTGGCAGCTGTTGCTGTGCCGAAATACTTTGATCTGCAGACACAGGCACGGGATTCTGCAGAAAAAGGCGTTGTGGGCGGAGTGCGTGGTGGCATCCATACTTATTTTGCGCAGAACAGGGCTTATCCCGGTTCTTTAGACAGCGCTGCGATCGGTGCCTGTAATTCTACCAATATCTGTTTCGATACGGTGTTGCAACAGGGCGGTATCACGTCTCAATGGAATAAGACCGGTGCTACTGTTTATGTAGGGCCTGCGGGGACGACGTTCACCTACAATACGACTTCAGGCGATTTTAAATAAAATTTTTTAAAGAGGCAGACCCCGCTGAGCTTTAAGCCCAGGGGAGTCTGTTGTTTTTTTAAAAAAAGGAGTTCTCTTGACGAACAAAGGCATGACCTTGATTGCAACGATCATGCTGATGGTTTTTGTCTCTATCGCTGTTGCCGGTGCTTCTGTTTTTGTCGTCCAATGGATATTGCAATTGAACGCAGAACAGTTTGAGACTAAGTGCCTTTATCTTGCTCAAGCGGGCATCCATGACGCGATCTATAGTGTTCGATCAACGCATAACCCTCCAACAACAAACGGGTATTATTCTCTTGGGCTTACAGCGGTGAACTCGGGTGAGACTTTTCGGCGAGGTGCCACAGCCGCGGAATTATTAATGGTCGATACTTCTGCTGTTTCTTTAAGTGGCCGTGACGTGTTTGGTCTTAGAATTCAAAAAGCGACGAACAGCGCAACGCCTGCGGTGACGCTTGCAAGTCTTGTCATTACTTTTTCACAGACCGGTTCCAATCGCCGATTGTCTTCTGTTACCATAGGCGGCATCCAGAGATGGTCTGGGAACGCAAATTCGCCTGCCAATATCAATATCAATGATGTGGCCTTGACCACAACGAACACTATGGCGATTGACCGTATTCGTTTTAATAATAATATCAATTTAACAGGCATGACGATTCAATTTGTCATGACAGATGGAAGCTCTAAAACCGTCACATGTTATCCTGCATCCAATAATTGTATTTTTACCATTAACGCGACAGGCAAGGTTTCAGGGTCGGTTATTTATAGAACTTTAAGCGCTGATTATAATCTGATGCCAACCACATATGCCACAACGTCGAGGATTAATGTTTATCATGAGATTAATACGGAAATCACAACGCCATAGGGAACAAGGATTCACCCTCGTTGAGTTGATTATGACTATGGTGGTGATCGGTATCGTATCTATTCCGATTTCTTTAATGTTGAGCGCTCACATGGAAAGTCTTTTTCAATCGCAGGATTTGACTGGCGCTGTTAACCTGGCTCGTTACGATATGGAGATGGTTAATAATATGGCATACGCCAGTATATTGAGCGCGACATTCTCTAATTATCAGGGTTATCCCTATGATATTAATCGCAATGTCGTTTATGTGCATGGCAATCAAGCCGCGCCAGAAAGCACAAAAAAAATAACAGTAGCTGTGACGAAAGCGGGTAAGAGTACTGTCTTATTTCAGATAACAAACTACGTATCTAATAATGTTCGGTATCCGTTTTAATGTTTCATCCAGGTTCTTTATTATGATAAAATGGAACAGAAGTTTGGGGTTTACTTTAATAGAATTCCTGATAGTTATTCTCATTATAGGTATTTTGTCGGGTGCCGGCGCGTGGCTTATGGCGTATACAATTAAAAATTCAGTTGTTATTCCTAATCAACTCAATATGGATAAGCTGGCGTTAGATGCCTTAAGGATCATGATTGAAGGTGATAGTAAGGCTAAGGGGCTAAGGTTCAGTCGTGCGATCACAAGCGCCCAATCCAATCGTGTTGATTTTATTAATCAGGACAGTGTGAGCGTTTATTACCGCTTAAATACCGGTTCGAACAAGCTTTATCGTTCTATCAGCGGAGGTCCTGAGGAAGTCGTGCCTTTTTATGCCGGTGCTTCAGGAATTTCTTTGTCATCTCCGAGCGGCTCGCTTTTTACCTATTATGACGCCAATGAAGCGGCCACAACTACCGCGGCTAATGTCAGGCGTCTGAAGATGGCGCTGATTTCTAAAACCGGGACAGGGGCTTACGAGAATTGGGAAGGGCAGTCTGAGCAGGCGAGTTCTATTGCGGTTAAGCGTTTTCAGTGAGGAGGAGACTCTATGGTCCTATTTATTATTTTTTCAGGCACGGTTGCTTTGATTTCCGGTGCGTTGCTTCTTTGGGCTCCAAAGGTTTTAAAGTCCTGGAATGATAGCTTTATCCGAAGAATGGCCAGGGAGGGATCAGTCACGATTGATGATCTCATATACGCCCTGAGGATTGGTTTCGGCGTTTCTCTTATTTTTATCTCAATCATGCTTTTCTTCGTAGGGTATTATCTTATTCAAAAGTATTAAAATTTAAGGGTTTGTCAAAATGAATCTTAACAGTTTCTGGCAAGGGAAGAAGAAAAGGATCCTGTCGATCGATTTTGGCCAAGTGGCCATTAAAATCGCCCTTTTGGCGGGGTCGGCGCAGGGTTCTAAGCTATTGGCGTATTCCATCAAGGAAATCGCATTGACAGAAACGACGAGAAAAAACATCGTTGAGTTTATCCAGGATTTTGTTAAAACGCATGATTTTTATGAAAAAGAAGTTCATCTGACCTTTTCCGATCCGGATGCCTTTTTCGTTAAGATTTTAACTCTTCCTCAAATGCCCAGAGAAGAATTATTTTCAGCTATCCCATGGCAAATCAAATCTGAAATTCCTTTTTCAAGCGCAGAAAGTGTTTTCGAGTTTTATGTGATCCGCGAATACGCTGATGAAGAAAAGAACAAAAAGATGGACGTTCTCTCGGTTTTTGCTAAAAATTCCTCTCTGGATAAATACATCAGCCTTGCCAGGCAATGCGGGCTGGTCCCTGTTAAAATCTCAAGCAGCCCTTTTGATTACGCCGCGTTGCTTCGTTGTGTTAAGCCCGAGGCTCCTGTTGTTGCCGTTTTAGATGTCGGTTCACAGTATTCTTATTTAGCTCTCTATAAAGAATCCGCGCTTGTCTACGTAAGAAAATTGAGTTTTTCTTCATTGAAGCTGGCGGAATCTTTAATGGGGACGCTTGTGACAGAAACGGGAAGGCTCGAAATTTCTTTTGAGCGGGCCAGGGGGATTATAAGAGATATTGGTATCCCTTTGAATGAAACGGCTTCACTCTCTAAGGATATCCCCAGACAGCACGTTTTATCTCTCATGAGGCCGATATTGGAAAATTTAATCAAAGATCTTGAGCGTTCTTTTGATTATTCATCGTCGAGCCTTGGGATCGGTGCGCCCGGTGTTCTTTATCTGGCCGGTGGCGGTTCAAATTTAAATGCTTTTGATGTTTATTTAAATCAGGAATTAAAGATTCCCGTGCGGTTTTTTCCTGTGTTTGAGTTGTTTCAGAGCGGTTCGTTAGATCAAGATAAGCTTTTAAAAGATCAGAATCAGCTTGCAAGCGTTCTAGGTGCATCTTTGCCGAGCGCTTTTAACCTTTTGCCTTCGGAATTAAGAGTCCGTCCTTATGAATTTATGCAAAAAATGAGCCTGCGCCTGATCGTGACGGTCTTGGGGATTTTTTTCATTTTTTCTTTTATTTTTTTAAATTTTGAGATCCATCGTTATAATAAAAAAATCCGGCTTGCTTCGGTTCAGCTTCAGGGCCTCGATATGGTTAGGGCATTGAAACAAAAGATCGATGCCAAAGGTGCGTTGCAGTCGAAAATTCTGGAGGGAAAGATTCCCTGCTCCGGGCTTTTGAAATTAATGAGTTCCCTTGTGCCTGATCATGTTCTTTTGGACGAGTTGATCTTTGTCGCCAAGGATCACAGTGTGTTGTTAAAAGGAGTCGTTATGCAGCAGGCAGACTCCAAGGAATCTGTCTTGGTGGATTTTATGAATAAGTGCGAGGCTTCACAATTTATTACTCAGGCAACTTTAGTGACTTCAAAATTGGAAAACGGCATCAATCGTTTTGAAATTAGATGCGATGTTGCACAATAGGTTAAAAAAAATATGCAAAAGACAACAATATCTTTAACACAGCAAAAAATTCTTCTGGCGAGCGGCTTGATTTTGTTGGGCGTTATCGTTGTCTGGTTTGGTTTGTACCGGCCTATGTATAACAGGGCATTTGTCCTTAAGGCGAAACTGGCAAATCTTGAACGGCAGATCCATGATATTGAAGCGGTTACGGTTGCGTTCGTCGATAAGGAAGTTGGCATTAAAGAGCTTGAAAAGCGATCCCAGGCATTGGATGCTCAATTTCTTTCTGATGAGGAAGCAGGGTATAAGATTATTTCCGGTTTAGCCAAAAAGCAAGGGGTCGAAATCGTGTCTTTGCAGCCTGAGCCTAAGGTCGACTATATGGATGCTGGCGGCCAACGCCTGGCTGCGGACAATAAGTTGTCTTCAAAGGTTCCTGTCACCGTGGAGCTTAAGGGTAGCTATAAGGATGTGGTTGCTTTTGTCGATGCCCTTGAACATTCATCTGAACTTTTCGTGACTTTTGATGGGATCAAAATAACAAAGAGCGATTTTAAGGTGCTTGCTGTTCTGAACATAACGTTTTATCTTTTGTCATGAACTTGAAAAATTACCTTAAAGAAAACAGGAAAGACCTTTTTAAAATTGGCATTACCATCCTTTTGGGTATTGTGCTTTTTGCTATTCTTTTTTCCCGGGGGTGTAGAAAAACTTCAATTCAGGAAAAACCCGCAGTAAAATCTTTAAGTGCAGGTTCGCTTCAGGAAGCCCCTGTCTTAAATCTTTATGCGAAACTGGATGCAGAGGGTCGGCTCATAAAGTTAAAACGGGATCCTTTCATTGGGGTGATGATCAATCAAGACCCGGATTCAAAGAACATGCCGGTGCTTAATGGAGTTATCTGGAGCCGGGATGGCGCGATTGCTATTCTTAACGGCAATATCGTGAGACAGGGAGACAGGGTGGGTTCATATTTGGTTGCCAAAATCAGAGAAAACAGCGTTATCGTTACTGACGGTCAAGAGGCTTTTGAGCTAAGATTGGTGCATTAAATTTTTTCAGGTCTCGCCTTAAGAAGACAATGTGATTTTTTCATCCCGAAAAAATAAAAAATGTTTTAACGATGTTGTAGTAGAAAAAAAGGAGGTTGTTATGAAAAAAGTTTTTTCAGCGGTTTTGGTTTGTTCTTTTGTATTTTTGTTGTCTTCTTTTGTTTTTGCCCAAGATAGCCCGCAAAATGATAAGCCGCAAGGATCCGTAGAAATAAAACCAGAAGGAATGCCTGGGCCGGCAGCCATGATGATGGAGCATGGTAAAAAAATGATGGGCATGATGGGCGGCAAGTCCATGGTTGCTACCAGTGACGGCGGTGTTGTTATTTTGATTGGTAACAAACTTCAGAAGTATGATAAGAATCTTCTGTTACAAAAAGAAGTTGAGATAAAGATGGATAAGGATATGATGTCCAAAAAAATGAAATGTCCTAAGATGGCGGAAAAAGAAGGCATGGGCGAGAAAAAAGAAGGTACGCCCGTAGAATCTCATGGGTCGATGGAAATGCCAGCGCCGGATAAACAATAAGCGCCTGGAAGCTGTATGAATAAATTTAATATTCTTTTAATAATCTCGATCATTATTTTTTCTGTGGCAGGGGTTGAGGCGATGGGGTTTTCAAAAGAAGAGGCAGCTAAAATTCTTATTTTTGATGCGTCTGGTGGCACCCTTAAAGAAGTGGATAAGGTCTTTAAGACGGATGCAGAGTGGAAAAAGATCCTCAGCCCTGAACAATTTCGAATCATGAGGCAGAAAGGTACGCAAGCTCCTTTTACCGGACGCTGCGAGTTGCCGCAAAAGGGGGAGGAAGGGGTTTATCAATGCGCAGGTTGCGGTACGGATCTGTTTTTAGTGTCAACGAAGTTTGAGTCAGGCACAGGTTGGCCCAGTTTCTATGAACCAGTTTCTGAGTTTAATATCAGGACTCTCTCGGATGATAGTTTTGGAATGCATCGCGTTGAGGTTCTTTGCGCCAGGTGCGGCGCTCATTTGGGGCATATTTTTGATGATGGCCCGCCTCCTACAGGAAAGCGTTATTGTATAAATGCGGTTGCATTGAAATTTTTAAAAGTTGGCGGCCCTAAAAAAGATCAATATGAAACGGCTGTTTTTGGGGCCGGTTGTTTTTGGGGTGTTGAGGCTGTTTTTGAAAATATCAAAGGCGTTGTTCGAGCATCTGCAGGTTACATGGGTGGTACGTTTAAAAATCCGACATATAAAGATGTCTGCACGCAAGCAACAGGGCATGCTGAAGTTGTTCAGGTGGTTTATGATCCCAAGCTCGTCACATATAAAGAATTGCTTGATATTTTTTGGGAAATGCATGACCCCACCTTGATTGATCGGCAAGGCCCTGATGTTGGCAGCCAATATCGGTCTATTATTTTTTATAATTCACTTGAACAAAAGAAGGCTGCCCAGTTGAGTAAAGAAAATAAAGAACACTCTCACATTTTTCAAAAGCCCATTGCGACTCAGATTGTTCCTATCCAGGAATTCACCAGGGCTGAAGAATATCATCAGGATTATTTCAAGAAGCGCGGCATGAAGCCATCGTGTCATCTTCCCGGCTTAAACACCCCAAAGAAATAAGTTTGTTTTTTAAAAAGAATTTATCGCAAACGTTTTTTAAAGAAAGGTTTCTTTTAAGAAATGTCAGATTGTAAGAAAGCCATTGTGATCGGTGCAGCCTCAGGTATAGGCAGGGAATTGGTGAAGAAATTGATCGCCCGAGGTTATTGTGTCGGGCTTGTTGACAAAAAAAATAATCTCCTGGTTGAGCTTCAAAAGCAGATCCCTGAAAATACGTTTGTCAAATGCATGGATCTCCTGGATCCTTTGCAGGCGATGAGGCTTTTGGAAGAACTTATACAGGAGATGAGGGGGCTTGATCTATTGGTTATCAGCGCAGCAGTCGCGTCTGCATTGGATGGAGGCCTTGATTGGGAGAAAGAAAGCGAAGTCCTTGGGGTTAATGTAGATGGTTTTGCCGCTATGGCAAATGTCGGAATGCGGCATTTTTTGAAACAGGGTTTTGGCCATCTCGCAGGTTTTTCGTCTGTTCAGGCTGTGCGGGGGAACCCTCTTACTCCGGCCTATAGCGCTTCAAAGGCTTTTGTCTCAAATTATCTGGAAGGCCTGCGTTTTTATTTACGGGTTCTTAAAAGTCCTGTTGCGATCACTGAAGTATGTGCGGGCTATGTTCAGACAGATATGTTGAGCCCATTGCCGGCCAAAGGGTTGTTTTGGGTTGTCCCTGTTGATAAAGCGGCGGAAATTATCATTCGGGCCATTGAAAAAAAACGCGCATTTGTTTACGTGAGCCGCAGATGGAGTTTTGTGGCTTTTTGTTTAAGGCATGTGCCTGAAAAGCTAATGGTTTGGGGAGCGCGTCTTTATAAAGAGCTTTAGGCCTGGGGAGTTGAGATTCTTTTTTAGAAAGGTTCCTTAGGTATAAAACGATTGACAAAAGTCTTGAGATTCTTATACTTTAGAAAAGGGAAGATCAGGTTTTCATACCGGGTCCGTCTTTAAGTCAGGCAGTAGCTTACAAAAGCTATGGGACTTCCTAGCAGCATGCTTGAAAAGAGACAGGAAAAGGCTTTAGAAAACCGCATCTTCTTTTTTTATAATGTGATTGTTTCAAATGAAGCTCAGGCATAAGTTATACGTGTCATTTTAAGGAAAGGTGGCTATGGAATTTATTGGTTTTCTCGTAGATGTTGTCATGCATATTGATAAATATCTTAATGTTGTCATTCAGAATTATGGGGCTTGGGTGTATGGGCTTCTTTTTTTGATCATTTTCGCTGAAACAGGCTTGGTTGTGACGCCTTTCTTGCCAGGTGATTCTCTGCTTTTCGCCGTCGGGGCTTTTGCGGCACTTGGGTCTTTTGAAATGCCCTGGCTGTTATCTACGCTTGTCGCCGCGGCTGTACTCGGCGATAGCGCTAATTATGCGATAGGAAAGTATTTTGGAGAAAGATTATTCAGCAGAAAAAATTCACGAATTTTTAAAAAAGAATATTTGGAAAAAACCCACCGGTTTTATGAAAAACACGGGAAAAAAACAATTGTGTTGGCTCGTTTTGTCCCGGTGGTGCGGACATTCGCGCCGTTTGTGGCTGGCCTAGGGAAGATGCGCTATCGGGACTTCTTTTTTTATAATATTACGGGCGGTATTTTATGGGTGGCTGTTTTGGTTTTGGGGGGGTATTATTTTGGCAATGTTCCTTTGGTCAAAAATAATTTTTCCATTGCTATATTTGCGATTGTTTTTATTTCCTGTTTACCTATTATAATTGAGTTTTGGCGTCACCGGCGCAAAAGAAAAGGTAAAAATTCCTGATGCTTTCTGAAAATGAAATCAAAAATATAAAAGGGTTGTCCGAAGAAGAAGTGGCTCAGCATTTGAAGAGGGATGGATATAATGAACTTCCTTCTCAGAAGAAGCGGCCTATTTTTGCCATATTTTTTGACGTGGTGAAAGAACCCATGTTATTGCTTCTTTTGGGTTCAAGCGTGGTCTATCTGTTTTTAGGAGAAGTTAACGACGCGATCATGCTGTCCAGTTTTGTGTTTGTTGTGATAGGCATCACGTTTTATCAGGAACGAAAAACGGAGCGGACGCTGGAGGCCTTGCGTAATTTATCAAGCCCCCGGGCGCTTGTCATCAGAGGTGGTATTCAAAAGAGGATTTCCGGCCGTGAAGTTGTTAGGGACGATATTATTGTTTTAAGAGAGGGTGATCGTGTGCCTGCGGATGCTGAGATCCTCTCTTGCTCAAATCTTACGATAGATGAATCTTTGCTGACAGGCGAATCTGTGGCTGTGCGAAAGTCTGAGTCGGATGGCCGAGAGAAGACAAGGCGTCCCGGTGGCGATGATTTGCCTTTTGTTTATTCAGGCACTCTTGTTGTTCAGGGCCGTGGTATTGCGAAGGTGGCATCTGTAGGGATACATACCGAGATGGGTAAGATCGGTAAAGCTCTTGAGGGCATTAAAGAGGAGGCGACGCTTCTACAAAAAGAAACAGGAAGGATTGTAAGGCAATTTTTTGCAGGCGGCGTGATCCTTAGTATTCTGATTGTTGTTATTTATGGCCTCACGCGAGGGAATTGGCTCAAAGGTTTTCTTTCAGGGCTTACTTTAGGCATGGCGATGTTGCCGGAGGAGTTCCCTGTTGTTTTATTGATCTTTTTGACATTAGGCGCCTGGCGCATTTCAAAGAAACACGTCTTGACCCGTCGCGCGGCCGCGATCGAGACATTAGGTGCTGCGACCGTTCTTTGCGTGGATAAGACAGGAACGCTGACTATGAATTCCATGAAATTGGCCAGCATTTCTTCTAACGGTACTTTTTTTGATTTTGATAAAAACAGTACCTCTGTTTTGCCGGAACAATTGCATAATGTGATGGAGTATGGGATTTTGGCAAGCCAAAAAGATCCTTTTGACCCCATTGAAAAAGAGCTGAAAGAAACAGGGGAGTTGTATTTATCGGGCAGCGAGCATATTCATCATAATTGGAAATTAGTGAGGGAGTACACGCTTTCAAAACAATTGCTTGCGCTTTCTCATGTTTGGGAGTCTCCGGACAGGCAAAACTATGTCATTGCCGCAAAAGGTTCTCCGGAAGCCATCGCGGACCTCTGTCATTTATCTGACGAAAAAAAACAGGATTTGAAAAAACATATCGAGAGGATGGCGGAGAAAGGGTTGCGTGTGCTGGGTGTGGCAAAGGCCACTTTTAAAAAAGTTGAACTTCCTGACCAGCAGCATGATTTTTCTTTTGTTTTTATCGGATTACTCGGATTTATTGATCCTATTCGCGCGACTGTGCCGCAGGCGATCCAGGAAGCTTATAAGGCGGGGCTTCGCGTGATTATGATTACCGGGGATTATCCGGGGACTGCTGTTCATATTGCCAAACAGATTGGTTTGAAAAATCCTGATCAATATATTGCCGGTCCTGAGCTTGAGAAGATGGATCTTTTTGTTTTAAAGGAGAAGATAAAAACGACCAATATTTTTCCTCGAGTGGTGCCTGAACAGAAGCTTGCGATCATTAAGGCGCTTAAGGCTAATGGCGAGATTGTTGCCATGACGGGAGACGGCGTTAATGACGCTCCTGCTTTAAAAGCCGCGCATATCGGAATTGCGATGGGGGAGCGCGGGACCGATGTCGCCCGCGAAGCTTCTGCCCTGGTATTGCTCAATGATGATTTTTCGTCCATTGTGCATGCGGTTCGCCTGGGTCGAAGGATCTTTGACAATTTAAAAAAAGCTATTTCCTATATATTCGCTGTTCATGTGCCTATTGCCGGTATGTCATTTTTTCCTGTTTTATTCCAGTTGCCTATCGTGCTTTTGCCGGCGCACATCGCGTTTCTGGAGTTGATCATCGATCCGGCGTGTTCAACAGTATTTGAGTCGAATCCCAAAGAGAAAGATATTATGGACAGGCCGCCGCGCAAGCTGGATGACCCTTTGTTTAACAAAAAATCTTTTACGATCAGTCTCTTTCAGGGATTAAGTGTCATGATCGTTGTTTTTGCTGTGTTTCTGTTGGCGCTGTATTTAAAAAAAGGAGAGTTGGAAGCGCGTTCTTTGAGTTTTGCTACTCTGGTTTTTGCGAATCTTATGCTTATTTCGACCAATCTCTCCTGGTCTAAAAGTATCTTTAAGATTTTAACAGCCAGGAACATGGCTTTATGGTGTGTTGTTACGGGGGCATTTTTAGCGCTTTTATTGGTATTATTTTTTGCTCCTTTGCGCAATCTTTTTCATTTTGCAGTGCTATCGTTTGAAGATTTGATGATTTGTTTTATTGCGGGTGTTTTTAGCCTGGTCTGGTTTGAAGTTTTAAAATGGTTTGTTATGAGACAAGATAAAAAATATTTGTAATAAATGACAGCACTATTGGCTTCATTTCTTTTTGTTGTTTTGGCTGAGATGGGGGATAAGACCCAGCTTTTGGCCATGGCTTTTGCGGCAAAATACAGCGCGCATAAAGTGCTTCTTGCTGTTTTTCTCGCGACAGTTTTAAATCATGCGCTCGCTGTTGTCGCTGGGCATTTTTTAACAACGATTGTGCCTTTGGATGTTATTTCTTTTATCGCCGCGCTGTCTTTTATTGTATTTGGTTTATGGACGATAAGAGGGGATGCACTTCATGGCGAAGATAAAAAAGAATCGCGGTTCGGGCCCGTCGTTACGGTAGCAATAGCTTTTTTCCTGGCTGAAATGGGAGATAAAACTCAGTTGGCAACGATCAGTCTTGCGGTACAATATCAGAACATGATGTACGTGCTTATGGGCACAACTCTTGGCATGGTGGTTGCGGATTTCATTGGCATTATTTTTGGTATAATAATGCGCAAGCATATGCCGGAGCGTTCTGTCAAAGCGATTTCTGCCGTTGTATTCATATTGTTTGGTTTAAACGGTGTTTATCAGGTTTTGTCGAAACATTTGGAGTTGGCGCATGTTTGGGGGATTGTTTTACTTATTGGCCTAACTACGATTGCGGTGGCTACGCGTTTGCTGCGATTGAATAAAGAGAGGGCATGATGTCATTTTTATTATGGATAGGGTTCATCGTATTCATTCTTGCCATGTTGGCGCTGGATCTATTGATCTTTCAGCGCAAGGCGCATGAGATAAGAATAAAAGAGGCTCTTGTCTGGAGCGGTATATGGATAAGTCTGGCCCTGTTGTTTAATGTAGGAATATACTTTTGGGCTGGACGACAGGCTGCTTTAGAATTTTTAACGGGCTATCTTTTGGAGAAATCTTTAAGTGTTGATAACCTTTTTGTATTCCTGATTATTTTTTCTTATTTTAAGATTCCGCATAAATATCAGCATGAGATTCTGTTTTGGGGGATTTTGGGTGCCCTGATTATGAGGGCCGTGTTTATTTTTGGCGGCATCGCTCTGATTGAACAATTTCATTGGATCATTTATATATTCGGCGGTTTATTGATATTTACCGGTATCAAGATGTCTTTTGAAAAAGAAAAGGAAATCCATCCTGAAAACAATCTTGTTCTGCGTCTTTTTAACCGTTTCATGCCCGTTACTCAAAGTTTTGAAAATGGAAAGTTTTTTGTTAAACTCGACAAGCGCTGGTTTGCCACGCCGTTGTTTGTGGTCCTTTTGGTTGTTGAAACAACAGATGTTGTTTTTGCCGTTGATTCTATCCCTGCCATCCTGGCGATCACCCGAAAGCCATTCATCGTTTATACGTCCAATGTGTTCGCGATCTTGGGGTTGCGCGCGCTTTATTTTGCCTTGGCGGGTATCATGCAGTATTTTCATTATCTGCGTTACGGCTTATCTGCTATTTTAGTTTTTGTAGGACTAAAAATGTTATCGGCGGATTTTTTTAAGATCCCTATCGGCGTTTCGCTTTCTGTTATCGCTTTGATCCTTTTGATTTCGATACTGGCTTCGCTTCGATGGCCGAAGGAAACAAAATAACTAAAAATAATCTAACAAAAGAGAATATTTATGCTGCCAAAAGAATTGATTGAACTTTTAAATGCAAGGGAATTTATCTATTGTGGTACGTGCGATCTGCACGGCAAGCCCTTCATCGCTCCGAAATTTTTTGTCAAGGTGGAAGGAAATTCTATTTATCTTGTAGATTTTGTTTTCGGACGCATATGGGAAAATCTGAAACTCAATCCCTGGATTTCCGTTTCGCTCATGAATTACGATAATCTTTTTGGGTATCAGATCAATGGGGTCGCCGAGTTGATCACTTCAGGGAAGGAATATGATACGATTACAGCGGATCTTCGTGAGAGAGAAGTGAGTTTAACGGCGGAGCGGGTCATCAAGAGCATCCAAAAAGGTAAAAGGCACAAACACTTTGAAGTGGCTTTTCCCAGCCGCATGGTTATCTTAAAAGTTGGTGTTCAGGAAATCGTTGAACTGGCGCCGAGCGGATCTCTTGCGAGACAAAAGATATAGTGAAGGGTTTTTAGATTTTCTGCCAATATGTTTTTTTAAGGATTAATTCCCTGCCTTTTTTCAAAGATTCCAAAAATATAACGATAACGAGCACAAGCATGACGATTGAAAGGCCCGCATTCAGGTTGTCCTGAAATGTGTGTTTGGGCAGATAGTTGTTGACGATATTGTCGATATCCGCGACAAAAGTTGTCACGAACATAAAAATACCTGGTAGAAGCGTGATGAGGCAGTAGGATAATTTTTTGGAGTGTTTGAGGATGAAGATGGTGCCGATGAAGAGGGCGAGCGTTGCCAAAAGCTGGTTGGCGACCCCGAACATGGGCCATATGGTTGAGATGTCTCCGTTGTAAACAAGGTATCCCCACAAAAAGCTGATCGCTGCACTGCTTATAATAATTCCCGGCATCCAGTTGTTGCGGCCCCATCGCGGTTTGGCGAATTTGACCAGTTCTTGCAGAATGTAGCGCGCCACGCGTGTTCCGGTGTCCACTGTCGTCAAGATAAAGAGTGCTTCAAACATAATGGCAAAATGATACCAATACCCCATGAGGTGTTTAAGGCCTTTGATGGACGATAAGATGACGGACATCCCCGCGGCGAGCGAGACCGCGCCGCCCGAACGCCCTGTGAGAGTTTCTCCTGTCATGCGTTCAATTTCTGAAAGATTTGTCATGTGAAGCCCCAGCTTAGAGAAGGCTTCAGGGGAAAGATTGATCGCAAAATAATCACCCGGCAACAAAACGGTCGCAGCGATTAAAGCCATAATGGAAACAACGGCTTCTGTGAGCATTGATCCAAAAGCTATAAAACGGATTTCTGATTCGTTGTTGATCATTTTAGGCGTTGTCCCTGACGCGACAAGGCTGTGAAATCCGCTGATCGCGCCACAGGCGATGGTGATACAGACAAAGGGCCAGACTTTTCCGGGAATGATCGGGCCACCGCCGTGAATGAATGTCGTGACCGCAGGCATATGGATCACCGGGTTGACAAAGACAATACCTAAGATCAATAGCAGGATGGTTCCGATCTTCATATAAGAACTTAAGTAATCCCGCGGGCACAAGAGCAGCCAAACAGGAAGAATTGAGGCGATGAAACCATAAATAGGCAGGATGATGGAAAGAGCGGGTTTTGAAAGAAGGAAATAAGAGCCGAAAGCTGTTTTTGATAAAGGTTCTCCTATGATAACGCCGAAGATAACCAGGGTAACGCCGATGAGCGAGGCTTCGATGATTTTTCCGGGCCTTAGTTTGTACATATAAAGCGCGACAAACAGCGCCGCGGGGATGGTCATAACGATGGTGAACGTGGCCCATGAGCTTTCGCTTAAGGCATTGACGACGACGAGCGCTAATCCTGCCAGGGCGGTGATGATGATAAAGAGGACGGCAAAACCTGTGGCAAAGCCCGCAGCCGGGCTTATGTGTTTTCGGGCCAGGCGCGTTAAGGATTGCCCTTTCATGCGTACTGATGCGAACAGGATGACCATGTCGTGCACAGCGCCGCCAAGAACAGCTCCTATCAAGATCCAAAGAAATCCTGGAAGAAAACCAAATTGAGCGGCGAGGACGGGCCCTACCAGGGGACCGGCACCGGAAATAGCGGCAAAGTGGTGGCCAAAAAGGACGTATTTATTTGTAGGATGAAAATCTTTGCCATCCCGGAACGTATGGGCCGGGGTTGGGCGCTTATCATCGAAAACGAGGACTTTTGTGATGATGAATTTCGCGTAGAAACGATACGCCAGCGCGAAAACCAGAAGACTTATGATGATGAGGTTCAGTGCATGCATAGGGGACCTTATTGTTTCTATTATACTCAAATGAATTATTTTTCATAGAATAAATTTTTAGTTTTTTTTGCTTGACTTGCGATAGAGTTGAAGGAAGAATAAAGTCTAACGAAGATAATGTTTTTAAAATATTGTAAAATTTTCGAACATGTTTTTGGAACCATTCATATAAGGGAAACAATGAATAAAAAAGTTTTCGGCCAAGGGTTAGATTTTAAGTTTATTCTCCGAGCCTTGAGGTACAGGAATTACCGTTTATTTTTTATTGGGCAGAGTATTTCTTTGGTCGGGACGTGGATGCAGGCCGTAGCTTTAAGCTGGCTGGTGTATCGACTGACGAATTCCGCCCTGTTGTTGGGAGTGGTTGGTTTCGTCGGTCAGTTGCCAGCTTTTTTGTTGACGCCCTTGGCCGGCGTGATCGCAGATCGGTATAAACGGCATCGGATATTGGTCCTGACGCAGATCTTGTCAATGATGCAGGCGTTGATCCTGGCTGTTTTGGTTTTGACGAATAATATCGAGGTGTGGCATATTATGGGTTTAAGCCTGTTGATGGGCCTGATAAATTCTTTTGATATGCCGGTACGTCAGGCTTTTACAATCGAGATGATCGAGAATAAAGAGGACTTAAGTAATGCCATTGCTTTGAATTCTTCGATGGTGAATGCGGCGCGTTTAATAGGCCCGTCAGTTGCTGGGATTTTGATCGCGACTTTAGGAGAGGGAATTTGTTTTTTAATTAACGCGATCAGCTATCTGGCGGTGATCGCGTCGCTTTACCTTATGAAAATCGCCCCAAAAAACATGAAACCGTCTTCAGAAAATGTTTTGCATGACATGAAAGAAGGCTTTGCTTATGCTTTTAACTTTTTACCTATCAGGGCTATTCTTTTGCTCCTCAGTTTGATGAGCCTTGTGGGTGTTCCTTATCAGGTTCTGATGCCTATTTTTGCCAGGGATATTTATCACGGTGGGCCTAAGATTCTTGGATTTTTGATGGCCATGGCAGGGGTGGGTGCATTAATGGGGGCTTTGTATTTGGCAGGAAGGAAGAGTGTCCTGGGCCTTGGGAGAGTTATTGCTACGACTTCAGGTCTTTTTGGGTTAGGGTTGATTTTGTTTTCAAGCTCAAAGATTTTGTGGTTCTCATTGTTAATGATTTGTATGGCGGGCTTTGCTATGATGGTTCAGATGGCCGCCAGCAACATAGTTCTGCAGACCGTGGTGGAAGAAGATAAGCGCGGCCGGATTATGAGTTTATATACAATGGCTTTTATGGGCATGACGCCCTTTGGAAGCCTTTTGGCTGGGAGCCTGGCCAATAAGATAGGGGCGCCCAAGACGCTCTTCGCCGGAGGTTTTTGTTGCATCCTGGGATCTCTTATTTTTATCAGGATCCTTCCTGCGATAAGAGCGAAGATCCATCCTCTCTACATAAGAAAAGGTATTGTGACGGAAGTGGCCCAAAGTATTGATGCTGTAGCCGGTCTAGAGAATATTCTTGAAAAATAGGGCCTATTTGACAATGTTTTTTTAGTGGAGCCCATAGACAAGGATTGTTAGAAAAGATTGACAAAGTAAATTTTTGAGATAGAATTATGATTCAAATCCTTGAGTGGCATAAACTTGTTTTCTAATGAGAATGCAGCCAGAGATAAAGTTCTCTGGTTTTTTCTTTTATTGTTTGCATGTTAAGGCACGAGGTTAACCGGGTTGTCCTTTGACCACGCGTAAAGAAGCTGCCTATAAACGGATTAAAATAGCGGGGATGTTGGCATACATTCCTTTTATTCTGATTGCTGGCCCTTGGGCTGGATATGGCCTTGGGGAAGTCGTTGAAAGAAAGTTCAGTTTAGGCCCTATGGCTTTATTGGTGGGATTTGGTCTGGGGATGCTTGTTGCTGTGATAGAAATTTTTCGGATCATTAAGCTTACCTTAAAGATAAGCAGCGGGGATTAGGAATGGATATTTTTGTTGGTAGAACGATCCGGAGTACGACTTTTATCGCCGTAGTGAGCGCTTTTGTTTTGATTATAAACAAGCAATTGATCTGGGCTGAGGGGTTTTTGGTGGCGGTGCTCTGGTCTATTTTGAACTTCTGGCTTTCTTCCGAAGTTTTGAAGATCGCCATTTTTAAAGAAAATAAGCAGAAGCTTTTTCTTATGCTCTTGGTAAAATTTCCCTTGTTGTATTTGCTCGGGTTTTTTGTTTTAATATCCCGGCTTTTTGAGGTTGCAAGCCTTTTGGCTGGGTTGCCTCTTATCTGGGTTGTTATGGGAGTCATTAAATTATGTCCGAAGCTCATGCCGTCAACGCAGAATTGCCAAATTTAGTTACCCTTGTTGCTGAGCGGTTTGAGGGCAGCGTTTTTGCCCAGAAGCTCGTTCTTTGGGAAAATGTTATTTTTTCTTTTTTGATCATTTCTGTTTTGTCTTTATTGGCGATCCTGGTTTCAAGAAAAAGACAGATCGTGCCAGGCCGCGGACAGAATGTTGCTGAAGTTTTGGCAGGCGCACTTGATGATTTTGTGTGCGGTATCCTGGGGCCCAAGGGCCGCAGGTATACGCCTTTTGTCGGGACCCTTTTTATCTATATCCTTTGCATGAATCTTTTCGGTATTATCCCCTTTATGAAATCTCCGACCAGCAGCTGGTCAACGACGCTGGCCTTGGCCTTGTGCGTGTTTTGTTATGTTCAATACTCGGCTTTTAAGCAAAATGGGTTTTTGGGCTATATCGATCACCTTATGGAGAAGCCGCGCGGTTTTCTGGCATTTTCTGTAGTGATCCCTTTGCTTATGTTTTTCCTGCATGTGATGGGTGAGTTGGTAAAGCCTTTGAGTTTGTCCTTACGTTTAAGAAGCAATATCTGGGGGGATGATATGCTCTTGGCGATTATGGCAAAATTCGGGCTTCCCGGCCTGCCCATGTTATTGTTTAATACAATACTTGCGATCATTGCCGGTGTGGTGCAGGCGGTTGTATTCTGTCTTTTGACAACGATTTATTTTGCATTAATTTTACCTCATGAAGAAGAGGTGCACGGTTAGGAAGGACTCCTTGTTTAAACATTTGTAAATTTCTGCCAAGGCAAGCCGGCTGGAAATTTACAGCGTAAACTTCGGAGTTCATTTTGTAAGGAAAAGTACCTTAAATATACAAAATGAAGGAGGACGTATGGACTACAAAGTAGCGTTGGGATTTGCAATACCTTTAAGTTTGGCAATTGTTGGTTTTGGTTCAGCTGTTGCTTTGGGAAGGGCTGTATCTTCAGCTATGGATGCTACAGGCAGACAACCCGAAGCCGCAACGAAGATCCTGATCAATATGGCTACAGGTTGCGCGTTTATTGAAGCGTTAACGATCTATGCGCTTGTGTTCGCTTTTTCGTTGGCAGGTAAGTTTTAAGGAGTAGCTTAAAAAATGGAATTGCTGAAGCTCTTAACGACAAACGAGATCGTCGCTCAGGTCATTAATTTTCTGATCCTTTTTTTCCTGTTGCGCATTTTTTTCTGGAAGCATATTCTTAAAATTCTGGATGATCGGCGTGACAGGATCTCAAACGAATTTCAAACCATAGAACAAACCAAAAAAACGGTTGAGGCGTTGAAAACAGATTATGAAAAGAAAATGAGAGCTATCGAAGATACGGCCAAAGCGAAGATGCACGAGGCTGTCTTGGAAGGCGGAAAGATTGTCAGCGAAATCAAGAAAGAGGCTTATCGGGATGCCGAGAATATCATCAAGGCCGCCAAAGCCGACATCCATTATGAGCTGGGCAAGGCTAAGAATGAGCTTAAAGATAAAATTGTCGAGTTGACGCTGAAAGCGACTGAAAGCGTGATTCGGGAAAAATTGACTCCGGGGGATGATAAGAAGCTTGTTAATGAATTCCTGGAACAATTGGATAACTTAGATGAAAAGTAAAATCATTGCGAAACGTTACGCCGAGGGTTTCCTGGATTATGCCACTAAAGCACTGGGGATGGAAACTATCGTTGAGGAATGCAAGAATTTGAAGTTGATCCTTACGTCTAACGTGGAGCTGTTGGATTTTTTTGAAAATTATGGAATTCTTTTGAATGAAAAATACGCCGTTATTGACGAGGTGTTTAAAGAATTTTCAAAAGAGTTGAGGAGTTTTTTAGGATTTCTTTTGGAAAAAGACCGTTTTGTCAATATCCTGGGCGTTTGTGATTATATCAGGACGACGTACGCCCATGGCGGAACGACCGATGCTTTGCTCAAAACCACATATCCTCTGGACCTGGAGTTGATTCAGGCGATCAAGGATCGTGCGGAAAATAAATTAAAAAAAAGGATTAATTTGCATATCGAATACGACGCGAATCTCTTAGGCGGCGTTCAGCTGACGGTGGGAAATCTTGTTATTGATGGTTCTGTGCGAAAACGCCTTGATCAATTGAAGGAAAAATTAGACATGCTGAGGGTTTAAAATTATGGATATACGGCCTGAAGAAGTTGCCAGTGTTATTAAACAAGAATTAGAAAAATATAAAACACGCCTGAGGATGGAGTCCGTGGGGACTGTCATTCAGGTGGGTGACGCCATTGCGCGTGTCTATGGACTGGATAATGTCATGATCGGCGAGCTCGTGCAGTTTGAGTCGCAGGCTTTAGGCATGGTTTTAAACCTTGAAGAAGACAGTGTGGGCGTGGTTATTTTTGGCGCTGATACGCCTGAAAAAAATATTCAGGAGGGAGATACGGTTAAGCGGACCGGGAATATTGCCCGCGTACCTGTTGGTGAAGCGCTGAAGGGGAGGGTTATTTCCGCTTTGGGGACTCCGATCGACGGTAAAGGGTCTATTGTGACGGATAAGTACCGCGCTGTTGAGTTTATGGCGCCATCCGTGATCGATCGCCAGCCTGTCAAACAATCTTTAGAAACCGGTATCAAGGGGATCGACGCCATGATTCCTATCGGCCGCGGCCAGCGTGAATTGATCATCGGTGACCGTCAGACCGGAAAAACAGCCCTTGTGTTGGATACGATCATTAATCAAAAAGGAAAAGATGTCTACTGTGTTTATGTGGCCATCGGGCAGAAAGTCGCCAGCATCGTCGCGGTAGCCGAAATATTGGAAAAACACGGTGCCATGGAATATACAACGATCGTCAGCGCTTCGTCGCGCGCGTCTGCGTCACAGCAATATCTGGCGCCTTACGCGGGTTGCGCCATTGGCGAAGAATTTATGTATTCAGGTAAAGATGTCCTTGTTATTTACGACGATCTTTCCCGGCATGCCCAGGCGTATCGGCAGCTGTCGCTTCTTTTGAGGCGGCCGCCTGGACGCGAGGCTTATCCCGGAGATATTTTTTATCTACATTCAAGGCTCTTGGAACGAGCCGCCAAATTAAGCGATAAACTTGGCGCTGGATCGCTTACAGCTATTCCCATTATTGAAACTCAGGCAGGAGATATCACCAGCTACATTCCTACAAACGTGATTTCCATCACAGACGGCCAGATTTATTTAGAAAATGACCTTTTTTATGCCGGTGTACGACCGGCGATCAACGTCGGTTTGTCTGTTTCCCGCGTGGGCGGTAAGGCTCAGGCCAAGGCCATGCGGCAGGTGGCTGGAAAATTACGCCTGGATCTGGCCCAGTATCGTGAATTGCTGACATTTTCGAGTTTCGGCGCTGAAGTGGACAAAACGACGCAGGCCCAGTTGAACAGGGGTGAGCGGATGGTTGAGATTTTAAAACAAGATCAGTATGAACCTCTTGCATTTGCGCGCCAGGTCGCGATTATTTATACGGGCATAAAGGGATTTTTAGACGATGTCCCGACCGCATCAATCAAGAAATTTGAAAAAGAATTTTATTTATTTTTAGAAAGTAAGCATCCTCAAATCGAGCGCGATATTGAAACCAAGAAAGTCCTTGATGAGGATTTGATGAAGAAATTGAATGAAGTCATCATCCTCTTTAAACAAGAGTTTTTAAAAACAATCCTTTAGATATGATTTTGTCATTGCGTCAGATAAAAAGCAAGATCCGCAGTATCCAAAACGTCAAAAAGGTGACGCACGCGATGGAGATGATCGCGACAGCCAAATTCAGGTCTATGGAAAGCGAAGTTTCGGTTGCCCGCCAATATCTGGCAAAAGTAGAGACTCTTATGTATGATCTCTTGAGCCATCGCGGGTCTTTGAAGCCGCCTTTATTGGATCGCCGGGATCATCAGCGTAAAATTGTCCTCTGCGTCATTGCTTCTGATACGGGATTGTGCAGCACGTATAACAGCGAGATGTTTGCGCACGTTGAGGATTTTATCCGTAATCTCGGGCATGAAGAGGTTGAACTGGTGGTTGTCGGGAAAAAATGTTTTAATTATTTTAAAAAAAGAGGTTTTGCGATACGGGAATCGTTCTTAGAGCTTCACGGGCGTTATAGCGAGGAGATCACCTGCCGCATTTTAAATACGCTGGTCGAGTGTTTTGTCTTGAGGGAAGCGGGTTCTGTCTTTTTGGCTTATACGCATTTTGAAACAACCGCCCGTCATATGGCGAGAATAGAAAAATTATTTCCTATTGATCCAAAAAAACAGGGACCAGAGGTGGTTCTTTTTGAGCCGGATGTTCAAAGGATCATTGAAGATTTAATCCCTGTATTTGTTTTTCATAAGGTTAAGACAGTGCTTTTGGAATCTTTTGCCTCCGAACACGCTGCCCGTATGATGGCCATGGGTGAGGCGACTGAGAATGCGAGGGGATTGCTGGAGGATATGGTTCTTTTAAGAAATAAAGTCAGACAGGCGAATATCACAAATGAAATATTAGAGATTAGTTCTACGGCGGAAGTTTTGAGGTGATTTATGGCAGATGGTGAAATTATTCAGGTAATAGGTCCTACGGTGGATATAAAGTTTTCAGAGCATGAAGTTCCGAAGATTTTAAATGCCATTAAAATTCAAGAAGAAGGTGGGTCTAAGATCAATATTATCTTAGAGGTCGCGCAGATCATTGGTAATAATACCGTGCGTTGTATTGCCCTCGGCGCCACGGAAGGCCTGAGGCGCGGGATGAAGGCCACTGATACAGGCGCCCCCATTAGCGTGCCTGTCGGGCCGCAGACTTTAGGAAGGATGTTTAACGTCTTAGGAGAACCTATCGATCAGAAGGGGCCGCTGGCACATCCTGAGCAGCGAAACTCTATCCATAAAGATTCGCCAACTTTTAGAGAACAGCTGCCCATTACAACTATTCTTGAAACAGGTTTAAAGGTCATCGATCTCCTGGCGCCGTTTCCCAGGGGAGGTAAGGTTGGTTTGTTTGGTGGGGCTGGTGTGGGTAAGACCGTTATCGTTATGGAGCTTATCCGCAACATCGCTGAAGAGGTTGGAGGCGCGTCTGTTTTTGCCGGAATCGGTGAACGTACCCGGGAAGGCAATGAGCTGTGGGGTGAATTAAATGAGTCCGGCGTTATCGACAAGACCATGCTCGTGTTTGGACAGATGAATGAGCCGCCAGGAGCGCGACTGCGCGTCGGATTATCCGCGATGACAATGGCTGAATATTTCCGCGATGAAGAGCGTAAGGATGTGCTCCTTTTTATTGACAATGTCTATCGTTATGTTCAGGCAGGTTCAGAGGTTTCAACGCTATTAGGGAGGCTTCCTTCAGCGGTTGGATATCAGCCTAACCTGGCAACGGAAATCGCTCAGCTGCAGGATAGGATCGCGACCACCCGTAATGGATCGATCACGTCTGTCCAGGCGATTTATGTGCCGGCTGACGATTTGACAGATCCGGCTATTGTGACGATCTTCGGCCATCTGGATGCCAAGATCGTTTTGTCGCGCCAGATTTCAGAATTAGGGATTTATCCTGCTGTTGATCCTTTGGATTCGACGTCAAAAATTCTTGATCCGCATGTGGTGGGTCTCAAGCATTATGAGGTCGCTATGGGTGTGCAGAGGATTTTGCAGAGGTATAAAGAACTGAAGGACATTATCTCTATCTTGGGCATTGATGAACTTTCTGATGAGGATAAACTGGTTGTGGCCCGCGCCAGGAAAATTCAACGATTTTTCTCTCAGCCGTTTTTTGTCGCTGAAGCTTTTACGGGGATGAAGGGTAAGTATGTGAAACTCGAAGATACGATCAAGGGTTTTAAAATGATTTTAGATGGGTTGCTCGACGATTTACCGGAACAGGCCTTTTTATTCGTCGGTACGATCGAAGAGGTGCAGGAAAAAGCCAAACAACTTAAGGAAAGCGAGCTAGAATAATGGCTAAAGATTTTAAGCTGACCGTCATATCTCCTGAGAAAAAACTCTACGAAGGCAGGGTTTTTTCTCTTGTCGTTCCGGCGGCGTTGGGTTATCTGGGTGTTCTGGCTGATCACGCCCCTTTGGTTGCGAGTTTGGTGCGCGGCAAGATTATGATCAAAGATATTTCAGGGGGTTCGCCTTCTTTTCCTGTCCAGTGTAAAGGTTTCCTTGAAGTTAAAAATAATAATGTGACGATCATTTTGGATCGAGTTAGCAGCGTGTGTTGAAAAAAAGAACTCCTGGCTTAGGCACTTGTCAATTTCATGCCAGCATGCATGGGCATGAAATTTCCTGCGTAATCTGCGGAGTTGATTATGAAATGAATATATACCTTTAACATGCATAATCAAGGAGTGTAACGATGTCTTTATGGCAATTGGTAAGGGTCGGCGGCTTTACAATGGTGATTCTCTTGTCCTTCTCGATATTGTCTTTAGCAATTATTATTGAAAGACTTTTATATTATCGCCGCAGGTCCAGGATCCGCAGAAAAGATTTCATGAGCTCTATTGCCAGTGAATTAAATAAAAGAAATATTCCTGAGGCGATCAAGATCTGCAAGAAGACTGACACGCCTTTTTCCAGCGTTGTTCACACGGGCCTTAATCTTTACAGTCACGACGAGGTTGTGATATCGAATGCCATGGAGCGCGAGGTGACTATTGAGACAACGCGGCTGGAACACTTAACCAGTATTGTGGGCACCATTGGAAGCACTGCAGTTTATATTGGACTTTTTGGTACTGTTCTTGGTATAATAAGGGCTTTTCATGACATTTCCCGCAGTGGTTCAGGGGGAGTTGACATCGTTATCAACGGAATTTCCGAAGCGCTTGTGTGTACGGCCGCCGGATTATGCGTCGCTGTCCCTGCGGTTATTGCTTATAATTATTTTGTTAAAAAAGTCGATACCTTTATTACGGATATGGAATTGTGCGCTTCTGAAGTTATGGATCTTTTGAATATCAGGCAGAAATGAGACGCCGTCAGCGTAAGCAAAACTTAGTGGCTGAGATCAACATAACACCGTTTACCGATGTTATATTGGTGCTCTTGGTTATTTTCATGATAACAACGCCTTTGATTTCGCAGTCCAATATTAAGGTGGACCTGCCGAAAGCAAACAGCGGACAACCTGTTGAAGGCGGACAGAGTTCGGGCGCTGAGATCATTGTGACGCGTGAAGGACCGGTCTATCTGGACGGTAAGGTTGTTACGCGCAAAGAGATGAGGAAGGAATTAGAAGACCTCAAAAAAGATAATCGCGACTTAAGCGTTGTCGTGCGTTCGGATAAAACAGTAAGGTTTCAGGATATTGTCAACGTGTTGGATTTGTTGACGGAGTTGGGTATAACAAAACTTAAAATTGCAGCAACAGCACAGGAGTGAGAAAGGAGTATCATGTTCGGTTCGATCATTGCAAGTCCGTTTGAAATCGTTGCTATCTGGAGTGTTTTGTTTATCGCATTTTTGGGGTTAGGGTATGCGATGTTGTTGCGTTCTCAGATCATGAGGTATGACAAGGGAACGCCTAAAATGCAGGAAGTATGGAATGCGATTCGCACCGGTGCGGATGCGTATTTGGGTCAGCAGTTAAAAACTATTGTGCCGTTTATCGTTGTCCTTACCTTTGTATTGTTCTTTTCTGTTTATGTTATTCCTCCTACGGAGGAAGCCTTGGCGCGTTTCAGCAATTTTAAGCCTGAGACTGTAAGGCTTATCGTTGGATTTGGCCGTGCCTGCGCGTTTGTCATGGGTGCTGTTTTTTCACTCATGGTCGGTCAATTCGGTATGCGTATGGCGGTTCAAGGCAATGTTCGCGTGGCCTCAGCTGCCCGAAGAAGTTTTTCGGAAGCGTTAAAAATAGCCTATCGCTCGGGGACCATCACAGGGATGTTGACGGATGGCCTTGGATTGTTTGGTGGAACGATTATTTTTATTATTTTTGGTATCGCGTCTCCTGATGTTTTGTTAGGTTTTGGTTTTGGTGGAACGCTCTTGGCGTTGTTCATGCGTGTGGGCGGCGGTATTTATACAAAAGCTGCTGATGTTGGCGCTGATCTTGTTGGAAAAGTTGAAAAGAATATTCCTGAAGATGATCCCAGGAATGCTGCCGTTGTGGCAGATCTCGTTGGAGACAATGTCGGAGATTGCGCGGGTATGGCCGCCGATATTTTTGAATCCTATGAAGTCACGATTGTTTCAGGATTGATCTTAGGTTTATCGCTCGTTGGTATTACCCATGAGATCAAGTGGATTGTTTTTCCTTTGCTCGTGCGCGGTATTGGTGTCCTTTCGTCTATCATAGGCACTTACCTGGTTAAAGGCAAGAAGGGCGAGGAGAAGGGCGATGCGTTTGGTGCGATCAACCGCGGATTTTATACCTCCGCTGGTATTTCGATCGTCGCGTTTCTTTTCTTAGCTCATTACTATATGCACGAGTGGCGTGCGTTTTTCTCGGTCGCGGTTGGTATTGTTTTGGCTATCGTGATTGATGAAGTCACTAAGTATTTTACACACACGGAACATGCGCCTGTTAAGGAGATTGCTGAGAGTTCAAGAACAGGTGCAGCCACGCTTATCTTGCGCGGGTTGGCTCTTGGATTTGAATCTACCGTATGGCAGGTTGTTGTTATAGCCCTGACGATTATGGCAGCTATCGTGATTTATTGGGGACAGCCTGTTGTTTTTGTTCTTTATGGCGTGGCGATGACAGGTATTGGTATGTTGACATTAACAGGGAACAATGTGGCCATGGATTCTTTTGGCCCAATCGCTGACAATGCCAATGGCATCGGCGAAATGGCGAAGCTTGAACCAAAGGCGCGTCAGATCATGGCGGATTTAGATGCTGTGGGTAACACAACAAAAGCTATCACCAAAGGTGTGGCTATCGGATCTGCGGTTATTGCTGCTGTGTCTTTGTTCGGTTCATTTTTGACAGACGTTACAAAAGTTCAGGCGCAGATGGGTGTTCCCGAAGCTCTTCGGCTCCTTACAACAGGCATCCGGGTTTCTGAGCCTACGGTTTTTGTGGGCATGCTTATCGGTGGAGCTATTCCGTGGCTTTTCTCATCTTTGATCATTACATCCGTGGCGCGTGCCGCAGGATTGATTGTTGAAACCGTGCGTAAGCAATTTAAGATCCCTGGAATCATGGAAGGTAAAGTTACGCCGGATTATAAAGAAGTTGTAGGTATTTGCACGATCGCGGCCCAGAAAGAACTCGTGGGTTTATCGTTGATCGCAGTTTTAAGTCCATTAATAATAGGTATGCTTTTAAAAGTTGAAGCCTTGGGCGGTTTCTTGGCCGGTGTTATTCTTTCAGGTCAGCTTTTAGCCGTATTTATGGCTTCTGCAGGCGGTGCATGGGATAATGCCAAAAAGCTCATTGAAGACGGTCTTTATGGCGGCAAGGGTACAGAGGAGCACAGGGCTTCAGTCGTCGGCGATACCGTGGGTGATCCGTTGAAAGATACTGCAGGACCTGCATTGAATCCTATGATCAAGGTTATCAATCTTGTGTCATTGCTTGCGGCTCCGATTCTGATTCAATATCGCAATAGTGATCCGCGCATTATCGTGACGATCATTGTGTTTGTTCTGGCGATATATGGCGCGATTGTTTATTCCAAGCATGGTTGTTTGAGCTTGAAAAAATGCAGTAAATCTGAATTCTAGACAAAAATAAACACTTTGGGCTTCCTGAAATTCTTTAAAATAAAAGAGCTGAGGGAAGCCCAAAGAAATTTATTGAGGCTGTAGAAGAATGAGATACGAAGATATACTATTAAGCGCAATTTTTATTCCGATCGTGGGTGCTTTCCTTCTGCCGTTGGTAGGCCGTGTTTCGCGGTCTTTGAGGAATGGATTGAGCCTTGTTTTGATTTTGTTTTCTTTTGCATGTTCTTTGGTTCTTTTACCGCGTGTTTTTTCAGGACAATCTGTTACGTTTTCGTATGTCCTGCCCTTAGGCTTGGATATTGTTTTTGTCGCGGACAAGCTTGCTGTTTTTATGTCGCTTGTTTCTACCTTGATCAGCTCTGTCATTATTTTTTATTCTTTCGGTTATATCAGCCATTATGAAAATCAGAATGAATATTATTGCATGGTGGTATTGTTTTTAGGCGCCATGATCGGTTTGGTTTTTTCCGCCAATCTGATTTTTCTTTATTTGTTCTGGGAAATTACGGCGATCACCAGCTGGCGCCTGATTGGATTTTTCAGAGAGAGGAAGCAGGTCTTAAAAGCGGATAAGGCTTTCTTGGTGACGGTATTCGGCGCGCTTTTAATGTTATTGGGCTTCATTCAGATCTATCAACAAACAGGGACCTTTGTTTTGACGCATGCTGCACTTCCTAATATCGCTGTTTTATTGATCTTATGCGGAATATTGTCGAAGTCAGCGACCTTGCCGTTTCATACATGGCTTCCGGATGCGGGTGTTGCGCCATCGCCTGTGACAGCGCTTCTTCATGCAGCGATCCTGGTTAAAATCGGCGTGTATGTTTATGCCAGGCTTTTTATTTCAACGTACTCCATCGATGTTTTTTGGCATACGGCGGTGCCCATCATTGCGGCGGCGAGCGCCTTGGTCTCTGCCGGAGCGGCATTGGTTGAAACAGATTTGAAAAGACTGATCGCTTATTCAACAATCAGCCAGATCGGCTTTATCTTTTTTGGATTGGCTATTGGTAATGAGATGGCTGTTGTTGGCGGCCTTTTGTATATCTTGATGCATGGCCTGGCTAAAGCCGGGCTTTTTCTTTGCGCCGGTATTATTGAGCAGAATACCAAGACAAAAAATATTACTGAACTGGGCGGGCTTATCAAAACAATGCCTAAAACCGCGATCTCTTTTCTTTTGTGTTCTTTTTCTGTTATGGGCATTCCACCGTTCGGCGGATTTTTCTCTAAATATATGGTTTTTTCCGGCGGCATTGAGGCAAGGCAGATATGGATAAGCCTTGTGTTCCTTGTCGGCGCTTTTATGACGATTTTATATTTGTTCAGGGTTTTTAATATGGTGTTTTTAGGCGAATCCAAAGGCCGCGACGCTCGAGAACAAAGCTTTAGTATGGTGGCGAGCGTTGTTTTGCTGGCAGCTTTGTCGCTTGTGGGAGGTATCTTTATTGCCTTTCCTTCTAGCCTGGCCCAGGACACAGCTGTACAAATGTTAGGAATCTATCGATGATTGAGCAATTAATCCTCTTACCTATAATATTACCCTTGGTCGCAGGGATTTATTATCTGCTTGTTCCTAAAAAGATCCATGCTTCAACAGGGATCCTGGCGTTTTTGACGACATTGGCCAATCTTTTAGTGGCAGTTTCTTTATTTGATAATAATCTCACGCTGGTGTTGCCGTGGGCTGGCTTGGGAATGGATTTTTCTCTGCGTCTGTATCATTTTAGTTCTTTTATTATTCTCGGGGTTTCCTTGTTCAGTTTTCTGATCATGCTGTATTCTCTTGTTTTTGTCCGGGGAAAATCCTGCGTGAACCAGTTTTTCGCTTATTTTCTTATTACCATTGGCCTGGCCAACGGCGCGGTTTTGGCTAATAATCTTATCATCATGCTTTTTTTCTGGGAAGCGTTACTCGCGACCTTGTTTGGTTTTATCGCTATAGGCCATAAAGGCGCTTTTAAAACAGCGACCAAGGCTTTCATTATTATCGGTATTTCGGATTTGTGCATGATGGTGGGCATTGCCTTAACCGGTCACTTGGCTCAGACATTAACGATGTCAGAGATTAACCTTCCGTTAACAGGATTAAGCAGCCTCGCGTTTGTTCTTCTGATGATAGGTGCTATTTCTAAAGGCGGCTCGATGCCGTTCCACAGCTGGATCCCTGATGCAGCAAAAGATGCGCCGCTTCCATTCATGGCTTTTGTCCCAGGGGCTTTAGAAAAGCTTTTAGGAATTTATCTTCTGACCAGGATTTCTTTAGACATGTTTCAGTTAACCGCACATTCGCCTTTAAGTACGGCGATGATGACGATAGGCGCTTTGACGATCGTTTTGGCTGTTATGATGGCTTTAATTCAAAAAGATTATAAGCGGTTGTTGTCGTATCATGCGATCAGTCAGGTCGGTTACATGGTTTTAGGAATCGGGACAGCTGTTCCCGCAGGCATCGTCGGTGGATTGTTCCATATGATCAATAATGCGCTTTATAAGAGTGGTTTATTTTTAACCGCAGGTTCTGTCGAGAGGCAGACAGGCACGACAAATCTGGAAGAATTGGGCGGATTAGCGAAGAGGATGCCTATTACTTTTTGCTGTTTTTTGATAACGGCGCTTTCCATTTCCGGCGTTTGGCCTTTCAACGGGTTTTTCTCAAAAGAACTTGTTTATGATGGCGCTTTGGAGTGCGGTTGGATATTTTATTTTGCGGCGGTCTTAGGATCATTTTTTACGGCGGCATCATTTTTAAAACTGGGCCATGCGGCATTCTTAGGGAAGCTGAGTGAAAAATATAAATCGGTTAAGGAAGTGGCTTTGCCGATGTGGTTTCCTATGGTGGCGATCGCCGGGCTTTGTATATTTTTTGGCGTATGGAACGCGTTTCCTTTGAAACGTTTTATTGAGCCTATTTTGGGGACAGAAAGGCTTGAGGGTAAAAGTTTCTCGGGTTTTGCAACAAATACGGTGCTTGTCGTTATTACTTTTGTTGTTTTGATAGCGGCCGTGTTGAATCATCTCTACGGCGTTAGATCCAAGGGGAAGGGGATCAAGGCCGTTGACCATATTCATTATGCTCCTGTTTTATCCGGAATCTATGATAGGGCAGAGAAGAGGTATTTTGATCCTTATGAATGGGGCATGGGATTCATGCGCTTTGTTTCAAGGATCGCTTTTTGGTGTGATAGGGCTATTGATTGGCTCTATGAGGATCTGGCAGTAAAGGTGAGTGCTGTTTTTACGAATGGGATCAAAAAACTTCACAATGGTAATTTCTCGACGTATTTATCATGGTCGTTGGTCGGGTTTCTCTTGGTTGCGATGATGCTGTTGCGTCCGTCTTGATGAACTAACAAAAAGGGTAGGAAAAAATAATGTATTCGTGGTTGGTGTTGTTGCCGTTTTTAGGAGTAATCTTTCTGAATCTGCCTTCCAAAACAGTCAGGCTTAAGCTGGCTTTTTGGGTGTCTTTATTTATTGTTGTGTTTCAGATATTTTTTGTTATTGTTCCGATGCCTGCTGCATGGGGCCACAAGCTTGATTCTTTAGGAACATTTTTAAAAATGAATTTCGTTGTTGACTGTTTAACACAGGTTCTCTTGTTGTGTATCGGCCTTATTTCGTTTGTCACGCTTTTTGTGCAAAGAGAGATGGCGCAGGATGAAAAACAGATGTTTAATTTCGTTAATGTGCTGCTCTTGGTTTTGGCCGGGATGAACGGTATTGTTTTAGTGCGCGATATTTTTTCGCTCTATGTATTTTTGGAGATTACGGCCATCGGTTCTTTTATCCTGATATCTTTTGATGAGAGTTTCAGCGCTTTTGAAGGCGCGTTCAAGTACATTATTCTTTCTATTGTGGCGACGGTTCTTATGTTGCTGGCCATAGGGTTGTTTGTGCTCGTGGCAGGGAACACTTCATTTGAGGCGATCGGCCTCGCTTTTCTAGATTATCCTAATGTTTTCCTGATGCGTCTGGCTATGGGGCTTTTTCTTTCAGGGTGTTTTATCAAGGCGGGTCTTATGCCGTTCCATGGCTGGCTTCCGGACGCTTATGCGTCGGCACCGGCTTCTGTCTCGATTTTATTGGCAGGCATTGTTACTAAAGTTGTTGGCGTCTATACCTTGATGAGAGTGGTGGTCTCTATTTTTGGTTTTGATCCGACGCTGCGCACGATCCTGTTCCTTGTGGGTATTTTTTCAATTGTTTTTGGCGCTCTGGCCGCGTTGGGGCAAAGCGATTTTAAAAGAATGCTGGCGTATTCAAGCATCAGCCAGGTCGGATATATTATTTTAGGATTGGCAAGTTTCTCTTTATTAGGGTTGGCCGGGGCGGTGTTTCATTTATTCAATCACGCCATGTTCAAATCTCTTTTGTTTGTGAATTCCGCTGCTGTTGAATCCAGGACGGGTACGCGTCATATGGATAGTCTTTCGGGTCTCACTCAAAGGATGCCTGTAACAGGGGTTTCTTCAGTGTTTGCGAGTTTGTCTGCGGCAGGCGTTCCTCCGTTAGCGGGGTTTTGGAGCAAGCTTTTGATTATTATGGCTCTTTGGTTTTCCGGATTTGCTTGGGTTGCGGTTATCGCTCTTATGGCGAGCGTCTTGACGCTGGCGTATTTCTTGAGTTTGCAGCGAAGGGTCTTTTTCGGTACGATCGCGGCTGAATTTAATAATATCAAAGAAGCAGGTTTCGGTTTTATGGTGCCGTCAGTGATCCTGGCAGCTATTATCCTCGGGGTCGGTATTATTTTCCCGTTTATTTTTAGCAAATTTATCGTATTTATGAGTCATTTGGTCGGAGGCTTCATTGTTTATTGATATTTTTCTTCTTAGCGTGTTGGTTCTGGCATCGTTGTGGACTGTTATGACGCGCAGTATCTTGCGATCCGCGATAGGCCTGGCGTTAACAAGCGTCATTTTGGCGATCGTGATCTTTAAGCTCAACGCGCCTTTGGCTGCTGTGTTCGAACTTTCTGTCTGCGCCGGATTGATCTCTGTTCTTTTTATTTCGACGATAAGTTTGACGCAGCCCTATACGAATGAAGAAATTTTAGAACGCGTCAAGATCATGTTTGGCCGATTTAAATTTTTGCCCATTCTTTTGGTGGGCCTGGGTGCATTTTTATTTTTTATGAACATAAAGCCTTTTGTACCGTTTTTTTATAAAGAGTCGCTTGTTGATGTGCGGGTTTTCTTGTGGGATTTAAGGCGTATCGATGTATTTGGACAGATTCTGGTTTTACTCGTCGGAGTTTTTGGCGTAGTGATATTGTTCAAAGAGAGGGTTAAAAAATAATGGATATCGTGAATTTATTCTGGGTCTACGCTTTTTCCATTGTCATGCTTCTTGTGATCGGGATCTATTGCATGCTTGCGACATTCAATCTTATGCGAGCCCTGATCGGTTCTGAGATTTTGATCAAGGCTGTGACCCTGCTTTTGATTGTGGCTGGTTACGTGACCAAGCAAGAGTCTTTGGCCCAGTGCCTGGTGATCACGCTTATTGTCGTTGAGGTGGTGATGATGACGGTTGCCGTTGGAGTTGTTTTGGGTATTCACCGTCATAACAAATCACTGGATGTGAGAAAAATAAGGAATTTGAAAGGGTAGGATATTCATGAATCATTGGCTCTTGCTTCCTCCGGTAGCTTTTATTGTGATCCTTGTTGCCAGCTGGTTATTTTTCAGGTTTTGCGCGCTTTTTGCTTTTAAGCCGCAAAAACATTCAGCGGGAGAAGGCACGTCGTACGCCTGCGGGGAAGCGAATTATGATGATACGGCTCAGCCGGATTACAGTACTTTTTTCCCATTTGCTTTTTTCTTTACGCTGGCCCATGTAGCGACACTGATCATGACGACTGTCCCTATTGAGAATCCGTCGATATTTGTCATGGTCGCGTTGTATGTTTTGGGCGCGGTTGTTGGGTTGTATATTCTTTTTAGGAAATGAGGGGTTATGGGTTTAGCAAAAAAGATAATGACATGGGCAAGGATCAAGTCGCCCTGGATCATTCATTTTAATACAGGCGCCTGCAATGCCTGTGATATTGAGATTATCGCGGCATTAACACCGCGTTATGACCTGGAGCGTTTTGGCGTTCAGCTCAAAGGGACCCCACGGCACGCGGATGTGCTTGTCTGCTCAGGCCCTGTGACCAGGCAGATTGAAGACCGCTTGATCCGTATCTATGAGCAGATGCCTGAACCGAAATTTGTAGTGGCGGTTGGGACCTGCGCCTGTTCCGGAGGTGTTTTTCAGGGGTGCTATAATATCAAAGGCGGCATCAACGCTGTGATCCCTGTTTCCGCGTTTATACCCGGTTGCCCGGCCAGCCCTAAGGCGATCATTGACGGCGTGGTCAAGCTTTTGACAAGCCTGGAAGAAAAAGAAACGGTGAAAAAAGATGCTTAACGAAGAAAAAATCGTCCAGGAACTTTGCGCGAAATTTAATTTCCTGGAAAATCAGATTAAGATTACGCGTCCTCGACGGATTTTTTTGGAAACGACCGAGGAGCATTTTGCGCAAGTGTTTGATTTCTGCATCATGAACTTAAACTTTAAACATCTGTGTGCCATAACGGGCTTCGATGATTGTGATAAATTAAGCGTTATGTACCATTTATCCGGTAAGGACGGGATTTTGCTGAATTTAAAAGTAAGCGTCCCAAAAGATAAGCCTGTTTTAAAAACAGTGATGTCATATTTTCTTTGCGCAGAGATTTATGAAAGAGAATTGGTGGATTTACTGGGTTTTAAAATTGAAGGGCTGCCTGTCGGCAACCGGTATCCTTTGACTGATGATTGGCCCAAGGATGAATTTCCGCTTCGCAAGGACTGGAAGTCTTCTGATCACATGAAGGCATAAAGGAGGTCGAGTTATGCATAATTCAAATAAGTTTAAAATTCCCATGGGGCCGCAGCATCCTGCTTTAAAAGAGCCGGAAAGTTTCAGCATCGCGCTTCGCGGCGAGAAGATCATGGGTGTTGATATCCGTCTGGGGTATAACCATCGCGGCATTGAAAAGGCCTGCGAAGAACGCACATTTGTCCAGGATGTTTATTTGATCGAGCGCGTCTGCGGCATCTGCTCGCATTCGCATTCAACTGCTTTTGTCCAGGCGGTCGAAGAAGTGGCCGGACTTGTTGTCCCGCCAAGGGCCCAATACATCCGCACATTGATCGGTGAATTGGAGCGAGTGCATAGTCATCTTCTTTGGCTGGGTGTCGCCGGCCATGAAATTGGTTTTGATACGCTGCTCATGTATACATGGCGTGATAGAGAAATTGTCATGGATCTTTTGGCGCTTATTTCCGGTAACCGCGTTAATTACGGCATGAACATGATTGGCGGTGTGCGCCGCGATGTCACGGAAGAACAGGCGCAAGATATTTTAAAAGGTGTCGCGACCCTGGAAGAACGCACAAAGTATTATATCGAGGTTGCGACTCAGGAGACGACAATCATCAAACGGCTTTCCGGAGTCGGGGTTTTAAAAAAAGACGACGCGCTTCGTTTGGGCGCCGTAGGCCCGACGGCACGCGCTTCAGGCGTGGATCATGATGTGCGCCGCAGCGATCCTTATGCGGCTTATGCCGAATTGGATTTTAATGTTATAACAGATACGAACAGTGATGTGTACGGACGCACGGTTGTGCGTGTTAAAGAACTCCTGGAATCTTATAAGATGATCCGTCAGTGTTTAAAGAATCTCCCTGGCGGGCCGCTTACTGTTAAGGCGCCCCGTAAGATTCCGGCAGGAGAAGCCATCAGCCGTTATGAAGCGCCTCGCGGAGAAGATGTTCATTACGTGAAGTCCAATGGAGGAGAAAAACCGGAGCGTGTGAAAGTCCGGGCTCCGACATTGGCCAATATCCAGGCGGTTAAACATATGCTCAAAGACAGATACTTGGCGGATATGCCGATTGTGGTTGCTGCGATCGATCCGTGTTTTTCCTGTACGGACAGGCTTGTCTCTGTCAAGGGCAATGCGGGCAAGAATAAAAAAATCTTAACGTGGGAGGCGCTTCGCAATTACAGCGTTGAATGGCATCAAGTCCACGGGATTGATTTTACGGAATTGAGCCATAAATTCAGAACTAAAATGGAAAGGTTTTAAATGGGTTTGGCGCTATTTACGATTCTTATTTTTCCGGGATTTCTGTTCGTGAGCGTTTTCGGGCTTATGGCTGAATTTATAGACCGCAGGATTTACGCGCGTCTGCAAAATCGCGTCGGGCCGCCGTGGTTTCAGACATTCGCGGATTTTATCAAGCTTTTGGGAAAAGAGGATATTGTGCCGTGCGCTGCGAATGTGAATATGTTTGACTTCGCGCCGCTTTTTGCTTTAACGAGTGCTGTCACTGTGTTTCTTTACATTCCTCTCTGGAAGGCGCCTGGGACATTTTCATTTAACGGCGACATCGTCATGATGCTGTATCTTTTAACGATACCGACGTTAGCATTTTTTATCGGAGGGTGGTATTCCCGGTCCCTTTACGCGCGCCTGGGTTCTGTGCGCTGCGTGACTCAGTTGTTCGCTTACGAGGTTCCTCTTTTCATGAGTATTTTATCGAGCGCTCTTTTAGCCAACACCTGGGAATTAAAAGAGGTCGCGGCATTTTATCTTAAACATCCCTTGTATAGTCTGTTCAATCTGGTTGGTTTTTTCGTTTCCCTGATCGCGTTATTGGGGAAGCTAGAAAAAGTCCCTTTTGATATTCCTGAGGCAGAGACGGAGATCGTGGCAGGTACTTTTACGGAATACAGCGGCAGGCGATTGGCTATTTTAAAGCTGACAATTGACGTGGAAATGGTCGTCGGCGCCGCGTTGCTGGTGGCTGTATTTTTCCCATTCGCACTTTATTTTCATTCTGTGTTGGGATTTCTTGTGGCCGTTTTAGAGATCCTGGGAGTGATCGCATTGCTGGCGCTTTTGCGTACTATTGTGGCGCGGTTGCGCATAGACCAGATGATTGATTTTTGCTGGAAAGTCCTTGTCCCATTTTCTTTTTTCCAGCTCTTACTGAACCTTATTTTAAAGGGAAAACTTATCCTATGAAACCCGGCAAGATGCTTCGAGAAGTTTTAAAACATCTATTGAAGAAACCTGCGACGAATATGTATCCGGCAGAAAAACTGAATATGCCAAAAACATATCGCGGCAAACTTATTTTTCACGCAGAAAAATGCATTGGCTGCAAGCTTTGCATGAGGGATTGTCCGGCAGGTGCCATCACCATCAACAAGATCGGTGAAAAACAATTTGAGGCTGTTGTCGATTTAGGAAAATGCATTTATTGCGCTCAATGCGTGGACTCTTGTCTTAAAAAAGCCCTTGAGGCGACTAACGATGTAGAGTTGGCGCAGCTGGATTCAAATAAACTGAAGGTGGCTTTGGGTGAAAAACCTGGCTCAAGCTCTTAACCAACGGCTTAAAGGTGCGAAACGTCTTTCTCTTTTAGGGGTAGGGTCTGATTTAAGAGGGGATGATGTCGCAGGCATCCTTGTTGCGAATTTTCTTTTGCCCAAAGCTAAGAAGTCCCTGAATTTCAGAGTTTTTATCGGTGAAACAGCTCCAGAAAATCTTACCGGGGAAATCAGGAAATTTGGTTCAACACACCTTATTATTGTTGATTCCGCAGATATGAATAAAAAACCTGGGAGCGTGCAATTGATTGATCCCGATCAAATCGGCGGCCTTTCATTCTGCACGCACAGCCTGCCTTTAAAGGTTATGACAGATTATTTAGCAAAAAGCGCAGGATGTAAGACGTGTATCATCGGTATCCAGCCTAAAGGTCTTGATTTTGATGCTCCGTGTTCACCCGTGGTCCGCCGCTCGGCAAGAAATATTTCAAACCTCTTGTGGAAAGTTGTTAAAGATCTGGCTCTTTAAAGAGCAGTTCTAGAATTGATATGGGCTTAAAAGAATGAAAAAGATAAGCGAGATTATTTCAAAAGATAAATATTTTGATGATGTTTGTCATCAACCGCATCAGACATTAAGACAGCGCATTAAGTGTTTGTTCTTGGGCAAATCGCATAATCCCAGGGATTCGAGGATTTTTCATAAACTGAGTCTAATCGCCTTTTTTGCCTGGATAGGCTTAGGGGCTGATGGATTATCTTCCTCTTGTTACGGTCCTCAGGAAGCTTTTTTGTCCCTTGGCGCCCATACGTATTTAAGTATTTTTGTGGCTATCGGCACGGTTTTGACTATTTTTATTATCAGTAATAGCTATTCTCAGATTATTGAGCTTTTTCCTTCGGGCGGCGGCGGATATCTTGTAGCCAGCAAACTTTTGTCGCCAACACTGGGCATGATCTCCGGCTGTGCGCTTTTGATTGACTATGTTTTGACCATCGCGGTTTCTGTTGTAAGCGGCGCAGATGCTATTTTTAGTTTTCTCCCTCCTGAATGGCTTGTTTTTAAACTTCAGTTTTCGCTCCTTGCTGTTTTTATTCTTATGTTTTTAAATATGAGAGGGGTTAAAGAATCTATTTTGGTGTTGACGCCGATTTTTCTTGTTTTTCTCCTCACTCACGTATTTATTATTCTTTTCGCATTGTTCACGCATGGCCCTGTTCTTCCTCAAATCGCAACATCTATAAAAGGTGACATTAACAGCACAATGTCTCAAGTCGGATTTTTTGGAATGTTTCTTTTGATTCTAAGGGCTTATACCATGGGCGCAGGAACTTTTACGGGAATTGAGGCTGTGAGCAACGGTCTTACGGTATTAAGAGAGCCGAGAGTCGAAACCGGGAAACGCACGATGCATTATATGGCCATTTCTTTGTCTATCGTCGTCTTGGGGTTGATGATGGCCTATTTGTTTTATGGCGTAGGGCCTGAAAGCGGAAAAACCTTTAATGCTATTCTCTTAGAGCGCATAGCAGGGGGATGGGGTAAAACAGGTGGGGCATTTATTCTTGTGACTCTTGTCTCAGAAGCCATGCTTCTTTTTGTGGCGGCTCAAACCGGATTTTTGGATGGACCGAGAGTTTTGGCGAATATGGCGGTGGATCGTTGGTTTCCTATTAAGTTCTCAACGTTGAGCGACAGGCTTGTGATTCAAAAAGGTATTATTATTATGGGAGGGCTTTCTGCTGTTTTAATGATTTTTGCTAAAGGTTCTGTGCGCTTCCTGATTATCCTTTATAGTATCAACGTTTTTATAACTTTTGTTTTGTCCCAGGCAGGCATGGTGCGTCATTGGTGGGATTCACGCAATAAAATAAAAAACTGGGTCAGAAGAATTTCCATCAATGGCATCGGTCTTCTTTTGAGCTTTTTTATCCTTATTTCCATGATTATCTTAAAATTTAACGAAGGTGGTTGGATCACTTTATTCATTACAGCGACTCTTGTGCTTTTGGCTATTTTAACAAAACGCCACTATTATCAAATCGCTAAGCAACTGCGTCGTTTGAACAGTCTTGTGGCAGCAACGGAGATCGAACAATATGCCACAGAACATCTGGAACATAATCCTGTTTTTGATCCTAAGGCCAAGACAGCAGTTTTATTGGTGAATGGATTTAATGGTATGGGCCTGCATACGCTTTTTGGTATCATCCGCACATTTGGGGATACATTTAAAAATTTTGTATTTTTAGAAGTCGGTATTGTTGATGCCGGAAATTTTAAAGGTACGGAAGAGATGGATCATCTTGGGGACCATGTGAAGACGGATCTGGACCGCTATGTGGATTTTATGAAAAAGCAGGGGTATTATGCGGAAGGTATCTCTGCCATTGCGGTGGATGTGGTGGATGAGGTGGATCAGATCACACCCCAGATCATGAGCCGTTTTCCGAATGCCGTCTTCTTCGGAGGACAGTTGTTGTTTGAAAAAGATACGTTATTTGCGCCTTTATTCCACAATTACACCGTTTTTTCCCTTCAAAAGAGGTTGTATCGGCAGGGGATCCCCTTTGTTATATTGCCCATCCGCGTCAATTAAATAATTCTTGACAATTTGTAAATTGAGGGTATACTTACAGATGTAGTAAATAAAGATTAGAAGTCTTGGACCGCAAGGGCGAAAAAGATAACTAACCTTGCGGTTTTTTTTATCAGCGTCATATTTACCCCGTTAGGGAATTCAGATGTCTAGCAGGTAAAGGTGATAAAGATTTCTAACGGGGTTTACTATAATTTTGAGGAAAAGGAGGTATTCAAGCAATGGCAAAAGGAGTTGTTAAGTGGTTCAATAACCAAAAAGGTTATGGTTTCATCACTCCGGAGAATGGTAAGGATGTGTTTGTGCATCATACCGCTATCCAGGGTGAAGGTTACAAGTCTTTGGACGAAGGACAGGCAGTTGAGTTCGAAATTGAAAAAGGTCCTAAAGGCGAACAGGCTACAAACGTAGTTAAGTTGTAACCTGAAAGCAGGGATAATCATGGGCCCGGTCTCTTTGAAGAGCCGGGCCTATTTTTTTTGGGCTAAGCCGAAAGAGAAAAAAATGCACACAGGTAAAATAAAGAAGTTGGTGGGCGAAAGAGGTTTTGGTTTTATCAGCGACAATGACGGCCGAGAGGTGTTTTTTCATCAGAATAACATTGTTGACGGAAAATTTTCTGATTTGAAAGAAGGTTTTGATGTTGAATTTGACGTTGAAACTTCAGAAAAAGGGCCTCGGGCGGTCAACGTCCGCGTTACCCCAAAAGGGTAAAGATGAAAATAGCCTTGATAGAACCTCGTGCGTGCGAGGCGAATGTCTATAGTAAAATATCCATGCCGCTATTGGGTCCTGTTTATCTAGGGACTATTTTAAAAAATAGAGGGCATGAGGTTGAGATTTATCATGAAAGCATCCAGCCTCCTGATTACGCGCATCTCGATAGTGACCTTGTGGGTATTTCTATCCTTACGTCGACCGCGACCCGCGGTTATGAAATCGCAAAAAAATTTCCTAAAAATAAAGTGATCATGGGCGGTGTCCATGCGAGCCTTCTGCCGAATGAAGCATTAGAATTCGCCCGTCAGGTCGTTGTTGGCGAAGCCGAAGAAGTTATTGCAGATATAGTCGAAGGCAGGAACTCGGACCCAATTGTTTATGGCAAGCCTGTCCAAGATTTAGACGCGCTGCCGGTTCCTGATTTTTCCCTGATCAAAGGATATCGTAAGAATCCCTTGATCATGCCTGTATCAACATCACGAGGATGCCCTTTTGATTGCAGTTTTTGTTCTGTCACCAAGATGTTTGGTCGAAAATACCGTTTTCGCAGCCCTGAGAATATCGTCGCGGAATTGAAATCAAGGACCGCAGGGTCATTCTTTTTCTGTGATGATAATTTTACGGCGCACCCGTTGCGGTCGCGGCTTTTGTTGGATCTTATGATAAAAAATAAAATAAATAAGTGGTCTTGCCAGGTGCGTTGTGATGTGGCTAAAGATAAGGATCTTTTGGATCTTATGAGCAAAGCCGGATGCCGTCTGGTTTGCGTTGGTTTTGAATCCGTTAATCCGAAGACGCTTAAGGCCTATGAAAAAAAGCAGACGCTGGAAGATATTATTTCCGCTATTCGCTCATTTCATAAAAAAAGAATAAAAATCCATGGAATGTTTGTTTTAGGCGGGGAGGATGACAATAAAACAACCGTTTGGGAAACCTTAAAGTTTGCCGTTAAACAAAAAATAGATACCATGCAATTGTCAATTTTGACGCCTTTCCCAGGAACAAAAGTTTATGAGATGCTGGAAGCCCAGAAGAGGATATTTACCAGGGATTGGAGGCTTTACGATGGTCAGCATATTGTTTTTTTCCCAAAGTTGTTAACCGCGAAAGAACTGCAGATGAATGTCGTTAAGGCATACGCGAAGTTTTATTCGCTCACAAAATCTTTTGCGCTAGTTTTTAAGCTGCGCTTAAGAAACGCTATGTTTCGATTTATGGGACATGCGATTGTCCGGGAGTGGAACAAGCGTAACATAAAAATGCCCTGGCTGCTGCAAATGCCAGTCTCATTGCCAATAGGAAAGAAGGTTTAACATGAAGAAGATCAAGGTTTCTCACAAGGGGAGGATCTGTAAGCACCCCGCGTGTAAGATATTGTTAAGCATTTACAACCATGAATCCTATTGCTACCTGCATCAGGATAAATTAATAATTCAGGATAGTATTCGAGGTGCCGCTCATTTGGCAAAAGTCTAAAGATGCTCACAGGTTGCCCGTCGTTCATTTAGCCTGCTTTTAAACGACGAATTTTCTTGCCAATTTCCGGATTTCTAATATAATTAAAATTTGTAGTAGTTCAACTTCTTTTAAAAGCAGGGATAGTGATTTTTGTTATGTAAGGGGCCGCATGAAAAATAGAAATATCCTCACTTTAGTTTCTTTTTTTATCTTTTTTGTTTTTTCCTTCACTTCTCTTTGTTTCGCGGAGACTATTCTCTTGAAAAGCGGGCAAACGGTCGAAGGTGTGCTTTGGGAAAAATCGGATAAGTATGTGAAGCTTCTGATCAATGGGGTTTTGAATACATTCTTTAATGATGAGATCGACCCCAGCTATTTTGCCAGCCAGGCTGTTTCAGGCGAAAATAAAGAAACAGCTGTAGACGGCAAAGGCGCTGTTGCAGCCAAGAAGCAAGGTGCGTCAGCTGTTGCAAAGACGCCATCAGCTCCAGGGGCCCAGAAGATGGCGCCTGGTAAAAAATCTATGCTTCTTTATAGAGAGGGGTTGACGTCAGCAGCTCAAGGGGATTTCAAAGCAGCAGAGGAGTCTTTTAAAAAATCAAAGGCTTTGGCGCAGATTGCGCCGCAGGGATTTGATTCCTTTGCTGTAAATGGTTTAAGAACTTGCAGTGATATTGCTTCAGGAGTGATCACTAAGGAGTCGGGAATGCAGATGGCGAGCGCGGCTCTCTTGGCTATTGATAAGAAATTTGTTGAGTCCTTGAAAATCGCCGAAAAAATGGTCGCTGCACATCCTTCGTACGCGCCCGCATGGCATGAGGTCGGGATGAATTATATGGTGGTCGGGCTTACTCCTAAGGCCTTGGCTGCTTTCCAGAAGAGCCTTGCGCTTGAACCGGAGAATCCTGATACTCTCTTTGCCCTGGCAGGTGCCCAAATTGCCTTAGGTCAATTCAAAGAGGGAAAGGCATCTTTAGACCAGGCAAAGGCTTTGTATTTGCAGCAGGGCAGAAAACAGAATTCTAAATACGTAGACGCCTGGTTGGCAAAGCTTGCGGAAAAAATGCTCTAAAAGCGAAAAAGGTAATGGGTCGAATCGTTAGCTTGATACGTGAAAATGTTGTAAAAGAAATTGACCAAAATTTTTCTAAATATATTTTTGATGGAAAAGAAAAGCGGTATCGGCCGGCACGGTTCTTTTTAGGTCTTTTTTCTAAAAAAATTTTAGACAAGGAATTCGCGAAGATCTTTCTTGATACGTCAAAGGTTGAAGATCTTTTAGATGTAGGTGGCGGAACAGGATTGCTGGCGGATGTTCTTTTAAAATATTCTTTAAAAGTTTACGCGCTTGAGGCTTCGATAAAGATGCTCGAAGAAACTCACCCGCGCGTGTCTGGCAACCCGGATTATTTTCGGATCAATGCGGATATTTTTAATCATCCCTTTAGACCGGATAAAACTTTTGACGCGATTTTTTGCTCGGATGTTATTCATCATACGGGCAGGCATGATGAACTTTTTGCAACTTTAAAGCGTTGTGTTAAAGACGGCGGCCGGATCATCGTCATTGATTATCTGCCGGATAAAATAAAAACAAAAGGCATCCAGTTGTTCGAAGAGCTTTTTATCGAAGATTTGCATTTGATCGCACCTTTGGATTTGAAACGTTATTTTCCGTCAAATGAGTTTATCTGCGAGCATCATCCTATAAGCCGTTTTGAATATATTTTTATTGCCCAGAAAAAGAAAAATAAGGAATTTTGTTCATGAAATTGTTGGTGAGCGCAATTGATTGTAGCGAAGCCAGGTCTTGCATAGCCGGCGGTGCGGATATTGTCGATGTTAAAAATCCCAAGGAAGGTTCTTTGGGAGGGCACTCTCCTGAAGTCATTAAGTCGATCCGAAAAATTGTCCCTAAGAGTTTGATCCTTAGCGCTACTGTTGGAGACGTGCCTAATAAGCCGGGCCTTGTGGCCCAAGCGGCCCTGGGGCTTGCTGTTTCAGGAGTGGACTATGTTAAGATCGGATTGTGCGATCATTTTACTGTTTCCGAGGCCATTTATCTTGTGCGTCTCTTGGTCCAAGCCGTTAAACCGGTTAACAAAAAGATCAAGGTTGCTGTTTGCGGATACGCGGATGCTGTTTTAAAGGGGTATCTTGAGCCGCAGCATATCCCTCGTATCGTGAAAGAAGCCGGGGCTCAAGTGGCTATGATCGATACATTGTCTAAAGGCAGCGGAAAGGGCTTGTTCTCTTTTCTGTCAGAGAATGAACTTTTGAGTTTTTCCCGTCAGTCTCATCGCTTAGGTCTCCAGGTAGCTTTGGCAGGGAGCCTCAATGAGGAAGACGTTGTAAGGATAAGAGATAAAAAGCTTTGCGATTTGATTGGTGTCAGAACCTTAGCCTGCCGTGGGGGTAAAAGAAGCTCTACGATTTTAGCTCCACGGGTCAAAGAAATTAAAAAACTTCTCTCTCATTAAACGATGCCCACCCTTATTAAAATAGGGGGAAGTTTAACCCCGGATTCTGCCTTAAAGATCCATCGTCTTTTAAAAAATTCCAAAACAAAAGAAAAAATTTTCTTTTTTCCTGGAGGAGGTCTCTTTGCGGATTTGATCCGTAAATACAGGAAAGAGGTTGCGCTCAGAGATTTTACAACACACAAGATGGCTCTTGCGGCGCTTGATCAGAACGCTTTTCTTCTCGCGGATGTCTTTCAATGTCCGTGCCTGACGCGCATATCTGAGATTAAAAAAAATAAAGATTCACTCGTTGTGATTGCGCCGTATCGTTTATTGACTGAAAAATGGCCTTTCGCCGGGTACAATCTTAATATCGATGTGTTTTCATCGGATTCATCCGCACTTTATCTGGCGCATCTTTTGAAAGCAAGATTTGTCATCGCGACTGATGTAGACGGGATTTTTTTGAAAGATCCCGTGGTTTTTAAGAAAGACCTTAAGTTATTACCGATCCTTAGCGCTCAGGATTTAAAAAAGATAAAGCGCGGAGGGCCGTTGGATGAGACGGTGGCAGATCTCATGATCAAATACAAGTTGGACACCTGGGTTGTGAATGGTAAATATCCTCAGAGGATCCTTGAGATCATCAGGCATAATTCTGTTTCAAAGGGGACTTTTGTCCGGTACGCATAGAGCACATTCATTAAGGGGAGAGATTCTATTATGAAAAAATTTTTATATTGTTTCGAATTTTTCATCGCCAAGCGATTACATATCGGCCTTTTGGCTTTTATTATTCCTGGTTTTTTTAAAAGTATGAGGCAGTTTAGCGTTGATATTTCTCCTTTGGCTCCTGTTATTTCTTTTTTAATTGTCTGGGCGGCTTATCTGGAAAATCTCACCACCGATAAAAAAGAAGATAGTTTGGGCGCCGTGCCTCACGGCGTTTCTTTAACTTTGGAATCCAGGCTTTATCCTATAGAGAAATTTTATCCCTTTATATATCTTCTGGCCCTTATTTTTGCCTGGTCGGAAAGTATGAAGTGTTTTCTTTATACGGTATTGGCTATTGTTGTTTTTTCAAGCTATGTCCAACCTATATTTTATTCTAAAGAGAAGAAAAGGCGCTTTCGGTTAAAAGAGATCTATATCGTTAAGAACATGATCCCTCCCATGGGTTGGGTTTTGTCTGTAGGAATGATCCCTTTTGTTACAACGCACAGCGTTTGGATCCCTGAATATAATTTTGGTTTGATTGGTGCGCTCATCTGGTCTTTCAGGGAAGAGATAAAATACGACATCCCTGATGCCGAAGGCGACCAGAAAGCAGGTATTAAGACTTTTCCGAATGTTTTGGGTGAGAAGAAAACAAAGCTGATCCTGACATTCATTAACTTTACGTTACAGGTTTTATTTTTTACCTGTTTGTTTTTATTAAAAAGAAATAACCGTACCTTGCAACTTGACGCGGCGTTCTACTATATGTATCCGTTTTTGGCATCATTTTTCTACGATTATCAGTTTTCTAACCTTTTGTTTGAAAAGAGGAAAAAAGAATATTGTAATATCGGTGTTTTGTGGTGGGACATCCTTTTGATTTTGTTTTTGGGGATCCCGTGGCCTGCCAATATTGTGATTTTTCTATTTTTAAGGTTTTCAGGCGGCCTGTTGGCCACATCTACTTCTGCCGTTGACGCGTTCCTGGATGTTTTAAAATCAGCAGAAGATAAATATTTTAGAGTTAAGGCATAGTTAAAGTTTTTTAAAAAACCTAAACCCTTCAAGCGCTAATGCGTTTGAGGGGTTTTTATTTAAGAAAAGAAATCGATGAGTATTGTTTTGCCGTGGATTTCATGCGGGTAGCACTTGTCCATCCATTTTGAGGTAAGGTGCAGAGCAGTAGGCGATGTACTTGCCTCTCAATTAAGGCAAGGTACGCTAAAATAGGACAAATAACCCACGTGCTTAAACACTTCAAAAATCTTTGTCCTGAGTTGCCGGAAAATATTTTTGAAGTAAGCTCAGGGTTAATTTGGCAGAGAAAGAAACCTGAAATATGCAAAATTAAGGTGCTCAGCTATTATACCAGCGGGGTTTTTTCCATAACCAGCATGTTCTGATAGAGATCCCGCGCCTTAAGAATAAAAAGGGGATCAGGCAGAAAAGGAAGGATACGTTTGCGAGGGTAAAGAAAATATTGTTTTTATAGGTGAATGACTCAAGTTTTCTTGATACTTGCGAGAATATTTTGTTTGGGCCGTTATTAAATAATAGAAATATTTGCGCAAGTATCAGATTGGTCCGGATAAGTATGAAAAAAATGGTTTTTTTTATGCGGGGTAAACGTTGTGTTAAGGCGTAATAAGGGAATTTGGGGGAGTAATTTGTCGGAAAGAAATCTTCCGTTTTAAAATTTTTTAGCGCACTGTATTTTTTATACAGCGAAGACCCCGGAAAAACAAAGAAACCTGCCAGGATGCCCGTAGGGTTGCATTTTAAGGCGTATTGGATCAATGTCCGGGTGCTGTCGTAGGAGTCTTCCGGCATGCAGAGCAAGAATGATACGGTTGTCTGAATGTTTGGATATTTTTTGTTTAAGATATCGATGGCCTCACAACTCGTATCTGTTTTTCCTTTGTACTGAAGAGGATTTTGAGGATTTTTTTCAGCTCCTATAAAAGCGCTGTTCAAGCCGCACCGCGCCATTTTATCCAAGATCCCGTTTTTTTTATCTCGTAAGATGAAGTCAGGCCGCAGGTACGCGAACCAGCCTATGTCGGAATAATTCTTTTTTAACAGTTCATTGCAGAAGTTATCCGACCATTCTTCTTGAAGGTTGAATGTTGGATCTGTGAAAAAGAAGAATCGGCGCCCATATTTTTCGTAGGCGATCTCAATTTCATGAATTGTTCTTTCTACACTTTTCCTTCTGAACATTGGGGTGACGTTTTCAGATGATTGGTCTGCCCAAAAAGACCAAAGACTGCAGAAATCACATTCAAAGCTGCAGCCGCGGGAAGTTTCTAAAACGACCGATGGTGATATCATTTGTTTTCGAAAAAATAGGTTAAGCGGAAAATATGTTTGGCAGGGGTGGAGGTACCATGAATATTTTTCCATAGGCAGGAGATCATAGCAAGGGAGCGGCAGGTCGTCTAAATTTTTAATCAAAGCGCGCTTAAGGGTATGAAACGTCGCGCCGTTATTCTTAAAGACAATGCCTTCGACGTCTTTGGGATCTCTCTTTTCTTCTAAAGCCCTGATGAGATCGGTGAACGTTATTTCAGATTCACCAATTGTTATGAAATCGACCGAGTCGAATTTTTCAAATATAAAATCAGGCAAACTTGAAAAGAAGCTTCCGCCTGCGATGGTTATCGTTTCAGGATTTAAGCGTTTTGCTAATTCAAAAACTTTGGCTGTTTCATGGTAAAAGAACCCCTGGGGTTCGCCGGCGGCCACGACATCGGGCTTTTTTTCTTTTATTAATTTTTCTAAAGAATGCCATCCGATTTTTTCCGCCGGGCAATCAATGATCTCGCAGCTGAGTTCCGGCCTCGATTTTTTTAAGTAGCTTGCCACAGAGCACATTCCCAAAGGGACTTGGAATGACATGGATTCAGGCAAATAGAATTCGTTATAGCGCGGGCTTCGAATGAAAAGGATCTTTTTCATTTAAGGGCGTTTGTGGCAAAAAATTTAGTATTTTCTTTCTATCATAAAGTCACAATATTTTTGAAGCAGGCTTTTGGAAGTGCCGTTCTCTAAGGATGTAGAGATGTCTTTCTTTATTTTTTTGGCAAGCCGGGTAACGAATATTTTAGTGTTTTCGATTGCGTTGTATTTAGACAAAAGTCCAAGAATTTCTTCCCGCAGGCGATTTTCGTAAGAGTGGCTTTTCAATATTTCTATCATTCTTTTTTTGTCGTTCGATGAGGCTTTGCTCATGGCGTCAATGATCACAAGGGTTTTTTTCCCTTCCGCGATGTCTTGGCTGAAGTCTTTGCCGAATTTGTGCTGTTCATCCATTGTTAATGTCAAATCCAGGACGTCATCCATGATTTGAAAGGCGATACCTAAGTTTTCTGAGATTGAATCCCATTTTTGTTCCAAGGCCTTTTCTTTTTTTGAAAATAAAAAAGCCAGGCGGCTTTCAGCCCTGAAAAAAGAAGATGTTTTTAGTTTTACCATTTGGAGGTATTGTTCAGGCGTGATTAGAAGTTCAGGGGCTTTATGCCAAAGGATGTCTAAGGCCTGGCCAATGTGGATCCTTTGCATGGCTTCTGAGAGGATGTTTGCGGCCTTGATCTTCTCTTCATTCAAGAGATTCGAATGATTGATTGTATGAAAAGGCAGGAAGTATAAGGCATTGGCGGCATTGACGGCGATATCAACGCCGTAGAGAAGATGAAGCGCCGGCTTGTTCCTTCTTTTTGTCGCGCTATCTTCAATGTCATCGATAATCAAAGATGCGCTATGAAGGATTTCAGGCAGTATGAAAAATCGTTCTCTGTTTTTAGCCGTGCCCCCCAAGGCTTCCGTGAGCCATTGGCCAAAAACAGGCCTTAACTTTTTACTTTGTCTGTCAAAGAAATCCGCAAGCGGGATGGTCAGGCTTTTGTCGATATAAAGGCCTGTCCCGGGTGCATGAGGCATGCCCGTCATTTTTTTCAAATTCTTTTCAGTGAAAAAATTTTCGACTTCATTTTTTATAAGCTTGTCAAAAAAAGCACCGCGTTTTTTTAAAAGAAGAGGAAAGTCGGTAGTCATCAGGGTCCTTTTGTTAGATACCAAAATAGAATACGGTTGAAAGAAGAATGCCATAACCCAAAGAGATATAGCGGGTGATTATTTTATAATTTCCTTTGAACGTCTCATCAATCTTTTTAGTGAAAATCTTAGAAACGGATATATAAATACAGAGCGCTATGGCAAAAAGGGCGTTGGTTGAAAATGCTCCTATAGAGATAAAGCCTTCCAGCCAAAAAAGATGGCTGCTTAATATGAAAATGAAAAGCAGGAAGAAGAGAAGTATTGGCGTTTGGGGGGATTCAAGGGTTTGAAAAGTGTTTTTTTGTTTGAAGGCGCGGTCAATTTGAAAATCCTGCATTTCATGCATCAGCTGTACGGGTAAAAAGTAGAGAAAGATAATAAACGAAAAAATCAGGGCATTAGGATCAATCATTTTCCCGCCTGCGTAACCGATGAGAAAAAGCGGGACAAAGGACAGTGAATTAAAGATGAGGTCAAGGAAGAGCCGATTTTTAAATCGAAAAGGGGGCGCTGAATAAAACATGCCGGCTAGATGCCCTAAGATGACGCACTGAAGCGCTGTGCGGGAGAGAACGGCGCTTCCTGCGAGAGACAGGATGAGCGCGCAAAGCGAAAGGGCAAATGCGCCTCGCTTAGGAATTGAGATTTTGATCTGATTGTCGAAGATGTCGTTTAAGGTGTAACCATGGGCCAGATAGAAAAAGCCGATAACGATCGAGAAGCACAAAGCCTTCAGATTGAAAAAGGCGGGGCCGCAATAGAGGTGGCCTAAAAAAACGAGGCCAAGAACATGGAGCCATTGACGGACCCTGAAAAAATTCTCTAGTTTCTCTAACGTTTCAAATGTTAAGGTCATTTTTTGATATTTTTTGTATTCAAGTTTCTGCAATCGTAGATAAATAATTTTATGCCGTCAAAATCTAAGACATTCAAGAGGCGCAGGTGCTCATTGAAGAAATCTCTTATATTCTTTGAATTTTGATCGAGATTGCCGCTGCGCGTGTTGTCATGGCCAAGCAAAAAAACTCTTTTAGCCCTTCGATTTTTTAAATAACCCAGGAGGTTGTCTTTTTTTATCAGCCAGGCGCTGGGGCCATAAAATTTTTCAGCCGGCCTTTGCCAATTCGTATTGATAAGTGTCGGGTCAACGGCATAGAAAAAGAACGAAGAGATTTTTACCAGGTCAGGCCGTAAGGATTCATAGGGTGAGTCATAGGTGTAGTAGTAGACAAAGGGAGGGATGGAGTGTTCGTTGCCGAAGCCTATCAAGTCATCCTGGCGTAAGTTCTTTTTTAAGAACGCGACCAGGGGTTTATACGGCTTTTTTAAATATGTCCCCTGATGGTGCGCTAAATCATAAGGGGCATACATTTGATTGGAATAATAGCGTATCACGCCGATGATGAGCGTGATAAAAAGAACGCTTAAGGTCATGATTTTAACGAAACGGTGCCGTATTTTTTCCAAAGACCAGGCCACAAGAATATAAAAATAGGGAGAGAAGATGATCAGGGCCCGGTCAAGGTAGATGGAGGAATAGAACAAAGAATAAACATAGGCCAGGGCAATGGGTAGTAATGAAAGAAAAAGGCAAAAATTAATTTCCTGTTTTTCATCAGAGGAATTTTTTTTAAGGAGTTTTTTTACGATTGAGACAAAAGTGAAGCAAATGAGGATGTCGATTAAAAAATAAAGCACATCCGTCCCGTTGTAGCCGAGTATAAAATTTTCGAATGTGATGAGTGCTGAGGCCGGTGTTGGTTTTGGGATCCAGAATCCTCCCTGGATGAGACTCAGGCTGTTGAAGAAAAAAGGAATGATGGGAAGAAAAAGGAAAGCAGGGATAAAGACGCACAGTTTTTTGCGCAGGTCGATGTTGTCCGTATCAACGACAATGAATAACTGGCAGGCGTAGAGGAGGATGCCAAGGTAGTAGCCGTACAAAAGCATTGAGACGGAAGCTATATAGAGGACCAGTGCTTCGGTTGTTTTATTTTTGAGAAAAGAATATAAAAAGAAAGAAGTGAAGAGGCTCCCGAAGATGGCCACTGAATAGTTGGATATGTCTTGCGCGTACCAGAGGTGAAAAGGATTAAGGGCCATGAGGGCGATCGCAATCAATGCGACCCTCTTGTTGAACATTTTGACGGTTAAAAAATAGAGGATAAGCAGCGAATTAAAAGCTGCAAGGGCGCAGGGGAGGCGCAGGATCCATTCGTTCCATCCAAAGCGATAGATGAAAATACCCCACATTTTTCCGAATAAGTAGGATAACGGCGGGTTTAGGGGGCCAAAAGGTCTGTTGAAGAAAACAAAGGGAGGCACTGTATAGACCATGGCGATGGCGATATAAGCCGCTTCATCGTACCAGAGGTCATTTTTCTCTAAAAAAAGCAAACGCAGGAAGAATCCTGCGATGATGAGTGCGAGAAAAATACCGTTCTCTTTTTTGAAAATCCACGATAGCATGACAGAAGTTTTTTGATCCCGATTTTGCCTTAGTATATCATATGGGAAGTCATTGTAAAATAAGGATTTTACGAAGAAAACTCAAGGTTAAAGAATGCTTAAAAAGGCACCTACCTTATTATTGACAAAAGATTCTCTTATGGTAATATTGACTTGTAGTAAATATGGGATTAGAAGTCAATGCCGCAAGGAGAAGAGTTCTAAGCCTTGCGTTTTTTTTACTCTCACCATTATTTACTATTTGATAAAACATGGGGGAAAGGAGGTAGTACGTAATGGCAAGAGGCAAAGTGAAGTGGTTTTCGAATCAGAAGGGTTATGGATTTATCACTCCGGAGTCAGGCGCTAAAGATGTATTTGTTCATCACAGCGCAATTCAGGGTGAGGGCTACAAAACCTTAGAAGAAGGCCAGGAGGTTGAGTTTGACGTTGAGCAGGGCCCTAAGGGTGAGCAAGCTACAAAAGTCGTGAAACTATAATTGCTAAAAACGGGGTCTGAGCTTTTAAAAAATAGTCGGACCCCTTCTGTTTTTTAAAGATCAGTATTCCCGTGTCCATAACGAACGTTATGGATTTTTTATTCAAATGAAGGCACAACTTATGAGCAAAGCGATCATAAGTTGTTTGTCGCCATTAAAGGAGAGTCTTATGGCTTCGTTGCAGTTACGGATGTTTTTATTGTTAACGATCATGTTCGCGATCGTCTATGGGCTGGCTGTTTTTATCGGGACCAGTCTGGGGTTTACAAATTTCTATTTTTATCTGGGGCTTTCATTGTTCATGATGCTCGTTCAATATCTGATCGGGCCTAAATTAGTTGAGTGGACGATGCGTGTGCGTTATGTCGAGAAAAATGATAATCCTGCGTTGCATCAGATGATTGAGGAGTTGGCAAGGAAAGCCGGCATCCCGAAGCCGAGAGTGGGTATTGCCGAGATTCCTATTCCCAACGCGTTCGCGTTTGGACGGGGACTTTCCGATGGACGCGTCTGCGTTACTTCCGGGATATTGCGCCTTTTAAAAGAAGATGAGTTGAGGGCGGTCTTAGGCCATGAATTATCTCATTTGAAAAATAGAGATGTTTTGACCATAACGCTGCTTTCGGTCATTCCCATGATCCTGTATCGCATCGCCTGGCAGACCATGTTTTATGGCGGCCGCGGCAGACGCCAAGAAGGAGGCACTAATACGGTTTTAATCGGCTTGGTGGCTCTCGTTTTTTATTTTATTACGAATCTTTTGGTCCTTTATGCTTCTCGCATCCGTGAGTATTTTGCCGATCGAGGTTCTATTGCCCTGGGTAATCCTCCGGCGGCTTTGGCATCTGCTTTGTATAAGCTTGTTTATGGTTCTGCCCGTATGGACAAAGAAACTTTAAAAGAAACAGAGGGGCTGAAGGCATTTTTTGTTAATGATCCTTCTCGGGCCTTGAGCGAACTTCGTGAATTAAAAGATCTTGATACGGATAAAAGCGGCACAATTGATTCGTATGAGCTTGATGCTTTAAGGAATAAAAATGTGCATATCGGTTTTGGTGATAAAATGCTCGAGGCTTTGAGCACGCATCCGAATATGCTTAAAAGGATCAAACAGCTGTCCCAGTATAGGGGATAAGAATATCTATGATCGCTATCTCCAATTTGTCTAAAAACTACGGCAAGAGAGTTCTTTTCGAAAGAATTTCTCTCCATATCAACCGTTCGGAAAAAATCGGTTTGATCGGTCCCAATGGCGCGGGCAAGAGTACTTTTTTCCATCTTTTATTGGGTGATAGCGAGCCTTCCAGCGGATCTATCCAGATGGCCAAAAATATCCGTGTCGGATATCTGCCTCAGGAATCGAGTTTTCAGTCCGATCGTACGATACTGGCGGAATTGATTGAAGGGGATGAAGCAATTCGTTCTCTCATCAAAGAAAAAGAGCATTTGGAAGAAACAAATGAAGCGGCATCTTATCGATACGGCGAAGTTTTGCACGAGCTTGAATTGCTCGGGTATTTTGAATTGGAGCACAGGGCTGAAAAAGTCTTGATGGGGCTTGGTTTCAAGGAGACGGATTTTCACAGGCCTATCCTTCACTTGAGCGGCGGCTGGCAAATGCGCGTCCTTCTGGCCAAATTGCTTACGTATCCCTACGATCTTCTTTTGTTGGACGAACCTACCAATTATCTGGATTTGAATGCTGCGCTTTGGCTCAAAGATTATTTGTCCGGTTTCAAAGGAACGTTTATCATGATCTCCCATGATAAAACTTTTTTGACAGATGTCACGAATTACACGTTGATTTTAGAGAATGGGTCGTTCGCGAAAGTCCACGGGAACTATGAGGATTATGAGCGTATCAGGGATGAGAAACGCCAGCATTTAGAAAAACAGTTTAAGGAGCAGGAGAAGAAGCGGGATCAGCTTGAGAAATTTGTTTCCCGTTTTCATGCGCAGCCGAATAAGGCAGCAGCGGTGCGCAATAAGCGCAAAACTCTGGAACGATTGCCTGAAATATCTCTCATGCCCGACATTAAAGAAAGCATCCGCCACTTTTCTTTTCCCCAGACACGTACAAGCGGCCAGCGTGTCATCACATTGGAAAAGATTTCCAAGTCTTATGGGGATGTTTCCGTTTACCATGATTTTGATTTTGAGATTGAACGCGGCGAAAAAGCTGTTTTGGCAGGGGAGAACGGGGCGGGTAAATCCACATTATTAAAAATATTATCTGGCGCTATTGAGTTTGACAGTGGTTTAAGAAATGTCGGGCATCATGTGGATATCGGTTATTTTTCTCAAACGCGCTTAGACACTTTAAATCCTGATAATACGGTTTTGCAGGAGGCCTATACCGTGGCCCCCGGAATGATGGGGCAGGAAAATATCCGTACGATCTTAGGAGCTTTTTTATTTTCTGGTGATGATGTGGAAAAAAAGGTCAACATTCTTTCTGGTGGTGAAAAGAGCCGCCTGAATCTGGCGAAATTTCTTATTAATCCGCCGAACTTCCTTCTTTTGGATGAGCCGACCACTCACCTCGACGTTGATGCCGTGGAGGCATTGATCGGCGCCCTCGCGTCGTATCAGGGCACGCTTGTTTTCATCAGCCATGATATTTATTTTGTCCGTTCCATGGCGAATGTTGTCTATGAAGTGAAAAGCGGGAGCGTGAGAAAATTTTACGGTAATTTTGATTATTATTTACAGAAGAAAAAAGAGCTGGATTCTCAAAACCAGCGCGCCAATAAAAATAAAATCCTTTTTGAAAAAGACGCTAACAGTGCGCCGCAGATGACTGAGTGGGAAAAGGAGAAAGAGGAAGAGAAGCGCCAGCGGCAAGATGAGAAAAAGCGCAAGGATCATAACGTTGCCCTGGGGGCAAAGATCCAGAAACTGAAAAAAGAAAAAGATGATCTTCAGTTGGAGAGTTACGCGAAGGCCAGGGCTCTTTCCGATCAGCGGATTTATCGCGATGAAACAACAGTTGTCGAATATGGCCGCAGGCTCAAAGAGATCGAGAAGCGTTGTGCTGAAATCGATGAAGAGATGAAAAAACTGGAGCAGCAAATATTATGAATGACGCGTCTTTAAAAAGAAAAAAAGCTCTCCAATTTATTATCTTGATGGGTGTGGCGAGTCTTTTTGGCGACATCACGTATGAAGGGGCGCGCAGCGTCACAGGGCCGTATCTGGCTCTTTTAGGGGCGAGCGCGGTTATGGTTGGGTTCGCGACCGGCTTGGGTGAATTTTTAGGTTATGCCTTGAGGCTTGTTTCCGGGTATCTGGCGGATAAAACAAAAGCCTATTGGTCGCTAACCTTTATCGGTTATGGCATGATCCTGGCGATTCCGTTTTTGGCTTTTACGCATCATTGGCAGATGGCCATTTTTTTAATTATCATAGAACGCACGGGAAAGGCCATCCGTTCGCCGGCGCGAGACGCGATTCTTTCTTATGCCACCAAGCAAGTGGGCAGGGGCTGGGGTTTTGCTATCCATGAAGCCATGGACCAGGTCGGAGCTATTATAGGGCCCTTGATTTTCTCACTCGTTTTTTTGTTAAAAAAAGGATACCGGGAAGGTTTCGGTCTTTTATGGATCCCGGCGCTCTTGGTTTTAGTGACGCTTTATTTTGCCAGGCGAGAAGTCCCTGTGCCGCATGTTTTGGAAGAGCCTGAGCCTGGAGAAAAAGAGCGAGCGCCCAAGCTATCCCAGAATGTCTGGTGGTATATTATTTTTACGGCTTGCTGCGTCGGAGGTTTTGTCGGCTTTCCTCTCATCTCATATCATTTTAAAGTTAAGTCTATTATCTCAGATGTCCAGATCCCTTTTCTGTATGCTTTGGCCATGGCCGTGGATGGGCTTGCGGCACTTGCCGTCGGGAAACTCTACGATAAGGTGGGGTTAAAAGTTTTATTGGCTGCGCCTTTATTGACAGCCCTTATCCCGTTTTTTATTTTTTTGAACAGCTATTCTTTTGTTGTTGCCGGAGTTGTCCTTTGGGGAATTGTCATGGGGATCCATGAGACTATTTTGCGCGCGGCCGTAGCGGATATGACTCCTTTGGAAAAGAGGGGAGTCGCTTATGGAATCTTTAATACGGTTTATGGGCTGTGTTTGTTTCTTGGCAATGCTTTTATAGGTTATTTATATGGGTATGACTTTACGCTTATTACGGTTTATATCGTAGCCTCTGAATTTTGGGCACTAGTTGTTCTTTTTATAATTTTTCAAAAATCGCCAAAAGGACTTAAAATTTAGTTTTTCTAAAAGAGTGTCTTCCTCTGCAGTATCTCTGCATCTCTTTTTAAATCAACAGGTTAAGAAAATCATATTTTTCTAAAGTTCTTTTAAAAATCAAAAGTTTGATTTGTAGTGAAAAAAATCACAAAAAAACTTGACATTGAATCATTCTATGGTATATTTTTAAGTGTTTTTGTGAAATATATAACAATAAAAAACATCGATATAAGTTTTCTCATCTGATATTAAGAGCTTAAAAGTACCTTTCCTTCAGTGTTTTTCAGATGGTAAAAAATCCTTATGTAAAGGTTGTCCGATTGGAGAAGTGAACAATGAATAAAAAATGCATCATCAGGTTGCTTAGGTATAAGAACGCGTTGCACCGTTTGAATACGCTCGGGTTTGTGAAGGTTTTTTCGGATAATCTTGCCGATGCGGTGGGTGTTACGGCGACTCAGGTGCGCAAAGACTTTTCGCTTTTTGGGATTTCAGGAAACAAGAGAGGCGGATATCAGATCGATGCGTTAATAGAAAAGCTCAACGGGCTTATGGGGAAAGATGAACTCCAGGAAGTTGTGATTGTGGGCGGGGGAAATATCGGAACGGCCCTGATGAAATACAAGGGATTTGAAAAAGAGGGTATTAAAATTGTGGCTTGTTTTGATATCGATCCGTCCAAGTACCAAAAAAAAGAAAAAGAAGTTCCAGTTATGGCGTTAGAAGAGCTCAAGGATTTTGTTAAAAGCCGCAAAATAAAAATAGGTATTATCGCTGTCCCTGAGATCGCCGCGCAACAAGTTTTGGACCACATGTTGGCCGCAGGCATCAAGGGAATCGTTAATTTTGCCCCTATCCGTTTAAGGGGGTCAGCAGATTGTGTTATTAATAATGTGAATCTCGTGCTGGAATTAGAAACAGTTATCTATTTTATCGTTAATGGCTTGAATAAAATGATCGGGGAGATCCATGAAGACCAGAAGTCTTAAGGTCCATATTTTCCGGTCTTTTCTGGCGGTGATCGCGGTGTTCGCCGTTTCAATAGCCATTTTCGGTTATTACGTAATTAATTATACGGTTATTCAGCGCGCGCAGCTTCAGGTTAAGAATGACCTTCGTATCGCCGAGTGGGTTTATGTATCGGAAATAGAAAAGATCGGGCATGCTTTTAATCTCGTTGCTCCATCGCAGGACTTAAAGAAGCTAAAAAAAGAATTAGGCCTGGATTATCTGTCTATTTATGATCGCAAAGATATAAATAAGGTAAAGAGCGAGATTGTCCTTAAAGCTTTTAACGGAGTTCCGGCAGCAGGAACGCGGATCATCAAGGAAGATGAGCTTAAAGGCATGGGGTCTGAGATTTATGAGCGATGCCGAATCAAGATCAAATCGACCCTTAAGGCCAAGCCTTCTGAAAAGAAATACCTTGAGAGCGCTATGGCTATTGGTTACGCGAAACCTCTTTTTGGGCCAACAGGCGAAGTGACGCACGTTCTTTACGGCGGCAAGATCGTCAATCATGATTTTGATCTTGTGGATAGGATCCGTGATTTTGTTTTCGAGAATCAGTTGTATGATGGAAAGCCCGTTGGGACGGTGACGATATTTTTGGATGATGTGCGCGTTACGACCAATGTCTTGGATCAGGACGGGCGTCGTGCCATGGGCACAAGGGTTTCAGAAGACGTTTATCAAAAGGTTGTTGAGAAAGGAATGCCGTGGCTGGACAGGGCTTTTGTGGTTACGGATTGGTATTTGACAGCTTATGAACCTATCAAAAACATAAAAGGCGAGGTTATAGGCATTCTTTATGTCGGCACTTTGGAAAAACCTTTTCAGGATATCAAGAGAAATGTATTTTTAGGATTTTTGGCGATTGTTATTTTTGCCTCACTTCTGGCTGCGATTTTGTCTTTTGTCCTTGATTATGCTATTTTAAAACCTTTTATGGCTATATTGGCCGGGATATCAAAAATTTCAAAAGGAGACCTGGAATACAGGGTCCAGAGCCGTACGTCCATTGCAGAGCTTGACGACCTGGCTGAGTCTTTTAATGAAATGGCGCATAAGCTTCATGAGCGCGACATGAGCCTGAAAGTTACTGCGGATAAAATGACGGCATTGAACAAGAGCTATTTGGATCTGGTTAGTTTTGTGACGCATGAGCTTAAGGCGATCATGGCCTCAACGATCATGAACGCTTATATGGTGCGCGACGGGTTTTTAGGGATGATCAATTTTAAACAGCGCAAAGTTTTAGATGCGGTGGCGCGCAACCTTGATTATTTTGATTCAACCGTCAAAAATTTCCTGGATTTAAGCCGGATTGAAAAGGGCGAGATGGTTGTGCGTTCAAAAGTACTTTTGATCAAAGAAGATGTGCTTGATGTTTCCGTTGACGCGTTTTTAAAGCAGGCCAGCGAGAAGAACCTCTCGATCTTAAATCGTGCGGAACCAGGTTTAAAAGTAAAAGGTGATCTCGATTTGTTGCGGGTGGTGGCTAATAATCTTATCGGGAATGCCGTTAAATACGGACGCGCAGACGGTGCGATCATTATTTCTTCTAAAAAGCTCGACCATCATTGTCAGATTGAGGTTTATAATGATGGCGCTCCGATAGCACTCCAGGAGAAAGACAAGTTATTCAAGAAATTTTCAAGATTGGATTCTCTAGAGACCAAGAAGGCTCCGGGGACGGGCCTGGGATTGTATGTGACTCGTGAAATTATCGAGAAACATAACGGGAGGCTTTGGTTTGAACCTAAGAACGCAGGAAATTCATTTATATTCGAAATAGAAAGGGGGGAATAAAACGTGTTAACACCGCTTGAAATTGTTAAAAAGAAAAGGGCTGAAGCGATCAACCGGATCGTTGGGAAAGGCTATCTTTCGACCAAGCGCGTTTATGTGGGAATGGCGACGTGCGAGATCGCTGCAGGCTCAAAAGATGTGATGGAAGTTTTCCAAACAGCTATTAAAAACGGCCTGACAGATGTGTATCTTAGCCAAAAAGGTTGCGCAGGCAGGTGTAATCTTGAGCCGACGGTGGAAGTGGTTGAAGAGGGGTGTATCCCTGTCAAATACGGCCGCGTCTCGCGCGATATGGCGCATCAGATCATCGAACGGCATCTTAAGAAAGGCGAAATTATTGAGGAATGGGTCATCAGGTAAAGAATAATTAACAATTAAGAATGAACAATTAAAAACAAAAATTGAAGCAAAAGAACTGCGGCATTATAAATAAATGTTACTAGCAAAGGAAGACGAAAATGAGTAGAAAATACAGTATTACAATTTGTGACGGGCCTACGTGCCTTCATAAAAAATCTAAAGAGCTTGGGGCAGCCATTGAGCAATGTCTCAAAGAGCATGGGTTGACAGATAAGGTGCGCATCAATCTTTCGGGCTGTTTGGGGATGTGCGCTAAAGGGCCCATCATGATCATCAACCCCGGATATACGATTTATGGCGGCGTGACTGCCGGCGATGTGGCTGAAATCATTGAAAAACATATTATAAAAAATAAACCGGTGTCTCGATTGGCTATTGAAGAAGATCATCTTTACAATAGATTTTTCAGGGTATTCGGGGATGTCAATTTTTTCGGCAAGCAGCTGCGCATCGTCCTTCGTAACTGCGGTATTATTGATCCTGAAAGCATTGATGATTATTTATCGGTTCGCGGGTATGAGGCGTTGGCTCGTGTTTTGACCGAAATGAAACCTTCAGATGTCATAGACGAAGTCAAGAAAGCCGGCTTGCGTGGCCGCGGCGGCGCAGGATTCCCGACAGGCACCAAGTGGTTCCTAACGGCACGAGAGACGAGTGATGAAAAATTCGTTATCTGTAATGCCGATGAGGGAGACCCGGGCGCTTTTATGGACAGGAGCACTATCGAAGGTGATCCTCATTCAGTGATTGAGGGTATGTGTGTCGGGGGTTATGCTGTTGGCGCAAAAAAAGGTTTTATTTATATACGCGCGGAGTATCCCCTGGCGATCAAGCGTTTAGAAAAAGCGATCGCGGATGCCAAGAATGAGGGTTTTTTAGGCGATAAAATCATGGGGTCTGATTTTTCTTTTGATATCGAAATTCGTTTAGGTGCCGGCGCTTTTGTCTGCGGTGAAGAAACGGCGCTTATCCATTCGATTGAAGGGCATCGCGGTATGCCGCGTCCCAGACCGCCGTATCCGTCGGTGCAGGGGGTTTTTAATAAACCGACGCTCATCAATAACGTGGAAACCTGGGCCAATATCCCTGTTGTTATTTTAGACGGCGCCGAATGGTTTAAGTCTATTGGTACGGAAAAAAGCAAAGGGACAAAAGTCTTTGCGCTTGCGGGCAAGATCAAGAATACCGGATTGATCGAGGTGCCCATGGGGATAACGCTTAGATCCATTATCTATGATATCGGTGGCGGAATCCCGAACAATAAAAAATTTAAAGCGCTTCAAACAGGCGGACCTTCCGGAGGGTGCTTATCCGAAGAATATCTGGATACAAAGATCGATTATGATTCTTTAGCTCAGGCGGGTTCTATCATGGGGTCCGGCGGCATGATCGTTTTGGATGAAGATACCTGCATGGTTAATATCGCAAAGTTCTTTTTGGAATTTACCGAGAATGAATCTTGCGGAAAGTGCGCGCCGTGCCGTGAAGGGACTAAAAGGATGCTTGAAATTCTAACGCGTATCACGGAAGGCAAGGGCGAGGATGATGATATTAAAAAGTTGGAGCGCCTGGGAAAGTTGATCCAAAAGGCTTCTTTGTGCGGTTTGGGGCAGTCAGCGCCGAATCCGGTCTTAAGCACTTTAAAGAACTTCAGGTCTGAATACGAAGAGCATATCAAAGAGAAAAAATGCAGGGCTAAAGTTTGTTCGGCCCTTTTGGGTTATGAGATCAGTGAAAAATGTATTGGTTGCACGGCTTGTAAAAAAGTATGCCCTACGGGCGCTATTTCTGGAATTCAAAAAAGCCGTCATGTGATCGATCAGAGCAAATGCATTCGTTGCGGGGCTTGCTTTGAAGCCTGCAAATTTAACGCTATTAAGCGAACTTAGGAGAACATCTTATGAAAAAAGTTAAAATCACTATTAATGATAAGCCGTATGAGGTTGATGACGGCCAAACGATTATGCAGGCAGCGGATAAGCTGGGGTTTCATATCCCGAGGCTTTGTTATCATCCGAAGCTTTCCATCGAGGGTGCTTGTCGTGTTTGCATCGTGCAGGTTGAGGGGATGCGCAATTACGTAGCGTCCTGCGCTTATCCGGTTTCCGACGGCATGAAGATCCAGACGAATACCGAAGAGATTCGTCAGGCCCGCCGTGATATCGTGGAACTTATTTTGGATAATCATCCTGAAGATTGCCATACGTGCGAACGAGATGGCATTTGCGAGTTGCAGCGTTTGGCTCATTTGACAGGGATGCGCCACAGGCATTTTGAAGGCGAGAAAAAACACTATGATAAAGATTTGTCCTCGCCTTCTGTTGTGCGTGATCCTAATAAATGTGTTTTATGCGGACGTTGCGTGCGGCTATGTTCTGAGGTTCAGAATGTTCATGCTTTGGGGCATGCGCATCGCGGATTCCGGACTGCGGTTATGCCGGCGTACAACATGCCATTCAGTGAAAGTGTCTGTACAGCCTGCGGTCAATGCATCAATGTTTGTCCGACAGCGGCATTCGTTGAAAAGAATTTTACCCAGGAACTTTACCCGAAGATGAGCGATAAATCATTGATAAAAATCGCTCAGGTGGCGCCTTCAGTGCGGGCTGCGATCGGCGAGGCTTTTGGGTTAGAACCCGGCCGGACCATGGAACTTCAGACTGTCGCTGCATTACGCCGCTTGGGTTTTGATTATGTGTTTGACACGCAATTTTCCGCGGATTTAACGATCATGGAAGAGGCGAGTGAATTTTTAGAGAGGCTCCAGGGAAAAGGGAAGCTGCCGATGATCACCTCGTGTTCAAGCGCCTGGATGAAGTGCGTCGAACAGTTTCATCCTGACTTGCTTGAAAATATTTCAACATGCAAATCGCCGATGTCGATGATGGGGGCGATCATCCGTACTTATTTTGCCGAAAAGATCAAAAAGAGACCTGAGGAAATTGTCAGCGTCGCTGTTATGTGCTGCACGGCGAAAAAATACGAAGCGGCACGGCCTGAGTTAATGGTTAACGGCCTTCCTGCTGTGGATATGGTGATCACCACCCGCGAAATCGCGTGGATGATCAAATCCGCAGGTATTGATTTTGTTAATATCAAGGGCGAGCATTTTGACGAACCCTTAGGGCTGTCTTCAGGCGCCGGAACAATTTTTGGAACAACCGGCGGCGTTATGGAAGCGGCTTTGAGGACCGCCTATGAACTTTACACAGGCGAGACCCTTATGGATATTGAAATTCAGGATATTCGCGGGCTCAAGGGTATTAAGGTGGGAAAAATCGTTATGGACGGCAAAGAGATCCGCGTGGCCGTGGCGCATGGCTTGGGCAATGCCTCAAAACTTTTGGACGAGGTGCGTCGCGATCCTGAGAAGTATCATTTTATTGAAATTATGGGATGCCCCGGCGGTTGTATCGGCGGCGGTGGACAGCCTTATGCGGGATCGAATTCTATTCCTTTGGATGAGGAGTGCCTGAAAAAACGGGCGGAGGCGCTTTATGGGTTGGATAGGAATAAGACCATACGCCGCAGCCATCAGAACCCTGATGTTCAGAGGATTTATAAAGAATTTTTGGGCAGGCCGTTAAGTGCAACGGCCCATCGAATTTTGCATACGCACTATCAGGCTAAAAAACCTTGCGGGATTATTCCCCGCGAGCTTCAAGTGAGATGATTCATTTTGCAGGGAAGAATGTTTAAAATATAAAAAATGAAGGAGCATGCATTATGACTGGTACGGATGATATTAAATTGACTGAATTGAAGAATTTTATGGCTGATATTAAAAAACGGGAACGTTCGGAATCCCAATTGATCGCTATTTTGCATAAGGCCCAGGAACTTTATGGATACCTTGGCAATGATATCATGGATGAGATCGCGGTCACGATGAATATCCCGACCGCTCATATCTGGGGTGTTGCGACGTTTTATCATTATTTTAATTTAAAGCCTAAAGGCAAACATGCGATTTCCGTTTGCTTGGGGACCGCCTGTTATGTCAAAGGAGCAACCCAGATTTTAGAGACAATTAAAAAAGAGCTTAAGATCACGATCGGGGAAACGACACAGGACCGTCTTTTTACGCTTGAAGAGACACGCTGCCTGGGGACATGCGGCCTGGCGCCGGTCATGATGATTGACAATAAAGTCTATGGGAATTTGACACCAAAAAAGGTTGTTGAGATTTTGCATAGCCTTGCGCATGAACATGAGCAAGAGCAGCAAGCAAAGGCGTGATAAAAACATATGATGTATATTGATGAAAGGAAAATAGAAGTTTTGTTGAAAGAATCTCAGCTAAAGCTGAATGAAAAACGCCTGGATTCTATTTTAGAGAAAAGCCTTAAGCTTGAACGCCTGTCTTTGGAGGACGTGGCGTTGCTTTTGTCGGTGGATGAACCTGAAGTGGTTGAAAAAATTTTTCAAACAGCGGCCCGCGTTAAAAATGCCATTTATGGCAAACGTGTTGTTCTTTTCGCGCCGCTTTATATCAGCAATTACTGCGCGAACAGTTGTTTGTATTGCGCATTTAATTCCGATAATCGGCTGCTTCAAAGAAAAGCCCTGAGTATGGATGAGATCAAGGAAGAGACTCTTTGTCTTTTAAAGCAGGGGCATAAGCGGATATTGGTCATCGGGGGAGAATCAGCGCCGCAAGGGCAAACGGCAATCGATTATTTTGAATCTGCCGTTCGAGCTGTTTATGATGTTTCGTTCGGCCCTCATAAGGTCCGGCGGGTTAACGTGAATTGCGCGCCTTTAAGCGTTGAAGAATTCAGGCGATTGAAAAAAGCCGGTATAGGTACCTATCAGTTGTTTCAGGAGACGTATCATGAGACGACATATCAACGCGTCCATCCCCGCGGGCCTAAGAAAGACGCTGACAACAGGATAGCGGCTGTTAATCGCGCGTTTGAAGCAGGCATCGATGATATAGGTGTTGGCGTGCTTTACGGCCTTTATGATTTCAGGTTTGAAACGCTGGCCATGCTTATGCATATTGAGGCCTTAGAGAAAAAATTTAATGTCGGCCCCCATACGATCTCCGTGCCGCGCCTGGAACCGGCCGTGGGGTTGGATTTTTACGAAAATAATCCCAATCGTTTAAGCGATATGGATTTTATGAAGGTGGTGTCTATCTTAAGATTGGCGGTTCCTTATACGGGGATTATTTTGTCCACGCGGGAAACTTCCGAGTTGCGCGATAAGCTTTTTGGGTTAGGTGTTTCTCAGGTTAGCGCAGCTTCTAAGACGTCTCCGGGTGGTTATACGTCGAAATCGGACGGCGGCCAGGAAAGCCAGTTTGTTCAGGGCGATCATCGCAGTCTCGATGAGGTCATCGCTTCTTTGATGGATAAGGATTTTATACCCAGCTTTTGCGCTGCCTGTTACAGAAAAGAGAGGACAGGAGAGGCTTTCATGAATTTGGCTAAGCCTGGGACGATCAAAGGAAAATGTTCTATCAACGCTTTGGTGACTTTAAAAGAATATCTTGATGATTTTGCGTCGCAGACGGTCAAGGAAGCAGGATACCGCTTGATCGAAAAGACGAAAGGCCAACTTGATACAAGCAGCCAGGAAATGTTGAGTGGTTTTTTTGAAAATATTCGAAAAGGGTCAAGAGACGCTTATGTCTAAGTTGGATCAGCTCTTAACCAGAATATCCTGTGCGTCTTCCCCTGGCGTTGAGGATCTTGAAACGATATTGTCTTTGGAAAATCCTGCCGAAATTAAAGTTCTATTTAACTTTGCGGATGCGGTACGACAAAAGGTCTGCGGGTGTGGGATTCTCCTGCGCGGGATTGTTGAGTTTTCTAATTTTTGCCGCAATACCTGCGCTTATTGCGGGTTGAATAAAAATAATTCAGCCTTGCCGCGGTACAGGCTTTCGATGAGTGAAATTCTTGAAAGCGTTGCACGCATCGCCGCCTCAAAAATAAAGACCGTTGTCCTTCAGTCCGGCGAAGACGAATGCATGGATATCCTGGATTTGCTGGAGGTTATCCAGACCATCAAAGAACGGTTCGATATGTCTGTCACCCTTTCCTTGGGAGAGTTGAATGTTAAGGATTATCAACTTTTGAAAAAAGCCGGCGCTGACCGCTATCTTTTAAAGATTGAAACTTCTGATCAAGCTCTTTATGAATCTTTGCATCCGGGCATGAGCTTTGAAAACAGGGTGGCCTGTTTGCATGATTTAAAACAGATCGGTTTTCAGACAGGTTCCGGCAACATCGTCGGTTTAAGGGGCCAGACGTTACGCATGATCGCCGAGGATATTTTATTTTTTAAAGAAGAAGACCTGGATATGGTTGGTATCGGCCCGTTTATTCCGCATGGGGAGACTCCCTTGAAGGACGAATCTTGTGGAAGTGCGTTGTTGACGCTTAAAACTTTGGCGCTCGCAAGAATCGTTTTAAAAAATGTGCATTTGCCTGCGACGACTGCCTTAGGAAGCCTCAAAAAGGATTTTAGAGAAGAGGCACTTAGCGCCGGCGCCAATGTGCTTATGCCTAATTTTACTCCTGTAAAATACAAGAAGCTTTACGAAATATATCCCAACAAGAGATGTGTCGATGAGCCTGAAGGCGCCTGTGTTTCCTGTTTTACGACTCTGGCAAAAAGCCTTGGCAGGACAATTGATTATTCCAGGGGCGATACTTTGAAAGCGGACAAGAGTGTGATATAATAAAAAAATAACAACCTCCGAATTTTTGTATTTGAAGTGGTGAAGGTGGAAAATTCGGAGTTCACTCATCTGCCATTGAAGCAATGGCAGATTCATGAAGGAGACCTTGATATGTCAAAAAAAATTCTTATTATTGACGATGACGCAGATTATTCCGAGGCGATAAAAATGCTTTTAGATGCCAAGGGCTATGAGGTGGATTCTGCGCCCGATGGAACGGATGGTTTTAAGAAAGCAAAAAATTGGCTCCCCAATCTTATTCTATTGGATGTCATGATGACCCATAAGAGCGAAGGGTTTGATGTGGCCCGCAGTTTAAAGGGTGATGCTGCGACTTGCAATATTCCTGTTATCATCATTTCCGGCATCCGCCGCGAGATGAATCTTCCTTTTGGTTTTGAACCGGATAACGACTGGCTCCCTGTTAAGGCGGTGCTTGAAAAACCCATTAAACCGGAAGCGCTCCTAAAAGCTGTGGAAGAAAATATCAGTTAAGGGGAGGGATATGGAAAAGACAATTCTTGTTGTTGTGATCGATAAGCGAAGGGCAACGGCGCCCGAAGTCCAAAAGACCCTGACAACATTTGGCTGTATTATCAAGACAAGATTAGGGATCCACGATGGTGTCGTGGACAAGTGTTCTGACCATGGCCTCTTGATTTTAGAATTGGTGGGCAGAAAGTCAGAGCGAAGAGGGCTTCAGAAGAAACTGGGACTTTTGCCTGGAGTTAAAACAAAATCTATTGATATTTCCGCATGATCGTTTCTTTATAATGTTTTAACCTCTCTTTTAAAGTCTTCGGCAGGAAATTCCCAAAGGTACAGCGGTAAAATCCTTGTTTAAATTTTTTATAATTTTTTAAGAAGAGTTTATGCAAAAGACACCCCAATCTTTAAGACTTCATATCGGTTTATTTGGCCGGACCAATGTCGGTAAGTCCAGCTTCTTAAATTTTGTAGCGGGTCAAGATGTGGCCATCACGTCTCCTGTTCCTGGAACGACTACGGACGTTGTTTTGAAAACGATGGAACTTCTTCCCTTGGGCCCCGTTGCTTTTTTAGATACCGCAGGCCTGGATGATGTTTCGATTCTTTCTCAAGCACGGTTGAAAAAGACAAAAAAAATATTTGATGCCTCCGACGTTATTTTGCTTGTTACCGAGCCTGACGGATGGACAGGCTATGAAGACGAGGTGGTCCATGAGGCGCAAAAAAGAAATATCCCCGTCATCATGATCGTTAACAAGACAGATGTCAAAAATCCTTCCAAAGAATTTATCTCATTTATTAAAGAAAAAAATCCAAGGTCGCTTTTTTGTTCTTCGCTGGATTTAAAAGCCCGTGATCAACAGGTGCACATCTTAAAAAAATATCTTATTGAAGTCTGTCCTGATGATTTTTTGAATCCTAAGGCCCTGGTGGGGGATTTGGTACCTAAGGAAGGCTTAGCGTTGTTTATTGTTCCTATTGATCTGGAGGCCCCGAAAGGCCGCCTGATCTTGCCTCAGGTTCAGGCCATTCGCGACATTTTGGATCATGATTCGGCAGTCCTGGTGGTTAAAGAACATGAATATGCCAAGACTTTAAAGCGTTTGAAAAAAGCACCGGATTTGGTTGTGTGCGATTCCCAGGTCGTTTTAAAAATGGTCCGTCAGACGCCGCCATCCGTTAAATGCACGACATTTTCGATTCTTTTTTCAAGGTCTAAGGGCGATCTTGCGGAAGCTGTTTCAGGGGTTCGCGTATTAGAAAAACTGAAGTCCGGCGATAAAATATTGATTGCAGAAGCCTGCAGCCATCATGCGATTGAAGGGGATATCGGACGCATCAAAATTCCTCTCTGGTTGAAGGAGCGTCTTAACATCCCTGTAAAAATTGATGTGGTGGCGGGGAAGGATTATCCTGAAAACCTGAAGGAGTATAAACTGGTGGTGCATTGCGGTGCCTGTATGCTGACAAGGCGTCAGATGCTGGCCCGGATCGAACAAGCCCGACAGCAGGGCGTGCCGATCACTAATTATGGGGTTTGTATTGCTGCCCTTGGGGGCGTTTTGGGCCGCGTGCTTTCCCCTTTTGAAGATATCCTTAAAAAGGGCCCTGTCCGCGAGATTTTTAAAATGAGGAGAGGGAAGGTGGAAGCCGAAAACTAGAGAATTTTTTCGGTGTTTTTTTGTTTCTTTTTTTAAATATTTTGTTATAATATATCAGATTTTCCCACCGGTCATCCAAGCGTTTAAAATTGACAGCGGCGCATCAGGTTAAAAAAGATAATAAAACGATTTGTAACAGATTTTTTCTAAAGATCCGATTTGACAGCTAAATTATTCAATTGTCTTAAATTTAAGGAGGTGTTATGCCGGTATTGCATTTGAATGATGAAAATTTTAGAAAGGAGGTTGTGGAATCCAAAATACCATGTTTGGTGGATTTTTGGGCAGAGTGGTGCGGCCCTTGCAAGCGGGTCGGTCCTCTGGTGGATGAACTTGCCGCTGAATATGAAGGAAAATTTAAAGTTGCAAAGCTTAATGTCGAAGAGGCGCAGCGCACGGCTCAATTTTATGGCGTCATGTCTATTCCGACGCTTTTGTTTTTTAAGGACGGGAAAGTAACTGAACAAATTATCGGTGTTGTTAGAAAAGAAGAACTTAAAGCCAAAATAGAGGAACATCTTTAGATAAAATGGATACTATAACTTTAATTCGAGAAAAAGCTAAGAATCAATCAAAGACGATTGTGTTATCTGAGGGGGATGACGCGCGCGTTCAAAGAGCGGCGGAATTCCTCATGAAAGAAAAAATAGCTAATATTATTTTATTAAATAAGGATTCACTGGATCCACAGAAAGTTGATCAATATACGGAATTATATTTCCAATTAAGGCAGCATAAAGGGGTTTCTAAGGATGAGGCGCATGAAGTGGCTCGTAATCCTGTTTTTTACGGCGCTCTTATGGTTCGGGAAGGTTTGGCTGATGGATTTGTGGCGGGAGCTGCGACAACGACGTCAGATGTTGCCAAGGCCGGCCTTTATTGTATTGGCATCGATAAGCGGATCGCAACGATTGCCAGTTGTTTTATTATGATCGTGCCGAATTGCCCTTATGGAGAAAATGGTGTTTTTATTTTTGCGGATTGTGGCATTGTCCCTGATCCGACCACGCGTCAGTTGGCGCAGATCGCTCTTTCTGCTGCGGAGTTGAAAAGGAAAGTTTTAGGTGGAATTCCGCGCGTGGGTATGTTGAGTTATTCCACTAAAGGTTCGGCGGGCGGCCGTTTTGTTGAAAGGATCCGTGAAGCAACGGCCATGCTCCATGAAATGGCCCCGGAATTGATCATCGACGGCGAGCTCCAGGTAGACGCGGCCATCGTGCCGGAAGTCGCCAAAATGAAAAATCCAAACAGCCCCATCAAGGGCGATGCGAATATTCTTATTTTTCCTAATTTAGAAGCGGGTAATATATCCTACAAATTAACTGAACGGCTTTCCGGTGGAAGAGCGCTGGGCCCGTTGCTCATGGGCCTGGTTAAGCCATGCAGTGATTTATCCCGCGGTTGTCAATGGGAAGACGTGGTGGACTGTACCGCCGTAACAGCGATCCGGGCACAGGTTGAATCCCAGGGTGAAAACATATGAGACACTGCAAGATCCTGGTGATCAATTCCGGTAGCTCTTCCATTAAGTACAGGCTTTTTGATGTTCGCACGAATAATGATAAGCATGATGCTCATTATGATCTTTTGACCAAAGGGTTGATCGAAAAAATCGGTCAACCGGGCTCAGGGGTTAGCGATCATAAGCAGGGCATACAGGTTTTGCTTAATCAATTGGTGGCATCCCGCGAAACTGGTTTGAGCAGTTTAAATGACATCTGCGCTATCGGTCATCGGGTGGTCCATGGCGGCGTTACTTTTGGACATCCGACACTGATAACAGACGAGGTTATTTCTAAGATCAGAGATTGTATTGAGCTGGCCCCGTTGCATAATCCTGCTAACTTGGCAGGTATTGAGGCCTGTAAAGAATTGTTGCCCGAGACAAAACAAGTGGCTATTTTTGATACGGCTTTTCATCAGACGCTGCCGGAATTAGCCTACATCTACGGTTTACCGTATGAATATTATGAAAAATATAATTTACGTAAATTCGGTTTTCACGGGACGAGCCATCATTACGTAGCTCATGAAGCTGCCCGTTTGCTTAAAAAACCTCTGAAAAAATTAAAAATTATCACATGTCATTTAGGCAATGGATGCAGCATCACCGCGGTTAAGAATGGAAAGTCCATAGACACCAGCATGGGGTTTACGCCACTGGAAGGTTTGGTTATGGGCACGCGTTGCGGAGACATCGATCCCGCGTCCGTTATTTTTCTAGCGGATAAAGAGAAGATAAGCTTAGAACAGATCGATAAGGTTTTGAATTACAGGAGCGGCCTTAAGGGCATTTCAGGTATCAGCAACGATATGCGTGAGATTAAGAAAGCCGCACGCCAGGGGCATCATCGCGCCAAGCTTGCCCTGGATATCTTTACCTATCGCATTAAAAAATATATCGGCAGCTATATCGCTGCTCTAGACGGCGTTGATGCTATTGTTTTTACCGCAGGCATTGGCGAGAATGAGAAAGATATACGGCAGAAAATCATGAAGGGGTTATTTAATTTCTTAAGTCGAAAAAAAGTTAAGGTTTTTGTTATCCCGACCAATGAAGAGCTGATGATCGCCAAGCAGACTTTTCAGTTAGTGAAATGAGGAGTTTATATGCAAAGAATCATGTGTAAATCAAAAATTCATCGCGCCACTGTTACCGGCACGGAGTTGAATTATGAAGGAAGTATTGCGATCGATCGTCTTCTTCTGGAAGCGGCCGATATTCTGCCAGGAGAAAAAGTAGAAGTCCTTAATTTGAATAATGGCTCACGTATTGAGACGTATGCGATCCTTGGGGACAAGGGAAGTGGTGAGATTTGTTTGAATGGTGCTTCGGCGCGCTTTGCCTGCAAGGGTGACCAGGTGATCATCCTGGCTTATGCAATTGTTGCAGATGAAGATGCTAAGAAAATGAAAATAAAGGTTGTCCATGTCGACGCTTCCAATAAAATTAAGGCTAAGGTTTTACGGTGACGCATCTTTAAGAAGAAAAGCCAAGCTTGTTGCAAAAGTGTCAGAGAAAGAATTGGCTATTCTTGCTGAGATGGCGGAAATCATGCGTTTAGCCGGCGGCGTCGGTTTAGCGGCTCCCCAGGTCGGGATCAACCGTCAGATTATCGTTATTGATATCGGGGAAGGCCCCCGTGCTTTTATCAATCCCAGGATCCTTAAGCGATTGGGCTGTGATACGAAAGAAGAGGGTTGTTTGAGCCTGCCTGGAGTTTTTTTAAGCGTTAAGCGGGCGAAAAAAATAACGATTAAGGCATTGAATGAAAAGAATGAAGAGATAAACATTGCCGCTGATAATCTATTGGCACGCGTGATCCAGCATGAAATGGATCATCTGAAAGGGAAGCTGCTCCTCGATCACGCCAATATCTTCAAAAAAATAGAATTGAAGAGAAAATTAAAAGCATCATTGAAGCACAAAGATGACGTCATGTGATGTGTCTGAATAAAAAAAAGAATCTTCTTTCATGCAACTGTGAATATCGCACGTGTCCCCGGTACGGGCTTTGCTGTGAGTGCTTGTCTTATCATCGCCAAGAGGGCCAGTTGCCGGCGTGTTTAAGAGAAAACAGCGAGCGAAACGCGAGTGATATTTAAGAGAAATATTTTAATATAGGAGTTAATTCTGATGTTGGATCTAGTCGTTATTGGAGCAGGTCCCGCAGGCATCACCGCAGCTCTTTATGCCGGGCGATCAAAATTAAAGACGAAAGTTTTTGAAAAGCTTGGCGTCGGCGGCCAGCTGTTGCTGACAGAGCACATTGAGAATTATCCGGGAATTTATCAGATGAAGTCTAATGATTGGATCGATATCGCAAAAAAACAGCTCGTTGAGCTTAAAAGTGTCGAACTCGCAGAGGACATAAAAGTTGAATCCATCGAATGCAAAGATGGTTTTTTTAATGTATTTTTTTCTTCTCAAAGCCAATCCCTTAAACAATCAGTTGAGACCCGAAGCGTCATTGTAGCTTCAGGGGCTCAGCCTAAACGTTTAAATCTTGTTAATGAAGTTGCCTTGACAGGCCGCGGTGTTTCTTACTGTGCCACGTGCGATGGCCCTTTTTTCAAAGATAAAGAGGTTGTCGTTATCGGGGGAGGGGATACGGCTATTGAAGAAGCACTTTATTTGACGCGATTCGCGAAAAAAGTCACGATCGTTCATCGCAGGGAAGAGCTTCGGGCTACCGCAATTTTAAAGGAAAAAGCCACTAGCAATGAGAAAATTGCATTCAAGTGGGAATCTCTTCCGGTCGAGATTATCGGTTCGAAAAAGGTTGAGGGTTTAAAAATTGAAAATGTAAAAACCGCAGGTAATGAAACAATCCCCTGCGATGGAGTTTTTATTTTCGTCGGATTTGTCCCTGATACGGATTTTTTAAAAAATCTCACCGATCTGGATAAAGATGGCTACGTGTTGACCGATGAAGAGATGATGTCTTCCTGCGATGGCCTTTTTGCCTGCGGCGATTGCCGTAAAAGGGCTTTAAAGCAGGTGGTGACGGCGTGCGGCGAAGGGGCCCTGGCCGAATATCATGTGGAAAAGTTTTTGCAAAATAAAATTTAAAAGATAAATTGAAAAAAATCACTTCAGTTTTTTTAAGAATCAGCGTAACATTGGCTTTGCTGATTTTTTTGTTTTTTAAGACGGATTTTAGATCTTTATATGAAGTCTTAAAATCTTCTGACTGGTTTTTGATGCTTTTGTCTCTTTTGGCTTTTTTTCTGCTCAATGTCGTCTGTTTGTTACGCTGGCGTATTCTTTTGAGCGGGTCTGATATCCATTTACCTTTTGGCCGGATTTTCCTCTCCTATTTTTCTTCCCAGTTTTTTAATCTTGTCCTGCCAAGTACTATAGGCGGTGATGCGGTTCGTACATTAGACATCGCCAAATATGCCAATAAACATTCAAGCAATATTTTGGCCACCGTTATTTTAGACAGGGTGGCCGGGTTTTTTGGGCTGATGACGATCCTTATTTTTTCATTAGGGTTTGGTTTTAAGCTTTTGCGTGACGAAGGCATCTTGATCGTTGCTTTACTTTTATTATTGATGATTATTTTTTTGGCAGCCACCATATTTTCGCGCAGGTTTGCGAAATGGATCTGTTATTTTATTCCTTTTGAGAAATGGAAAGCCTATGTGAAGCAAATGCAGTCCGTAACGTTAAGTTATCGGCAAAAAAAGGGGATTTTATGCGCCGCCTGGCTTTTTTCCCTTTTGATCCAGGCTGGCATGTCGTTTGTTTATTATATGGTGGCGCACGCGATCCACGCCCCTATTTCTTTGATTTATTTTCTTATTGCTGTTCCTGTGATTTCTTCCATCGCTGCTATTCCCATTTCTTTAGGGGGGTTGGGCTTAAGGGATTCCGCTTCTGTCGTGATTTTGGGTAAGTTTGGATTGCCGGCGGAAAAAGCGCTGGCGCTTTCTCTGTCAAATTTTGGTTTTATTTTTATTTTGGGAATGTTGGGGGCGCTTTGTTATGTCTCTATCCTATGTTATCGACGGCTATAACGTCATTAAAAGTTCGTCTCTTTTTTGTTATAAAAATCTGAAAGAAGGCCGGGAGGCCTTTTTTTCATTTTGCGAAACCGTTCGTCCTCAAGGGTCAATAAGAAACCGGCTGATCGTTGTCTTGGATGGCGCAGATGATGTTTTTGGTTTTGAGTCCCGTTATAGTTTTAAAATTATTTATTCGCGCGGTTGTTCAGCGGATGATGAGATCAGGCGATTGATCGAATCGTTCGATAACGCGAAAAATGCGGTTGTTGTGACGAATGATTTGGAATTGGCTCGTTCCGTACGCGCCTTAGGGGCCAAGACTATGAGCACTAAGGATTTTTTGAAGAAAAAAACAATTCAAAAGCCTTTGAAACTAAAATCAGGGGTTGACCGTGGCTCAACGGACGAGGCGCATCTTAATGTCGTTGAACGCGAGGGGATCACAGAGGAATTGCGCAGGATATGGTTAAAGGGAAAGTCTTGAAAAAGACTGCAGTCAATAAAAGCCTTAAATCCCAGACGCTCTTAAGCGCCTGTCTCGCTGGGGTTAATTGTGTTTATGACGGATCGAATAAAAAGCATCCTGTCTTTTTTAAATTATTTAAAAGTAAAAAAGCCGTGATTTTTTGTCCTGAAATGCTGGGAGGCTTGAAAACGCCTCATGCGCCTTCAGAAATCGAACACGCCAGCGGTGCTCAGGTCTTAGAAGGGGTTGGCCGGGTTGTGTCGCGCAGTGGTGAGGACGTGACGGCATTTTTTATTAAGGGCGCTTTAAAAACACTTAAGATCGCCAGGAGATACAACATAAAAAGAGCGATCATGAAAGCGCGCAGTCCGTCATGCGGTTGTGGTTTAATCCATGATGGCACATTTTCAAAACAGCTCGTCAAAGGGGATGGGGTGACCACCGCGCTTTTAAAAGTCCATGGGGTTGAAGTGGAAAGCGATGAAGAGTATTTGAAGAAGCAATTAACAATGAAGAATGAACAATTAACAATTAAAAGAAATAAAAAAAGTCCGAAAAGACATGTTAAAAAAAGTTAAATCTGACTATTGGATAAAGTTTCTAGGCACGGCCGGCGCGCGATTTGTTATGATACGGCAGCTTCGGGCTTCCGGCGGTTTATGGATACGTTCAGGTGCGACTAATATTTTAATTGATCCAGGACCGGGGAGTTTGGTGCGTTGTGCGACTTCTAAGCCAAAGCTTGACCCGACAACTCTAGACGCCATTCTATTGACGCATCGGCACCTGGATCATTCTAATGATATTAACGTGATGATTGAGGCCATGACAGAGGGCGGTTATAAAAAGAAAGGTGTTGTTTTTGTGCCGGAAGATGCTTGTGGCACAGATTCTGTTATTTTAGAATACGCAAAAGCTTTTCCTGAGAGAATCGAGATATTAAAGGAAAACGCGGCGTATCAGGTTAATGATTTTTCTTTTCAAACGACATCATTTTTGCATCATCCCTGTCAAACTCTTGGTTTAAAATTTAGAATGAGAGATGAGATCGTCGCACTATTGGCGGATACGGAATATTTTAACGGATTAGAGGAATCTTTTGGCGCCGATACTTTGATCGTGAATGTTGTTTTTGCTCAAGTGCGGCCCGGGATCCAGCATTTGAATTTCGATGATGTTAAGAAAATTGTCGATACCTTAAAGCCCAAAAGGACAATTCTGACGCATTTTGGTTTAACGATGCTCAAGGCCGGCCCTCATGCGCTGGCTAAGAAGCTTTCCTGGGAGACCGGGCTTTCGGTGACGGCAGCCATAGACGGGATGACGCTTAGTTTTTAGATTTTATTTTAAAAAGAGTGATAAAATGATTATTAAAAAGAATGGGGGTCTTATGGTTCGGGATATCTTGATAAGTCTTCGGCCGAGACAGTGGGCAAAAAATATAGTTTTTTTCGCGGCTTTAATATACTCGCAGAATTTCTTTAATCCATACCTTGTGAGCGTTACCCTGGCCGCTGTTTTGATTTTTTGTGTTGCTTCCAGTTCTCTGTACCTGATTAATGATTGTTTTGATATCAACCGTGATAAGAAGCATCCTGTCAAGAAACACAGGCCTATCGCTGCGGGACGCCTGCCTGTTTCAACCTCAATGTTGATTGCCGGTGTTTTGATGGCCTGGTCTGTTGTCATGGCGTTTGTCTTAAACAGGAATTTTTTCTATCTTTTAACAGTTTATCTCGCCATCGAACTCGCGTATTCGGTTTCTTTCAAAAAAGTAGTCATTTTGGACATTCTCTGTATCGCCTCCGGTTTTTTGATAAGGGTTTTGGCAGGCGCGGCTGTGATCGACGTGCCGATTTCAAGCTGGCTTTTGATATGCACGACTTTTTTGTCTCTTTTCCTGGCCCTTGGAAAACGTCGCAGTGAAATGGTTCTTTTGGATGATGATGCCATAGAACACCGGCAGGTCTTGTCGGAATACAGCCTTTCATTCATCGATCAGATGATTACGATTGTGACAGCCTCGACTATCTTTTCTTATGTGTTGTATACCTTAGCGCCTGAAACGATCCAGAAGTTTCATACGCAAAATCTGGAATATTCAGCTATTTTCGTGATCTACGGTATTTTCCGGTATCTGTATCTTATTTATCAAAAGAAAGAAGGGGGTGCTCCGGAAAGGATATTATTCTCCGATAAGCCTCTTTTGATCAATTTTATTTTATTTGCTTTTGTTGTTATTGCCGTCATCTATCGATAGTTTTTAATAAATACATTTAACTTAAGATTATTTTTAAAATGAGAGCGGTTCACGAAGGAGGTTTTAAAATAAAATGAATCATCGAAAAGCAAAAGTCGCTGTACTAAAAACAACGCCAGACCATGTCCTTCTAGATATTCGTAAGCTTTGTGTGCTTGCGGACATGAAGAGTTCTCTGGCGGCAGACAAACCGGTTATTTTAAAAGATAATATTTCGTGGCACTTGCCTTTTTTGTCAGCGAACACGACGCCCTGGCAGCTTGAAGGAACAATTCTTGCTTTAAAAGATGCGGGTTTAAAAGAATTCGTCGCGGTTCATAACAATACAGTTGTGACCGACCCTGAAAAAGGCTTAAGGTTGAATAAATTGGATAAAATTTATTCAAAATACGACGTTGGTGAGAAATTCAACTTTTTAAAAGATGATATGCGCTGGGTGGTGTATAAGCCGAAATTCAAACTAAGGGCCCTGGATAAGGTTTTTGGGCATGAGATCATGATCCCTGATTTTTTTATAGGGAAAAACATCGTCCATCTGCCAACGGTAAAAACGCATATTTATACCACGACAACGGGCGCCATGAAAAACGCTTTTGGAGGATTATTGAATACACGCCGGCACTACACGCATAGCTGGATCCATGAAACGCTCGTTGACCTTTTGAAAATCCAGCAAGATATCCATAGCGGTATTTTTTGCGTCATGGATGGAACGATCTGCGGTTGCGGTCCGGGGCCAAGGACCATGATCCCTGTTGAAAAAGGGTATATGCTGGCGAGTTGTGATTCGGTCGCGATCGATGCTGTGGCCGCCCGCATGATGGGTTTTGACCCCTTGACCATTCCTTATATCCGCATGGCTCACGAAGATGGCATCGGAGTTGGGGATGTGCGTGATATAGAGGTGGTGGGAGAGGATATCCGACAGGTCAACTTCAAATTTTTTGTAGGCGAAAATTTCGCTTCGCGATTCGGTAAGTGCTGCTGGTTTGGCCCTTTAAGAGGCCTTCAAAAGCTTCTGTTCAGGACGACCTTGGTGCATCTTTTTGTTTACGCCTCTGCCATTTATCATGATTTTATCTGGTGGCCCCTGATCGGCCAAAGACGCCAGAAGAAAATATCGAAAACGCCGTGGGGAAAGCTTTTTTCTTCCTATTAGTAGAAACCCCGCACCGTAAGACATTGCAAAAATTTCTATGCATGGCATATTGCAGTAAGATATTTTTGCAATACTTTAGCGGGGTAATCGAAACAAAGGATTTTTAAAAACAAAGCGTTTCGATTAAAACTTGGTTGACTTAAGGGGTAAGGCATGATATTTTTATAGTGTTGTTATCCACTAAAGAAGAGTTTATGTTAGTTTTAAACGGGATTGAAGGAACGGGTACCGAGGGTTAAGAAGATCGGTACCCGTCTCTGTTTTTAAAACGTTACGAATGCGACGTGATGGCACAAAGGCGTGACTTTCGTCGTAGACTTTTTTAAAAATAAGGAGGTCTACCGATGACAAAATATATTTTTGTAACAGGAGGCGTTGTTTCAAGCCTTGGGAAAGGCATCTCCAGTGCTTCGATTGGAAAGATTTTAGAGGTTCGCGGGTTTAAAGTGAGCCTGGTTAAATGTGATCCTTATATTAATGTGGATCCCGGGACCATGAATCCGTTTCAGCATGGTGAAGTCTATGTGACGGATGACGGAGCCGAAACAGATCTGGACTTAGGTCACTACGAACGTTTTACGAATGCCAAGCTTACCAAAGAGAATAATATCACGACGGGTAAGATCTATTACTCGGTGATCACGAAAGAGCGCCGTGGGGATTATCTGGGCAAAACAGTTCAGGTTATTCCTCACATCACAGATGAGATAAAAGAGTCCCTTAAGAAAGTCGCCGGGGATAATGCGCCTGATATTGTCATTGTTGAGATCGGCGGGACGGTTGGTGATATCGAAAGCCTGCCGTTTTTAGAAGCGATCCGTCAGCTCAAGCAGGAACTGGGGCCAACGAACGCGATCAATATTCATTTGACCTTGGTGCCTTATATTCGTTCCGCGGAAGAGATTAAAACAAAACCTACGCAGCATAGCGTCGGAAAGCTTCGCGAGATCGGTATTCAGCCGGAAATCCTTTTATGCCGTTCGGAAAAACCTATTTCCCAAGAGCTCAAAAAGAAGATCGCCCTTTTTTGCAATGTGGCTGAAGATGCGGTGATCGAGGCCATCGATGTTAAGAGCATTTACGAAGTTCCTCTCCTGTACAAACAGGATTGTTTTGATGAGCTTATTTTAAACTATCTGCACCTTTCTCCCAAGAAAGGCAATCTCGAGCATTGGCAGGAGAAAGTTGTCGGTGTCCTTAAAAATCCCGAGTACTCTTGCCGTATCGCTGTTGTTGGAAAATATATTGAGCTGCAGGACGCGTATAAATCTATTTATGAAGCGCTGGTGCATGGCGGTATTGCCAATAACGCGCGCGTAGAAATTATTAAGATCGATTCAGAAGAAGTGACTATGGGCAGCGTTAAGCAATTGATGAAAGGGGTTGATGGCATTCTGGTTCCCGGCGGGTTTGGGTACCGGGGGATCGAAGGCAAGATCAGCGCCATTGAATTTGCCAGAAAACAAAAAATTCCCTTTTTCGGTATTTGCCTGGGGATGCAAACCGCGGTGATCGAGTTTGCCAGGAACGTCTGTGGTCTGAAGAATGCAAATTCGACGGAATTCAATCCGAAAACACCGTATCCTGTAATAAGTTTACTTGAAGAACAAAAAAATGTTAAGATTAAAGGCGCAACCATGAGGCTGGGGGCTTATCCTGCGCATCTTATGCCTCAAACACATAGCCATGCCAGTTATAAGCAGAATTTGATTTCAGAACGGCATCGTCATCGCTATGAATTTAATCAGGAATACAGAAAAACTTTTGAAAAACATGGGATGAGGATCGCCGGGATTTCTCCTAACAAAAAATTAGTGGAGATCGTTGAGATCAAAGAACATCCCTGGTTTGTTGCGGTTCAGTTCCATCCGGAATTTAAGTCAAAGCCTGATTGCGCGCATCCGTTGTTCAGGGAGTTCATCCGGGCATCTTTAAAGAAGGATTCAAAAATCCATGGATAATGCTGATTTTTATAAAATGAGAAGAGGTTGCATGCAAGGCCTGTGTTTTTTGATTCTTTTCGGCCTTTTGGGCTGCAGCCAGCCTCTACGGACACTTATGGATTTAGGGGCTGAACAAAATGCCCAGCAGGTTCAAGTGGCTGTCCAGGAGAAAAAGTTCGCTTTATTGTTAAAAGAAGCAAAAGCAGGGCGTATTAGAATAGAAAAAACAACAAGTGCCCAAGTGCGTTCGCGTTATGGAGAACCTGTTTTAGAACAGAAAGCCCAGGCGCCGGGTGAGAAAACGATATGGATGTATCGTAAGCCTGTTGCTTTCATTGATTCTGCCAAAGTTTATGTTGGGTTTGACGATAGAGATAATGTTTCAAGCGTACGCATAGAGGAGAGCCGTGGCCGATAATCTTCCTGAGATTTTAAAATACGCAAAAATAAGAAATTTTGAAGCGAATTACGCTTCTGATATTCATGACGACCTTTATTTTGGGTTTCCGGTTAAAGGTATTCTTGACGCTGAACAAAAGCTTTTGTCGTCAAAAGGAAAAAAAATCGCTTACTTTTCCATGGAATACGGCCTGGCGACCAGCGTTTACAATATTTATTCAACACAGAAGCCTGTTAAACCTGAAAATAAACTTTCTGAAAATGATATTGTTTCAAATAATCGGATCCCTGATTATCTTTTTACTTTAAAATTCGATAAGCTTTTGGATCTTCCTATTTATAGCGGCGGTTTGGGCGTTTTGGCGGGAGACACGATCAAGACGGCTGCCGACCTGAAGATGCCGCTGGTAGCCATAGGTATCCTTTGGAATAAGGGATATTTTAAACAAAGATTCTGGTTTAAATTCGGCCAGCTTCCGGAAGAAATGAAATGGGATCCTGCGACATTCCCCGGGCTTATCCCGCTTGAAAATAAAATAAAGATAGAGTTGAAGAACAGGGACATATACCTTCGTTTATGGAAGTATTACGTTTTTAATCAGGCGAAAGATTTTGCCGTTCCTTTGATTTTATTGGATTCTAATGTTGAAGAAAATGATGCTGAGGCGCGACGGTTAACGGATCGGCTGTATAAAAACGATGATGTGGATGGCCGCCTGTTGCAGAGGATCGTTTTGGGCATGGGAGGGATGAAAGCCCTGGAGGAATTGGGATATCCGATTGATTTGTATCATTTGAACGAAGGGCATGCTGCTTTTGCGTTTATCCAATTGGCCAGAAAAGTAAGCCAAAAGGATACTGAAAATTTAAAATTCAAATTCGCTTATACGTGTCACACACCAGTGCCGGCAGGGCATGATCGTTTCAGCTTGTCCGATTGTGAAAGGGTTTTGACGAGTCCGGATTTCGATCTGGTCAAGGCTTTGGGGACATCGGATTCTGAGCCCGGGGTTGTTAATCTGACGATCCTTGCCATGAATACGTCTTACAGCATTAATGCTGTTTCAAAAATTCACGGCGATGTCATGCGTTTTCAATTTCCGACCTACAGCAATAAGATTAAATCAGTAACAAACGGTGTTCATTTTCCAACCTGGGTTTCTGAGCCCATTAAGAATTTTTTAAAAAGTTATGGAAAGCACCTGGGCGATTTTGAAAATGACCCGACACTTTTAAAAAATGTCCTTAAACTGAAAGATGACCCTGATTTCAGGGCCGGTTTATGGCATGCGCATCAGGAGAACAAGAAAAGATTCGCACAGATTCTGCATCAATGGAAGATCCGGGAAGATGTCCTGACGCTCTGTTGGGCACGCCGCATAGCGGCGTATAAACGCCCCAGCCTTATCTTTCAGGATATCGAACGCCTGGAGGAGATGGCTAAGCGCATCGGGCCTTTGCAGATTTTTTATGCCGGCAAAGCCCATCCTAATGACAATCTGGCTTTTACCTATATCAATGAAATCATGAATACCGTTGATAAATTAAATGAAGCCAATGGAAATTTAAAGATCGTGATGCTGGAAAATTATGACATTCATATGGCTAAGTTTCTTGTCTCAGGCGTTGATGTCTGGCTTAACAATCCTTTGCCGCCGAATGAAGCATCGGGCACCAGCGGCATGAAGGCTATAGCCAATGGTGTTCTTCAGCTAAGCACGGTTGATGGATGGGTGGCAGAGGCGACACAAGAGGATATCGGCCAGTTTTTTGGGTTCCGTCACGATGGAAAAACATTTACAAACGACCTTGTCTTAAGGTTAGAGGAAGATTCCAGGGCCCTTTATGAAGCCCTTGAGAACATGATGGGGCTTTACTATGGATTGAATCAACAAGGGAATTTAAAAATTCAGTCTCCCTGGCTGGACAAGATGATCAATTGTCTGTCCACGGCCGCTTATTTTAATACCTTCCGTATGATCAACGAGTATCGTACAAATATCTGGGATTTTTGATTTTAATTTTCATTCCTTGCGTTTTTTCTTTTGCTGTTCTAAAATAAAAATAAAGGCCTATTTTTTAAGAACCATTTTTTTAAAAAGGTATTCTTTCTTCAGGATTTTTAAAAGAGGAACACAGAAGAAAGGGTGAGTGGAATGTCGATGGGAATTAAAACAAAAAAGATTCTTTTTTTGATCTTTTCTTTTTTGTTGTTTTCTTCAGGAGGTGCGGCCATGGCCCTGGAATTAAAGAGTCCTGATATCATGCCTAATGAAACAATTCCGACTAGATTTACCTGCCAGGGGGAGGAAGTTTCTCCTGCATTGACCTGGAGCGGTGTGCCTCAAGAAACAAAAAGCTTTGCGCTTCTCTGCGATGATCCTGATGCCCCGTCCGGAGATTGGGTGCACTGGGTTGTTTTTAACATCCCTAAAGATGCGCGCGGACTTCCTGAAAATATTTTAGCGCAAGAGACTTTAAAAGACGGCTCTCGGCAAGGGGTGAATGATTCCCACAAAATCGGATACGATAGCCCTTGTCCGCCGCCAGGCAGGCCGCACCGATATTTTTTCAAGTTGTATGCCTTAGATACGGTCTTGGATATTAAACGAGAAGTCACAAAAAAAATCTTACTTTCCGAAATGCAAGGCCATGTTTTGGCAGAGGCGAAATTGGTAGGGACGTACCAAAGATAAAGTCTCTACAAAATTCAGGGATCGCAAGTTCACTCATCCCGGCAAAACGCCGGGACACATGAAGGAGGCACAATGAGTTTTTTCTTATTACTCGTAAGCTTGGTTTTGATCGTTAAAGGCGTTTCGATGATTTTGATTCCTAAAAAAACAATGAAGTTCGCTGCAAAGATGCTGAAAGTCAAGGAACCGAGATTGTGGGCCGTTGCGCCTCTATGCGTTGGTATTCTTCTTTTGTTTGCGGCTTCCAATAGTGTTTTGGGATGGTTGATCGTGTTGTTGGGGTTATTGGAGATTACTAAGTCGGTTTATATTTTTCTTTCGCCATCCGGGAAGCTTGTTCAGTGGTGCACTAATTTGAAAGAAAATAGTTGTCGTGTTTGGGGCATTTGGGCTCTTGTCCTGGGTATCATTATTTTTATAACGAGAATATAATTCTAGTTTTTTAAGAAGTCTGGTTTTTTAGATAAGAGGTGGGGCGCAAGCGGCTCCATCTCTTTTTTTTAAGATGGCCTTAGCCGCCTGGTACGTTAACTTTCTTTATTCAGTTTTCAGGTGATTCGAGGGCTGATTCAACAGGAGGGCGACAATAGCCCACCATTGCAGGGTAATTTCAGGATAAAAGAATGTAAAGTCGCAAGCGTTATGAATAAGAAAAGCCGAGCTTCCTATCCAGAGCGCAAAGACGGGTGTATTTTTTTTAAAACTTTCTATAAATCCTTTTTTGACGGTTTGAACGGCGAGTACCAAAAAAGAAAGAAATCCCAATATCCCCGTTTCAGCCCACAGCTGCAGGTAGGTATTATGAGCTGCGATTGTTTTGATATGAGGATAGTTGCCCAAACCGAATCCGAGCCATGGATAGAGAAGTATGTTTAAAACAGCCTCGTGCCAGTAGAAAAGCCTGTTGGCGACAGAGAAGTGGGGCTGATTGAATTCAAGCGCCTGAGTCCTGCGTAAATAGAAGATTACAACAAGGGTGATCCCAAAAAAAAGAGTCGTGAGAAGGATCGTGGTTTTTTTAAAATGATATTTTTTTTGAAAAAGAGCCAGCGCTGCGGCGATCGCGAGGCTTAAAAGGGCTCCAAGCGATTGCGTTGATAGAAGTGCTAAGGTTATGCCTAAAAAAACGAGGAGGGTGAGTATGTTGGTTGCCGAAACCCGGGTATTTTGTTTTTTTTGATTATTAAAAAGAAGGGCAAACGCAAGCGGGGCAAACAGAAGTAGATAGCCGGCCAGGGCCGTTGGCGTTGGAAAGGGGATAAAAGCGCGCCCCCGGGATAAATATTCCAAGGCAAACGCATTAATGGCAGAGGGCGTTTTTTCAAGATAGGAAATAGTGTAAAGGTATTCTCCTGTCAGGAATTTTAACGCGCAAAAACTTACCAAGGTGCTTGAAAGGATCAGGGTCTTGATGAGTAAGTTACATTCTTTTTCGTTGAAATAGCTGATTGCGACAAAACAGAAGAAATATGTGGCATAGGGGTAGAAAGCTAGAAGGCTTGTGTCCTTGTCCAGTGAAAGGGTTACAGACAAAAAAACAGCCAGAAAAAAAAGACTGGCCGTTGAGAAAAAGGCATTTTTTTTAATAGGTAAGAAGCGTTTTAAGATAAAAAGAGCGCAGGTCAGGATAAAAACCGATGAAAAAACAATGTCTAAGCCAGGTTCTGCCATGGAGCTTATGAAAGGGCGCAGGCCTAAGAGGATCAACAGGAGCGCGGATATAATTTTCAATAACATTATGTTATAATACTAAAATATTCGTTTGATTGTCAATATATCTCTGGAATTGAAAATCCAGGGAAAAAAGTTCATTTTTGATAGTTGTGGCGTTTTTTAAAGGGATCCCGATGGCTCAAGAATCAAGCCTTGCGTCTGTTATTATTGTCAGCTGCGGCAGGAACGATCTTTTAACGCGTTGTATAAAAAGCGTTCAGGCGCAAAGGTATCAACCAGTCGAATGTTTTGTTTTTCTGAATAAAACATCTCAGGAAGAAGCGGCCCGCTGGGCAAAAAGCTATCCTGGAATTTACTTTGAGGGTTTTGACGCTAATGTGCTTTATTGTAAGCCTTTGAATAAGGGGATTCATAAGTCCAGCGGCGCGTTTGTCTTGTGTCTTAACGATGATGTTGTCCTGGAAGCGGATTTTATTGAAAAAATCGTCCCTGTTTTTGAGTCGGACTCAAATATCGGCTCGGTGAGCGGTCGGATTATGAGGGATGACGGAAAAACGATCGATACGCTCGGGCTTTCCTGGAGCCGGGCCCGTAAGCCTGTTGATATCGGCTATGGCCGTCTTTTGGATTTTACGGCTGATACAAAAGCGGGCAGCATATTTGGTGTTAACGGGGCTGTTGCTTTTTACAGGCGTTCGATGCTGGAAGATATCAGAATAGATGGCCAATATTTTGATGAGGATTATGGTATTTATTACGAGGATTTTGACATAGCGTGGCGCGCGCAGAGAGCTGGTTGGACGGCGCGGTATTGCCCTTTGGCCATCGCGACGCATCAGCGCGGGGCAACGACGAGGGATCAAAAAAAACAACTAAAATTTTTGGATACGTTTGCTTTTACGCATCTTCCTTTAGATTTGAAAATACGCCATATGCGTAATAGGTATTCAACAATAATAAAAAATGATTCTTTCCTTTTATTTTTAAGAGATTTACCCTGGATCATTTTTTACGAAATGCGATTATTCGCATATCTCTTGTTTTTTGATAGAGGGGTCTTAGTGAAGTTTTTTAGTAATTTTAACTTCGTTTCGTTAGCCTTCCTTAAACGCCGTAAGATTTTAAAGATGGTAAAACACGAGTGAAAAAAATAAAGCTTCTTCATATTTTAACGAAACTTGAATTGGGAGGCGCCCAGAAAAATGTTTTGGAGATCCTCTCGGGTCTGGATCCGAAAAAATATGATATTCATCTGATTACGTCGCATGGCCTCTTGGACGAAGACGCAAAAAAAATCAGCCATATCCATTTGGCTTTTTGTCCATTCCTGCATCGATCTTTAAATCCTTTTTTAGACGCGTTTGCGTTTTTGTATCTGGTTGGCTATATTTTGATGAATAGAATTCATATTCTTCACAGCCATAGTTCTAAGGCCGGCATCCTGGGGCGCTGGGCCGCGCGCCTGGCTGGTGTCCCAGTCATTCTTCATACGGTCCATGGATGGGGATTTCAGGAAGATAAGAAAAGTTTTATGAATTGTTTCTATATTTTCCTTGAACGGATAACGGCTCGATTCACTTCTCGATTGATCGCGGTGAGTGAAAATGATATCCGCTCAGGCCTTAAAGCGGGGATTGGCGACCAAAAAAAATATTCTCTTATTCATTGCTGTCTTGAGCCTGGGTTTGCGGACAGCCCTTCGCAAGAGATAAAAGATTATCCGGTTTCTTTGAAGCGCGACAGGAAAGATAAGGCTGTGGGCATGGTGGCGTGTTTAAAACGTCAGAAGAATCCCCTGGATTTTATTAAAGCCGCAGATTTAATCTTTCAAAAACTTCCAGAAACAAAATTTTTTATTGCAGGTGACGGTGTCCTGCGCGATGAGGTTGAGAATGAAATTAAAAAAAGGAAGCTTGGAGAAGTTGTTTTTTTGCTGGGGTGGAGGCGTGATATTGAAAAGATAGTATCTTCCTGGGACGTGATCCTTTTGACGTCGTTATGGGAAGGCTTGCCGGTTGCTCTCTTAGAAGCGATGAGTCTGCGCAAGCCGATCGTTGCTTATGATGCGGGCGGTATCCGTGAGATCGTGCAGGATGGGGAGAATGGGTTTTTGGTTTCTTGCGGCGATGTTGGCGGCCTGTCGCACCAGACGAGGCTTCTTCTTGAAAATCCGGATCTGTGTCAAAAGATGGGGGAAGCCGGGCACAGGATCGCTACGGGCGAATCATTTTCTTATGTCAAGATGATGGAAAATATCGAAAATCTTTATAAGGAGTTTGAATAATGTTTCAGGTATTCGTAATTGTTTTTTTATCAGGTTTATTGTTGAATCAATTGGCGATCGCCCTGGAAGAAAAAACAGTTTTTTTCAGGCTTCATTTAAAAAAAGGGGTCTCAAAGCTGGGAGGCATTGCTCTTGTTTTATCTTTTTTTCTCTTTCTATTGTTTATAAATCCGGAAAATTTCTTTGGTTCAAAAGAAAATATTTTTTTGTTTGGCCTTCTTTTAACGTTTCTTTTAGGGCTCTTGGATGATGCCTGCGCGTTAAGCCCTTTTAAGAAGCTTTTTTTTCAGTCGTTGATAGCCGTCTTGATTGTCAGCTGCGGTTTTCATACGCAGGTCATCTTGTTCCCGGAAGGTATCAATCAATTGCTTTCCGTGCTTTGGTTTGTCGTTCTTATGAACGCCATTAATTTTTTGGATATTGTCGATGGCCTTGCCGCGGGGATCACTGTTATTTGTTCACTGACATTTTTATGCATCAGCGTACTCACTCATAACATGATAACGGGAATGTTTTCAGCTTCTCTTTTAGGGGCAAACCTCGCATTTTTGGTCTTTAACCGCGCGCCGGCAAGGTTGTATATGGGGGATATGGGCAGTTTATTCAATGGATGTGCCTTGGCCGGGATTTCTGTTTTGATGCATTATGCCAATCCCGGGAGAGAAGTGGCTGTCCTTGTGCCCTTGCTTATTCTGGCTCTGCCAATCTATGATTTTATTTTTGTCGTTGTCGTGCGGTGGCGTGCAAAGAAGTCTTTAATGTCAAAGAGTCGTGATCATTTTATCTTACGCCTGCTTGATAGCGGATGGGCTTTAAAAAAAGCCGTACATTTAATGTATTTTTTTACTTTTCTTTTTAATCTGGCGGCTGTTTTGCTTTTAAAATCATCGAATGCAAGCGGAGCGGTTTTATTTATTTTCGGCATAGGGGTATGGTTGTTTTTCGCAGCTAAAGTCGGCAGGCGCGGGTTTTCTAAAAATTAAGGCGTAATTCTTATGAAGATTGCGATCTTGGGGGCCGGGTTAACGGGTTTGAGTGCAGCGTATCATTTAAAAAAAGATTACGCGATCTATGAAAAAGAGTCCGCCCCTGGAGGACTATGCCGATCTTGTCAGCAGGATGGTTTTACGTTTGACATCGCCGGGCATCTTTTGCATTTCAGGAATGAAGAGAATCTTTATTTTGTCCGGCGTTTGTTGGGTGCTAATTGTGCGGCTGTGGACAGAAACAGCTGGGTGAGGGTTCAAAAGCGTTTTATTCCCTATCCGTTCCAGTGTCATCTTTATGGTCTTGATAAGGCATTGGTGCGTGAATGTCTTTCAGGTTTTAAAAAAGCGAAAGAAAAACCGCACGCTGGGGGCGCTTGCGAGAATTTTGAAGAATGGATTTATGCGAATTTTGGGCGGGGGATTGCCAGGCATTTCATGATTCCCTACAACAGGAAGTTCTGGCGCCTGCCCCTGCGTTCCCTGGAAGCCTCCTGGGCAAAAAAATGGATTCCTGTGCCTTCGATCAAAGAGGTGGAAGAAGGGGCGAGAGGGATTTCTAAAAAAAAATTCGGGTACAACGCAACTTTTTGGTATCCTCGCCAGGGCGGTATTCAGGCTTTGGTGGATAGCTTAGAAAGCCGCGTAGCCCCTGTTGCAACCGGATGCGAAGCAGTAAAGATCAACACGCGCGATCGTATTATTATTTTTAAGAATGGACGCGAGGTTCGTTACGAGAATATCATCTCGACCCTGCCTTTGTTGGAATTAGGACGAATGATTACGCCATTGCCTGATGGTATAAAAAAGGCTTTTTCAAAATTAAAGTTTATTTCTGTCTATAACGTGAATCTCGGCGTTAAAAAGCCCCTGGATCCTTATAAGCATTGGATCTATTTTCCGGATCGCAGGCCTTCATTTTATCGTATGGGCTTTGCGTCAAATTTTTCGAATCGACTTGCCCCGTTGAATGCCACGGCGCTTTATTTTGAATTTTCCTACTCCCCGGCAAGGCCTTTCAACAAAAGTAACGTGATCGAGAAAATCAGGCGTTCATGTTCGGCGATGGGTTTTTATTTTGAAAAGAAGGATATTGCGACCGTTCAGGTGAATGATATCAAATACGGGTATTGTCTTTATACAAAAGAACGCTTGCTTGCCTTGGATGTGATCCGTGATTACCTTAAAAATGAGGGGATTCTTTCGTGCGGCCGCTATGGTTCGTGGCAGTATTCTTCCATGGAAGATGCTTTGGTCGAGGGGCAGCGCTCGGCTCAGGTTTTTTTAAAAGAACGGGGGGCGTCATGAAAGTTTCTGTTGTGATCGTGACGCACAACAGCGCGCCCTGCTTAAAAAAGTGCATCGACTCTGTCTTGGCTCAAAAGACAAACGGCCTGGAAATTATTGTTGTGGATAACGGTTCTTCGGATGGGACAGAAGCATTGATGCGCAACAGTTATCCCAGCGTTACGTTTCTTTTTAATTCTTCTAATCTGGGGGCGGCTTTTGCCAGAAATCAGGGCATTGCCGCAAGCCACGGAGATTGGATCCTGACATTAGATGCTGATGCTTTTTTAAGCCAGGATTTCTTTATGAATTTCGAGAAATTTTTTAACCGGGATCTTACAGACGCTGTTGGGATTGTGACCCCGAAGATCCTTTATCCTGACGGGAAGACGATTTATAGCCTGGGGCATCGATTGACTATTTTAAGAAGATTTATTGATGTGGGGCTTGGTAAGAAAGACGGCCTTGCGTGGATGAGGGACAACAGGATTTTTGGCGCCTGCGCGGCAACGGCATTTTATAATCGCCGGATGCTCGAAGAGATCTCAGTTCCTGAAAAAGGTTATTTTGACAAAGATCTTTTTTTTATCGCTGAAGATGTGGATTTGGCTTGGCGCGCGCGAAAAAAAGGATGGAAGGTCGCGGCTTGTTACGCGTGCGTCAGTTATCATGAGGGTAACAGCATGCGCCTGAATGAATCGAAAAGAAGATTTTATGAAATTCGCAATCGGCTCCTGATCATGTTTAAAAATGATTCACTCGTTTATTTATTTCTTTTTTTTATCCCTTTATTTCTATATGAGGCCGCGCGTGTTGTCATGCTTACGATCAAGGGCCAGGGGGGTGTGTATAAAGAGGCGTTTCTTGCGGCATGGAAAATGAGAGGCGGCCTGACATGAAAAAAAAATTAAAAAAATATATCACACCAAAGCGAATGCAGGAAATTGACAGGTTGGCTCAAAGCCGCTATGGTATCCCATCGATCGTTCTTATGGAAAACGCGGGACGCGCGGTTGCTGAGGAGGCCCTGAATGTTCTTAAAAATTTGAAAAATAAGGATATTGTTTGTGTTTGCGGTAAAGGAAATAACGGTGGCGATGGTTTTGTCAGCGCCCGGCATCTAAAAAATCAGGGATGTGACGTAAAAGTCTTTTTGACAGCTGAGCCCCGCGAACTTCAGGCAGACGCAAGAGTGAATTATGAAATTTGGTCTAAAATGGGGCATAAAGTTTATCCTTTGTCTTTTGAGCGAAACCTGATTTTTTTTAAAAAAACTTTAAAAAAGTCTGTTTTGGTGCTTGATGCTGTTTTTGGCATTGGTTTTAAAGGGGAGGTGCGCGCACCTTTTGATGCTATCTTTGGGGCGATGAATAGATCCTCTAAACCTATCTTATCCGTTGATGTTCCTTCAGGATTGGATGCCTTAACAGGCCGTGCAGGGAAGGCGTGTGTTAAAGCCGCTCTAACCATCACTTTTGCCATGCCTAAGACCGGGTTTGCGCAGAATGATGGACCGCGATTCTGCGGCCGGGTCCTTGTTAAGGATATCTCCATCCCTCAGGCTTTGATGAAATAGTGTATTTTTGAATTCTTTCTTAGTTTTTGTTGTATGAATCGTTAAATTGTGGTAAAAATAACACGTTGCGCCGCAGGAAGCGGCGTACTGGCCTCACAATTAGGGCCAGGTACAGCAGAAGCATGTGATATGTTTAGATGTGTAAAGACTCCTGGCTTAAGCACTTGTAAATTTCCTGCCAGGGTGGTCCGGCAGGAAATTTGCTACGTAAGCTGCGGAGCTAATTTTGTAAAGTAAGGCTAAAATTAGGGCAAAATCAGGGAGAATTCTTATGAAAGGAATTGTTCTGGCAGGAGGGAAGGCAACCAGGCTTTATCCTATTACAAAGGGTGTTTGTAAGCAGCTCTTGCCTGTTTATGATAAGCCCATGGTTTATTATCCATTGTCTGTTCTTATGCTGGCGGGAATCCGGGATATTTTGATCATTTCGACCCCTAAGGATATTATGCGCTTTAAGGATCTCTTGGGGGATGGGCACAGCCTTGGCTTGAAATTGAGCTATTGTATCCAAGAAAAGCCCAGAGGTATTGCCGAAAGTTTTATTGTTGGTGAAGAATTCATAGGCAACGATTCCGTTTGCTTGATTTTAGGTGATAATATTTTTTATGGTCACAACCTGACCAGTTTTTTAAAAAGAGCCAAGGCTTTAAAAGAGGGAGCGGTTGTTTTCGGTTACTATGTCAGAAATCCTGAGCGTTATGGTGTACTTAAACTTGATAAAAAAGGCCGTCCGGTCTCGATTATAGAAAAACCCAAAAAAGCTGAATCCAACTGGGTCGTGACAGGGCTTTATTTTTATGATCATCATGTCGTTGATATCGCCAAAAAACTTAAACCTTCTCCTCGGGGAGAGCTGGAAATCACCTCTGTCAATAATGAGTATTTGAAAAGAGGAAAATTAAAAGTTGAGCTTTTGGGCCGTGGGTACGCGTGGCTCGATACAGGGACTTATGATTCGTTGATTGATTCCTCTGTTTTTATCAAGACCATCGAAGAGCGGCAGGGTTTGAAAGTCGGCTGCATCGAAGAAATCGCATACCGCATGGGCTATATCGACAAAAAACAACTTAAAAATTTGGCTACCTCGATCCATACGAGTTATGGCGAGTATCTTATGAGGTTATTGGACGATGAAAAATAAAGATATTTTGATTCTGGGCAAAGGTTTCATCGGCGAGCGGTTGCAGGAAGCTTTGGGGTGCGCCATTTCGGATGCGATGATCCATAGCTATGAGGATGCCTTAAAGGCCGTTGAATCGTTTAAACCGAAAGTCCTGATCAATTGTATTGGCTTCACCGGAAAAAAGAATGTCGATGGTTGTGAAGACGCGATTGATGAAACTTTGTCTGCTAATGTTTTTGTCCCTTTGATGCTGGCTGAAGTGGCTTTCCGCAAAAAAATTAAATTGATCCATATTTCAAGTGGCTGCATTTTCCATTTTGATTACAAGAAAGACGCACCCCTGAACGAAGAGAAAGAACCTGACTTCTTTGATCTATTTTACAGTCGTACCAAGATCTATTCGGAACGCGCCTTGAAAACACTTTCAAAGCAGGCTAATATCCTTATTCTTCGTATCAGGATTCCTTTGGATGACCGCAATCATCCGCGCAGCATTTTAAATAAGATCATCAGTTTTAAAAAAGTGATCGATCTTCCGAATTCAGTGACGTACATTCCGGATTTTATAAAGGCGCTTAAGCATCTGATCAAGGTTGATGCCCGCGGAGTCTTTAATGTGGTCAATAAAGGGGGCTTAAGATATCCCGAGCTCTTGGAAGTTTATCGCAAATATGTGCCAGACTTTACCTACGAAGTTATCGACTATAAAAAGTTAAAATTGACCAGGACGAATATCCTTTTATCCACTAAAAAGCTTGAAAAAACAGGCTTTAAGGTGCGTCCTATCAAGGAGGTTTTTCAGGAATGCGTCAAAAATTATCTAAAATCCTAGTTACCGGCGGGGCCGGGTTTATCGGTTCAGAATTTGTGCGTCAGGCCGTGGCTTCAGGCTATTGTGTTATCGTTGTCGATAAACTGACTTATGCCGGAGACCTGAAGCGCCTGGATGAGGTAAAAAAAAGATATAAATTTTATAAGGCCGACATAGCCTGTAAGGATTCAATGGAGGCTATTTTTAAAAAAGAGAAGCCGGATGCCGTTGTCCATTTTGCCGCTGAGAGCCATGTGGACCGAAGCATTCAGGATGCCTCGCCTTTTATTAACACGAATATTTTAGGAACCCAGATCCTTCTGGATATTTCGAGAAAATATAAGATAAAGCGTTTCGTCCATATGTCGACCGATGAAGTGTATGGAGAAATCAAATCCGGCCGGTTTACGGAGAATTCGCCTTTGGCGCCCAACAGTCCTTATGCGGCTTCCAAGGCGGCTGCTGATCTTTTGGTTAAATCTTATGTCAGGACGTATAATTTTCCCGCGGTGATTGCGCGGGCCAGCAACAACTACGGGCCCTGGCAATATCCGGAGAAACTGATCCCCGTCATTATTCTAAAAGCCTGCAAAGGAGATGAGGTTCCTGTTTATGCCAAAGGGGCGAATGTCCGGGAATGGCTTTATGTGGCTGATTGCGCGCGCGCCATTTTTTTAATTTTGAGAAAAGGACGCCTGGGTGAAGCCTATAATATAGGAAGCGGCCACGAGAAGACTAACCTCGTGACTGTCAAAAGTGTCCTGCGTCTTTTGGGAAGGCCTGAGCGTCTTATACGCTTTGTCCAGGATCGGCCAGGACATGATTTTCGGTATTCTCTGGATTGCTCAAAAGCCCGTCGTCTAGGTTTTAGGCCTCAATGGGATTTTGAGAGCGGAATGAAACAAACGGTATCCTGGAATGTGAACCATTTTTCGTGGCTTGAGAGCAAGCTTAAAGATATTGCAGGCCATTGGAAAAAAGTCTATCATCGTTAATAATAAAAAAATATCCGTGATCAACAAACCCTTCGTTTTTAGCGAAAAAGCGGCTCACCGCTCTTTATTGGCATTAATCGGTCTCTACGTTTTCATCTATTCTTTTGTTGCAGTACTTAAATTCCTGAATTTTTCATTTGAAGATTTTGACCTTGCTGTCCACGATCAGATCATGTGGAATATTGTGCATGGATCGTTGTTCAGTTCTATTTTGGGGATCAATTTCCTGGGCAACCATGCCCATCTCATTGTTTTTTTGCTTGTACCCATCTACAAGTTGTTTCCTCATCCTTTCACGCTTTTGTTTTTGCAGACTCTTGCCTTAGGCTTGAGCGTCTATCCGCTATATTTGTTAGCCAAAGATGTTTTAGGGTACAGGTGGGCATTTGTTATTTCTTTTGTCTATCTGATTTATCCGTCTTTGGCATTTACAAATCTTTTTGAATATCATCCTACTGTTTTTGCGACCCTGTTTTTGATGATTATGTTTTATTATTTTCATAAAGAGAAATTCGGGCTGTTTGTTCTTTTTATGGTTCTTTCAATGTTTTGCCAGGAGAACATTCCCTTGGTCATTGTGGCTTTGGGATTTTACGCGCTTATCAGGCGCAGGAAACTTCGTTGGTTTTTGGCGCCCATTCTGGGGGGAGCGGGTTATTTTCTCTTCTGTATCTATTGGCTTATGCCGCATTTTAATAAAGACACCATCCAATTTATTTCTTTGTACGGATATTTGGGTTCTACGTACGCGCAAATTGCGGCTAATTTGATCAAACATCCGATCATTGTTCTAAAGATTATGTTTTCTCACCGCAATCTTTCTTTTTTCTGGGAGATTTTTTATCCTTTGTCTTTCGTTCCTTTATTGAGCCCATTGTCTTTGCTGCTGTCTTTGCCGTTATTTTTACAGCACTTGCTGTCTTTCCGTCAGACAGAAGTGACTATTTATTATCATTATATGGCTGAGATGATCCCGTTGATTTTTATTGCTTTTGTTTTCGGGATCAGGAATTTGTTAAAATTACGCTGGATCAAAAAGCAAGAACGGCTTTTTCAATGGTATATCGTTTTTCTTTCCCTTGCTGCCGTGATACACTTGGGGCCGCTTTTCCGCCTTCCCCGATACTGCATGAAGGTTTCTGATAAGAAAGAGACTTCTCTTATCAAGGAGGGATTTGTAAAAAAGATTCCTGCGAATGCGCCTGTTGTTGCGACATTCCAGTTCCTTTCTCATTTATCAGGCAGGCCTGAGATACATTCGATCCATCATCAATTTTCAGGGCACTATACGTTATCGAACAAACCTTTTAAATTGCCTGAGACCGTGCGTTATGCCCTTTTGGACTTCGATGATTCGATCACGTTTATGACGTTTTATAAGCGTGGAAATTATCGCAATCTCTTGAGATTCTTTTCAGAAGGCACGTGGGGGGTGGTTGATGTTAAAGACAACATTGTTTTGTTCGTAAAAGACGCTGTGAATAAATATCCTCTTTATTGTATCCTTCAGAGTGAGCCGAAACCGGTTTTGCCTTTTGCAAAAAAAATAGAGGATGAGATTGAGTTTCTGGGGATTGACATCCATGAACAAAAAGAAGGGATGCTGCAGTTGACATTGTATTGGCGGGCGTTAAAAAAGATGAATCGGGAATGGAACATATTTTTTGATTTTCTTGATTCTGACGGCGTCATGCAGTACGAGCTGTTTCGGCCCTTGTGCTATCGGATTTACCCAACACAGGCCTGGGATCCGGGCGAGATTATTGAAGAGCAGGTTTACATGACGGTTCCTAAGAAATTGTCAGGAAAGACTTTGTCTCTGACATTAGGATTCTTTGATTATACGACAGGAGAAATTGTGGGCTGTACGAACACGAACGATCCTTTAGGGAGGATTACTATTTCAGATGTGGAATTCCGTTAAATGTGATTTGTGCGGGTCTGATAAATATGCCGTTATGTATAAGACATACTCGGGAGATTATGTCTTTGAGGTTGAAAAATACAAGATCACAGACCATAAGTCCAGCGTGCCTATCCGGTTGGTGAGATGCATGAAGTGTGGTTTGATTTATGCAAACCCAAGGCCGCCCGCAGATGTTTTATCCAGTGATTATGAGGCTATGTCAGATGATTCCTATGTCCAGGAAGAAGCGGGACGACGGCATTCAGCGCGTTCTATTCTATCGGTCTTAAAAAAGTTCAGGAAAAGGGGCGGGCGGCTTTTGGATATCGGTTGTTCTGCCGGTTTTCTGTTGGATGAGGCCAGGAAAGACGGTTGGGATGTATTCGGGGTTGAGCTTTCCAAATGGGCGGTTGATTTTTCAAAAAATAAGCTGGGGTTGAGTAATGTCTTTCAGGGATCATTAAAGAAGGCTAATTTTGCGGCTAATTATTTTGATGCCGTTGTTTTGCAGGATACCATTGAGCACTTGCCTGATCCTAAAGAAACCCTGATTGAGATACGCCGTATCATGAAGCCTTCGGGGATTTTGTGCATCAATACGCCTAATATCGATAGCATCGTAAGCCGGATCCTTAAAGCTAAATGGTGGGGGGTGAAACAGCATCATCTGATCTACTTTACCCCTAAGACATTATTCAAGATATTGGAAGCGACGGGGTTTAAGTCAATGAAATTGCGTTCGCGCGCCCGTACATTCACGGTCGGGTATTGGCTGGAAAAACTTCGTGGATATACAGGTGCCTTGAATAGGTTTTTTTCTTTTCTGGATAAAAATAAAAAGCTGGGGGCAAGGCTTGTGACAATTAATTTAGGGGATCAGATGGAGGTCTTCGCTCAAAAAAGCCGTAAGCTTGAATTTTTGGATGAACTTGAGACGCCTCAGGAGGCTTGCGAAAGAAAAAAAGGAAAAGTTGTCGTGGTCTTGCCGGCTTATAATGCGGCCGAAACACTCGCGTTAACCATTAAGGATATTTCTAAAGACTGGGTTGATGAAATTATTTTAGTGGACGATGTCAGTCGTGATAAAACCGTACAAATCGCGAAAAAGATGGGTTTGCAGGTTTTTGAGCATAAAAAAAATACAGGATATGGGGGTAATCAGAAGACGTGTTATACCAAGGCGCTGGAATGCGGGGCCGATATCGTTGTTATGGTGCACCCGGATTATCAATACGATCCTAAGGTTATCCCTGAGCTGATCGCCCCAATTCAAAAAGGCGTTGCGGATGCGGTGTTTGGCTCTCGCATGATGAAGAGAGGCGCTTTGGAAGGCGGCATGCCTTTGTGGAAACATAATGCCAATATTCTTCTTACGGCGTTTGAGAATGTTGTTTTGGGGACTTATCTGACGGAGTATCATTCGGGGTTCCGGGCGTATAGCGCCAAATATCTTAAGAATGTTAAATTTATGAGAAACTCCGATGGTTTTATTTTTGATACGGAAATTATCGTCCAGGGATTATTAAAAAATATGCGCATTGAAGAAGTGCCTATCCGGACCCGTTATTTTGATGAAGCCTCAACCATTAAATTCTGGCCTTCAATAAAATATGGATTCGGGATATTGTGGACTTTGTTGAAATATGTTTTGCACCAGCATGGCATTGCCCGTTTTAAACAATTTGAGTAATTAAAGGATCCCCTATGAGGGTATTGGTTCAGCGGGTTAGTCAGGCGCGTGTGGTTATCGACAAGAATGAAGTCGCATGTATCGGCTTAGGGATGTTGTTGTTGGTCGCAGTGGCTAAGGAAGACCAGGAGGCAGATGCGCAGCTCTTGGCTAAAAAAATTGTTGGTCTAAGGATATTTCCCGACGCCCAGGGAAAGATGAATTTAAGCATTCTTGAAGTTTGCGGGGCCATTTTAAGCGTGCCCCAGTTCACTCTTTATGCCGATACAAACCGGGGTCATCGTCCTGGTTTTGATCAGGCAGCAGAACCTTCAAAGGCGATCGTTCTGTGGAATAAATTGAATCAGTTGATCGCAGACAATGGCGTCTGTGTTTCACAGGGTGTTTTTGGGGCAACGATGGACGTCCAACTGACGAACAACGGTCCCGTGACCCTGTGGCTTGATTCGAAGTTTTAATTCGATACAATGCATCGTTGCATAGTCAAGGAGGATCAATGAGTGGCATTTTTGGAGTTGTGACAAAACAGGGGGATTGTGCGGAAACGCTCCTGTATGGAACAGATTATCACTCTCACTTAGGAACCGAATATGGCGGCGTTGCCGTCCTGGGCGCCCAATTCACCCGCCAAATCCATAACATCAGTCAATCTCAGTTTAAATCGAAATTTTTTGAAGATATTTTTCGCATGAAAGGAAATAAGGGTATTGGTGTTATCAGCGCATTTGAAGAACAGCCGATCTATCTTATGTCAAAATTTGGGCCTTTTTGTATTGTTACTAATGGGCTGATCGAAAATGCGGATGAATTGTCGCAGGATTTGTTGGCGCGCGGTTTGTCGTTCAGCGAAGTTTCTGCGGGTGCCCTTAATCCTACGGAAATCGTCGCTAAACTTATTACGCTGGGCGAAGATCTTTTGGACGGATTGAATAAGGCATCTGAGATGATCAAGGGTTCCTGCTCAATCCTTTTGCTTAATAAAGATGGTATTTATGCGGCGCGGGATAAATTTGGTTATACACCGCTTGTCATCGGAAAACGAAAAGATGCCTGGGCTGTTACGACAGAAACTACGGCTTTTTCAAATTGTGATTTTGAGATAGAGAAATTTCTAGGGCCCGGGGAGATTGTTCTGATCAATGAGCAGGGGTTGGTATCAAAACAGAAGGGCGATGGGGCTTGCCAGATATGCACATTTTTGTGGATTTATACGGGATTTCCGGCTTCTGAATATGAAAATGTTAATGCAGAAGTTGTGCGGGAGAAGTGCGGACGCCTCTTGGCATCCAGGGATAAAGATATCGATGTTGATATTGTTTCAGGAGTCCCTGATTCAGGATTGGCGCACGCCATTGGGTATGCGATGGAATCCAAAAAGCCTTTTCGCAGGCCTTTAGTGAAATACACGCCAGGTTACGGACGTAGTTACACGCCGCCTTCTCAAGGGATGAGAGACTTGATCGCCAAGATGAAACTTGTCGCGATCAGGGATATTATAAATGGGAATAAGATTGTGGTTTGCGAAGATTCAATTGTCCGCGGAACCCAATTGAAGAATTTCACAATAAAAAAATTATGGGATAACGGCGCCAAAGAAGTTCATGTCAGGCCCGCCTGTCCACCGCTTATGTTTCCATGTCGTTTTAATCTTTCGACACGCAGCATCCAGGAACTTGTGGCCCGCAAGGCGATCAAAAGTCTTGAGGGTCATGATTTGGAAGATGTCAGTGCCTACACGGATCCCAAATCAAAAAAATATAAAAAGATGATTGAGTGGATCGCACGTGATCTGGAGGTGACGACTTTACGGTATCAGACTGTGGATGATATGGTTAAGGCCATTGGATTGCCGAAAGAAAGGCTATGCCTTTATTGCTGGACCGGAGAATGCCCGGCATGCGGTACGCCTTGTCATAAAAAAGAAGCGAAAACAGTTCAAAAGAAAAAACATTCTTAAAAAAATAAGGCAGGTTTTGTGAGTGTCCGTGAATATAGAAAGTTTATGGAGGAAGCTATCCAGGAAGCGCGAAAAGGGTGGCGCGAGGGCGGGATTCCCATTGGTTCTGTTTTGGTAAAAAATAACAGGATCATCGGAAGGGGCCATAACAGGAGGTGTCAGAGAAAGTCTGCGATCCTTCATGCGGAAATGGATTGTTTAGAGAATGCGGGCAGGTTAAGCTTGAAAGATTACAAGAAGTGCACGCTTTACTCAACGCTATCGCCTTGCGATATGTGTTCAGGAGCGATTCTTCTTTATAAGATTCCGGTAGTTGTCATCGGGGAAAATAAGACTTTCAAAGGGCCTGAAGGCTATCTTAAAAAGCGTGGCTTGAGGCTGATTAATCTTGATTTACAAGAATGCAAAGAGTTGATGCGAAAATTCATTCAGGAAAAACCTGTTCTCTGGAATGAGGATATCGGAGAATAAAAGTTTAAAATACAGGGAGATTTTTATGTCAGACAAACGAAGAATCGGATTTGATAATGAGAAGTATTTAAGAGAGCAGAGTGAAGCCATCTTGGAGAGAGTGGCGCGGTTTAACAATAAACTGTATCTTGAATTCGGAGGGAAGCTTCTTTTTGATTATCATGCCTCACGCGTTCTTCCGGGCTTTGATCCGAACGTTAAGATGCGGCTCCTGCAACAACTGAAAGATAAGGCTGATATTATTCTCTGTATTTACGCAGGGGATATTGAGCGCAGAAAAATGCGCGCGGATTTTGGGATCACCTATGACGTCGATGCCATGAAATTGATCGATGATTTAAAAGGCTGGTCTTTGGATATTCGTGCGGTTGTGATCACGCGCTATGATGATCAACCCGCGGCTAAAATATTCAAGAATAAGCTCGAACGCCGCAAAATTAAAGTTTATACGCACCGCGCGACGAAGGGGTATCCAACGGATGTGGATTTGATTGTCAGCGATGAAGGCTATGGCGCCAACGAATATATTGAAACAAAAAATCCGCTGGTGATCGTGACAGGCCCTGGGCCAGGGAGCGGAAAAATGGCTACATGCCTGTCTCAGATTTACCATGATCATAAACGTAAGATCAAAAGCGGTTATGCCAAATTTGAAACATTCCCTATCTGGAATCTTCCCGTCAGTCATCCGGTCAATCTGGCGTATGAAGCGGCAACGGCCGATATCGCTGATTTTAATTTGATCGACCCTTTTCATTTGCAGGCCCATCAGGAAACAGCGGTTAACTACAATCGTGACGTCGAAGTTTTTCCTGTTTTAAAAAAGATTTTGGAAAAGATCATGGGAACAGACGCCGTGTATCAATCTCCGACGGATATGGGGGTCAATAAGGCGGGTTTTGGAATTATTGATGACGAGGCTGTTAGCTTGGCTTCAAAGCAGGAAATTGTCGCGAGATTTTTCAGGTATTCCTGTGAATATGCTTTAGGATTTGCCGAAAAAGAAACAATCCAAAGGATAGAGCGTTTGATGGAGGGGTTGTCTTTAAAACCCGAAGACAGGCGTGTGGTGGAGCCGGCAAGACGCGCGGCCCAGGAGGCGCAGAAAAGCGGTAAGGGAAACGCAGGGATTGTTTGCGGGGCCGCGATCGAGCTTTCCGATGGCGCGATGATTACCGGGAAAAATTCAATTTTGATGCATGCCGCCTCCAGCCTCGTTATGAATGCTATTAAAAAACTTGCCGATATTCCTGACAAGATCCATTTGCTGTCGCCGCAGATCATTGAAGCGATCGGCCATTTGAAAAAAAGTATTTTAGGCCAGAAAGTTGTGAGCTTAGACTTGGAAGAAGTTTTGATCGCTTTAAGCATCAGCGCGACATCGAATCCGACGGCTCAGATGGCCATGGAAAAATTAAAAGAACTTCGTGGTTGCGAGGTTCATATGACCCATATCCCTACGCCCGGAGATGAAACAGGATTGCGACGGCTGGGAATCAATCTAACCAGTGATACGAATTTTTCAACAACAAGCCTGGCAAGCCTGAAGTAAAAAAGCGATGGCTAAAAAAAGTCAGATATTGATGATTGGTTTTCTCCCTTTGATTGTTATTGGAGGATTATTTTTTCCGTTATTGGGATATCTGGTTGTCGCGATGATGGTTTTTTTCCTGATCCTTTCTTTGTTTAAAGGCAGGTTTTGGTGTTGGAACCTTTGCCCGCGAGGGGCATTTTTGGATATTTTTTTGTCAAAAATAAGCCGTCAGCATGCGGTTCCGAAGATTTTCTTGAAGGCGTGGTTCCGTTGGTTTATTTTTTCTATTTTTTTAAGTTTTTTGCTCATACGCATCATTCAAAGCGGCGGCAGCCTTGTTGCGATCGGCGCTGTTTTCGTGGCTATGTGCATTATAACCACGCTCATTGCTATTGGTTTAGGCCTGCCCATGAAACATAGAAGCTGGTGCATGATATGCCCTATGGGCACGCTTCAGGAACATCTAGGCAAGTACAAAGATAAAAAGAAAAAAGTTTAAGAAAGGCAGCTATGAAGAATCCATTTATTGAGCGCAAAATTTATTATCATCATACGGATGCCGGCGGGGTCGTTTATTACGCGACGTATCTTCATCTATTGGAAGAGGCCAGGGTTGAATTTTTAAAAGAGAACGGCCTGGATATGAAAGCCTTAATGGATCGAGGCATCGTTTTTCCTGTGGTGCACGTAGAGGCGGATTATAAATCTCCCGCAAAATACGGTGATTGTGTCAGGATATTTACGAAGATCGAAAAGATCGGCAGCGCGTCGATCGTTTTCACTCAGGAGATAAAAAGGGGTGAAGTGCTTTTAGTTATTGCCAAGACCGTATGGGCATGCACGGGCACGGATCTCAAGGTCAAGAGGGTCCCTGATGATTTTAGGCAGGCATTAGAGAAAAACAATGGATAAAAAATTTATGCGTCTGGCTTTGAAAGAAGCCAGAAAAAACTTTAAATCATCTGACGGAGGGCCCTTCGGCGCTTGTATTGTGAAAAATGGCGTTGTCTTAAGTCTGGCGCGCAACACGGTTTTAAAGAACGATGCCACGTGCCACGCGGAGATAAACGCGATCCGTTTGGCTTCACGAAGATTAAAGACTTTTGATCTAACGGGCGCGGTTATTTATTCGACGACAGAGCCTTGTCCTATGTGTTTTGCCGCTATTCATTGGTCCAGGATAGGCAAGGTTATTTACGGCACCGGGATAAAAGATGCTGCGGAAATCGGGTTTAATGAGATCAAGATCAGTAACCGGGTTTTAAAGAAATTGGGTAAAGTCCCTTTGCGTCTTGCCAGCGGCTTCCTTTATGATGAATGCAGGAAATTGCTTAAGGATTGGGATAAGCTGCCGAATAAGAGGTTGTATTGAGCGAACTTTTTGAAGCAGGGTTTTTGTGTTATAATCCTAATATTGTTTAAGCAGGTTACTTTTAAAAAAAAATGAAAAAAGTATCACAAGCATCCCAGAAAAAAAATAAACATCGCCTTTTCCTATATATCTATATAGGTTTTCTGTGTTTGTCTGTCATTATCATGGTCGGGGCCATTTTGTTTTCATTGAAAGATGAAGCCGCGCAGACCAAATGGGGCGTACGGAAAAATCTTTTTAATCTTCAGCAAAAGTTTATTGAAAGTTCCGGTAGTTTTTTGCGTCTTTCCGGAGAAGAGCTGATCCGTTTAAAAGGGGATCAGGTGGCTCAGCAGATCAGCGCCTATTTGGGCAGCCATCCTCATATGAAGCTCTCTGATTTAAAAGCGAATGAAGAATTTTCCTTAATCGCGGTGCAACCAGTCGGAAAGACAGGCTCCACCGCTGTCTATGAGGCTGATACAAAAATCATCCGTTTTAGCAACAATCCTAAATTAACTGATGTTTCTTTAAACGTCTTGAGTGCAAATCTCCCTGATTTCTTAAAAGTTACTGAAGAAACTAAAAAAAATGTCGCAAAAGGCGGCTTGTATAAGGGCCCGGATGATAAAGGGGCAATCCGGGAAAAATATATGTGGGTTGCTCCTGTCGCTTACGCGACGGCGGACGGCGTCCGCCTTGTGGTTCTCTCCACGGCCCCCATGCAGGATTTCTTGCAGCCCATCAAACAGCTCTATGTAAGCCTGAGTTCTCAGGTGGAAGAGATTTCCAAAAAAATAAATGATACGAACAAAATGGCCCAGAACAGGACGTTCGGTATTATTTTTGTTTTTATCATTTTTACTGTTTCTATCACGTTGATGGCCTTACAGTTATTCTACGGTTACGAAAGAATTTCCGAAGAGGTCAATGAGCGCAAGCTTGTTGAGGCTCAGCTGAAAGTCGCGAATCGTTTATTGGTTGTCCTGGGAGAGATCAATCTGGCTGTGATCCGTTTCAAGGACCAGGAGTCTCTGTTTAAGTCGATGTGCAAGATTGCCGTTGAAGTGGGCGGATTCCGTATGGCATGGATCGGGTTGAATGATGAAAAAAATAATCGTATTCAGCCTGTTGTGTCTTTTGGTGGAGACAAAGGTTTTCTGCAGGATGTCTCTGGCGATGCGAGTGCTAATTTGACTGAAGGCTCTTCATTCCAGAAGGCTTTTAATGAAAAAAAGATTGTGACAATCCGCGATACCCAGGAAGATGGGGCACGGGATTTTTGGTGTGTCAAAGCCTTGAAGTTCGGTTATCGTTCTTTTGTTGTTATTCCGTTTGCCTGCAAAGGAAAGATTATCGGGACGTTGAGTATTTTTTCAGAAAAGACTGATTCATTTTCAAAAGAAGATGAATGGTTGTTCCAGGAGATAAGCAAGAATATTTCTTTTGCGCTTGAGGCTATGGAAGAATCCGTTGTGCGCAGGGAAGTTGAGGAAGCCCTTCGGGGCAGTGAAGAGCAATTTCAGTATTTTGCCTTAAACCTTCCCGGCATTGCCTTTAAAATGAAGAGGAGCCCGGAAGGCAAGTACAGTTTTTCTTATGTCAGCAAGGGAAGCGAAAAACTTTTCGGTGTTTCTCCCGAAGACGCGATGAAAGATGTTTCCCTGATATTCGCCAAGGTGCATCCTGAAGATTTTAATAAACTCTTAAAATCGATGGAAGAATCCGCCATCCAAAAAACGCGGTGGAATTGCGAGTTCAGATATCTCTTATCGAGCGATGAAATAAAGTGGATCTATGGGTCATCGCTGCCGGTGCTTCAGGACGACGCAAGCATCCTTTGGAACGGGATCCTTCTGGATATTTCAGAACAGAAGAGAGCGCAAGACGGGGTCAAAGAGAAGGAGCAGGCCATAAGTTCGATCATTGAGCATTCGGCTATCGCGACTTTTGTTATCGACCCTCATCACAAAGTTCTTTATTGGAATAAGGCCTGTGAGGAAATCTCTCAATGGAAGGCTAAGGATATGGTCGGCACCAACAACCACGGTAAGGCTTTTTACGGCGCCAATCGTCCATGTTTGTCGGACATGATCGTTGACGGTAATCTTGATGAGTTGAACAACCTTTACAGGATCCACGAAAAATCAAAATCCGTGCCAGGTGGGTTGCACGCGGAAGGCTGGTATCAATTGGGAGGCAAGGATAAATATATCCTTCTTGACGCAGCGCCTATCTATGGGCCTGACAAAAAATTATTTGCTGTGATAGAGACAACGCAGGATATCACGCAGCATAAATTGGTGGAGAGCAAGCTGTTGGAAAATGAACAACGTTTGCAGATGGCTGAGAAAATGGCCAGGATCGGACATTGGTATTTTGACGTAAAGAACAATGCGTTGATGTGGTCTGATACGATGTATGAGATTTTTGGGGTTACAAAAACAAATTTTGTCGCTTCTTTTGATAAATTCATGGATTTTGTTCATCCCGATGATCGCGCTGCCGCTGACCGGGTCATTGAGACGGCCAAAAAAGACGGGCAGGCGGAATTTGAGTGCCGCATTAAACGAAGAGACGGGAAGATCCGCTTTATACGCGGGATCACTCAGGCCTTAAGTCCTGGGATTGACGAGCCTGTTATTCTTTTTGGCATTGTTGCCGATATTACGGAACAGAAACAGATGGAGGATCAGCTTAAGGAAAGTGAATTGCGCTATCGTATGCTGGCGGAAAATATTACAGATACGATATGGCTGACGGATTTGAATCTGCGATTTCAGTACGTTAGTCCTTCTGTGAAAAAAATGATCGGCTATACGCCTGAAGAAGTCTTGAAGATGACTATGGCTCAAATCCTTGCTCCGGGTTCTTTTGAATCCGCTGAAAAAGTATTAATCGGCGAACTTGCGTCCGAAGGAACGCCAGGCAAAGATTTAAGCGTGGCCAAGACTCTTGAGCTTGAGCATCGCCGTAAAGATGGCTCGACGATATGGGTTGAAGTGACTGTGCGTTTTTTAAGGGATGCGGATGCTGGCCGGATTACACATCTATTGGGGGTGTCGCGGGATATCACGGAACGCAAGCTTGCAGAGATGCAGCTTAAGAATAGTTTTGAAAAATTACAAAATGTTATAGGCGGGGTCATTAATGTGATCGCCGCAGCTGTTGAATCTCGGGATCCTTATACCGCGGGTCATCAGAGACGCGTGTCTGATCTGGGGTGCGCTATTGCAAAGAAAATGAATTTAGCGGACAAACAGATAGACGGTGTTCGAGTAGCGGGCTTAATTCATGACCTTGGCAAGATCTCTATTCCTGCTGAAATACTGACCTTGCCCCGTGAATTGACAGAGCATGAATACGGCCTTGTTAAATTTCATCCGGAATCGGGTTATGCTATTTTGAAGAATATTGATTTTCCCTGGCCCATCGGAGAGATTATCTACGAGCATCATGAACGCCTGGATGGTTCTGGTTACCCCCGGGGCCTGAAAGGGGATCAGATACTTCTTGAGGCGAAGATTATTGCTGTGGCTGATGTTGTCGAATCCATGGTTTCATATCGTCCGTACCGGGCGGCATTGGGTTTAGACGTTGCGCTCAATGAGATTGTTTCGAAAAAAGGCATCTTTTACGACCCTGCGGTGGTCGAGGCGTGTGTGAAAGTTTTTAAAGAAGACGGATATAAGATCGAAGGCTTTGGCGAACCTCCCTTTTTGTTCTCTTAAATATTTTTAATCCTTTGAATTTTATAAAATCCGCTCAATCCTTGAAAACAAAGAAGACCCTTTTCGTCATAGGCAAGGGTGTCGTTATTTTTATAGCCCTTCTTTTGATGGCGAGAGTTTTCGTTATCGTTTGGACGAATTCGTCATTCTTCCAGTGGGATTTTAAGCGTTACTATTTTACGGCGCGGTTGAGCCTCGCGGGGTATAATCCCTATGATACAAAAGCTCTCTTGGCACTTTTTGGCAACGCGCTGCCTTTAAAAGCATCTTTTCTTTATCCGCCTTATACGCTGGTATTTTTTAAACCTTTCAGCTATTTCGGCCTGCTGGATGCCTGTCATATTTTTCTTGCTGTTAAAATCATATTTTTCGCTGGTCTGATTTTTTTGTGGAAACGCAATCTTTTCCGCGAAAGCAGCATGGTTTATTTTTTATTATTTCTTTCAGCTTCCGTGTTTTCTGAAGGGGTCTACGTCGATTTTTACGCAGGCAATATCTCCGTGATGCAGCAAGTATTATTTTGGGCGGGGATGGTTTGTTTTGTCAAAAAGCGTTATTTTTTCTCCGGGGTTTTGCTGATTTTAGCTTCATCATTTAAGCTTTTTTTGTTTATTCCTTATCTGGCGTTGTTCTTGCTGACTGGGGCCTTTGCCTATTTTTCTGTTTTTTTAAGTCTATTTGTTGTTTTGCTTATTTTTGTTTTCAGCATGAACCCTTCTTATTTTGATCTGGTAAGAAATAATGTTTTAAGCGTCGCGTTTGTCGAAAAAGGTCATATCGCTGCCTCGTCAAAAATTTTCTTCGAAGACCTTTTGTCGCACGCAAGCGGAAACCCTCTCGTGGCGCAGTATCTCTACGGAGTTTCAGTTTTGTTTTTCGGTGCATGTTTTATTTATGTTCTTTTAAAGAACAGATTTCTTTTAAAAAACCCAAATTTTGCGCTCGTGTATTTTTTTATTCTTTCATTTTGCCTGGCAACCCCTGTCTTGAAAGATTACGAACAGATCATCTTGATGCCTGCGGCTTACTTTCTCATTGATCACGCCCACAGGTTTAAAAATTATTATTTAGAGATATTTTTAGTTATAATATATTTTGTCTTAAACCCGCATCATCTTTTTAAGCTGCAGGGCTTAGGAGTTATCGGGCGCCTTGATTTTAGCCATGGAATTTTATATTTTTTGACAAGTTATCATATTTTTTTAACAGTTTTTGTTTTATGGATTGTTTTTGTCTGTCTTATTTTTAAAGAAAAGGATGGAATTTTAAGAGTACAAAGAAAGGAAGAAGGTTCGGGCGGCTGCTAAAAGCCTCGCCTGATAAAACCTTACTAAAAAAAACATGACAAAAGAATATGAAATCGGTGATAGTGCGATTGATGAATTGATCTCAAGGCTTACCCAGACATCTTGTTCGCTTGAGACCAAAGATTTGCTTCGTGAAATATTGACGACTGCGGTCAAGCTGGGCAAAGAATGCTCGGACCGCGGGGACCTTAAGCTTGTGAATAATACGCTTAAAGAGCTGAGGTATTCCTTTAAAATATTTCTGCCTTACAGGGACATTCAAAAAGTCGTCATTTTTGGTTCAGCGAGATCAAAAAGGACGTCCGCTGAATACAAGATGGCTGAGGAGTTCGCGCGGAAACTCACCTCAAAAGGGTTTATGATCGTGACCGGCGGTGGTTCCGGGGTTATGGAGGCTGGCAATAAAGGTTCTCAGGCAGGCAAAGAGTTTGCGCTCAATATCCGGCTTCCCTTTGAGCAGAAGCCCAATCCGTACATAGACGAAAAAGATAAGATAATCAATTTTAAGTATTTTTTTACAAGAAAACTTATCTTTATTAAAGAGACCGATGCGACTGCGCTTTTCCCTGGAGGGTTTGGTACGAATGATGAGGGATTTGAAATGCTCACTTTGGTCCAGACGGGGAAGTCGAAGCCCAGGCCTATCGTTTTAATGGAACCCAGAGGTTCAACTTATTGGGCTGTATGGAAACGTTTTATAGCCAGCGAGCTGGCGCGAAAAGGATTTATAAATAATGAGGATTTCAGCCTTTTCCACATTTCAAAAACTGTCGATGATGCGGTAAGCTATATTGAAAATTTTTACAGGGTGTATCATTCGCTTAGATACATTTCGGGGCTGACCGTCATAAGATTGAAAAAAGAGATATCTGAAAAGACCTTAAGCTTTATAAATAAAAAATTTAAGGATATCCTAAAGGAAGGAACTATCAGGCCTGCGTCGCCTTTAGATAAAGAGATACAGGAGAAAGAGTTTCTTGAATTACCAAGGCTTGCCATGAATTTTAACATGCGTGACTACGGCAGGCTCTATGAAATGATCGGCATTATTAACAAAGATTAAAAAAATGGAATTTAAATTAAAGACTGAATTTATTGAGTTGGATAATTTACTAAAGGCCTCTGACATCGTTGCCAGCGGCGCTGAAGCCAGGCAGGCGATACAGGCAGGGGTTGTTAAGGTAAATGGCCAAGTTGAGTCGCGCATCCGCCGCAAACTCCGCTCAGGCGACGTGGTGGAATTTGAAGGAAATGCGATTCAAGTCGTGGGGCAGGGATAAAAATGAAAAATAATATTTTATCGGATAAAAAATTTTTATTCCCGAGACTTTATCCCATGGAATGGTTTTGTTTGTTTTGTGGTGTTGTTTTTTCTTTTTATTACGCTTGGATCATGGACGATGCTTATGTTTATTTCAGGTATGTTGATAATTTTGTATTCTTGCATCGAGGGCTTGTCTATAATCCGGGTGAATATGTTGAAGGATTTTCCAGCCCTTTATGGATGCTATTTTTGATATTGATTCGTTCGCTCCATCTAAATTATTGGCTTGCGATAAGACTGATTGCGGTGTGCTCCTATGCAGTATTCTGGGCCCTTGCGGTTATCGTTAACCGAAAGCTGTCCGAAGGCAGGCCCGAGCCTTATATCGTCAATTACCCTCTTATTAATCTTACATTCACCTATGGTGTATTGTGTTATTTTTCTTCTGGGCTTGAAACGCCGCTTGTTCAAATTGCAGCTGTCGCATATGCCTGTTACTTTTTATTTCCAGGCTCTGTTGCGTTGCAATTGATAATCGCCCTGTCGCCGCTTATCCGTCCTGAATTGTTCCTGCCTTTTCTTATCGCATTTGTATGGTATATAGTGGCGAGAAAAAGGTTTCCTTTTAATTTATTGCTTTTTTCTTGCGTGAGTTTAGGGGCTTGGTTAATTTTTCGAATTTATTACTATGCAGATTTATTTCCTAACACGTTTTATCTTAAAGATGTGATAGATATCAAACAAGGCCTTTGTTATATCTACGATACGGGGTCAGCGTATTATACTTTGCCGATACTTTTACTATTTTTTTCGCTATATCTCTTTATTAGGCGCAATAACAAGGAATTTAATCTAAACACTCAGGCGCGAGTTATGATGATTATTGCTGCATCATTGGTCGCTCTTTATGTGGTTAAGATAGGAGGAGACGCGCGGCATTTTCGTTATTTGGCCTTTTCGTATTGTCTGTTGATTGTATCCACCGGCGGGATTCTTGAAAGAGTCCTAACCATATTGCAGCTTCAAGCACACCGCAGGCTTATTTTCTCTATAGCATTAAGTCTCGCATTATTTTCTTTCATGTGTTACCCAAGGCAGCTTTTGTATCATCCCATATTAAAGGTAAAAGGTAAGCTATTCCAATACCGTCAATTTTTGAAAATAAACGATGCGGCGTTGCATCGTAATCAATTATTTTTAACTCCTCCGCTTTTAAGCTCAGGCAAGGAAATAGAATTGATGCCTGAAATGGAGTATTTTGTAAAAACGAAAAGAACCATATCTTCTTCGAGTGTTTTAACGAATCTTCGTTGCGAAGAAGCATATAAAAAATTTGATTATTTTGTTATTCACGATCTGGGGCTCACAGAGCCTTTTTTAGCAAGGACTCGTATGTATCCTGATCGTCCAGCGCATAAGTTGGGGCTGATTCCTTTGGCGCAAGATATTTTAAGAGTAAGGCTTAAATATGGATTTCAAAAAAGTAGTTTTCAGTCAGCGGTTGATGCAGGAGATGCACCTATATGGGTGCAAAACAATCTCGATACTATTAAACTAATAGAAGAAAAAGCATACAATGACCACAATTTTTCAAGGAATTTGAAATTGATTATTAAAAGAGTAAAAGAAATAAAACCTTGATGGCGAAAATAGCTGAATATGAAGTAAGGATGGCGTGTTTGGAAACTGATAAGAAGGGGGAGGAATAGAACATGAAGCAATGGTATGAATCACTATTTGAGAATTACGCGCAGAAATACGATAAAGAATGTTTTGTCCAGGGCACGCAGGGCGAGTGTGATTTCATTGAGCAGGAGATAGCATATAAAAAGTCCAAAAAAATATTAGATGTTGGCTGTGGTACAGGCAGACATTCGATTGAGCTGACAAAAAGGGGATACAACGTTACTGGTGTTGATTTATCCGCATCTCAGCTCAAGAGCGCAAAAGAAAAAGCTAAAAAATTAAATTTAAAAATAGATTTTAAAAAGTGTGATGCTAGAAAGCTTCCTTTTAAAGGAAAATTTGATGTTGCGATCATGTTGTGTGAAGGCGGTTTTTCTTTAATGGAAACGGATGAGATGAATTTTGAAATATTAAAGAACGCGACAAAGGCGTTAAAAGCTAAGGGCAAGTTTATATTTACGACATTGAACGGTTTATTTCCGCTTTTTAATTCCGTCAAAGAATTTTATGAGTCCGCGGCCAAAGAAGGCAATTCAGCGTGTAAAAATTGTTCTTTTGACCTGATGACGTTTAGGGACCACAACACCGTCGTGTTCGAGGATGATGCGGGAATTAAAAAGGAATTAACCTGTAACGAGCGCTACTATGTGCCAAGTGAGCTCACATGGCTTTTAAAGACACTGGGGTATAAAAAAATTGATATTTTCGGCGCCAAGCTCGGGGCATTTTCAAGAAACGACAAGTTGACGACCAAAGATTTTGAGATGCTTGTGGTTGCGGAAAAATAGTTGAGGAGATCCAATGGAAAGAAAAAAAGTGCTGGGTTTTTGGGATCTTGCGCTTTTTTCATTTTGCGCGATGTTTGGCGTAGAAGCCATTGCTACGTCGGCTGCCATCGGGCCTTCAGCCATCTTTTGGTGGCTGGTTTGTATTGTTGGTTATTTTTTTCCTTTTGGATTGATGTCCGCTGAATTAGGCTCGACCTATCCTGAACAAGGCGGCATTTATATTTGGATCAAAAGGGCCCTGGGACGTCGATGGGCCGCCCGCAACATTTGGTATTATTGGATTTCTTTACCCATATGGTTGCCTGCCATTTATATCGCAATTTCCGATATTATCGGGCATATATTTTTCCCCGGTATCACCCTTTGGCAGCAGATTATAATCGCGATTGTCTTGATATGGATTGCGGTCGGCATCAACCTATGTCCTTTGAATGCTTCAAAATGGATACCCAGTATAGGTTCCTTGGCGTCATTTTCTATCGTGATCGGTATGATTATTACCGCTGTTTTGTTTTTTTTGAAAACCGGGCATTTTGCCAATGAGATTAATCTGACGAACGTCATGCCAAATTTGAGTGCAGGGATCGTTTTTATTCCGGTGATCTTTTACAATCTTCAGGGTTGCGAACTTATTTCCGGGGCTGCCGGTGAAATGAAGGATCCTGCTCGCGATGTCCCTCGGGCAGTGATCTTATCTGCGCTTGTGGTCGCGACAATATATCTAATAACGACTTTTGCAGTCTGGGTTGTGATTCCGATCAAAGAAATTAATGTGGCCAGCGGTGTGCTTCATTTATTTACAAACGCTTTTCGCGATCATAGCATGAAGTCCTTGGTTGCGATTGTGACCGGCCTTTTGATTTCCAGCGCTTTCTTTGCGGGAATTATTGCCTGGAATCTGGGGCAGAACCGGACTGTTGCCGAAGCTGCGAATAATGGGGAATTGCCAAAGATTTTAGGGAAGATGAATAAGAACATGGCGCCGCTCGGAGCATCAATCGTGTCCGGTATCATTTCTACGGCAGTGATTATCATTTATGGGCTCATTGCCAGAAACGCAGCCGAGTTGTTTTGGCATATAATTTCTTTCAGCCTTATTATTGGACTTTTTTCATATTTAATGCTGTTTCCGTCTTTTATCATTTTGCGAAATAAAGACAAAGATGTTCCCAGGCCTTATCGTGTGCCTGGTCCTGATTGGTTTGCGTTCTTTTTGGCTGGCCTATCCGAGCTATTTGTTCTGTCTGCTGTCTTGATACTGATCATTCAACCAGGTCATAATTTTATAAGGACAGCCTTGCCGATTATACTTGGTGTTGTAAGCACTATTGTTGTCGGGGAAGTTTTTGTATCGCGCTTAAAAAGGTAACAGTCCTTATGAAAAATAACATAGTTATAGATAAGAAAATTTTCCTGCGAATCCAAAGGTGACTGTTGCTGCAAGTACCACAAGACGATTTTAGACGTTCTAAAGAGGGTAAATGGATATCCCATTTAGAGTTAGAGAAGGTTTTATAAATTTGCGACAATTCAATAAAGTTAGGGTTTAGCTATGAGTAAGAATAAAATAACTATTACTGTTGGAACAGCCTTTCAAGATGCCGGAGACGCGACACGGGCGATAGAAATCGCCAAGGGCATCATGGAGCACAAGCCAAAAGATGTTGATGTCAGGATTGTCTTTCTTTCTCGTGGAAGCCGCTTTGAGCAGAAAGCCGTAGATTGCGGGTTTGAAATTTATCATGCAGAGCCAAAGATGAGCGGTGTTGGTATGCATCAGGATTTCCATTATGCTCCAGAGAGGGGAGAGTTGATTGGAAAGAAATCGATAGCCTTGGAGCTTATCAAGGGAGAAATCAAGGCTTATCAAGACATAAAACCTGATATTGTGCTACATGGTTTCTGGCCTATCGCCGGAGTCGCCCGCAGGATGATGGAAAAGGAAATTCCGGGCATTTGTTTTGTCCCTCTGCCTATGACAGAGGCTTTTCTCGACGTTATTCCTGATGTGCCCGAACAGGTGAAGCCACTTTCTATGCTTCCTTACAGGGTAAGAATTGGAATTTTCAGGAGAATCCCAAAATTCATCAAAAAGAGAATTCCGATATTAAGGCAGAGCAATATCCGCAATGCGGCCATAGAGCTTGGCTGGAAAGGTGAAAGACTGTTAAATGTTTTCGACCTTCTAAAAGCCGACCTTACCTTAGTCAATGACCTCCCGGATTATTATGATCAGAAATTCTTTCCGAAAAATGTTTTGTTCACCGGGCCTGTATTTTCAAGATCGGACAGCGGAGAAAATGTCAGTCCACAGATAGAAGAAATTTTTACCTCGAAGAATGGCAAAGCAAAAGTATTCTGTACGCTTGGCAGTTCCGGCACAAAAAAACAGCTTCTTGAAATCGTCAAGGTTTTTACTGCCGCAGAAGGGCTTAAATGGAATGCGGTAATTCTTTCGCCGTCATCGGTTTGCCCTGTTGAAGAAGCGAAAGCACTGCTTGGAGGCAGGGCAGGTGTTTATATTACGGATAAATTCATTCCGGCGCAAAAAGTCAATGCCATGGCAGATGTGGTTGTATGTCACGGAGGGCAGGGCACTGTCCAGACGGCGTTATCTTCGGGTACTCCGTTAGTTAGTGTCGCGATGCAGCAGGAACAGTTTATCAATCTTTCTAACGTTGCTCTTTACGGTGCGGGAATCCGTATTCCTCTTGATAAATGGAATGCTGGGAATATTCGTAAAGCCATAACAGGGATTATCAGAAACAAAGAATTTAAAGACGCAGCCGCGAAACTCAGAGACAGAATAAACGATATGGATGGCCAAACGAAAAGCGCTGAAATTATTTGGAAAAAAATCAAAGAACTATCCTTATGCTAAAAGTATGCATAAAGACTCTGGACTGGCCGATGGGTGCAGTTTTATGCTACGGTAGTTCCGTTCTTGAGAGAGATATATAATGAGAGTTAGTCTCTGTGAATCAAACAGTTATAGAATAATTTAGGGGTCAGATCTTGGATGTTGAATTTAATCTGTGTGATAATGTTGTAAGGGGATAATTTAAAGTTTTAAGGATATTCGTCATCGAAAGGAATAAAATGGTTAGCGCGAATGATTTAAAACGCAGGTCAATGATCATGATTGAAGGAGAGCCCTATCAGGTGACGGAGGTAACTATCTCATTGCCTTCGGCGCGCGGGGCGTCAACAATGGTGCGGGTTAAAGCGCGTCATATGGTAAACGGTATGATGTGCGATAAAAATGTTAAGGCGGCCGAAAAATTTCAAGAGGCGAATATAGATATTGTCGAGGCGAATTTTAGCTATAAAGATGGAGGCACCTTTTACTTCATGAACCAAAGCACATACGAAACAATTGAACTCTCCAAGGAGGTGGTCGGCGATGCGGCTCGTTATTTGATTGAAGAGCTGCCGGTTAAAATATTGATGTATAAGGAGGTTGCCGTATCACTGGAATTGCCGGTTATTGTACATCTAAAGGTTGTCGAAACCGAAATCGCCTCACAGCAGGCAGGGAGCGCCGGAGGAGGGATGAAAACCGCGATTTTGGAAACTGGTTTGTCCGTGAAAGTGCCGAACTACATTGCGCCGGGAGAGAAAGTGCGCGTTAACACTGAAACTGGAGAATCGAGCGGTCGAGCTTAGTGACCGAATCGCCATTATGAATAAGCAAGATACGGCAAAAAAAGTTTTCCTGAGGTCGTTTGGATGGCCGTTGGTGTAAGTACCACAAGACGATTTTGTGGATATTAAAAAAGTTAAGTGATTGTGATAAAAAGGATTAGAATGAGCTTGCTTACTTATCAGGAAGTTATTGAATCACTAAACAAGAAAAAAAGGATAAAACATCTTTTGTTGGGTAACGGCTTTAGCATGTCTTATGACAAGAAGATATTCTCTTACAATGCTCTAAGCGATTTTGTGACCAAGACAAAGGATGAATTGTTGCACAAGCTTTTTGGTATTATTGACACGGCTAATTTTGAGACAGTTATGCGCGAGCTTGATCTTTTTCATAAACTTGCGTCTGAATTTTCTGAAGATAAGAAATTGGCAAGAAAAATCAATAAGGCAAGAAATTCTTTAAAAAAGAACATGATGGAGGCCATAACTGAGTTGCATCCAGAGCATGTTTTTAAGATACCTGAGAAATCAAGCAGTAAGTGCGCAGAGTTTCTGAAAAATTATCTTGATTCTGATGGGCATATTTTTTCAACTAATTATGATTTGTTGTTGTATTGGGTCCTCATGCGAAACCAAGACCAAATCACTAATATCGTTGATGGTTTCGGCAAAGAATATATTCCAAAAGATTCAGATGAATATGATCCGGATTATAAGCCTGAGTTTGGTGATTTAGAATGGGGTCCAAACCAAGCTGATCAGCATGTGCATTATGTGCATGGAGCTCTGCATATTTTCGACGAAGGAGTATCGATAATTAAGGAAATATATGACGAGAATTGTTTATTGGAAAATATAAAAAAACGGATAAACAATAAGGAATATCCGGTTTTTGTAACAGCTGGTGATGGCAAGCAAAAACTTGCTCATATTTTGCATAATCAATATTTAGAGTACTGTTATAAGACGCTATCCGGCATTACTGGTTCTCTGGTCGTATTTGGGTTTGGGTTTGGAAAATGTGACGAACATATTATCGATGCTATTAATAAAGCGGCTAAAGGAAAAAAAGGAGATAAATTCGATAAGCTTTGGAGCATATACATTGGGATATATTCCAAGGATGATGAAAAGCATATAAATTCAATACTTGGAAAATTTAAGTGTAAAAAAGTTCACTTGTTTGATTCAAAGACAGCTAATATTTGGGAATAGAATCTAGAGTTAAAAATAGGCCATTTCCATTTTAGAAAAGTTTATTAAGAATAGAGATAACCTTTTGCTTTAGGGCAAGACGAATTAAGGGAGGGGGATTTACATGGATAAAATAGCTAGTGATGATAAAAGCAGTAAAACCGTCAACCCATTGGTTTTTATTAGTCATGATACGCGTGATTCTAAACTTGCGGAGGCCTTTAGTGATTTACTGAAGAAGGTTAGTGCTGGCGTTTTGAAGTCGTTTAGGACTTCTGATAAAAAAGGTACGCAAGGGATTGAGTATGGTATTGAATGGTATCCGGAGATAATAAAAAATATTCAAGAAGCTTCGGATGTTGTGTGTCTTTTAACTGAAAATAGTGTTAATAGACCTTGGATATTGTTTGAAGCCGGAATGGCAAAGGGGAAGTTAAATACCCCTATCTTGGGAGTTGCTTTGGGTATTACTTTAAAAAATGCCTCTACTGGGCCTTTCGCACAATTTCAAAATTGCGGCGATGATGAAGATTCTTTGACTAAACTCGTTTTGCAACTTCTTGATAGAATTCCAAACTCAGAACCTGATGAGGAAACCATAAAGACACAAGTAAAGAGTTTCAAGGAAAAGATAACGAAGATATTAGCAAGCAGCTCCACTAAACAACAGGATGCCCAGCCTGAAAAAAAGACTGAGGATGATTCCAATTCTAAGTTATTCGAAGAAATAAAAGTCATGTTTAAGGATCTGCCCGAAAGAATAGATAATAACTTACGGGTAGATAAAAGAATTAGACGAAGAAGAAAACTCCACCCAATGATGATAGAAGAGCTGATGCATATGTCACGAAACAGTACTTTAGGCATTATGATGGCATTAAGCTTATTAAAAGATTCTATGCCGTGGATATACGACATGGGTATCGAAGTAATCAAAACCATAAAATCAGCAAAAACAAAAGACGCAAAAATGAGAGCCATTTCTGAATTCAATGAAATAATTGAAATGTCTGCACATCATCCGATAATGCGCGAGTTTTATAATGAGGAAGATGATTTTATGTTTTTCAGAGAAATACCAAGAATGTTGATGAAGAATATGGAGAGATTGGCTATTGATGAGAAATAGACGTTTCAAAGGGGAGGATCAATGGAGAAAATTTTCGAGATATCTTAGTATTTTTCTTTCGACTTGTGTAACAAAGAGACAATAAGAAAATGAAAATCAAAGGAGGGACGGTATGCCGTATAAGTTATCTATTGAACAAATTCGTGAATTAGTTAATCAGCCAGAAACCGGAATGGGTTATCAGTATGTCGAAGCCTCTATGAGTAATTCTTCTATCTTGAAAGGAGTTGTGCTTAATTCAGAAGTTTTTATCCCTGAAGAAAAAATCGAAAAGATTATGGGTAAGCGATTTATAACCTACTCAGCAGTTCTTAATGAAGCAGAAAGTCCCGGATACATTAGAAAAATCAACGTTATTGGGCGGGATAGACTACATCTTGGAGAAACGAAGTATTTTGCAAAAGCAGCCGGAGCCCCGGCTTCACAGGCTGTCGTCTCATTAACAGAAAAGAATCAAATTTTTAAAAGATTCTCGCCTTATAGAAATGACCATCGTATTAACGAAGATGGTAGTTTAAAACCGGGTGCATATGCAACCACGGAAGCTGATGCGCGTAATGCTAGAACAGGAATAGATGCAACAAATAGGTATGCATTACCGAGTGATGAGCCGGCAATATATGTTTTTACCATTCAACCGCCTGAAAAAACTTCTGTTCGCGTTGGAACAGTTGAACCTGCAAATGGCAAGCCTGGTGGCGGTGTTGAGGTTTTATTTGAAAACGGCTCTCCCAAAAACACTGTGACTGGACCCAACATAATTCCAGCAAATTAAATGAAACTAAAATTAAATAAATACTGGACGGAGTACCTTCTTAAATACCCTGAAACAGGGATGGGTTATCAACGGGTAGATGTCATATTGAAATCTGGACAAACAATAAAAAATATCGTTGTTTTAAATGCTGAAGATTTAATTCTTCCTGATGAATTTAAACATCTTAATTTAAGCGAGATAACAAATATTGTTGTTTCCAGGAGCCGATGAACGTACGTGATGATTTGATAATTTTGAATTACAAGCTATGAAGAAAAGAAGGAGAGAATTTAAGAGAAGCGGGAAGTTTTGGGTTTATATTGTGGAGTGTAAGGATGGGACGTATTACACTGGTAGTACGAATAACCTTGAAGAACGAATAAAACTACATAATAAAGGGCGAGGCGCAAAGTATTTACGATACAAGTTGCCTGTCAAATTAGTATATTCAAAGGAATATAAATATTTTAGAAATGTTATAGCTGCGGAAAAAGGTATTAAGAAATTATTAAGGTCTCAGAAGGAAGAGTTGGTCAGGATTTATGAAAAAAATAGGATTATATAGTGGATGTCCCCCGCAGGTTTCTTTGAAACCTATACGCGGGGGGACACCCATGCTTAGGTTCGCGAAAGGAAAATTTTAATGAAAATTTTCCTGCGAACCTATGGGTGTCAAATGGATGCAGTTCTACGCTACGGTTGTGCCGTTCTTAAAAGAGATATATGACGAGAGTTAATCTATTTGCCTAAGGACTATTTCGAGTTTTTTGAATAGTAAGAAAGGAGCAAATAATGAAACTCAAGGCAGTAATTCTAGAGAATTTTAGAGGGTATAAAGAGAAGATTCGAATTGATTTATCGGATTTAACTGCCCTTGTTGGGAAAAATGACGTTGGGAAGTCTACAATTCTTGAGGCCTTAGAAATTTTCTTTAACAATAACGGCACGGTTAAATTTGAAAAATTAGACATATGTGTATATGGATCAGAAAAAGATGTCAAGATTGGTTGCGTTTTTTCAGATTTTCCAGAGCCCTTGGTTTTAGATGTGAAAGCAACCACGAGTTTAAAGGATGAGTATCTATTAAATCAAGATGGTGACTTAGAAGTTCATAAATGTTTTGATTGTTCCGGTGCGAAAATCAAAGAGAGAATTGTCGCAGTTGCTTTGCATCCTACAGCAGAAGATGCCGGTGATTTACTTGTATTGAAAATTGATGAATTAAAGCAACGATTAGAAAAACTGCAGATCGATAAAAAGAAGGCCAAGCTTAATAATAATCCCTCAATTAGAAAAGCGATATGGGCCAGTTTTTCTGATTTGAAGCTCAGCGAGAAAGAAATAATTCTAGACGGCGACTTAGATAAAAAAACAGCAGAGGGGGACGTTAAGAAAATTTGGAGTAAATTGTCGGAATCGTTGCCGGTGTTTGCTCTTTTTCAATCTGACCGTCCAAGTCGTGATGAAGATGACGAGATTCAAGATCCCATGAAAGTAGCAGTTTCTGAGGCTCTTAAATTAGTTCAGCCTGAGATTGAAAAAATTAAAAAAGAAGTCCAAAAAAGTGCATTAGATGTTGCTAATCGTACTTTAGCTAAGTTGAGCGAAATGAATGCTAAGTTAGCCAGTAAGCTTGTGCCTGATTTTAAGGCTGAGCCAAAATGGGATGGATTGTTTAAGCTAACCTTAAAAGACCAAGACCAGATTCCAATAAACAAGCGGGGGAGCGGGGTAAGAAGACTGATACTTATTAACTTTTTTCGGGCAGAAGCTGAACGAAGACAAAAAAATGAAAATGCTCCTGGGATAATTTATGCGATTGAAGAACCTGAAACATCTCAGCATCCGCGCAATCAAAGAATGTTGGTTGAAGCATTTAAAGAATTGTCTGAACAGTCTAGTTGCCAAGTTTTGTTAACTACACATGTCCCAGGTTTTGCAGGTTTATTGCCCGTTAGTTCGTTAAGGCATGTTGAATTAGAGCAGGGTAAAATAGTTGTAAAATATGGTAAAGAAGATAAGAATGATATCTTAGATGAGATAACTCAGGATTTAGGAGTTTTGCCAGAACCTAATGACGTTAAAGTTTTTGTGTGTGTCGAGGGACCAAGCGACGTATTATTTTTGCGTCATATTAGCGAAATGTTGCATCGACAAAATCCTGCGTTTCCCGATCTCAAAAATGATCCGCGAATAGCTATGTTTCCTTTGGGAGGAAGCACGTTAAAAGACTGGGTTAATCGCAATTATTTGAAAAGACTTGGCCGGAAAGAAATCCATATATATGATAAGGATAGACCTGATTATCAGCAGTGTTGTGACCAAGTAAATGCACGCAATGATGGTTCTTGGGCAACTTTGACAGGAAAGAAGACCATTGAGAACTATCTTTGTCCAAGTTTAATTAATAACCACTATCATATTAATATAGATTTTGGCGACACCGAAGATGTGCCTGCTTTAGTAGCTGAAGCTATTCATTTTGCGAGTGGCTCGCCTAATTCATGGGATTCCTTAAGCAATAAAGATAGGAAGGATAAGAAAACTAAATGCAAAAAATTAATAAATGACGAAATCGCGAAACAAATGACCTATACATTGCTTTCACAGAGAGATCCCAATAGAGACGTAGAAAGATGGCTTACGGAGATAGAAAGTCGGTTGCATTAGCAGTGAGAGAATGGAAGGGATGGTTCTATTTTAGTTTTAGCAGATGAATGTACGTGATATTTTAGCTCAAAACTCTTAAAAGTAGAGACTTATCAATTTACATAACTAATGGAAAATAAAATAGTTAAAAAAAATAAGGTGTTCCTGAGGTCGTTCGGTTGCCAGATGAACGTGAGGGATAGTGAGGTTGTTAAAGGCCTGCTTTTGGCACAAGGTTTTAAGCTTGCAGACGATGAGAAGAGCGCTAACATTATTATTTTTAATACCTGTTCTGTGCGTCAGCATGCGGAAGATAAGGTGTGGAGTGCCTTGGGAAAATTTGCGCCTGAAAAGATTATCGGTGTTATTGGTTGCATGGCCCAGAATTATAAGAAAGAGATTTTCAGGCGCGCACCTAACGTTGATATTGTCTGCGGCACGAGTAATATTGATCAACTTCCCAAAATGATCGATGAGGTTATTGGCAAAAAGCACGCCAGGATAGAAACCTTAGAAAAGCAACGGCCTGAAGAGATTTATCACACGGGTTTTTGGGAGGACAAAAAACACGCCTATGTGGTGATTTCCGAAGGGTGTGATAACTACTGTACATATTGTGTTGTGCCTAACGTGCGCGGTCGTTTGCGCCATAGGCCAATTCATGAGATCCTTCGTGAGATTAATGAAGCCGTAAAATCAGGGATCACACATATTACTCTTTTGGGACAGAACGTAAATTCCTATGCGTCTCACGTAACACGTTCCACGCCTCATGTCACCTTTATAGATCTGTTAAAGAAAATTAATGAGATAGAAGGTGTGAAAGAGTTTTGGTTTATGTCGTCGCATCCTAAAGATGTGAATGTTGAATTTTTGAAAACTATGGCAGCGTGTGATAAGCTGAAAAAAATACTGCATTTGCCGATACAGTCAGGTTCAGATAGGATCTTAAAACTTATGAACCGCGGGTATACGGCAAAAAGATATTTAGAGATTGTAGACCAGTACCGTTCGATTGTGTATAATGGACAATTGAGTACGGATTTTATTGTCGGGTTTCCCGGTGAAACAGACGAAGATTTTAAAAAGACCTATAAGCTGGCCTTAAGCGTCTCGTTTGATAGCGCTTATATCTTTAAATATTCGCCGCGGCCGAATACCAAGGCGATGGAGTTAAAGGATGATGTTGCGCTTGAAGTTAAAAAGCAAAGGCACGCCTTGTTATTGGAACTGCAGAAAAAAACAGCACATGCTAAACGCAAAAAAACAAATTAGATTTTTTATCTTTTTTTTGGCTTTTGTCGTATGGGCGCCGAATCTCTATGCCCAGGAGCCGATGAAGCAGGCCAGGCTATTGTTTTTAAAACATCAGTATTGGCAGACGATCCAGGCTTGCGCGGCGCTTATGCATGACCATCCGGACAATGTCGAGCTTATGGCTGAGGCCAGTTATTTTACAGGCGCCAGCTATGCCAATTTATTTGATTTTCTAACCGCCAAGAAGAATTTTAAGGTCATCGTCGATAAATATAAGGATTCTTCCTATTATGAAGATGCCTATATCGGCTTGGGAGAGGTTGAGTTTTTGCTCGAGAATTATAAAGAAGCCTTAAGGGTCTATATGGAATTTTTTGACGCGCATCCGTCTTTGAAGCGTATGGCCACGCTGTATTTTCGGTTGGCTGAGGTTAATCTAAAGCTTGGGAATAAGGAAGAGTATAAAAAGTATTTGAAATTGCTTAAGACTGAATTCCCTAAGTCTTTTGAAGCGAGAGACGCTTCGCGCCTTGTGGAAGCGGATAGTTTCTATACGGTTCAGGTGGGGGCTTTCACGAATTATGAGAATGCCGAAAAATTTATAACAGAGCTGAAGGCCAAGGGGTACGAGGTTTACTCGGTTCTTTGTTTGTTGGCGGACAAGAAACTGTGCCGTATCCGTATCGGCCGGTTTAAAGCGCCGGAAGAAGCCGAACAGTTGAAGCAAAAGCTGGAAAGAGAAGGTTATTTCGCTAAAATTTATCCTTTTGAATGATGTTTAGTAATGCTTTTTTTCCACTTTTAAATGAAATCACCTCAACAAAAAGTCATAGGTATCGTTGGGCCGACCGGCGTTGGCAAGACTGAGCTCGGCTTAAAACTCTCCAAGATCATTCCCGTTGAATTTATTTCCGTAGATTCCATGCAGATCTATAAAGGCATGGATATCATAACGGATAAATTGCCTAAAGATCTGCAAAAAGGCGCGCCGACGCATCTGGTAGATGTTGTCGCACCGACTGAAGATTTTAATGTGGCTGATTTTTGTTTGAAAGCAAAAGATGCTGTTGAGAAGATCGTTAAGAGCAGGAAATATCCTGTTCTCATCGGAGGTACGGGGCTGTATGTGAACAGCCTCCTGTATGGGATTTTTGAAGGCGCGACTAAGGATGAAGGCTTGAGGCAACGGCTTGAGGCAGAGGCGTTTAGAGAAGGCGAGGCGTCTCTTTATAATCGTTTGAAAGACGTTGATCCCGAGGCTGCGCTTAAGATCGATCCTCATGATAAAAAGCGCGTCATTCGCGCCCTGGAAGTATTTGAGCTGACAGATAAGAAGATTTCTCTGCTACAAAAAAAGCGCCATGGATTGGTAGATGACTATAAGGTATATCTTTTTGGCCTGAGGCGTTCAAGACAAGAGCTTTATCGGCGCATTGACCAGCGCGTTGATTTTATGGTCAACGCAGGGCTTTTGGATGAAGTCCGCGGCCTTTTAAAAAAGAAATTAAGCCGTACGGCCAGCATGTGCATCGGCATCAGAGAAATGGAAGGGTTTCTGAAAGGACAGGTGTCTTTTGATGAGGCGGTCCTGTCCATGAAGAAAAATTCCCGCCATTTTGCCAAGCGTCAATTGACATGGTTTAACAAAAATAAAGATATTGAATGGTTCGATATTAATGAAGGAGAGGATTTTTCTTCTCTGGTTCAGAATATTTATAAGAAAGTGGAGGGGAGCGATTGATTTTCTGTTTGTAAGAATTGTGATAAAATAAGGGTTAATGGATTCGAACGGTTTTTAAAGCGAAGCTAGGATGGCAATCCGGCATCTTAAAATGAGAAAGAGAGGGTGAAATGAAAAAAATATTGATAAGTATCGTTGTTATTATTGCGATTATTGTCGGTGGTCTTGTTGTTGGCAGGAATATCCTCGCAAGAACGATAATTATAAAAGGGATCAAGGCTACTACCGGTATGGATATTGATGTGGGCAGGATTCAGATCGGATTGACGCAACCGGGCATTTTAGTATCAGGATTGAAGATCTATAATCCTCAAGGGTTCAGCGACAGGCTTCTTGCTGATATCCCTGAAATTTATGTTGATCTCGATCTGGCAGGTTTATTTAAAAATTTTGTGCACATGCGTATGATTAAAATTGATATTAATGAGTTTAACGTTGTTTTGAATGAAAAGGGAAAGCTTAACGTAAATTCTTTAGCCTTGCTTATGCCTAAGCCAGGCACCGGAAAAGCGCCTGAAGTAAAAATAGATATATTGAATATTAAAATCGGTAAAGTAGCTTATCGCGGGTATTTTCCGGCTGTGGGCGCAAAATCCCAGGAATTTAACATGGCCCTTGATGAGACCTTTAAGGAAGTTACAAATCCTTCTGCTGTCGCGGGAGATATTGTGAAAAAAATCCTTAAGCGCATAGGCATAGGTAATCTGGCTAATTTTGATGTTAGCGGCCAGGTCGCCCAGGCTAAAGAGCAGGTTAGCAAAACGGTTAGCGGAATAGCTGACGAGGCCAAAGGAAGTTTAAAAAGTATTTTTTCAAAATAATCTTAAACATTAAAGAAGGGGGGTGGGGATGTCGATTGTCAAAGAGTTTAAGGAGTTTGCTGTAAAGGGCGATGCTGTGGATATGGCCGTGGGCATTGTTATTGGCGCGTCCTTTGGCAAGATCGTCAGTTCGATGGTGAATGATGTGATCATGCCGCCCATAGGTTTGTTGCTGGGAGGTGTTGATTTTAAAAATCTTAAAGCTGTGCTTAAGCCGGCAACCCTGGATGCGCCTGCCGTGACTTTAAATTATGGGCAATTTGTTAATACTGTGATTGATTTTATAATTGTCGCGTTCGCGATTTTTATGGTTGTTAAGGGGATCAATCATTTAAAGAGGAAACAGGCGTAATAATTTTAAAGGAGGCGCGCATGAAGATCGTTAAAATTTTGCTCGCGATTTTTTTACCTCCGATAGCGGCATTTATGCAAGTCGGAGCTACTAAGCATTTTTGGATTAATATTGTTTTGTCTATTTTTTTCGTGGTTCCGGGAAGCATTCATGCGCTTTGGTTGGTATTAACGGATCAAAAATAACATTGATCAGCCGATTCACTTTTGGAAAAAAAGTTTTTTAAAAGAAAGGAGCCAGCTTTGAAAAAGTTAATTATTTGTCTTTTTGCTTTAGCTTTGTTTATTTCTCCGAAATTAGTTTTTGCTGCAGATAAAGGTCTTCATTTAGGTGGTTTGGAGAAAGATGTTAAGAAGGCCAAGATCGAAGCGAAAAAAGAAGCACAAAAGTCTGAAAAAGAATTAAAAAAGACGGAAAAAGAAACGCAGAAAGAAGTAGATAAAAAGAATAAAGAAGTTGAAAAAGCAAAGAAGCAGGCTGAAAAAGAAGCTCAGAAAAAGAAAAAAGAACTTGAAAAAGAAAAGAAAAAGGTTGAACAAGAGGCTAAAAAGATGAATAAGGAAATTGAGAAAGAAACAAAAAAGCTAAAACTGTAATAATCGGTTTTTAAAAAAAGAACAAAAAACAGGCTTGGTTAAAAGCCTGTTTTTTGTTTGGTTGGGTTATGATTTGTGTTAGAATGGCTCATTGCTTTTTAAGGATAAGTTTCAGATTGTCTTGAAATGTTTCAACTTTTTTCATCTAAGGACTAACTTATGGAACGCACTTTATTAGTAACAATAAAATTAGATTTTGATAAAACTACATGGGATGTGGTTGAGCGCGAGCAGGAACTTTCTGAACTTGCCAAGACCGCAGGCGCACAAGTCGTGGCTGAAGAGATTTGTCAGCGCCAGGGAGTGATGGCAGATCTTTATATAGGTAAAGGCAAAGCCGAAGAACTGGCAGCGCTGGTTTTTGAAAAAAGAATCGACTGTGTCATATTCAACAATGATCTCAGCGGCACCCAACATAGAAATCTTGAGAAGGTATTGGAAGCCAAGGTGATTGATCGCACGCAGTTGATCCTGGATATTTTTGCCAGGCGCGCCAAAAGCCCTGAAGGTAAGGCTCAGGTGGAGTTGGCTCAGCTGGAGTATCAGCTGCCGCGTTTGAGCGGTAAAGGGACCGAGCTGTCACGTTTGGGCGGCGGTATCGGAACGCGCGGGCCAGGCGAACAAAAACTCGAAATCGATAGGCGCCGTATCCGTGAACGGATCATGAGGCTTAAAAATGATTTAAAAGATTTAGAGCGGCGCCGGGCTACGGCAAGAACTCAAAGAGACGAATTTTCTTTGCCTACGGTTGTTTTTGTTGGATACACCAGTGCCGGTAAATCCACTCTTTTTAATACGTTAACAAAGAGCCATCAGACGGTTTCCAAAGGTTTGTTCACGACCCTTGACCCTCTGACCCGGTCCTTGACGTTGCCAAATAATCAAAAAATTATTTTATTGGATACTGTCGGCTTTATTCGGGAATTGCCTCATCATTTGATTGAGGCCTTTAAAGCCACTTTGGAAGAAGTTATTGAAGCTGATTTGCTTGTGCATGTTTTAGATGTCTCTGTTTTAAAAGTTCAGGGGCGTTATGATTCGGTTAGGGTCGTCCTGAAAGAGCTGGGAGCGGATGAAAAAAAGACCATTCTTGCGCTCAATAAGATTGATATTTGTGAAGATAAGGAAGGTTGTTTAAGATTTGAAAAAGAACATAGTGATAGCGTCGCGATCTCAGCGTTAAAAGGCGAGAATCTGGATAAGCTTCTTTCAAAAATTGAAGCTGTGCTTTCCGCTTATGTGGCTGACGTGATTTTAGAGATCCCGATAGAGAATCGAAAATTGGTAGATTATATTTATCGTGAGGGCAAAGTAAAAGAAATCCGTTATACGGAGAAAGTAATCCATATAGAGGCACAGTTGCCTGTAACCGCGGCGAAGAAACTGAAAGAATATTGTAAGTAGTATATAGTTAATAGTGCATAGTGAATAAAGTATTAAACAATAATCTTTTTATCTACTTACTATAAACTATTAATTACAGACTAATTAGATCATCTAATTAAAAAAATTAAATCATTTGACAAATATAATTATATATGTTAAGCTTCTATCAGGTTAGGGAGAGGCCATGAAAAAGAAGCCTGTTAAGATAAGCCCGAAAGATCCGGTGTATGCCATAGGCGTTGTCAGCAAGCTTTTGCATATGCCTGAATGGACGCTGCGTTCTTTGGAAAAAGAAGGCCTTGTGCGCCCTAAGAGGGCTAATAAAAAAATCAGGTTTTATTCGATGGAAGATATAAAAAAAATTGAACACATTCAGTATCTCATGGATGAAAAAGGAGTCAATGTCCATGGTATCAGGGTTATTTATGAAATGAAGCAGACTTTTTGGAAATAAAATTTTTTACCCATTTCTTAGCGCTCGTCTTCGTTGAGTGCTAAATGTGAAATTAAAAGTGAGGTGCGTATGGATCTTAATAAGTTAACAGTAAAATCACGTGAAGCCTTGGAGCAGGCTATTGCTTTGGCCAAGCAACATGGACATCAGCAGGTTGACAGCCCGCATCTTCTTTTAAGCTTGCTGCGTCAGGCGGACGGAGTGGTGCCTGTGTTGTTGGATAAGCTGAATGTAGCGGTTTTTGCGCTCATAAAGAAGGCTGAAACAGACTTAAAGAATATCTATCAGGTGCAGGGGGCGCGCGGCGACGTGCATTTATCTAACAATCTGGACCAGGTCTTTAGCAGGGCTGAAAACGCAATGAAAGAGATGGGGGATAATTTTGTTTCAGTTGAACATTTATTTTTAGCATTGTCTGAAGGCTATGAACTTTTAAAAAAAGAATTACGCGCTCAGGGAATCGAAAAAGGTAATATTTTGGAAGTCTTAAAAGAAATCAGGGGGGCACAGCATATAACGGATGAGAATCCGGAAGATAAATTTCAGCCTTTGGAAAAATATGGACGCGATCTGACGGAATTGGCAAACCGCGGAAAACTTGATCCCGTGATCGGCAGGGATGAAGAGATCCGCCGTTTGATCCAGGTGCTTTCGCGCAGGACGAAGAATAACCCTGTTTTAATAGGAGATCCTGGGGTTGGAAAAACAGCTATTGTCGAGGGTTTGGCGCAGCGCATGGCCTCGGGGGATGTCCCCAATGGATTAAAAAACAGGCGGCTGATCGTTTTAGATATCGCCTCGGTTGTCGCGGGTTCAAAATTCCGGGGTGAGTTTGAAGACCGGTTAAAAGCAATTTTAAAAGAAATACAATCCAAAGAAGGGCAGGTTATTATTTTTATTGATGAGCTTCATACGATTGTAGGGGCGGGTGCGGCCGAAGGCGCGGTGGATGCCTCTAATATTTTAAAACCCGCGTTGGCGCGCGGGGAGTTGCATTGTATCGGTGCGACAACGCTCGATGAGTACCGTAAGCATATTGAAAAAGACAAGGCCCTGGAGCGAAGGTTTCAGCCGATTACGATTGGGGAGCCGTCGTTAGAAGACACCATCGCGATTTTGCGGGGGCTTAAAGAAAAATATGAGGTGCATCACGGGGTGCGTATCAAGGATTCGGCGATTATCGCTGCCGCGACATTATCTCAGAGATATATCACGGAGAGATTTTTACCCGACAAAGCGATTGACCTGATTGATGAAGCGGCTTCAGGCATCCGTATGGAGATCGATAGCCTTCCTCAGGAGCTCGACGAAGTGAAGCGACGTATTTTGCAGCTTGAGATTGAGCGCCAGGCATTAAAAAAAGAAAAAGATGATCATTCTAAAACCCGGCTTTCAAAGATCGAAAAAGAACTTGAGGGCTTAAGGAAAGAGAATGATGAATTAACGAAACACTGGGATAAAGAAAAAGAAGCCATTTCAGCGATCCGCTCCATTAAACACAAGATGGATGAAGCCAAGCTAGAAGAAAAAAAGGCAGAGCGAAGCGGCGATTTAGACAAGGTGGCTGAAATTCGTTATGGCGTGCTTTCGGAGCTCGCTAAGAATATCGAAAAAGCGAATCAGGAACTTATCCATCTTCAAAAAGAAAAAGCCATGCTTAAAGAAGAAGTGGATGAGGAGGATATTGCGAACGTTGTTTCAAGATGGACGCGGATCCCTCTTTCCAAACTTCTTGAAGGAGAGACAGAAAAGCTGATCCACATGGAAGAGCGTTTGAGAGAGCGTGTTATCGGCCAGGATGAAGCGCTCGAGCTGGTTTCTAATTGCGTCAGGCGCTCACGGACAGGTTTAAGCGATCAGAACAGGCCGTTGGGGTCTTTTATTTTTATTGGCCCTACAGGGGTTGGCAAGACAGAATTGGCAAAAAGTCTGGCCTGGTTTTTATTTGATGATGAGAATGCGCTCGTCCGCATTGATATGTCGGAGTATATGGAAAAACATTCTGTGTCACGTTTGATTGGCGCACCTCCGGGATATGTAGGATACGAGGAAGGCGGCCAGTTGAGCGAACGGGTACGGCGCAGGCCTTACAGCGTTGTCCTGTTCGATGAGATTGAAAAGGCCCATCCAGATGTCTTTAATGCATTGTTGCAAATATTAGACGACGGTCGTTTGACAGATGGCCAGGGCAGGGTGGTTAATTTTAAGAATACTTTAGTTATTATGACGTCTAATATTGGCACGGAATTCATTAGTCAGGAGAAGGCCAAAGAGGGTGATAATGCCAGGGCGAAGATTATGGAGAGTCTTAAGGCCCATTTTAGGCCCGAATTTTTAAACAGAGTGGATGAGGTCGTCGTTTTCCGTACTTTAACAGAGGGTGATATCCTGCGAATCGTAGATATTCAATTGAATATTCTGCAGAAAAGGCTTGAGGATAAACACATTTTGATTTCTGTTTCCAAAGATGCTAAACTATACCTTTCTCAACAGGGGTTTGATCCTGTTTATGGGGCAAGGCCTTTGAAACGAGTCATTCAAAAGATGGTCCAGGATCCTATAGCTTCAGGCCTGCTTGCGGGTGATTTTAAGGAGAATGAAAAGATTTCTATCAGTTTAGGAAAAAACGGTTTAGAACTTAAATGAGGGCAGATTTCATTAAAAGAGAGAGGAGATTATGAAGACGACGTTTGCAACGAGGCATCTGGAAGATAACGATATTTTTAAGAATCACTTTGAAGAGAAGGCTGTCGGTTTAGGCAAGCATTTAAAGCGGTTTCGGGAAGATCTTGTTTTTTTGCATGGAACATTAGAGAAGAATCCTCACAAGGAAGAATTTTATGCAACTTTGAGTTTATTCTTACCCACGATTGCCCTGCACTGTCGGGAAGCAGGTGGTGATTATTCTTCGGCGATTAATCTGGCTTTTTTAGATATGGCCAGGCAGATAGAAAAGCACAAAGCTAAATTGATCAGGGAGAAAAGACGTAAAGCAAGGTAGTTTCGAGGGCATTGACAAAAAATAGGAATGTGATAACATTATGCCTTTGGCAATCGGGTCTCGCGAGTGCTAATCAAGTATTTATTAAGGAGAAAAAATGGCGCGTTCGGCTGACCATGGAGAACGGAGAAAAAGGATACTGGAAGCAACAATTGAGCTTTATTTGAATTCGGCTCAGCCTGTTTCTTCTGATTCTTTGCTTAAGAGCCGTAAGATCGACCTGAGCTCTGCGAGCGTGCGCAACGTTTTTTCAGAGCTTGAAGAATTAGGGTTGTTGACCCATCCTCATACATCGGCCGGAAGAATTCCCACGGATGAGGGATATCGATTTTATCTTAATGTGCTTATGGAGAAAAAGAGGCTTAAAAAGAACGAAGCCGATTTTATTGACAAAATTTATGAATTGAAAGTCAGGGAACTCGACGATCTGTTGTTTGAAACTTCGAAACTCATGTCTGATTTTACACACTATGCCAGCATTGTTTATCTTGATAATGATGATAAGACGTATTTTCAGGGCATGCGCTATATTTTGGAGCATCCGGAGTTTAAGGATATACAGAGGGCTCATGAGGTCTTGGAGGCGCTGGAAACCAGGGCCGAGCTTTTAGATCTGGTCAAACAAAGTTTTTCAGACAGGACTTGTGTCTATGTTGGAAAAGAAAGCCATTGTTCGCAAATGGAATATTGTTCGGTGGTTGTTTCTAAATACAGTTCGATCAATAAAAAAGATGGCCGCCTGGCTTTAATCGGCCCTAAGCGAATGGCTTATGATAAGGTAATTCCTTTGATGGATTATATCGCGCAAGCGATGCAGGAAAAGATGGAAAAGTATTGATTTTTTTTAGTGGCATAAAGACGCTGGAGCTTGTTTAAATATGAATAAGAATTCTCATTCAGAAAAAGATAAGGATAGCCAGGCTCAGGATCAGGATGGAAAGAAAGAGACTGTTGTTATCTTAAAAGAAGAATTTGACCGTTTAACAGCAGAGGCTCAAAAAGCTAAAGAGTATTGGGACAGGTTGTTGCGTCAGCAGGCCGATTTTGACAATACGCGTAAGCGGCTGGATAAAGAAAAGCAGGATTTTGTTAAATTTGCTAATGAAGAGTTGATCTTTGAGTTGTTGACGGTCTTGGATGATCTTGAACGCACTGTGGAATTGGCTCAGGAAAAGCATGAAGATCTGTCAGCATTCTTAAAGGGCGTTGAGATGATCCTGGCTCACTTGTATGATTTATTGAAAAAATTCGGCGTTAAGCCCATTGACGCTCAAGGTAAAATATTTGATCCGCATTTTCATGAAGCTTTGATGCAGGTTGAAAATAAGGATTTGCCGGAACATACGGTTGTTGAAGAATTGCAAAAAGGGTATTTGTTAAATGATCGGGTGATACGTACGACAAAAGCAAAAGTTTCGAAAAAAACAGTGGATGATTTTCCGTCAACAAATGCTGACGGTGATATGGAGAAGGAGGCTTAAAATGGCAAAAGTTATCGGAATCGATTTAGGAACATCAAATTCAGCAGCAGCGGTGATGGAAGGCGACAGGCCTGTTATTATTCCTTCAGCCGAAGGTGCAGGCGTTGCTTCGGGTAAGGCATTTCCTTCCTTTGTGGCTTTTACAAAAGATGGTCAGAAGTTGGTGGGAGAGCCGGCGCGCCGGCAGGCATCCATCAAAGCCCAAAGCACAATTTTTTCCCCCTAACCCAAAAATTGC